>Ga0209053_1000747_pt1 | contig 18937 bp, 16 predicted proteins | sample EBPBio152010_DNA_FD_185864 | JGI IMG/M metagenome (GOLD analysis project Ga0209053, IMG submission 185864) | Wastewater treatment Type I Accumulibacter community from EBPR Bioreactor in Madison, WI, USA - Reactor 1_7/15/2010_ DNA (SPAdes)... | ecosystem: Engineered > Bioreactor > EBPR >... | reverse complement strand
TGAGCGCCGCGCCGTAGCCCTCGGCCGTGCCCGCCGCGAGGCCGGCCAGCACGTACCCCGCGTGGGCGATGGACGAATACGCGAGCATCCGCTTGACGTTGGCCTGCCCGAACGCCGCCACGTTGCCGATGACCATCGTCGCCACGGCGACGACCGCGAGCGTGACCTGCACCGGACCCGTCACGATCTCGGGCGGGAGCGCGCGCGAGAGGACGGCGGCGAACGCCGCGAACGTCGCCGCCTTGCTGGCCGTGGACATGTAAGCCGTCAGGCTCGTCGGCGCGCCCTGGTAGACGTCGGGCGTCCACATGTGGAACGGGACGGCGCTGACCTTGAAGAAGAAGCCCACGAGCAGGAGCCCGGTCCCGGCGAGGAAGAGGCCCGTCTGGCCGGTGACTGCGAGACGCGGCGCGAGCTCGGCGAGCTGCATCGTGCCCGTCGCGCCGTAGAGGAGCGCGACGCCGTACAGGAGAAATCCGGTCGAGAAGGCGCCGAGGAGGAAGTACTTGAGCGCGCTCTCATTGGCCGCGCGGTCCTCGCGGAGCAGGCCGGTGAGCACGTAGAGGCAGACCGACATCGTCTCCAGCCCGACGAACAGCGTCAGCAGGCTGCCCGCGCCGGCGAGCGTCATCATGCCCGTCGTGGCGAACAGCATGAGGGCGTAGACCTCTCCGTAGTTGTGCCCGAGCCGCCGCAGGTAGGGCACGGACAGCACGACCGACGCGGCGGTCCCGAGCAGGATGACGAGGTTGGCGAGACTCGTCGCGCCGCCGGCCCACATCTCGCCGTCGAAGTGAGCCGTCGTCGGCGCTCCGACGGACTCCAGCTCGAGTACCGCGGCGAGCGCGAGCCCGGCGATGGCGATCCACGGGATCGTCGGGCTGTCGTTGCGGAAGGCGTCCAGCAGCACGATGGCGATGCCGACGGCGGCCACAACCAGGACGGGCGAGACGGCGGCGAGGTCGGCGAGGAAGAAATCGTACATCAGAGCGCGGAGAGGCGGCGCGCGAGCGCCACGTCGGTGTCGGTCACGCGGTCGCCGGCGTCGTGCGTCGCCAGGGCGAGCGTCACGCGGCCGTACACGTTGGAGATCTCGGGGTGGTGGTCCAGCGCCTCGGCTTCGAAGGCCACGCGCGTCAGGAAGGCGAACGCCTCGCGGAAGGAGTCGAACGCCCAGGTGCGAACGAGCCGGTCGCCGTCGTGCGACCATCCGTCGAGGCCGGCGAGGGCCTCGGCGATCGCGTCGTCGGAGAGCGGGGTACGGTCGGGCATCGAAGCCAGTGGGGAGTGGCCAGTGGCCAGTGGCAGATCGGAGGAGGGAGCGTCGAGCCATGCGGAGCGTGTCTCGCCACTGGCCCCTCCCACTGGCCACTGGCGCCCGCGAAGCGGACTCAGAACTCGTGGAGCGGGACGAGCCCGCTGAAGAAGACGAGCCAGACGAGGATGTAGATCGGCAGCAGGATCGGGAGCGCGTACTTGACGACGTAGGCGCCGAACGACGGCGTCTCGACGCCCTGGCTCTCGGCGATGGCCTTGACCATGAAGTTGGGTCCGTTGCCGATGTAGGTCATCGCGCCCCAGAAGACGGCGGCGACCGAGATCGCCTGCAGGTAGTACCAGCTCTCGGGCGCCCCGAGGTGCGGCGCCGCGAAGTAGGCCACGTCCTGCGCGCTGTTGACGTCGAGCCCGAACTTGCCCATCGCGGCGGCGACGAAGCTGAGGTAGGTCGGCGCGTTGTCCAGCACGCCCGAGAGCGCGCCGGTGCCGAAGTAGAACGTCGAGGCGTTGAGCGCGCTGGCGTTGTCGGCGGCGAACTGGCGGATCAGCTCCAGCGCCGGCTGCATCGTCAGGAAGATGCCGACGAAGAGCCAGGCGACCTCCTTGATGGGCTCGAACGAGAAGTCGTTGCCGGCGAGCGCGTCGCGGTTGGCGGTCTTATAGGCCGCGAACGCGATGCCGAACATCAGCACCTCGCGGATCCCGAACGGCACGTGCAGCAGCTCGTGCAGGTTGGGCACCCACGCCATGATGTTCGGGTCGAGGAAGACGGCCGCGATCGTGAGCGCGAGCCAGACGAACCCGAGCTTGCCCTCGAAGACCACGTGGGCCTTCGTCTGGACCGGCGTCTCGTCGGTGTACTCGCCCGGCTCGATGTCGGTGTCGCCGAGGATCTTCGCGCGCTCGCGGACGCTCTCGTCGCGGTTGCGGACGTCGAACCAGTAGAAGACGCCCAACAGGAGCAGGACCGTCGGCACCCAGATGTACCAGATGTGGGTGACCGTCCAGAAGAAGGGCACGCCGCGCAGGAAGCCGAGGAACAGCGGCGGGTCGCCGATCGGCGTCAGCGCACCGCCGACGTTCGAGACGATGAAGATGAAGAAGACGACGTGGTAGGGCTTGATGCGCCCCCGGTTGATCCGCAGGTAGGGGCGGATGAGGAGCATCGACGCGCCGGTCGTCCCGATCAGGTTGGCGACCACCGCGCCGACGGCGAGCATCGCCGTGTTGACGCGCGCCGAGCCGATGAAGTCGGTCTTCATCAGGATCGTCCCGCTCGCCACGAAGAGCGCCGTCAGCAGCGCGATGAAGGCGACGTACTCCTCGATCGCGTGGAGCGCCGGCGTCCCGGCGCCGAGGCCGGCGACGAGGTAGCCGGCCAGCGCGAGCAGGCCGAGGCCGACGGCGTACTTCGGGTAGTGGTGGTGCCAGTGGTGCGGGTAGAAGAGCGGACCCGTCGCGATCATCAGCAGCAGCGCGACGAACGGCAGCACGAGCCACACCGGCGGCGGCGGGTGCGACGCCTCGCCGTGCGCCTCTTCCTCGTCGGCCAGCGTGGGCTCGACCGCCTCCTCGCCCGGCGCCGGCGTCCCGACCGAGACGGCCGTGTCGGCCACCGACGGGGCATCCGCCGCCTCGGCCTCGACGCGCGGCGGGAGCGCCTCGGACGCCGTCTGGGCCGTCGGCGCGGCGGCGAGCGCAAGCAGGACGGCGGCAGCGAAGACGGCGCGCATGGGCGTGGGGACGGGTGGGAGCGTTAGTGGGCGCCGTGGTCCGCCGGGGCCGCGGGCGCGCGGACGGCGACGGCCTCCGGCCAGATCACCGGCACCGAGACGGCCACGCCGGGCTCGGCGGCGTCCACGGCCTCGGCCTTGGCGACCGACGTCGCGAGGATCGAGCGGACGGCCATCTCGCTGCGCGCGAGGAACGGCGCCGGACCCATCCCGAGCCAGATCATCAGCGCGGCGAGCGGGAGCAGGAGCGCGATCTCGCGTCCGTTGAGGTCGGCCATCGTGCGGTTCGCCTCGTGCGTCACCGGCCCGAAGAAGGTCCGGTAGACCATCCACAGCAGGTAGACGGCCGCGAAGATGACGCCGGTCGTGGCGATCGCGATCAGCCACGGCTGGCCGACCGTGGGGCTGTTCCACGAGCCGACGAGGATCATGAACTCGCCGACGAAGCCGTTGAGGCCCGGCAGGCCCGCGCTCGCGAAGACGCTCAGCAGCATGAAGAACGTCAGCGCCGGGACGCTCTTCGCGATGCCGCCGAAGTCGGCCATCGCGCGCGTGTGGCGCCGCTCGTAGAGCATGCCGATGATGAGGAACAGCGCGCCCGTCGAGAGGCCGTGGTTGACCATCTGGATGAGCGCGCCCTGCACGGCCTCGGTCGTGAACGCGAACAGGCCGAGGACCACGAACCCGAGGTGCGAGACCGACGAGTAGGCGACGAGCTTCTTCACGTCGGTCTGCGCGAACGCCACCATCGCGCCGTAGACGATCCCGATCACCGCGAGGATGGCGATGGGCATCGCGAGCGTCTGGCTCGCGTTCGGGAAGAACGGCACGACGAAGCGCAGCAGGCCGTAGGTGCCCATCTTGAGCAGCACGCCGGCGAGGACCACCGAGCCGCCCGTCGGCGCCTGCGTGTGGGCGTCGGGCAGCCACGTGTGCAGCGGGAAGAGCGGCACCTTGATCGCGAACGCCAGCCCGAAGAGTCCGAACAGCCAGAGCTGCGTGCTGGCCGGGACGCCGTAGGCGACGAGCTTGTACCAGTCGGTCGTGAAGCCGACGCCGGCGGCGTCGCCGGCCGCGAAGCCGAGCCAGATCACGCCGACGAGCATCAGCAGGGACCCGACGAGCGTGTAGAGCACGAACTTGGTCGCCGCGTAGATGCGGTCCTCCCCACCCCAGATGCCGATGATGAACACCATCGGGATCAGCGTCAGCTCGAAGAAGACGTAGAACAGGAAGAGGTCGAACGCCGCGAAGACGCCCAGCACGCCGGTCTCGAGCAGCAGCAGGAGCGCGTAGTAGCCCTTGTGCGCCTTGCCGATGTAGGTCCACGACGAGAGCACGACGATCGGCCCGAGCAGCGTCGTCAGCAGCAGGAGCAGCAGGTTCAGGCCGTCGACGCCGACGTAGTAGCTCACGTCGAAGCCGCCGCCGAACCACGGGAGGCGGGTCGCCATCTGCGGCGCGGTCGCCGTCGACGCCGCCGGGTCGAAGCCGAACCAGAGCGCAAGCGACAGCGCGAACGTGACGGTCGTGACGGCGAGCGACGTCCAGCGGATGGCGCTCACGCTGCCGAGCGCGAGCACCGCCAGCGCGCCGAGCGCCGGCAGGAAGAGGATCAGGTTCAGCAGGGCCGCAGCGTCCACGGGGGGTGAGGCAGGGGGTGCGCGCGGGCCGCCGGCCCGGTGCGCGCCCGGTCAGACGAGGAGAAGGAGCGCGACGACGGCGACGACGCCGAGGACGACGGCCAGGGCGTAGACCTGCACGACGCCGGTCTGGACCCGCCGCACGGCGCGCGACGCGAGCCCGACGAGCGTCCCGACGCCGTCCACGCCGCCGTCGATGACGCGCTTGTCGAACGGCGCGAGGCCGTCGCGGCTGGCGCGGACCACCGGCTGCACGACGGCCGCGTCGTAGGCTTCGTCCCACAGCCACTTGCGGCGGGCCATGGCGTAGACCCAGCCGAGGCCGCGGCGGACCTTGGCGTCGGCCTCCGGCCCGCGCGCGCCGAAGCGAAGGCCGAACCAGGCCAGCGCGATGCCGCCGATGGCGATGCCCGCGCCGAGCGCGAGCAGCATCCACTCGGTCCCGGCCGGCACGTACGGAGGGTCGAGCGGGTAGTCGGCCACCGGACCGACGTGGCCCTCGTGCCCGACGAGCCAGCCGTGGATCCAGCTGTGCCCGAGCACGTGCGGCAGGCCGAGGAAGCCGCCGACGACCGACAGGCCGGCGAGCACGACGAGCGGCGTCGTGATCGTCCACGGGCTCTCGTGCGGCTTGACGTCCATCGCCGACGGCCAGCGCGGCTCACCCTCGAACGTCAGCAGGTAGGCGCGCGTCATGTAGACGGCCGTCAGGATCGCCGTCACGATGCCGACGCCCCACAGGAGGTAGAAGCCGGCGTGGACATGCCCGGCGAACTGGAACGTGCGGAGCAGGATCTCGTCCTTCGAGAAGAAGCCGGCGAGCGGCGGCAGGCCGGCGATGGCGAGCGTCGCAATGAGGAAGGTCCAGCGCGTCACCGGCATGTAGCGCCCGAGGCCGCCCATCGTGCGCATGTCCTGGGCGTCGAACGGTCCCTCGTAGGGCAGCGTCGCGTAGGTCGGGTGCGGCGCGTCCACCTTGGCGGCGCTGTCGTCGGACTCCGCGTGGTGGCCGTGCGGGTCGTGGCCATGGGCGTCGGGGATGATCCCCTTGTGCGCCAGCTCGTGCTCGACGTGGTGCATCGAGTGGATGACCGAGCCCGAGCCGAGGAAGAGGCACGCCTTGAAGAAGGCGTGCGTCATCACGTGGAAGATGGCGACAAAGAAGGCGCCGACGCCGGCGGCGAGGAACATGAAGCCGAGCTGGCTGACCGTCGAGTAGGCCAGCACGCGCTTGATGTCGGTCTGCGTGATCGCGATGGTCGCGGCCATGAGCGCCGTCAGCGCGCCGATGACGGCGATGATCGCCATCGCGCCGGGCGCGAGCAGGACGAGCGCCGAGAGGCGCGCGAGCAGGTAGAGCCCGCTCGTGACCATCGTAGCGGCGTGGATGAGCGCCGAGACGGGCGTCGGACCCGCCATCGCGTCCGGCAGCCACACGAAGAGCGGGATCTGCGCGCTCTTGCCCGTCGCGCCGATGAACAGCAGCAGCGCCACCCAGAAGCCGACGGAGCCCTCGAAGAGCGCGAGCGTCTCCGGCGCAAGGAGCGTCGTGAAGTCGAACCCGAACGGACCGTCGGTCGCCGCCGTGACGGTCTGGAAGATCAGGAACATCGCCAGCAGGTAGGCGAAGTCGCCGATGCGGTTGACGATGAACGCCTTGTTGGCCGCCGCGCTGTTCTTGAGGTCGGTGTACCAGAAGCCGATGAGCAGGTACGAGCACAGCCCGACGCCCTCCCAGCCGAGGAACAGCACGATCAGGTTCTCCGCGAGCACGAGGTTGAGCATCGCGAAGATGAACAGGTTCAGGTAGGCGAAGAAGCGCCAGAAGCCGCCGTCGCCGTGCATGTACCCGATCGAGTACAGGTGGATGAGCGTCCCGACGCCGGTGACGACGAGCGTCATCAGGAGCGAGAGCTCATCGATCCGGTACGCGAAGTCCACCGCGAGGTCGCCGGCGACCAACCACGGGAAGAAGCGCGCGACGGCCGCGTGCTCGAAGCCGAGGAAGAGCGAGAGCGCGACGGCGAACGGCACCGCGACGGCGGCCGTCGAGAGCGCGCCGACGAGGCCCTCCTTGGTCCGCCACGGCGCCCAGAACAGGCCCATCATCCCGTTGAAGGCCGCCATCAGCAGCGGCGGGAGGAGGATCAGTTGGACGAGCGGTTCCATCGAACAGGGATGGGGGATGGGAGATGAGGGATGGGAAACGCGGGAGAAGGAATCGGGCATCCCCGATCCCCCATCCCCTATCCCCTCAGCAGATTGAACTCGTCGACGTTGACCGACAGGGAGTTGCGGAAGAGCGCGATCACGATCGCGAGGCCGACGGCCGCCTCGGCGGCGGCGACGCTCATCACGAAGAAGACCAGGATCTGCCCGTCCACGTGCCCGAAGCTCTGGCTGAAGGCCACGAGGCTCAGGTTGACCGCGTTGAGCATCAGCTCGACGCTCAGGAAAATGACGATCACGTTGCGGCGCAGCAGCACGCCCAGCACGCCGATCGTGAAGAGGATGGCGCTGAGCGCGAGGTACCAGGTGATGTCCATCAGACGAAGCGCTTCTTGGCGAGGAGGACCGCGCCGATGGTCGCCGCGAGCAGCAGCACGCCGACGATCTGGAGCGTGAACGCGTGGCGCGTCAGCAGCGCGAGGCCCATCTCGCGAACGCTCGTCGCCTCGACGTCCACGCTCGCGGCGGTCACGGTGGCCGCGCCGGTGCGCACGGCCACGACGGCCAGCAGCTGTGCGAGCATCGCCACACCGAGGAGGTAGGCCGCGCCTTTGCGCCACGAGAAGCTGGCCAGACGCGGCATCTGCTCCAGGTTGAGGAGCATGATCACGAACAGGAACAGCACCATGATCGCGCCGGCGTACACCAGCACCTGCACGACGCCGAGGAAGCCCGCGTGCAGCGTGATGTAAAGGCAGGCCACGGCGAGCATCGTCTGCACCATCCAGAGCGCGCTGGCGACCGGGCTTCGAGAGATGAGCATCCCGAGCGCGCCGACGAGCGCGAAGACCGCGAACACGGCGAACAGAAACGGCTCCAGCATGGAGGGCGGGCGAGGGGTGAGCCGGACGTGCGCGTCCAAGATACCGGCGCCACTCCGACCGGGCCACACGTCGCGCGAGACACGTGGGGATCTGGGATGAAGAGGCGGGCCGGACCGCTCCGCTAGCTTGTCCGCCCCCTGCCCTGCCCCGATGTCGCTCTTCGACGAGATCTCCGCCGCCCCCGAGCGCCGCCGGCGCGTCGGCGTCCTCACCCACGGCTCGCTCGGCGCCGGCGTCGAGATGAAGCTCGACCCCGCGCGTGGCGTCGAGAGCGTCCGCGCCGGGACCTTCTGCGTCGTCGAGGGCGAGGCGTACGACTTCTTCTCGCTCATCACCGACCTGCGCATCGACGCGGCGAACGAGGGCATCCTGATGCGTCCGCCCGGCCGGGGCGACGAGTTCCTGCGGCGCGTGCTCCACGGCACGAGCACGTTCGCGACGGTCTCGCTCAAGCCGCAGTTGCTCGTCCCGCGCGGCGACGTGGACGCCCCGCCGGAGCCCGTCAAGACCATCCCGGCCCACTTCTCGGCCGTCGGCGAGGCCACGGCCGACGACGTCGCGCGCGTCTTCGGCCACGAGGACGCCGACGGCGGCGACCGCTACTTCGAGGTCGGCACGCCGCTGGGCATGGACACGCCGGTCTGCCTCGACCTCCAGCGCTTCGTCGAGCGCTCCAACGCCGTCTTCGGCAAGACGGGCACCGGCAAGAGCTTCCTCACGCGCCTGCTCCTCGCCGGGACCATCGCCACCGGTCGCGCCAGCGCGCTCGTGTTCGACATGCACAACGAGTACGGCGACGGCGGCACGAGCGAGAACGCCGCCGACGCCGGCCGGACGCTCGGCCTGCGCGCGCTCTTCGGGCCGCGTGTGCAGGTCTTCTCGCTCGACCCCGAGAGCACGCGCCGCCGGGGCAGCGCCGCCGACGCCGAGCTCCACCTCTACGCGGACGCCGTCGAGCCCGAGGACGTGCTCCCGCTCCGCGAGACGCTCAGCCTCAACCCGACGGCCACGGAGTCGACGTACGCCCTCAAGAAGCGCTACGGCGACCGCTGGCTCTCGACGCTCCTCACGGCCACCGACCTCGACGCGATGGCCGACGAGACGGGCGCCCACGTCGGCTCGCTGTCGGCGCTGCGACGCAAGCTCGACCGCCTCGACGGCCTGCCGTTCTTCCACCTCGACGCGCCGGCGGGCCGCCGCGACTCGCTCGCCGAGCTGTTCGACGCGCTCGACGCCGGCCGCTCGGTCGTCCTCGAGTTCGGGCGATTCAACAGCCTGCTCGTCTACCTGCTCGTCGCCAACGTCATCACGCGGCGCCTGCGCGCCCGCTACGAGGAGAAGGCCGACCTGTTCGCGAGCACGCAGCGGGAGTCCGACCGACCGCGCCAGCTCCTCATCGCGATCGAAGAGGCCCACAAGTTCCTCGGGCCGGAGACCGCGCGCGAGACGCCGTTCGGCAAGATCGCGCGCGAGATGCGCAAGTTCTACGTCAGCCTCCTGATCGTGGACCAGCGGCCGAGCGGGATCGACGAGGAGGTGCTCAGCCAGATCGGCACCAAGATGGTCGCCCAGCTGTCCGACGAGAAGGACATCGCGGCAGCGCTCGTCGGGACGCCCGGCGGCGCGGCGCTGCGCCAGATCCTCGCCAGCCTGGAAAGCCGCCAGCAGGCGCTCCTGTTCGGGCACGCCGTCCCGATGCCGATCCTCGTCCGGACCCGCAGCTACGACCAGGACTTCTTCGCCGCCATCCGGCGCCGCGCTGGCGGCTTCAGCGGCGACGCGAAGACGATGCAGGCCGAGATGGGCGAGATGTTCTAGGGGAGCAGGGAGCGGCCAGCAGGGAGCGGGGAAAGTCGACCGGTGACCACGGGCAACTCCTCCCCGCTGGCCGCTCAACGCTCGCTCAGTTGCTCTCCGGCGCGGCCATCGTCTCGGCGACGAACACGAGCTGCACGTCGTCGGCCGCCGAGACGGTCAGCGTCGGGCCGTCGCGGTCGAGGCCGACGGGGCCGGCGAAGTAGCGCTCCATCTCGATCTGCCCGCTCGTGCAGCCGCGGCGCGTGCAGGCCACCGGCTCGGCGACCGTCAGCACGTCGCCGTCCGTCGCGAAGCGCCCGTTGCAGAGGTTGCACGACTGCATCGAGACCGAGCCGTCGGCGCCGAGCGTGAGGCGCTCGTCGCCCGAGCCGCGCGTGACGCTCCCGTCGGCGGCGACGATGCGGTCGAGCGTCCAGACCGTCCCGGCGTACGGCGAGGCCGGCGCCGGCGACGAACAGGCGGAGGCGGCGAGGACGGCGACGGCGGCAAGGAGGAGGCGCATGGCGAGACGAGTCGGGGGGTGCGTTCAAGCTACGCGACGCCAACGGCGGGGTCGGTAGCTTTCGCCTCCTCCCCTGCCCGACCGATGCTCGACCTCGACCTGCTGCGAACCGACCCCGACCGCGTCCGCGACGCGATGCGCGCCAAGCGCATCGGCGACCCCGAGGCCGTGGACCGCGCGCTCGACGCCGACGCCCGCCGGCGCGCGGCGCTGACCGAGCAGCAGGCGCTCCAGAGCCGCCAGGGCGAGGTCTCGCGCGAGGTCGGTCCGCTGATGAAGGCCGGCCGGCGCGACGACGCCGCGCCGCTCGTCGAGGAGTCGAACCGGATCAAGGAGCAGGTCCGGGCGCTGGACGAGGCCGTCCGCGCCGCCGACGCCGATCTCCGCGCGGCGCTGCTGGAGATCCCCAACGTTCCGCACGCGAGCGTGCCGGTCGGCGGCGTCGAGGCCAACCTCGTGGACCTCGAGTGGGGCGAGCGCCCGTCGTTCGTGGGGCCGGACGGCGCGTCGTTCGAGCCACTGCCGCACTGGGAGCTGGCCGCGCGCCACGGCCTGGTCGACTTCGAGCGCGGCTCGAAGGTCACCGGCGCGGGCTTCCCGTTCTACGTCGGGCAGGGCGCGCGACTTCAGCGCGCGCTCGTCGCGCTCTTCCTCGACCTCGCCGGCGAGGCGGGCTACACCGAGGTGCAGGCGCCGATCCTCGTCAACGAGGCGAGCGGCATCGGGACCGGGCAGCTTCCGGACAAGGAAGGCCAGATGTACGGCGTCCCCGTCGACGGCTTCTTCCTGATCCCGACCGCCGAGGTGCCGCTGACCAACTTCCACCGCGACGAGATCTTCGACGCGGCGGCGTTGCCGGTGAAGTACTGCGGCTACACGCCGTGCTTCCGCCGCGAGGCGGGCAGCTACGGCAAGGACGTGCGCGGACTCAACCGCCTCCACCAGTTCGACAAGGTCGAGCTCGTGGAGTTCGTCCACCCGAGCGACAGCTACGAGCGGCTCGACGCGCTGCGCGACGCCGCCGAGCGGGCCGTCCGCGCGCTGGAGCTGCCCTACCGCCGGCTCGTGCTCGCGACGGCCGACATGGGCGTCACGCAGGCCAAGACGTACGACCTGGAGGTCTGGAGCGCGGGCCAGGCGCGCTGGCTGGAGGTCTCGTCGGTCTCCAACTTCGAGAGCTACCAGGCGCGTCGCGCCAACGTCCGCTTCCGGCCCGACGGGGGTGGAAAGCCCGAGTTCGTGCACACGCTCAACGGAAGCGGGCTCGCGCTGCCGCGCATCGTCGCCGCGCTGCTGGAGAACGGCCAGCAGGCCGACGGCTCGGTCCGCCTCCCCCCCGCCCTCGCCGCCTACACGGGCTTCGAGGTCATCGGGTAGGGACACACCGGCGGTGTGTCCCTACAGTCCCACGCTCAGGCCGAGGTGCAGCTTGCCGCGCGACGCCGGCAGGTCGGGGTTGAGGGCGTACGTCACGCTGACGGGTCCGAGGCCGGTGACGAGCTGCATCCCGATGCCGTAGCCGGGGCGCGTGCGCCGCGAGCCCGGCCGCCCGGGGAGGTCGGGACGAACCACATAGCCGACATCGGCGAAGGCGAACACGAACGTGCCGTCGTCGAGGCGCCAGCGGACCTCGGCGAGGACGCGCCCGACGCCGCGACCGAGGAACGCCTCCTCGTCGTAACCGCGCAGCGTGGACGCCCCGCCGATGCGGAACAGCTCGCCCTCGTCGTACGCGACCGCGCCCTCGCCGCCGGCGCCGCGTCCGCTCACGAGCAGGCGCGCGTCGAGGCCGGCGACGAGCCCGAGCCGGCGCGTGAGCGGACGGTAGACGCGCGCCGTCGCGCTCAGCCGCTGCTGGCGCGGCGCCAGCGCCTCACCGGCGAGCGAGTCGGCCGACGACGAGTCGGACACCGCCGAGCGGCGGCGGATGCCGCTCTCGACGGCGACCTCGGCGACGACCCCGCGCCACGGCGCGCGCAGGCGGTCCACGGACACGAAGCGCAGCCCGCCGCCGGCGAACACGGCCGTCGAGCGCCGGACGAGCGAGGCCCCGATCGCGGCGCGTCCGGGCAGGACCGCGTCGCGGCTCGCGCCGAGCGTGAGCGTCAGGCCAGGTGCGACGCGCGTCCCGACGTCAGCGCGGACGCTCTGGCGCGAGAACGTCGAGTCGCGCGTCTCGCCGGCGAACGCCGCCGCGAGCGACACCGGCAGGCCGGCGACGAACGGGTCGCGCGCACTCGCCGTCACCCGCGAGACGAGGCCGGGGTTGCGCTCCAGCGCGACGCGGACGCTCTGCCCGCCGCCGAACGGGTCGAACAGGTCGAGACGACCGCTGCCGACGATGCGTCCGCCCGAGCCGCCGCTCGGTGGCAGGTAGCCGACGACGAGGTCGAAGGCGCCCGGCGGACCGGGCTCGACCGGGACGCGAACGACCACGCGCCCGTCGCGCTCGCGCGCGAGTGTCGGCTCGCCGACGGCCGTGTAGAGGCCCGTCGCGTCGAGCGCCTCCCGTACCGACGGCGCGTCGAAGCGCGCGAGCGGCGTGCCCGCCGGCAGACCTGCGACGCGCGTCGCGAAGGCGCGCGCCGGACGCCTCGCGCCGACGAGTTCGACGCCGGCGATCTCGGCCGGGGCGCCGGCATCCACGTCCACCGCCACGTCGATCCAGAGCACGTCGCCGTCGGCGCGGACCGCCGTGCGGGCGACGGCGCGTGCGTCGGCGTAGCCGCCGGCGACGAGGCGCGCGACCGTCGCGTCGAGGTCGGCGGCGAGCACGCGCGCGGCGTAGCGGCGCCCGGAGCGTGTCGCCCAGCCGGCCGTCGCCGGGTCGTCGGCCCCGACGACCGTCACGCGGCCGATGACGAGCGGCGTCCCGCCGACGAGCGCAACGGCGCCCGAGTCGGCAGCGGACGAGTCGATGCGCGCGAGGGCCCAGCCGAGGTCGGCCGCGAGCGCGAGCGCGGCATCCGTCGGCGTGGCGCCGTCGGGTCGCGTGGCGACAGACCCGACCGAGTCGCCGTCGACGCGGACCGTCCACGTCTGCGCCGAGGCGCCGCCGGCGAGGGCGGCCCACAGGACGCCTCCGAAGGCGAGGGCTATCTTCGGGCTCCACCCCATCCTGTGTGCCTGTGCTCGGGTTGTTGCTCGCCGTCGCGCTGGCCGCGCCGACCGTTTCGCTCGCCGCGCCGCCCGCTCAACGTAGCGCGGACCTGATCGGGTACGTCGCGCCGCCGGACACGCTGACCTACACGGCGCGCGCCGGGCAGCCGTTCCTCGTGTCGCTCCCCGCCCGCGTCGGCGGCCAGGAGGCGACGTACCGGACCGTCGAGGCGCCGGCGCTGAGCTGGCTCGTGGACCGCTCGTTCTTCTGGAACGTGCTCGCCGGCGAGCGCGGGACGCTCGCGATCCGCTTCGAGCGGCGCGTCGGCAGCGGCGCGCCCGAGCCGTTCGTCCTGCTCGTCGAGATCGTGCCGTGAGAGGGCACGGGGCACGGGGCACGGGGCACGAGTCAGACGTGGCCGGCCCGGCGAGTGACCCATCGTCCATCGTCCAGGACCCATCGTCCACCCACACGCGGGCGTTCCGCGAGGCCCTGCCGGCGTGGTTCGACGGCGCGCGGCGTCCGATGCCGTGGCGCGAGACCGACGCCGCCGGCCGCCGCGACCCGTACCGCGTCTGGCTCGCGGAGGTGATGCTCCAGCAGACGCGCGTCGAGACGGCGATCCCGTACTTCGAGCGCTTCGCGGCCGCCTACCCCACCGTCGAGGCCCTCGCCGCCGCGCCGCTCGACGAGGTCCTCAAGGCGTGGGAAGGGCTCGGCTACTACAGCCGCGCGCGCAACCTGCACCGCGCCGCGCAGGCCGTCGCGCGCGACCACGGCGGACGCGTCCCGGACACGCGGGAGGCGTTCGCCGCGCTGCCGGGCGTTGGACCCTACACCGAGGCGGCGGTCCTGTCGCTCGCCTACGGCGTCCCGCTCGCGGTGCTGGACGGCAACGTGATCCGCGTCCTGACGCGCGTCTTCGCCGTCGAGCACGACGCGAAGGCCGTCGCGACGCGCGCGGCGCTCCAGCGCCTCGCCGACCGCCTGCTCGACGCTGACGCGCCGGGGCGGTGGAACGAGAGCGCCATGGAGCTTGGCGCGACGATCTGCACGCCGCGCGCGCCGGCGTGCGGCCGGTGTCCGCTCGCGCCGGTCTGCGCCGCGCGCGCCCTCGGCACGCCCGAGGTGTTCCCGGTGACGGCGCCGCGCAAGGCGGTGCCGCACCACACGGTCGTCGTCGGCTTGCTCGCCGACGACGCCGGGCGCTACTTCATCCAGCGGCGCCCCGACGACGCGATGCTGGGCGGCCTCTGGGAGTTCCCCGGCGGCAAGGCCGAGCCCGGCGAGGGGGTGGCCGACGCGCTCGTGCGCGAGATGCGCGAGGAGCTCGGCGTGACGGTCGAAGCCGGCACTCCGGTGGCGGTCGTCGAGCACGCGTACTCGCACTTCCGGATCAGGATGCACGCGCTCCGCTGCCGCGTCGTCGGCGGCACACCGGCGACGGCGCTCCCGACGGCGTGGGCGTCGCTGGACGACCTGGAGGCGACGTACGCGATGCCGCGCGCCAACCGCCACGTCGTCGCCGCGCTCCGCGCCGAGGCCGCCGCGCCGACGCTGTTCGGTTCGTGACGCGACGCCAGCTCACGCTGTTCGTCCCGCCCGACACGTCCGCCGCCGTCGAGGCTGTCCGGCAGGTGACGGACCCGGTCCAGCACGGGATCATCGCGGCGCACGTGACGCTGGCGCGCGAGGACGAAATCGCCGGCTGGACGCCCCACGACCTCGCCGCACGCCTCCACGGGAGCGCCGGGCCGTTGTCGCTGGTGTTCGGGCCTCCCGAGCGCTTCGAGGGACACGGCCTCTGGAGGCCTGTGATCGCCGGCGCCGACGGATACCACGCGCTGCGCCGTCATCTGCTCGGATCGCCCCGTGAGGCGACCCCGCACCTCACGCTGGCGCATCCACGCAACCCGCGCGCCGCCGGCAACACCGACACGCTCGTCGCGGGGCGGCAGGTCCCGCTCCGAGTCACGTTCCGGCGTGCGGACTGGATTGAGCAGACCGACGGTGGACCGTGGCGGGTCGTGACGAGCGCGCCACTCGGTTGACGGGCTACGCGCCCGCCGGCCAGCCGTCGGCGGGGTCGAGGCGGACCGCGAGGTCGCCGCGCAGCAGCGCCGCGAGGTCGTCGCCGAGGAAGGTCCCGCGCCAGCCGGGGAGCAGGTCGCGCACGGCGTCCGGCCCGGCGGCGACGGCGTCGCGCAGCGCGGCCTTCGGCGCGACGAACGCCGGGTCCACGCCTTCGCGCGCGCAGCGGCCGGCGACGAGCGCCTGCGCGACGAGGACGCGCGCGGCGTCGCGCTCCTCCTCGGGTCCGGGGCGTCCGCGCCGCTCGCGCTCCTCGGCGGGTGCGGCGGTGCCCTCGGCGACGGCCGCGACGATCCCCGCGCCGAAGCGGGCGATCTGGCGCTCGGTGAGCGGCGTCCGGCGCAGATCGTCCTCGCTCGCCGGCGCGCGGCGGGCGAGGTCCACGAGCGCCTCGTCGGGCAGCACCATGCGGCGCGTGCGGTCGAGCGCCTGCGCCTCGACCTCGCGCCAGGACGCGAGCGAGCGGAGGACGGCCCGCTGGCGCGCGTTGAGGCGCGTCAGGTCGCGCGCCTTGACGCGCTCCACGGCGTCCGACACGTCGGGCGCGGTGTAGAGCGCGTCGGACGCGTAGCGCGCCATCTCCTCGGCGACCCACGGCGTGCGTCCGCGCGCTTCGGCGGACTCGGCGAGCGCGTCGTAGACCTGGATCAGGTAGCGGACGTCGTCTTCGGCGTATCGCTGTTGCGACGCCGAGAGCGGGCGCGCGATCCAGTTGGAGCGCGTCTCGCCCTTGTCGAGCCGCACGCCGGCGACGGCGTCCACGAGGTCCTGGAGCGACGACGTCGCCGAGTAGCCGACGAGGCCGGCGGCGCGCTGCGTGTCGAAGACGTTGACGGGCCGCGCGCCGGTGGCGCGCGCGAGGATCTGGAGGTCCTGCGTCGCGTCGTGGAGCACCTTCACGACGGCGTCGTCGGCGAGGAGCGCGCCGAGCGGCGCGAGGTCCACGGCCAGCGGGTCGATCAGCTCGACGCGTCCGCCCGGCAGGCCGACCTGGACGAGCCCGAGCGCCGGGTAGAAGGTCCGCTCCCAGACGAACTCGGTGTCGAGCGCGACGGCGCGCGCGGCGTGCGCCTCGGCGAGGAGGTCGGCGAGGGCGGCGGGCGAGTCGATCACGGCGTGGGCGTCGGGGCGGGAGCGGGCGGCGCGTCGAGGCGGAGGCGGCAGCCGAAGGCGGGGGTGCGCGTCGCCGGCACCACGTCGGCGCGGGGGAAGAGGACCTCGCTCAGCCACGCACGGTCCACGCGCTCCGCCGCCGACGGGCTGTCGTCGATGGCGCCGTCGTAGCGGAGGTGGCCGTCGGGGCCGAACAGGAAGGCGTGCGGCGCGTGGCGGGCGCCGAAGGCGCGGGCGAGCGCGCCGTCGTCGTCGAGCAGCACCGGCGCGTCGATGCCGGCCTCGGCGACCTTCTCGCGCGTGGCCTCGGCGCTCTCGGCCTCCAGCCGGGCCGGCGCATTGCTGTTGACGAGCACCATCCCGACGCCGGCCGACGCGAAGCGCGGCGCGAGGTCGGCCAGCCGCGCCGAGTAGCGCTGCGCCCACGGGCAGGTGTTGGACCAGAAGACGACGAGGAGTCCGCCCGAGCCGGCTTCGCCGGCGAGCGTGCGCCCGGCGCCGTCCGCCGACGGGAAGACGCGCTCCGGGAGCGGGTACAGGTCGCCGGTGGCGAGCCGGCTGGCGCCGACGTCCGGTTGTGCCGTCGCCGGCGAGGCGACGAGGAGCGCGCCGACGAGCGCGAGGAGGGCGGCGCGTGTCACGAGCGGTCGGCGACGGCGCGCGCGACGATGCCCTCCAGCTCCTCGCGCGAGATGCCGCCGACGTGCGTGTACTCGACCGTGCCCTCGCCGTCGAGGACCATCGTCACCGGGATCGCGCCGCCGGGGTAGAGCGGGTTGAGCTCGCTCGGCAGGTCGCCGTCGCCGGTGTAGAGGTAGGTCGCGTCGGACACGCCGTGGTTGGCGATGAACGCCACGACGGCGTCGCGGTCGCGCGCGGCGTCGAGCGAGACGAAGCGGACCGCCACGCTGTCGGTCTCGGCGTCGTAGTCCACCAGCATCGGGAACTCGGCGACGCACGGCGGGCACCACGTCGCCCAGAAGTTGAGGACGACCGTCGGCGCGTCGACCGACGCGAGGTCGGCGACGAGCGCCTCGCCGCTGGCGACGTCAACCAGCGCGACGTCGCCGGTGGCCGCGTCGGCGGACGCCGCTTCGGGCGCGGGGTCGGAGGTGCAGCCGGACACCAGCCCGCCGGCGACGAGGAGGAACAGGAGGATGCGGCGCATCACACGTGAGCGTTGAACTGCCGAAAGGTAGGTCCCGCCCGCGCGCGGCGTCACCGGCTACGGCAGCCGCTCGACGGGCAGCGCGTCGCCGGCGACGAGGTCGGCCACCGGCACGAGGCCCCACGCGACGATCCCGTCGTCGGCGCGCGGCTCCAGCAGCGCGGCCACGAGCCGACCGAGCGGCTGGTCGGTCGGGACGATCAGCGCGGCGGCGAGGCGCGGCGGGTCGCCGGTCTCGCCGCCGACGGGCGTCCACCGGCCCCAGACCTCCTGCATCTGCTGGCCGTTGTACGTGCGCGTCGCGACGCGCACGCTGTCCACGACGAACTGCTCGCGGTCGCGTCCCCAGACCGTCCCGAGGTCGAAGCGGATGCCGTGGTCGCGCAAGAGGCGCATCACGGCCTCCTGGTGCGGTCCGAAGTGGACGATGTAGGCGCTCGGCACGCGCTCGGTCTCGGTCGGCGCGAAGCGGATGAACGCCGGCATCGTCTCGGGCCGGGCGACGTCGCGCCAGCGCAGGCGCGGCTCGCCGGTCGTCGGGTGGGCGACGGTGTCCACCTCGCCGAGCAGCACCTCGTGCGGACGCTCCAGCGCTGCAAACGTCGAGCGGAGCGTGACCGTGGACGCGCGAGCGCGGTCGGCCGACGATGCGAGGGCGCGGACGCGCGACGCGTCGCGCCACGCCGCCGCGACGATCTCCTCGGCGAAGCGCCGGGAGACGCGTACGCGCGTCTCGAACGGCGCGTAGCTGTACGCCTCGGCGAGGATGCCCAGCCGTCCGCGCAGGCCGGCGTAGTTGGTCGAGTAGCGCGCCTGTCCGCTGAACGAGTACCAGCCGCGCGGCGCCGTCGCCGGCTCTCCGAAGGCGCCCGGCACGTTGCCGTAGTGCCACGTGTGGAGGCCGTCCCGCGTCCGGAGCGCGTCCGTGATCTGCGGCAGCCAGTGGTCTCGCAGCCACGCGTCGAGGGCCGGCGGCGTGTCGGGCGCGAGGCCCGGCGCATAGGTCAGCGCGTAGGCCATCGGCGTCCCGTCGGTCGTGTGGAAGTCGGCCACGACGTGCGGGTCGTACGTGTCGATCAGCCGGACGAGCGCGCGGGACTCCGGCGCGGCGAGGCGCACGAAGTCGCGGTTGAGGTCGAGGCCGTCGGCGTTGGCGCGCTGGCCCATGCCGGCGTCGGGACCGAGCTGGAGCGGGCGGTTGGACGGCGAGACGCGGTCGGCGCCGTCGGCGTTGTAGAGCGGCGCGACGAGGAGCACGACGGAGTCCGCCCACGCGGCGTGCTCGCCGGCGGCGAGGTCGCGCACGAGCGCGAGCAGTGCCTCGGTCCCCGCGATCTCGCCGCCGTGGATGCCCCCGAAGAGGAGCACGCGCGTCTTGCCGGTGGCGCGCACCGCCTCGGCGCTCGCCGACGGCGCGCCCCAGACGACGAGCGGCAGT
>Ga0209053_1000746_pt1 | contig 18969 bp, 12 predicted proteins | sample EBPBio152010_DNA_FD_185864 | JGI IMG/M metagenome (GOLD analysis project Ga0209053, IMG submission 185864) | Wastewater treatment Type I Accumulibacter community from EBPR Bioreactor in Madison, WI, USA - Reactor 1_7/15/2010_ DNA (SPAdes)... | ecosystem: Engineered > Bioreactor > EBPR >... | reverse complement strand
CGGTGAGGACGATGAAGTTGAAGATGCCGTCGATCTCGTGGGCCGTCGTGGACCACTGCGGCGGCAGCCAGAGGCCGTTCTCGCCCGTCCAGAACGACGTGCGGGACGGCAGGACGGCGGAGGAATCCGCTTGCATCAGAGAGCGTGTCTAGGAAAGGCTGGGAGCGGCGAGGCGGCTTCGGCGGCCTTCGCGGCGCCAGAAGGTGAGCAGCAGGCCGCCGACGACGAGCAGCGTGAGCCCGCCGCCCCACTTGAGGAGGCCCATCACGGCGAGCGAGTACGAGCGCGCCTCGTCGTCGAACTCGTAGCAGGTCATCAGGAAACGGTCGAACGGCGTGCCGATGGTGCCCTCGCCGGCCTCGACGAGCGCGAGGCGCACGTCGCGCGGGGCGTACTCGATGCCGTAGAGGTAGCGCGTGAGCACGCCGGCGGGGCTGAGCATCATCAGCGCGGCGTGGTGCGCGTACTCCTCGGTGCGCGGGTCCCACGCGTAGCCGAAGCCGACGCTCGCGGCGAGCTCCTTCACCGACGCCTCGGTCTCGGGCGTGACCGTCCAGAAGTGCAGGCCGGCGGCCACGGCGGGGTCGCCGATGACGCCCACGACGCGCTCCTTCGCGGCGGCGGCGCGGGCGGGCGTGTCGCGCGGGTCCATGGAGACGACCACCACCTCGTAGTCGCGCCCCGGGCGCAGCCCCTCTTCGGCCGTGACCGCCTCGGCGACCCCATCGAGCACGAGGCTGCACAGCATCGGACAGCTGTGGTAGGCGAACGTGAGCATCACCGGCCGCTCGCGACCGAGCACGTCGGCGAGCCGGACCGTCCGGCCCGATTCGTCCAGGAACGGGGCGTCCTGCGGGACGCGCGCGCCGAGGTCTTCGACGACCCCGACGCCGCGCAGGCGGTTGGGGAGCGTGCCGTCGGGCGCCTCGCCGTCGACAGGGGCGATGCGCGACGGCGAGATGACCTGCGCGACGACGAGCGGCGACGCGGCCGCCGGCTGCACCACGGCGACGAGCGCCGTCGCCGCTACGGTGACGGCGGCCAGCACGGAGAGCCGGTGGCCGCGAACGCGCATCTATTCGGCGGGCGGTGTGTCGGCCGCCGTCCCGGCCACCGACGCATCGTCGTCCGAGCCGTCGTCGGACGCGTCGTCATCGGCCGGGGGGGCCGCCAGCGTGTCGGGGTCGGTCGCCGGTGGCGCCTGGAGCGCCCGGCCGGCGGTGCGGTTGACGGCCAGCGTGTTGAACTGGGCGCGCGTGAGCGCGGGGTCCGTCGGCGACGCGCCGTAGGAGGCGGCCACGAGGCCCATCGCGCGGCCGATGGGGATGCTGTAGGTACCGTCGGCGCCGAGCGCGGCGTTGTCCAGCTTGGCGCGGGCATCCACGCGGCTCTGCTCCAGCTCGGGGTAGAGCGCGACGTCGTTGACGCGGTCGCCGGTGCCGGCGCGGAACGGCGCGTAGATGAAGTAGATCAGCGTGAACGCGAGGAGCGCGACGGCGACGAGCGTGGCGGCGACGAAGCCGAGCAGCTGGCCGGACTCGATGCCCTCCTCTTCGACGCCCATCCCGGCGAGCGCGTCGTGCGCGTCGTCGTCGCCGGCGGCCTCGGCGACCTGCGCCGCGCCCGCGCCGACGAGACCGCCGAGCGGTCCGTTGGGCTCGTCCTGCTCGGGGCGGACCACGTCGGGCGTGCCGGGGCGCCGCCCGCTCTGGTGCTCGGGCAGGGCCTCGCCGGCGTGCGGGTCGGGCACGACCGTCGGGTCGTCGGCGTCGGGGCGGGGGGCGTTGGCGTCCATCGCGGGAGGGAACGGGGGCCGGCGGGCCGTGTTTTCAGCCGAGAGTGAAAATAAGACGCGAGCGCGCCGCTACGTGGTCTCGAAGCGGAGCGAATCGGTGAAATAGGGGTCACCGTACGGCGTCAGCGCGTGGCGGCCAAAGCGCAGCAGCGTCACGCCGAGGAACAGCCCGAACATCCCGAGCCACATCAGGAACTCGACGGCCGGGAACGGCGCCGGCACGACGGTCGGGTTGAACGTCTCGGCCGGGTGCGCCTCGTCGCCGGTGGCCGCGTGGGTCGGGGTGCCGGGCTCGGTGGCCGGGTCGAGGACCTGCGCCGGCGCGACGGCCTCGGGCGCGGCGGTCTGCGCGGCGGTGAGGACGAGCGGCATCGCGTCGTCGGCCGGCGGCGCGGCGGCGTGCGCCTCCTCGGCGTGGTCGGTGGCCGGGATCATCGCCGGCGACGTGACCCACCAGAGGTCCACCCAGTGCATCACGAGCAGCCACACGGCCATCGTCGCGAGCGCCGGGTAGGTGCGCTTCGTCGCGCGCAGGATGAGGATGAGGAACGGCAGGATGAAGTGGAAGATGACCAGCGCCCACGCGACGGTGTCCCAGCCCGCCGTGAGGCGCTTGGCGAACCAGATGGTCTCCTCGGCGAGGTTGGCGTACCAGTAGAGCATGTACTGGCTGAACGCGATGTACGTCCAGAAGACCGTGAAGGCGAACATGTACCGCCCCATGTCGTGGATGTGGTGGCCCGAGACCACGTCGTCCAGCATGCCGGCCTTCTTGAGCAGCAGCGCGAGGAACGTGATGAGCGAGATCGCGCCCAGCCAGCCGCCGGCGAAGAAGTAGACGCCGAACATGGTCGAGAACCAGTGCGGGTCGGTGCTCATCAGCCAGTCGAAGCCCGCGAAGGCGAACGTCACGCCGGTGAGCGGGATGCCGATGGCGGACACCTTGCGCTGCTTCAGCGTGATCTCGGCGTTGGGGCGCGTGTCGCTCGTCACCGAGAGGCGGTAGAGCCTGACGGCGAGCGTGCTCCAGATCGCGAAGTAGACGACGTAGCGGAGGTAGAAGAAGACCGGGACCGTGCCGGCGGCCATCGGCCAGAAGAAGTAGCCGGCCTTGCCCGCGAGGATGCGGTCGTAGTGGTCGCCGGGCTGGTAGAGGTCCGCGTGGCTCCAGTGGAAGAGGTCGTGCGTGCCGAGGAGCACCGGCAGGCCGGCGAGCGCCAAGAGCGGCAGGTTCATCGCGATCGTCTCGGGGATGCGCCGCAGCGCGGTCCCCCAGCGGGCCTTCGTGATGTGCTGGATCATCACCCACAGCAGCGAGCCGAGGGCGACGCTCACGCAGAAGCTCCACGCGATGAGGTAGGCGAAGAGCAGGCGCTGCATGCCCACGCCGACGCCGACGGCGACCGCCACGACGAGCGCCGCGAGGCCCACGCCGAGGGCCACGGTCCACCAGCGGTTGTCCGCGCTGAACCGGAAGCGCGCCGGGACGTCGGACTCGGCGCCGACGGGATCGAAAAAGACGTTGGCCATGGATGCGAGGCGGCTCAGTTCGGGACGGCGACGTTGGGGTTCTCGGTCGCCAGGCGGGCGCGGTCGGCGGCGGGCACGTCGGCCGGCGCGGCGTTCTGCGAGCGCTGCAGGGCGCGGACGTAGGCGACGATCGCCCAGCGGTCGGCCGGCGCGATCTGGTGCCCGTAGCTCGGCATCGTGTTGATGCCGTTGAGGATCACGTTGTAGAGGTGGCCGTCGGGCTGCGCGCGCAGCGCGTCGGTGTGGTAGCTCGGGATGGCGAAGCCGTAGCCGAGGCCGCCCTTGCCGGTGGCGATGATGCCGCGGCCGTCGCCGGCCTGCCCGTGGCACACCGAGCAGTAGATGTTGTAGCGCTCGGCGCCGCGCTCCAGCAGCGCCGGCGTGACCTCGATGGGGATCTGAGCGACGAGCGCGCCCGACGCCTCGCGGCCGAGGACGAACGGCGCGTTGGCCGTCGTGACGAGCGCGCCGCGGCGGACAGTGCCGGGCACCTGCTCGCGGTTCGACGCGCCGTCGGCGAAGAACGGGTTGGGCTCGTCCGCCTCGAACCGCTCCACGAAGTCCATGTTGAGGTTCGGGTGGATGGGCGGCGCGCTGCTGGTCATGCCACGGCAGCCGGCGAGGGCGACCGCGGCGAGGACGAGCGCGGGGGCGAGGCGGCGCATCAGGAGGCGGGGGCGAGGGCGTGCGCGGAGGCGGAGGTCGTCGGCTGCACGTCCGTGGCGCCGTCGTGGTCCACGTACTCGACGGCCGTCGCGCCGAGGGCGAACAGTTCGTCGGCCGTGCTCGTGCGGCTGAAGCGGCCGTCGGCGCGGCCGACGTGCAGGAAGAAGCCGTCGTCGGTGGCGCGGCCGAAGCGCTCGGAGTGGAAGAGCGGGTTGTAGGGCTGCGGCAGGCCGTTGAAGGCCAGCATCCCGCCGACGACCGCGAGCGCCGTGAACAGGATCGTCAGCTCGAACATGATCGGGACCGACGACTGCCAGGCGAAGAGCGGCTTGTTCGAGATGTTGATGGCGTAGTCCACCTCGCTCGTCCACCACTGGAGCCACGTGCCGAGCGCGAGGCCGGTGACGCCGCCGACGAAGGCGAGGAAGCCGAGCGGCGAGACGCCGAGGCCCATCGCGCCGTCCATGCCGTGGATCGGGAACGGGCTGAAGGTGTCGAGCCGGCGGTAGCCGCGCGAGTGGAGCGCCTTGACGGCGTCGTAGAGCGCGCCAGGGTTCTCGAACTCGGCGAGCAGGCCCACGTTCGTGTCGGCGCGCTCGGCGAGGCGGGTCTTGAGGGCAGCGAGCATCGGGCTAGTGGGCTGCGGCCGACGACTCGTCGGCGGGCGTCTGCGATTCGTCGGCGGCCTGCACGTAGGCGTCCTGCTGGAAGTCCACGTGGTGCGGGCCGGCGTGGCCGTCGCCGTGGTGGTGGTAGAAGTGCGGGTCGGCCTGCGGCAGCACACCCTTCACCTCCGCGATGGCCACCATCGGCACGAAGCGCAGGAAGAGCAGGAAGAGCGTGAAGAAGAGCCCGAAGGAGCCGACGAAGAGCAGCACGTCCCAGATGGTGGGGCTGTAGTAGTCCCAGCTCGACGGCAGGAAGTCGCGGTGGAGGCTGGTCACCGTGATCACGAAGCGCTCGAACCACATCCCGATGTTGGTCGTGATCGAGATCGCGAACATGACCGGGATGGACCGGCGGAACTTCTTCACCCAGAAGATCTGCGGGAAGATCAGGTTGCAGGCCATCATCGACCAGTACGCCCACCAGTACGGCCCCGCCATGCGGTTGAGGAAGGCGTACTGCTCGTACTCGACGCCCGAGTACCACGCGATGAAGAACTCCGTGATGTAGGCGAACCCGACGATGGTGCCGGTGAGCAGGATCACGATGTTCATCTTCTCGAGGTGATCGATCGTGATCAGGTTCTCGAGGCCGAACACCCGCCGCGCGACCACCATCAGCGTGACCACCATCGCAAAGCCCGAGAAGATGGCGCCGGCGACGAAGTAGGGCGGGAAGATGGTCGTGTGCCAGCCGGGGATGAGCGACACCGCGAAGTCGAAGGACACGACCGAGTGCACCGAGAGCACGAGCGGCGTCGAGATGCCGGCCAGCAGCAGGTAGGCGCGCTCGTAGTGGCGCCACGCGCGGTTGGAGCCCGTCCAGCCCAGCGCGAAGAAGGCCATGATCTTGGCGCGCAGCATCCGCCCCTGCGCCACCGCGCGGTCGCGCAGCGTGGCGAGGTCCGGGATGAGGCCGACGTACCAGAAGAGCAGCGAGACCGTCCCGTAGATGGAGACGGCGAACACGTCCCAGTCCAGCGGGCTCTTGAAGTTGGGCCACATCCACATCTGGTTGGGGATGGGCAGCAGCCAGTAGACGAGCCACACGCGGCCGACGTGGAACGTCGGGAAGAGCAGCGCGCACGCCACGGCGAAGAGCGTCATCGCCTCGGCCGCGCGGTTGATGCTCGTGCGCCACTTCTGGCGGAAGAGGAAGAGGATCGCCGAGATGAGCGTGCCCGCGTGGCCGATGCCGACCCAGAACACGAAGTTGACGATCGCCCATCCCCAGCCGACGGGGTTGTTGAGGCCCCACACGCCCGGCCCGTTCCAGACGAGGTAGGCGATGGCGAGGCCGAGGATGCCGAGGCCGGTGAGCGCCGCGCCGAAGGCGAGGAACCAGCCCGTCGGCGTCTTCTTCTCGGTGTGGTGCGCGACGAGCTCGGTGATGTCGTGGAACGACAGGTTGCCGCGCACGAGCGGCGCGTCTTCGAGCGTCAGCGGCGAGCCGTCCGGGTAGGACGGCAGGGCCGGCGGGACGGCCGACGCGACGGCGCTGGCGCCGCTGGGCGCGGCGCCGTAGGCGGTCTTCGAGGTGACGGTGGCCACGGGCGGGAGGGGATCAGGCGTGGACGGCCGACGAGTCGGCGTGCGGCGCGGAGTGGTGGTCGTCGGCCTCGCCCGCGAACGGGTCGAGGTGCGCGAGCGCCGGGTTCGGGTTGCGCAGGCGCGCGAGGTAGGTCACGCGCGGCTTGACCGACAGTTCGCCGAGCACGGCGTAGTTGCGCGGGCTGGCCTTGCTGCGGGCGACCGCGCTCGCCGGGTCGGCCACGTTGCCGAAGACGATGGCGTCGGCCGGGCAGGCCTGCTGGCAGGCCGTGACCACGGCGCCGTCGGCCAGCGGCTCGTTGTTGATGTGCGCGTACTGCTGCGTCTGGCGGATGCGCTGCACGCAGAACGTGCACTTCTCCATCACGCCGCGGAAGCGGACGGTGACGTAGGGGTTGGACTGCATCTGGACCGTCCCCGGCAGGTCCTTGGTCCAGTTGTAGAAGTTGTAGCGGCGGACCTTGTACGGGCAGTTGTTGGCGCAGTAGCGCGTGCCGACGCACCGGTTGTAGGTCATCTCGTTGATGCCGTCCGGCGAGTGGCTCGTCGCGTTGACCGGGCAGACCTGCTCGCACGGCGCGTTCTCGCAGTGCTGGCAGAGCATCGGCTGGATGACCATGCCGGGGTTGGCCTCGTCGCCGACGTAGTAGCGGTCGAGGCGCATCCACGCCATCTCGCGTCCGCGCGAGACCTGGTCCTTGCCGACGACCGGCACGTTGTTCTCGGCCTGGCAGGCGACCGCGCACGCGTTGCAGCCGGTGCACGCGTTGAGGTCGATCGTCATGCCCCACTGGTTGTCCGAGTAGAGCGCCTGCCCGATGCGCGGGTCCGCGCTCGCGCTGTTCTCGTCGCCCCAGAGCGGCGGGTACTCCGCCCACGGCGTGTCCTCGATCAGGTGCTCGCGCTCCTTGAAGAGGTTCGGGTTGGCGACGAACTCGGCGGCGGTGGCGTGGCGCACGATGGCGCGGCCCTCCATGCTGCCGTGGTCCTGCGTGCTGGCGAGCAGGTAGCCGTCGCCGACGGTCTCGACGGTCGCGGCCGGGAGCACCGGCGGGCGCCCGACGGGGCGCAGCGCCTCCGCGCGCGCGGCTGTGTGCCCGCCGTCGAGGTCGGCCCCGGCGAGGTGCGAGATCGGGCCGGGACGGTAGACGTCCGTGTCGCGGCTGACGAGGCGCGAGAGCAGGCTCAGGTCGGTGATCTCGCGCTCGGTGGCGAGGTCGCGCCCGTAGCCGAGGGAGACGGTGACCGAGTTGTCCGGGTGGCCGGGCTGGACCCACACGGGCAGCGTGAGCGTGGCGCCGTCGGCCGCGAGGCGGACGACGCTGGCGTACGCCTTGCCCTTGCGCTCCTCGACGCCCACGCGGAGGCGCTCGGCGGTGGCGCGGCTCATCAGCGCGACGGGGTCCCACGTGAGCTTCGTCACCGGGTGGGGCGTCTCCTGCATCCACGTGATGTTGGAGAAGGCGCCGGCGCCGAGCGTGGGGCTCGCGCGGAAGACGACTTCGAGGGCGTCGTCGGCCGGCGGCGTCAGGCCGGCGAGGCTCGCGCCGCCGCCCCCGCCGCCGACGGCCGGGTAGGCGGTGCCCGCCTGGAAGCCGTCGTGCAGCAGCGTCCGCCACGTGGTCTCGTCGGCCGCGCCGAGGGCGGTGCGGACGAGGTCGGCGCCGGAGGCGTTGCGCCCGGTGGCGAGCGCGGCGAGGATCTCGACCTCTGAGCGGGCGTCGGCGTAGAGCGGCGCGATCAGCGGCTGGACGACCGAGCGCGTGCCGTCGTAGGCGCGCGTGTCGCCCCACGCCTCCAGGAAGTGCGCCATCGGGAGGTGCCACGTCGCGCGCTGGCCGGTCTCGTCGCGGTAGAGGCCCGCGTGGATCGTCACCGGGACGCGCGCCATCGCGGCCTCGAAGCCGAGCGACGCCGGGAGCGCGTAGACGGGGTTGGTGCCGAGGCAGAGCAGCGCGCCGACGCCGCCGCCGTTCATCGCGGCGACGAGCTGCTGGAGCTGCGGGCCGACCGGCTGGGCCGCCTCGGCGCCGGTGTCGAGGTAGCGCACGGCCGCGCCGCCGAACTGCGCGTTGAGCGCGGCCACGAGGGCGTGGACCTGCGGCGGCTGCGTGGGGCCGGCGACGAACGCCGCGCGTCCGCCGGCGGCGCGCACGTCGTCGGCGATGGCGGTGGCGACGGCCGCGACGCTCTCGGGGAGCGACGCCGTGATGCCCGTGTTGACGCCGAGGCCGGCGGCGACGGCGGCGGCGACGAACGGCACCGTGCCGGCCTTGACGGCCACGCGGTGGTCGGCCATGCCGCCGGTGATGGTCATGGACGACTCGACGACGTACGTGCGGCTCATCGGCGCGCGGCCGGCGGCGCGGCCCTCGACGCGGCGGCCGGCGGCGTACTCGCGGTTGTTCCAGACGCTGTTGGCGTCCTCGGCGCCGAGGAAGTCGGCGTCGAAGCTGACGACAACGTCGGCCTCCGAGAAGCGGTAGAGCGGGCGCGCGGGGCGCCCGAGCGCGGCCTGCGTGCCGAGCGCGGCGGTGTCCTCGACGCCGTCGGGCATCGTGATCCACGTCAGGCCCGGGAAGGCGGCGGCGAGCTGCGTGCGGAGCGCGGCGACGGTCGCGCTCGCCGTCGGCGGGGCGAGGACGGCGAGGGTCTGGCCGCGCAGGCGGCCGGCCTCGGCGACGAACGCGCCCCAGTCCGCGCGGGCGGGCTCGGCGGTGCCGGCGCGGCGCCAGACCGAGCGGCTGCGGTCGGGGTCGTAGAGCTGGAGCACGGCGGCCTGCGCGAAGGCGTCGGTCGCGCCCTGGCTGACCGGGTGCTCGGGGTTGCCCTCGGCCTTGGTCGGGCGGCCCTCGTGGCTCTGGACGAGCAGCGCGTGCCCGACGTCGCCGCGCGGCATCGCGGTGGCGAAGTAGGTCGGCACGCCGGGGATCACGTCCTGCGGCTTGCGGACGTACGGCACGATCGGCTCGACGGGCCGGCGGCAGCCGGAGAGGCCGGCGAGCGCGGCCGAGGCACCCATCACCTTGAGGAATGTGCGGCGGGACGTGTCGCCGTCGGCCTCGGGGGCCTCCATGAACTCCGTCGCGCGGAGCGCCTCGGTGGCGCCATCGCGGTCGGCGGCGCTGCGCCACGGCTGCGGCTGGCCGGCCGTGGCGCGCGCGGCGGCGTCGGCGGCGCGCGCGGCGGGGCTGAGAACGTCGAGCTCGATCATAGGGGAGCCAGTGGGGAGTGGCCAGTGGCCAGTGGCAGAGGCGTTCGGGTGTGGGCGGTGGGAGCGGACCGGGCGTTCTGCCACTGGCCCCCTCCCACTGGCCACTGGCTTAATAGTGGCAGGCCGAGCAGTTCTGGGGGGGCTGGATGCCCTCGGCGGCGATGCGCGCGCGGTTGGCGTCCACGTACTGCGCGAACGACTCGTCGTCGGCGCGGACCTCGTCGGCGAGGCCCATCGTCGTCACCAGCGCCGGGTCGCGGAGGTGGTTCTCGGGCGCGCGATGGCAGTCGAGGCACCAGCCCATGCTCATCGGCGAGACCTGCTCGACGACCTCCATCTGGTCGATGCGCCCGTGGCAGCTCTCGCAGCCGACGCCCACGTTGACGTGCGCGGCGTGCGAGAACTGCACGTAGTCCGGGATGTGGTTGACCTTCACCCACTGGAGCGGGACGCCCGTCGCCCAGCTCTCGCGCACCGGCAGCAGCTTGGCCGAACCGGTGGCCACCTGGCTGTGGCAGTTCATGCAGGTCTGCGTCGGGGGGACGTTGGCGTGCGGCGACTGCTCGACGTGGTTGTGGCAGTAGCGGCAGTCCATCCCGAGCTGGCCGGCGTGGAACGCGTGGCTGTAGGGGACGGGCTGCTCGGGCTGGTAGCCGACCTCGTAGAACTTCGGGGAGAAGTAGTACCAGACGAACAGGATGAGGGCCACACCGCCGACGGCCGCACCGGCGAGCGACAGCAGCGGCAGCGCGTTGGCGACGCGCGGAAACAACTGGGGCATGAGGGGCCGCAGGGTTGGGTGGGTGCCCGGAAACAGGCGTCCGCGAAGCTAGACGCCGCTCTGGAGCGTGGGCACGAAGATAGCTCGAACCGCGTTTGGGGGCGTTTAGACGCGATCCAGATAAACGTCTGGTTCGACAACGGCCGGCGTCGGTGGGAGCCGGCGCGTGAGGTGGCGGAAGCGCGCGGTGAGCAGCACGGCCGCGACCGCGAGCCCGCCGGTGAGCCCCCACCACAGGCCCTCGGCGCCGCCACCGTAGACCAGGCCCAACACGGCACCACTCGAGAGGCCGACACCCCAGTAGCTGATCGCGCCGATGACCATCGGCCCACGCGTGTCCTTGAGCCCGCGCAGCGCGCCGCCGGCCGCCGCCTGCGTCCCGTCGAACAGCTGGAAGACGGCCGCGATGCCGAGCAGGCTCACCGCGAGCGCTGCCATCTCGGGCTCCGGCGTCGCCCCGGCGTAAACCCAGATCACCCACTCGGGACGCAGCCACAGGAACGTCGCCGAGAGCGCCATGAACGCCGCGCCGAGGCCGATGGCGGTCCACCCCGCGCGGCGCGCACCGTCGGGGTCGCCGGCGCCGACGGCCTGCCCGACGCGCACGCTGCCGGCCATCCCGATCCCGAGCGGCACCATGAACGTCACGCTCGCGGCGTTGAGCGCGATCTGATGCGCGGCCAGCGCCACGTCGCCCAGCCGCCCGACGAGCAGCGTCGCCGCGCCGAAGAGGCCGGCCTCCAGCCCGAGCCCCACGCCGATGGGCCAGCCCAGACGGAACAGCGCGCCGACGGTGGCGAGGTGCGGACGCCCGAGGTCGGCCAGCACGCGGTAGCCAGCGTGCGGCCCGGCATGGAGGAAGAGCGCCATCGCGGCAGCCATCGTGGTCATCGTGATGGCGCTCGCCCAGCCGGTGCCGACGACGCCCAGCGCCGGCAGGGCGCCCCAGCCGTAGATGAACGCCCCGTTGAGCACCGCGTTGAGGGCCGTCGCGCCCAGCGTGATGACGAGGATCGCGCGAGGGCGCCCGATGCCCTCGCAGAAGCTCCGCATCGCCGTGAAGCACAGGTTGGGCACCAGCCCCCAGCGGATCGCCGCGAGGTAGGCCGCGGCCGTCGCGGCCGTCGCCGGGTCCTGGCCGGTCCACAGCAGCAGCGGCTCGGCGGCACCCATCGCCAGCACCATCGGCGCGCCGATGAAGAGCGCGAGCCAGAGGCCCTGCCGCGCCGCCTGTCCGGCCGCCGCGGCGTCGCCGGCGCCGGTGGCCTGCGCGACCGTCGGCTGCACGGCGAGGATGACGCCGATCCCGACGAGCGCCGTCGTGAAGAAGGCCGTCGAGCCGAGCACGGCGGCGGCCATGGCCTCGGTGCCGAGACGCCCCACCATGACGACGTCCACGAAGCCCATGGACATCTGCGCCAGCTGCACGCCGACGAGGGGCAGGGCCAGCGCCAGCGTCGCGCGGACCTCGCGGCGGAGAACGGACACGGGGCGGCGGACGGAGGCGAGGTCAAAAGCTAGCCCGGCCGTGGCGACGGCGGAGGCGCCCGCTATCTTGGCGACCGATGAGCCGTTCGAGACACGTCCGCACGCCGCACGCCCGCACCGCCCGCTCCGTGGCCGGCGACGGCGCGTCCGCCCCCGCCGTCCTCGCCGGGACGGTGGACGTGAGCGTGGTGATCGTCACGTACAACGTGCGCGAGTTCCTCGAGCAGGCGCTCGACGCCGTCGCACGCGCCTCCACGGGGCTGACGGTCGAAACGTGGGTCGTGGACAACGACTCGGCCGACGGCTCGGTGGCGATGGTCCGCGAGCGCTTCCCGGATGTCCACGTGATCGCCAACACCGAGAACGTCGGGTTCGCGACGGCCAACAACCAGGCGCTGCGGCTGGCGCGCGGGCGCCACGTGCTCGTGCTCAACCCCGACACCGTCGTCGAGGAGAACACACTACGGCGCCTCGTGGCCTACCTCGATGCGCACCCGCACGTCGGCGCCGTCGGCCCCCGCATCCTCAACCCCGACGGCACGTTCGCGCCCGAGAGCCGCCGCGCGTTCCCGACGCCGGCCGTCGCGTTCTACCGCATCTCGGGGCTGGGGCGCCTCTTCCCGAAGAGCCGCCGCTTCGGGCGCTACAACCTGACGTTCCTTCCCGAGGACCAGCCCTGCGAGGTGGACGCCCTCTCGGGCTCGTGCATGATGGTCCGCCGCGCAGCCATCCTGAGCGAGCCGGGAGCGGCCAGCGGCGAGCAGGAAATGGCGGAGCCGAGGTCTAGCCACCGCCTTTCCCCCGCTCCGCGCTCCCCGCTCCCTGCAGGCCTCTTCGACGAGTCGTTCTTCATGTACGGCGAGGACCTCGACTGGTGCTACCGCATCCAGCAGGCGGGCTGGGCGATCCACTACGCGCCCGTCACCGAGATCATCCACTACAAGGGCGAGAGCACCAAGAAGGGGGACCTCCGCTACGTGATGCTCTTCTACGGCGCGATGCTGCGCTTCGTGGAGAAGCACATCTCGCCGTCGGCCGGTGAGGGTTGGCAGAGCCGCGCCGGGCGGCGCCTGCTCGCGCTCGGCCTGCGCACGGGCATCGTGGCGCGCGGCGTCGTGGCAGCGGCCGGACGCCTCGCGCAGCACGTGGCCGCGCCGGTGCGCGACGGCGCCGTGGCGTGGGCCTCGCTCGCCGCGGCCGCCTTTCTGTGGTCGGCCGTCCGCGGGATTCCGTTCGGGGAGCGCTACTACACGGTGGTCGTGTCCGCCTACGCGCTCACCCTTGTCGCGGCGCTCCACGTGGCGGGTGCGTACGGACGCCGCCCGGCGCGGCGCGCGCTTCGGCTGGGCGTGCTGATGGCCGTCGCCGCGGTCGCCTCGGCGTCGTTCTTCGTGCCCGAGATCGCGTTCAGCCGGGCGACACCGTTGTTCGGCTACGCGCTGGCCGCCGCCGCACTGGCCACCGTCCGGCACGTCGGCCGGCGGTCGTCGGCGCGCCGCGCGCTGGTCGTCGGCACGGCCGACGAGGCGGCGCGCCTCGCGCGCCTGCTCGACGCGCAGGCCGACGACCACGACCTCCCGCTGCCCCCGGACGACGCGCCGGCTCTCACGGTCGTCGGCTACGTGGCCGACCGCCCCGGTCACCGCCCGGCGGACGCGCCGCCGCACGTCGGCCCCATGCGCCAGCTGCGCGACCTCGTGCGCCTCCACCGCGCCGACGACGTCGTCTTCGCCGCCGACAGCCTCACCAACACGTCCATCCTCGCCGGGATGCGCGCGCTGGCCGACGCGCCGGTCCACCTCAAGATCCTCGCCTCCGGGCGCGACCTCATCATCGGCAAGGCCAGCGTGGAGGACCTCGCCGCGCCGCTGGTGGACGCCGAGCGGACGGTCGCGCCGCTCCGCCCGAACCGGCGCTGGACCGACGCGGCGGTGGCCGCCGTGCTCCTCGCCGTCGGCCCGCTCGTGCGCCTCGCGGCGCGCCTCCGGCCCGGGCGCCGCACGGCGCGCGCCGTCGCCCTCCTGCGCCGCATGCCCGACGTGCTCGCCGGGCGCCTCGCGCTCGTCGGCTACGACCCCGACGGGCCGCACCCGCCGCCCGCGTGGGGCCTGGAGCCCGGCGCCGTGTCGGTGCTGGACACGCGCCGCCGCCGCCCGACCGACATCACGGAGGCGCACCGCGCCTACTGGGCCTACGCGCGCCACCAGTCGCTCGCACTCGACCTCGACATCCTCGCCAAGGTGCTGCGGGGATAGGAGATGGACGGTGGGCTTCATCGGGGAGCGGCGACATCTCCGTCCATCGTCCTCCGTCCCGCTCTACCGGCGCGCCTTGCGGACGTGGATCATCGTCGTCTCGAGCGTCCCGTGGCGCATCCGCTGGCGGACCTCCTCCAGCTCCATCCCGGCGGCAAGCCAGAGCACGGGCGCCGTGTGCGTGAGCGAGTGCGGGCTCACGCCGCGCCGCTTGAGGCCGGCCTTGCGCAGGTGCTCGTTGACGCGCCCGCGCACAGAGCGCGTCTGGAGGCGCTCGCCGTCGGAGCGCCGACCGTGCGACGTCAGCAGCGGGTCGGTCTTCGGGCTCCCGCCGCGCGCGGCGAGGTAGGCGTCGAGCGGCGCCAGCGCGGCGTCGTCGAGCGGCACCTGCTCGTCCTTGGCCTGCCGCCCCTTGCCCTGCACCCGCAGGAACGTTCCGAGGAGCGTCCGGTCGAGGTCCTCGCGGTCGGCGCGGACGATCTCGATCTCGGACAGCCCGCCGAAGACCATCAGCGCGACGAGCGCGCGGTCGCGAAGGCCGATCAGCGAGTCGGCCGGCACAGCGCCAAGCAGGCGCTCGACATCGGTCGCCGAGAGCACGGCGCGGCTGTGCGCCTCGGGACGCCGGTTGCCGCGGACCGCCCGCGCGGGGTTCTCCGGCAGGTCGCCGCGCGCGACGAGGTACTCGCAGAGCCGGCGCAGCGCCGTGAGGTAGGTGCTCACCGAGACCTGGCTCAGCGCGCGCTCCTCCATCAGGTAGCGCTTGTAGGCGTCCACGTCGTCGGGCGTCCACAGGAAGCGACTCGACGGGCGCGACGCACGGACGGCGTGGTAGCGCTCGAACTCGTTGAGCGCGCGCCGGTAGGTGCCGACGGTCTCGCGGGACTTGCCCTTGAGGTACTCGGAGACGAACGCCGCGAGGCGGCCTTCGAGCTGGGCGACGGTCAGGCGGAACGGCGGCGGCGTCTCCACAGGCGTCGGGCGGGATAACGGGCTTCAAGATAGGGCGCGCACCGCGCCGGCGGGCGGCGGTGTGGATCCAGAGCGGTCCTCGTGGCCGCCGCCGCCGTCGACCCGCCGCAGGGTGCGGGTGCGGCGGACGTCTACCGCTCCGGCGAGGGCAGCGACCGGACGCTCGACCGCGTGCTGCTGCCGCCGAATGGGGCCGTCGGCGACGAACGTCCTGGTCGCGCGGCTCGTGTCCGGCGCAACGCCCCCCGACGCGCCGCCTCGTCGCCGCGCGCGAACGCCCGCCGCGCAGGCGCCTGGACCCGCCAGGGTGTCGCCTCATCGCAGGCGCCAAATTTGATACGCCGGAATCCCAACCGGCCTTCTATCTTCATCGGGTCCATCTCCTCAGATCCCATGCCTGTTCGCGTCCCCCTCTTCCGTCGGGCGTTTTCCCTCCTCTGTACGGTCCTCGCCGCTCTGTCCGTTGGCCTGCTGACCTCGCCGGAGGCGAATGCGCAGGTCGAGATCGAACTCCCGGTCCCGGACGGTTCTCTGGGGTTCGGGTCGTCGGTGGCGATCCGCGGCGACTACGCGGCCGTCGGCGCGCCGCAGACCTCCAGCAGTCGAGGGGCGGTCTACATGTACCGCTTCGATGGAAGCGCGTGGGTCCCCGACGGCACCCTCATCGCCCCCGACGGCGCGACCGGCGACCTGTTCGGCACCGCCGTCTCCATCGGTCCGGACCCGAGCGTCGCGATCGGCGCGCCGGCGGCCGGGACGGGGACCGAGGGCTCGGTCTACGTGTTTGAGCGCACGGTCGAGGGGGCGTGGGTGCTTCGACAGACGCTCCGGGCCACCGGCGGCCTCGGCGCACGGGTGGTCCTCCGCGACACCTACCTCGCGGCATCCGGCACTTCGACGACCGGGGGGCTTCGCGTGTGGCTGTACAACGGGAGCACCTGGATCGGCCAGTGCACGCGCAGCAACGTGCTTCCGACCTCGCTGGCGATCTCGAGCCCGTACCTCGTCTACACCGTGAACACCCTCGGTACGGTGCTGGACATGGACACGTGCTCCAACGCGAGCTCCTTCACCGTCGGGACCGCGCCGCAGGTGTCGGCCGACCTGGACCGCATCGCCTACCTCAGCAACTACGACCTGCGCCTCCGCCCCGACATCACGGGCTCGACGGACGTCCGCGTTCTCACGGATGACTACGGCGACCTGCAGTTCCTCAGCCTGCGACGCCAGCACCTCGCCGCCGCCTCTCGCCTCAACGACGCGACCCCCGAGCTGTTCGTCCTGCAGCAGCGCGAGAACGAGGAATGGGGCGTCTTCCGTCGGGGCTATCCGACGACCGCACGCCCGAGTGCACTGGCCGTCACCGGGCGCTTCATGATCGTCGGGGCACCAAACGGAACGGCGGGGCGGGCCTTCCTCTTCGACCTCTTCGAACTGCCCTTCTTCTACCCGCCGATCCTGCTGTCCCCTGCGGCCGGCGCCACCGACCAGGGCACCCCGCTGTCGTTCGAGTGGAGCCCGGTCGAGGGCGCCCAAAGCTATGTGCTCGAAGTGGACGACACCGCCACGTTCGGGTCGCCGGCTATCCGTGAGACGGGGCTGCCGGACACCACCTTCCTGGCCACCGTCGGGCTGGCCGAGGACCGGCTCTACTACTGGCGAGTCCGCGGCGACCGCGCCGACGACCCGGGGCCGTGGAGTGCCGTCCGCGAGTTCCGGACGGCCGTCGTCAACACCCCCGCGCCGCCCGCGCTGTCCTTCCCGGGCAACAACGCGACCAACGTGCCGCTCACGGTCGACCTCCGCTGGACCACGGCCCCGCTCGCCGACGAGTATCAGGTCCAGGTCGCACGCTCCTCGGACTTCACCGACCTCATCCTCGACACGAGCGTGGCCGCTCTTCAGGTTCAGGTCTCGGATCTCCAGCGCGGCCGACGCTACTGGTGGCGCGTCCGCTCGGGCAACGAGATCGGCTTCGGCGCGTGGAGCCTGATCCGGTCGTTCGTCACGGTGCCTCGGGCCCCGGTCGTCCCTTCGCTCGTGCTGCCGGCCGACGGGGCCGTCGACGTGCCGCGCAACCCGTTCCTGGTGTGGAGCCCACCCAGCCAGCTCGCCACCTATCGGGTTCACATCTCGCGCACGCCCGACTTCGCCGTGCTGGACGTCGATGCCCCGAACGTGACCGACACGACCTATCAGGTGCCGGGATCTCTTCAGGCGACCCGACTCCACTACTGGCGCGTCCGTGCCGCCAACGGAACCGGCACGAGCGACTGGTCGCCGACGGCGACGTTCATCACGGGAGAACTCGTCGGCACGGAGCACGAGGAGCCGGACGCGTTCGCGTTCTCGGAGCCGATCCCCAACCCATCGGCCGGCCGGGTGTCGTTTGCGCTCCGTCTGCCAGCGGTCGCGGACGTCCGCCTGGTCGTCTATGACGTACTCGGACGCGAGGTCGCCGTGCTCGTGGACGGCGATACGGCCGCCGGCACGCACGTGGTGGGCCTCGACGCCTCGGCGCTGCCGGCCGGTGTCTACGTCGCGCGCCTGACCACCGGGAGGTTCGTGCAGACACGGCGGCTCACCATCGCCCGGTAGCATTCGTCAAACGCAGGAGCGCCCGCCCCGGCAACCGCCAGGGCGGGCGCTCCTGTGTCCGGGCCGGCGGCGTGCCTAGAACAGCGCGCTCTCGGGCGTGATCGCCTCCAGGCTCTCGCGGTACGCCTTGAGGAAGCTGGCCGCCATCGAGCCGTCGATGATCCGGTGGTCGTACGTCAGCGAGACGTACATCATGTGACGGACGACGATCGCGTCCTCCCCGTCGCGCTCCACCACCACCGGCCGCTTGACGATCGCGCCGGGCGACAGGATCGCGCTCTGCGGCTGGTTGATGATCGGCGTGCCCATCAGGCTGCCGAGGCTGCCGACGTTCGTGATGGTGAACGTGCCGCCCTGCAGCTCGTCCGGCGCGAGCTTCTTCGAGCGCGCGCGCTCGGCGAGGTCGGCGACCGAGTGCGCGAGGCCGGTGAGGTTCTGCTGCCCGGCGTGGCGCACCACCGGCACCAGCAGGCCCTTCGTGCCGATGGCGACCGCGATCCCGATGTGGAAGTCCTTGCGGACGAGGATGCGCGTGCCCTCGACCGAGCTGTTCATCAGCGGGTGGGCGCGCAGCGGCTCGATGGCGGCCAGCAGGAAGTAGGGCGTGTAGGTGAGCTTGGTGCCCTCGCGCGCCTCGAACGACGCCTTGTGCAGCTCGCGGTGGCGCACGATGCCCGTCATGTCCACCTCGGCGAAGGACGTGACGTGCGCGCTCGTGTCCTTGCTGCGGCGCATGTGCTCGGCGATGAGCTGGCGCATGCGGTCCATCTCGATGATCTCCACGCGGTCGTCGCCGGACGCCGCCGGCGCGGGCGCCGGACGCGCCGCCGCCACCGGCGCCTTCGGAGCGGCCGGCGGCGCCGGAGCGGCGGGCGTCGGAGCCGCGGGGGCCGGAGCCGCGGGCGCCGGAGCCGCGGGTGCCGCCGGCGGGGCCGCCGGCGCGCTCTGGCGTGACTGCACGAACGCGAGCACGTCGGACTTCGTCACGCGCCCCTCGGCGCCGCTGCCAGCGAGGCCCTGGAGATCGGCCAGCGTCACGCCCTCCGCCTCGGCGATGGCGCGCACGAGCGGCGAGTAGAAGCGCCCGGCGTCGTCGCGGCGCGGGATGGGCCCGGCGGCGGTGGCCCCGACCGCCTCAGCCACCGGCGCGGCCGGTGTGGCGGCGCCGTCACCGCTCGGAACGGGCGTCGGCGCCGGCGTCTCGGCGGGCGCCGGCGAGGCGGTGGGCGCGGCCGTCGGCGGCGCCGGCGATGCCGACGGCGCGGCGGCCGATGCGCCGGTGGCGATGACCGCGATGGGGGCGCCGACGTCCACCGTGTCGCCCTCCTGCACGAGGATCTCGACGAGCACGCCGGCCTCGGGGCTCGGCACCTCGGAGTCCACCTTGTCCGTCGAGATCTCCAGCAGCGTCTCGTCCTGCTCCACCGTGTCGCCGACGGCCTTGGCCCACGACA
>Ga0209053_1000745_pt1 | contig 18969 bp, 17 predicted proteins | sample EBPBio152010_DNA_FD_185864 | JGI IMG/M metagenome (GOLD analysis project Ga0209053, IMG submission 185864) | Wastewater treatment Type I Accumulibacter community from EBPR Bioreactor in Madison, WI, USA - Reactor 1_7/15/2010_ DNA (SPAdes)... | ecosystem: Engineered > Bioreactor > EBPR >... | reverse complement strand
TCTGGCTGGTCAGCAGCCGCGCCAGGCCGTCGATCTGTTCGGGTGCCATGCCGGCAAGCTCCGGCTGGCCGGACAGCGCGCGCACAAGCCCGTCGCGTGCCGTGATCTGCGCCTGCCAGAGCGCGGCGGAGGCCGGACGGAAATCGCCGCTGAAGGCGCCGTCCTGGTCTGTCTGGGTCAGCGCATCGGCCACGTCCAGCGCGCGGTCCAGCACATTATCCAGCAGATCGGCGGCGGAAGCGAAGTCGCCCGCGGCCTGGCTTGGCCCCCGGTTGCCCCCCGGATGAATCGCCGAGGCCGAGCTTTCGATCCCCAGAAGGGCGGCGACGGCCGCGAAAATCTCGGGCGTGGCGGCGGTGGTGCCGGAGAGAAAGGTCGCGATGGCGGCCAGCGTCTGCTGGTGGATCACCGGGTAAAGCGGGGCATAGCCATCGCTGCTGGGGTAGTAATGCACGATGCCCGCATCGTCGATCCAATGGTCGCTCCAGCGGCCCATATAGCGGTCGGCGGGCGGGTCGGGTTCGGTCGGGGTCGTGGGTGTGGTCGGCGTGCCGCCGCCATCATCGGGCGGCTGTGGCACGGGCGCGTCGGTGTCGATCACGCCCCAGCCGCCCACCAGCGAATGCGCGCCCTCTGCCCAGGTGGTGTTGAACCCCGCCGGCCGTTCCGAATAGACCGCGATCACCTTCAGCTCGTCGTAATCAACGTCATTCGTGGCGTCGTAGAAATCGTAATAGCGCTGATAGGGGCCGGCGCCGAGCGTCCCGTCCGAGTTCAGGTAATAGACCGCCGCCCCCGCATAGGTCAGCGCGACGTTCCGCCCGCCGGGCAGGTCTTCATGCACTGTGGCCAGTCCGAGCCTGACGTAATATCTGGGCATTGCGACGCTCCGGGATGAGGGGTCAGTTTCTCTTTCGGGTCAGCAGGAAAAAGGCGGTCAGCAGGATCACGGTCAGGCCCAGCAGCCCGGTGGAGATTGCGTTCACCTCGGGGGTGATGGCGCGGCGCATCTGGCCCAGCATGTAGGTGGGCAGCGTATCCTGCCCGCCGGATTTTACAAACTCGGTGATCACCACGTCATCGAGGCTGATGACGAAGGCCAGCATGGCCCCGGCCAGAATCCCCGGCGCGAGCAGCGGCAGCGTGACATGGCGAAAGGTCTGCCAGGGCGAGGCGTAAAGATCGGCGGCGGCGGTTTCCAGGCTCAGGTCCATCCCCTCCAGCCGGGCGCGGATCGGCAGATAGGCAAAGGGGATGCAGAAGGCCGCATGGGCCAGGATCAGATAGCCCAGACCCTGATAGCCGGTCCAGGATTTGACCATGCCGAACAGGATCAGCAGCGCGACCGCGGTCACGATCTCGGGCACCATCAGGGGCTGGTTGATCATGACATAGATGAAGGTCTGCCCCTTGAACCCGGCGCGCCGCGTGGTGCCAAGGGCGGCCAGCGTCGCCGCCGTGGTCGCCACCGCCGCCGCCGAGGCCGCGATCACCAGCGACCGCAAGGTGGCCGATTTCACCGCCTCGTTCGCCCAGGCCTTGCTGAACCAGTGCAGCGACAACCCCTCCCATACCGCGATGGAGGTGCCGCCGTTGAAGGCATAGGCGACCAGCGTGAAGATCGGCAGGTAAAGCGCCACAAAGGCCAGCATGGCGATGGCGGCAAAGCCCGGAATGCGCGCGGGCTGAAAACGGGTCTCAGCCATGGCCATTGCCCCCCTTGTTCGCGGCCCGCACATAGAACAGCAGCGCCGCCGTGGTAATCAGCAGCAGCGTCACCGACAGCGCCGCGCCCAGCGGCCAGTTCCGGCCCTGACCGAATTGCAGTTCGATGAAATTGCCGATCATCATGTTCTTGCCGCCGCCCAGCACGCGCGGCGTGACATAGGCCCCCAGCGAGGGCACGAAGACCAGGATCGACCCCGCCACGATGCCCGGCTTCACGATGGGCAGGATGACATGGCGCAAGACCTGCCAGCGGTTCGCGTAAAGGTCATAGCCCGCCTCCAGCAGGCGCATGTCGAAACGGTCGATCGCGGCAAAGAGCGGCAGCACCATCAGCGGCAGATAGACATAGGTCATGCCCATCAGCACCGCCGCATCGGTGTTGATGATGCGCAGCGGTTCGGAAAACAGCCCCAGCCGGATCATCACCGTGTTGAACAGCCCCTCGTTGCGGATCACCTCGTTGATGGCGAAGGTGCGGATCAGCAGGTTGGTCCAGAACGGGATGGTGATGAGAAACAGCCAGAACCCCCGCGCGCGGGGCGGGCGGGTGGCGATGAACCAGGCGGTCGGAAAGCCCACGGCAAAGGTGAACAGCGTGGTCAGCAGCGACAGCCGGACCGAGCGCCACCAGATCGTCAGATGCGCATCGGCCAGTTTCAACGTGTCGTCAAAGATGTCGCGGGTGAACAGGATGCCCAGCCAGCCATCGGTGCTGAACTGCCATTCCACATTGCCGTATTTGCCGGGGGTCAGAAAGGAATAGACCAGCACGATCAGCAGCGGCCCGACCGCCGCCACCGCAAGGATCACCAGTGCCGGCGCCGACAGCGCCCAGGCATTGCGGACGGAACGGGCCCGGGCCTGATCTTCCAGCGCGCTCATGGCCCTATTCCTCCACCACCTGCACGGCGCCGGGGGCAAAGCGCACCCCCATGGCACCGCCGCGCGTCAGGTCGGTTTCGCCCGTGGGGTTGCTTTGCAGCCGCGCGACCAGGGCGGTGCCATCGCGCAATTGCAGATGCACATGCGTATCGGTGCCAAGATAGACCCAGTCGGTCACGATGGCGGGCAGGGCGCCCGGCTCGTCCGGCGGGGTCAGGCGCAACTGTTCGGGGCGCACGGTCAGGGTGACGGGGCCGTGACGGGGGCCGGACGTGGCCAGTTCGATCACCTCGCCGCCAGACAGATGCGCACCTTCGGGGCCGAGTGTTGCGGGCAGGAAATTCGTCTCGCCGATGAAGCTTGCGACAAAGCGGTTCACCGGGCGGGTATAGATCTCGCGCGGGGATCCGATCTGCTGGATCTTGCCCGCGCTCATCACCCCGATCCGGTCCGACATGGTCAGCGCCTCCTCCTGGTCATGGGTGACAAAGACAAAGGTGATGCCGGTCTCGTGCTGAAGGCGCTTCAGCTCCACCTGCATTTCCTGCCGCAGCTTGAGGTCAAGCGCCGAAAGCGGCTCGTCCAGCAGCAGGACTTGCGGGCGTGCCGCCAGCGCGCGGGCCAGCGCCACGCGCTGTTGCTGGCCGCCCGACATCTGGGTGATCCGGCGATCCGCCAGATGGCCGAGGCGCACCAGTTCCAGCATCTCGCGCGCGGTCTGCGCCACTTCGGCCCGGGGGCGGCCCTGCATCTTCAGCGCAAAGCCCACGTTTTCGGCCACGGTCAGATGCGGAAACAGGGCGTAGCTTTGGAATACGGTATTCACCGGGCGCTTGTTGGGCGGCAGATGGGTGATGTCGGTGCCATGCAGCAGGATCTGCCCCGAGGTCGGGGTCTCGAACCCGGCGATCAGCCGCAGCAGCGTGGTCTTGCCGCAGCCCGAGGGGCCAAGCACGGTAAAGAATTCGCCCTTGCGGATCTCCACCGACACATCGTCCAGCGCCCGCACCGCAACCCCGCCCTGACCAAAGGCCTTGATGGTATTGCGGGCTTCAATGGCAATCTCGTTCACGCGCGTCCCATCCCCTGTGCCGTTCCTTTTCTCGTCGGAACTTTTGATCATGTTTTCGCCTGCCGGCGCGTCTGGCAAGTCATTTCGCGCGAATGCCCGGCTGTGCCGTGATCCAGGCGCCGGATTTCTCCAGTTCCGCACAAAGCGCGATCAACGTCTCATCCGCGCCAAAAGGGGCGGCGAGGTGGATGCCCAGCGGCAGCCCCCCGGCCGAAAGCCCCATCGGCACCGAGGCCGCCGGCTGGCCGCTGGCGTTGAACACCGCGCAGAACGGGGAATAGGCAAAGATGCCGTCGGGGCCGGTGCGATAGCCGACATAATCCTCGGTCGCATGGTCAAAGCGCCCGATCCGGGCGGGCGGTTCGGCCAGGGTCGCGGAGAGGATGATGTCGCAACCGGCAAAGGCCGCCGCCATCTGCCGGCCAAAGGCGTGAATTTCGCCCACGGCCTCCAGATAGCGGGTCGGGTGCAGGGTTTCGGCATGGGCCAGCGCGCCGCGCCCGACACCCTCGACCAGATCGGGGGTCAGGGGGCGGCCCTTCAGTGCCTTGCGGATGCCAAGCGCGGTGCCGATGCCGACGATATCGGTCCAGGCCGTCATCATGCGTGCGACATCGGCGCGCGGCAGACCGGGGGTGACGATATGGCCCAGCCGCTCCAGCCAGGCGGCGGCGTCCAGCACGGCGGCGCGCATTTCGGGGTGGATCGGCAGGCCGGTAAAGGTGCCCTCGACCAGCAGGATGCGCAGGCGGGGCGGCGGGCGGCTGATCGCGTCCATATGGCTGCGCTGCAAGGCGGGCGCGTGATAGGGCGCGCCGGCATCCGGCCCGGCGCAGGCATCCAGCATCGCGGCGGTATCGCGCACCGAGCGGGTCAGGAAGCCGTCGATCGCCATGCCGGCCCAGCCCTCGCCGACATAGGGGCCGTCGGGCAGGCGCGCGCGGGTGGGCTTGAAGCCGAACAGCCCGCAGCACGCGGCCGGAATGCGCACCGACCCGCCCCCGTCCGAGCCATGGGCAAAGGGCACGATCCCTGCCGCCACCGCCGCGCCGGCGCCCCCCGACGATCCGCCGGGCGTATGATCGGGGTTCCAGGGGTTGCGGGTGGGGCCGCCATAGACCGCCGCCTCGGTCGCGGCGCCGATGCCGCCTTCGGGGCTGGTGGTGCGGCCCCAGGTCACCACGCCGGTCGTGCGGATCCGGTCAAAGATCGCGCTGTCGCGGTCATAGCGGGTCTGCGCCAGCAGGCGCGAGCCGTTATGCGACGGGAAATCCACCGCCTCGCAGCCCAGATCCTTCAGCAGGAACGGCACGCCGGTAAAGGGGCCGCGCGGCAGTCCGGCGGCGATGGCGCGGCGGGCCACGCCTTCTTGCGGCAGGACCACGGCATTGAGCGTCGGGTTCAGCGCCGCGCAGGTCTCAAGGGCTGCGTCCAGCAATTCGTCCGGGCTGACCGCATGGCGGGCCACCAGCGCGGCGAGGTCGGTCGCATCACGGGCCCCGAAACGCTCCAGCATGATTCCCGTGCCTTCCTGTTGTGCGATTTGATCATATGTTGGCGGCGCAAGGCGGTTGCGGCAATGCCTTGGGCGACAGGCTGGCGTCGGTTTTGCCTCAGCCTTGGCAAGGCTGGGCAAAAGTCAATTCATTATACTAGATGGTTGACTCATGGGTGAGGTAATTTCATTATACCAAGAGGATGAATGAGAAAAGCTATGGACGCCATCTTTCACGCCCTGGGTGACGCGACCCGCCGCGCCATGCTGCGCGATCTGGCGCAGGGGCCGCGCACGGTGGGCGAGCTGGCGGCGCCGCATCCGATGACGCTGGCCGCCGCCTCGAAACATATCAGGGTGCTGGAGGCGGCGGGCCTTTTGCGGCGCGAGGTGCAGTGGCGCCGGCATCTGTGCCATCTGGAGCCGGCGCCGCTGCGGCAGGCACAGGCGGAGCTGGCCTTTTACGAACATTTCTGGACCACGCGGCTGGATACGCTGGAGCAGATCCTGCGCGGCAGCGATCCCGCATCAGAGGGGGAATAGACCATGGATGACACGGAAATCCGCGACGACACCGCCCGGCTGCACGGGGGCGACACGCTGGTCATCAGCCGCTGGCTACCCGGTCCGCCCGAGCGGATCTGGCGTTACCTGACCGATGCGGAACTGCGCCGGCTCTGGCTGGCCGATGGCGTGATGGTGCCACGGGCGGGCGTGCCGCTGGAACTGATCTGGCGCAATGACGGCTTGTCTTCCCCCGGCGACCCGCGCCCCGAAGGCTTTGCCGAGGAACAGCGGATGACCAGCCGGGTGATCGCCTTCGACCCGCCGCATCGGTTGGTGATCGCCTGGGGCGCGACGGGCGAGGTGGCGTTTGACCTGCTGCCCCGGGGCGACCGGGTGCTGCTGCGCATCACCCATTCCGGCCTGGGCGACCCGGCATCGCACAGCATGATCGCGGCGGGCTGGCACAGCCATATGGACATCCTGCGCGCCCGGCTGCATGGGGGCGCCGCGCCCTCGTTCTGGGGGCATTGGGCGGGGCTGCGGGCCGAATATGACCGGCAGTTCAGCGGCTGATCGCCACCTCTTGCGTCAGCGTGCCGGCGGTGTCGAAGATCAGGATGCGGTTGTCTTGCGTGACGACCGCCACCCAGCCCTGACCGCGCGTCACCGCCTGCGGCACCGCCCCGGCGGGCAGGGCCAGATTTTCGGGGAAGGGTTGCGCCACGCCCAGCGGCAGGCGCGTGACAAGCAGGCCCACGATGGTTATGACGCCCAGGATCAAGGTGAGGGTCAGCGCCGTCACCAGCCATTTCAGCCAACGCAGGCTGGGCGGCAGTTCCAGCTTTTCCGAGGTATCGTCCATGACCCGGCCCCTTGAAGATGACGATGACGACGCCCCGCAGGGGCGCTTGCGCGTGGTGATCGGCGAAGACCCGCCCGACCGTCTGGATAAGGCACTCGTGCGGGAGGTGCCAGAGGAAGCGTCGCTGTCGCGTTCGCGCCTGATGAAGATGATCGCCGCCGGCGAGGTCACGCGCGATGGCGTGGCGGTGACCGATCCCAAGACCCGCGTGGCCGAGGGCGAGGTGTTCGATCTGGTCGTGGGCCATGCCGCCGAGGTGGAGACCCAGCCCGAGAACATCCCGCTGGAGGTGGTGTGGGAGGATGCCGATCTGATTGTGGTGAACAAGCCCGTCGGCATGGTGGTGCATCCCGCGCCGGGGTCTTGGTCGGGCACGCTGGTCAACGCGCTGCTGTTTCACTGTGGCGACACGCTTTCCGGCGTGGGGGGCAAACGGCGGCCCGGCATCGTGCATCGGATCGACAAGGATACTTCGGGCCTGCTGGTCGTGGCGAAAAGCGACCGCGCCCATCACGGGCTGGCCGCGCAGTTTGAACGCCACAGCGTGAACCGGCATTATCTGGCGCTGGTGCAGGGTGTGCCTTCGGCCGCCGATCCGCGCCTGCGCGGCACGCGCGGCGTCAGTTTCGAATCCGGTGGCATTCTCAAGATCGCCACCCATCTGGCGCGTCACAAGACCGACCGCCAGCGGCAGGCCGTGGTCTGGAACGAAGGCCGCCATGCCGTGACCCGCGTGCGCGTGCTGGAAGGCTATGGCACGCCCGAGGCGGCCAGTCTGGTGGAATGCTGGCTGGAAACCGGGCGCACCCATCAGATCCGGGTGCATATGGCCCATGCGGGCCATGGGCTGATCGGGGATCAGACCTATGGCGGCAAGCGCCGGGTGGCGGCGAAATCGGTGGGGCCTGCGGCGGCTGATGCGGCGAATGCCTTTCCCCGCCAGGCGCTGCACGCCGCGACGCTGGGTTTCACCCATCCGGTGACCGGCGAGGCATTGCAATTCGAGGCCCCGCTGCCCCCCGACATGCAGGCGCTGGCCGATCTGTTGCGCCTGGGGGCCGAGGCTTCGGCGGGGTAAGGCCCCGGCACGGCGGGGCGCTTGTGCTTTTGGTGCCGTTGCCGCCCCAGGGGCCGGCCCGTGGTGAAAGTGGCCACGCCGGTTTCCGGCTAATTGTCTGACTTAAACCGCCCTCGCCGGCGCCGCGCCTGCGGAGGCGGCTAGAATCCCCCGGCACCTCGCGGAGGGCGGCCGATTGCTCCCGGTGCGGCAGTGGGGGCAAGCCCAACAATAGGGGTTTTCCTTGGTTTTCCAACCCTGCGGCGTGCAAGACCCGTGCCATTCCCCGCCGGCATGGCGCAAACAAAGCCGGAACGTGCGGCGGTGCAGGCGGGGTTTTACCGCCTTGCGGCAGGCTGGGGCGGTTGACGACCGGAGCCTGCCCAATGACCCCCATCCGCATCACCAATTGCCACACCCACACCTTTACCGAGGCTCATATCCCCAGCCGATACCCGCATTGGGGGCTGATGCCCTTCAAACGCGCGCCGGTGCTGGTGCGCGGGCTGGCGGGCCTTGCCCGGCTGTTGGGGCATGAAGGCGCCGCCGACGGGCTGCGCCGGCTGCACCGTTTTCAGGCCGAGGCGCGGGCGCCGGGGCAGGCCGCCATTCTGGAACGGCTGATCGCGCAATATCCGCGCGGCACGCGCTTTGTGGTGCTGCCCATGCAGATGGCGGGCATGGGGCAGGGGGCCTGCCGCGCCACGCTGGCGGCCCAGCATGACGAACTGGCCGATCTGGCCCGCGCCTGCCCCGGCATCGTCATTCCCTTTGCCGCCTGCGACCCGCGCCTGCCCGGCGCCGCCGAGGAGGTGCGCCGCTGCATCGAGGATCTGGGCTTTCGCGGGCTGAAGCTCTACCCCCGCCTCGGCTATGCGCCCGATCATCCGCTGCTGATGCGCGAGGTCTATCCGCTGCTGGATGCGCGGGGGCTGGCGGTGGTGTCGCATTGTTCGCGCGGCGGCGTGACCGGCAATGTGACGCGGGCCGAGGCCGATGCCCTCAGCCATCCGCGCGCCTTTGCGCCGGTCTTGCGGGCCTTTCCGCATATGCAGGTCAATCTGGCGCATATGGGCGGGCAGACCGATTGGGAAAGCTATATCGCCGAGGGGATCGACCCCTATGATCCGCAGGCGCGGGCCGGCAATTTCCTGATCGCGCTGCGCGAGATGATCGAAAGCGGCGATTTCCCGAATCTCTGGACGGATGTGTCCTATACCCTGTTCCAGTCCGAGGCCTTCCTGCCCTTCCTGCGACTTTTCCTCGATCATCCGGCGCTCCGGGCGCGCACCCTGTTCGGGTCGGATTTCTACATGACGCGGCAAGAGGCGCTGTCGGAACGCGCGGTGGCGGTGCGGCTGCGCGCGGGTCTGGGCGAGGCGCTGTTTCGCCAGATCGCAGAGACCAACCCCGAACAATGGCTGGGCGAGGCGCGGGTGGCGCAGGCCGGTTGCCCGGCCCGCGCGGCGGTGGCCTGACGGGCGCGAACGCCCGCCATTCAGGGTCGGATTCAGGCCGCGATGGTCAGGAAACGGCCTTCGTCTGCGATGAAGGTCTTTTCGGCCAGATCGCCCTCATGCGAGCCGAAGGGCATCTGCGCGCGCAGCTTCCAGCTTGCCGGCACGTTGAACGCCTTGGCGGCGGGTTCGTCGGCGATCGGGCTGTAATGCTGAAGCGAGGCACCCAGACCGGCATCGGCCAGCGCATTCCACACCGCGATCTGCGCCATGCCCGCCGAATGTTCCGAGAAGGTCGGGAAGGCATCGGCATAAAGCGGGAAATTCTCTTGCAGGCCCTTCACGGTGTCCTGGTCTTCATAGAACAGCACGGTGCCAAGGCCGGCGGCAAAGGCGCGCATCTTGGCTTCGGTCGGGGCAAAGGCCTCGGCCGGGACGATGGCGCGCAGGGCGTCTTCGGTCAGTTGCCAGAACTGTTCCGAGGCGGCGCCGAACAGGATCACGGCACGCGAGGATTGCGAATTGAACGACGACGGCGCGAGGCGGATCGCCTCCTTGATCAGCGCGTCGATCTGGTCATTCGACAGGTCGGAGTTGCGGCCAAGCGCATATTGCGTGCGACGGTTCTTCAGGCTGGTGATGGTGGCATTGGTCATGGGAGGAGGCCCTTTTCTGGCGGTTCCCCCTGAAAATGCTGCTGTGCGGCATCGGGTTCAAGCCGTGAAACCTGTGCATTTCCGCAGGTTTGGCGTTCACCTGTGCAGGGTGGGATATCAGCCCGCCGCCGCCTCCAGACGTTCCTGCGCCTCCAGCCACAGGGCCTCGGCCTTGGCTTCGGCCTGTTCCAGTTCGGCGAATTTGGCGGTCCATTGCGCCAGATCGGCCTTGCGCGCCTCGTCATAGAGCGCGGGATCGGCAAGCTTGTCTTGCAGCTTCACCCGCATCTCGGAGAGTTTCGCCAGACGCTCCTCGCATTTGCGCACCTCGCTGCGCAGGGAAAGCACCTCGTCCCGGCTGGTTTTGCGGGGCTTTTCAACGGGTTTCGGGGCGTCCTTCACAGGGTCGTCCCCGGCCAGAAGCTCGGCCCGATAGGCCTCCAGATCCTTGTCATAGGGCGTCACGGCGCCGCCCTTGACCAGCCAGAGCCGGTCGGCGACCAGCGACAGCAGATGCATGTCATGGCTGACCAGGATCACCGCGCCGGAATATTCGGTCAGCGCCTCCACCAGGGCCTCGCGGCTTTCGATATCGAGGTGGTTGGTCGGTTCGTCCAGGATCAGCAGATGCGGTGCGTCGATCGTGGCCAGCAAGAGCGACAGCCGGGCCTTCTGCCCGCCCGAGAGCCGCCCCACCACCGTCTCGGCCTGTTCGGCCATCAGCCCGAACCCGGCCAGCCGCGCGCGCAGCCGCGCCTGATGTTCCTCGGGGCGCAGGCGCTGCACATGTTGCAGCGGGGTTTCGTCGATATGCAGTTCCTCGACCTGATGCTGGGCGAAAAAGCCGATGCGCAGCTTGGAATGGCGGTGCAGATCGCCGCCCATGACCGACAGCTTGCCCGCCAGCAGCTTGGACAGCGTCGATTTTCCCTCGCCGTTGCGGCCCAGAAGCGCGATCCGGTCATCCTGGTCGATCCGCAGCGACAGCCGCCGCAGGATCGCGCGGTCGCCATAGCCCACGCTCGCGCCTTCGAGGTTGATGATGGGGGGCGGCAGGGCCTCGGGTTCGGGAAAGGTGAAGACCATCTTGCGCGCTTCTTCGGGCGCGGTGATCGGGGTCAGCTTTTCCAGCATCTTGACGCGCGATTGCGCCTGCGCGGCCTTGGTCGCCTTGGCCTTGAAACGATCGACGAAGCTTTGCAGATGGGCCCGCCGCGCCTCGACCTTTTTCGCCTCGGCGGCCTGCACGGCGCGGCGTTCGGCCATCTGGCGGGCGAACTGGTCATAGCCGCCCTGCCAATAGGTCAGCTTGCGATTGTCGAGATGCAGGATCCCCTGCACGGCGCGGTTCAACAGGCCGCGGTCATGGCTGATGATGATGACGGTATGGGGATATTTCTGAAGATAGCTTTCCAGCCAGAGCGCGCCTTCCAGATCGAGATAGTTGGTCGGTTCGTCCAGCAGCAGGTAATCGGGCTGCGCGAACAGAACCCCCGCCAGCGCGACGCGCATCCGCCACCCGCCCGAGAAATCGGAACAGGGGCGCAGCTGCGCCTCGGCGTCGAAGCCAAGGCCGCGCAGGATCGCGCTGGCGCGGCCTTCGGCGCTCCAGGCGTCGATATCGGCGAGGCGGGTCTGAATTTCGGCGATGCGATGCGGGTCGGTCGCGGTCTCGGCCTCGGTCATCAGCGCGCTGCGTTCGGTATCGGCGGCCAGCACCGTGTCGATCAGCGAGGTGGCCGACGAGGGCACCTCTTGCGCCACGCCGCCGATGCGGGCGCGGGCGGGGATCGCGATCTCGCCGCCCTCCAGCGCCAGTTCCCCCCGGATCAACCGGAACAGCGTGGTCTTGCCCGCGCCGTTGCGCCCGACAAGCCCCACCTTGTGCCCGGTGGGAATGGTGGCCGTGGCCCCCTCGAACAGGGGGCGGCCTTCGATGGAATAGGTGAGGTCGTTGATGCGCAGCATGATGCCCCGACTTGCCCGCCTTTCGCCGGGGCGTCAACCGCAGAGAGGCGCCGGCGCCGCTCTGGACAGCGGCGCCCGCAGGGCCGATATAGGGATCATGTCCCTGCCGCCCGGATTCCTTGACGAGCTTCGCAACCGCGTCACGCTCTCCAGCGTGGTGGGGCGCAAGGTCGTCTGGGATATGCGCAAGTCGAACCAGGCCAAGGGCGACTGGTGGGCGCCATGCCCGTTTCACCAGGAAAAATCGGCCTCTTTCCATGTCGATGACCGCAAGGGGTTCTATTACTGCTTTGGCTGCCACGCCAAGGGCGACGCGCTTGGCTTTGTGAAGGAGAGCGAGAACCTGTCCTTCATGGAGGCGGTGGAGCTTTTGGCGCGCGAGGCCGGCATGCAGATGCCCGCCCGCGACCCGGCGGCGGCGCAAAAGGCCGACCGCCGCAGCCAGTTGGCCGAGGTGATGGAGGAGGCGGTCAAGTTCTACCGCCTGCAATATCGCGCGGGCGCCGGCCAGATGGCGCGCGACTATGTGGGGGGCAAGCGCCGGCTGTCGGCCGCGGCGCAGGATCGCTGGGAAATCGGCTGGGCGCCCGACAGCCGCAACGCGCTGCTGACCGCGCTCAAGGGCAAGGGCGTGCCGCCCGACCTGATGGTCGCCTCGGGCCTGATCGCCAAGGGCGAGGATGGCAGCCTGTATGACCGCTTTCGCGCCCGGGTGATCTTTCCGATCCGCGATGCGCGGGGGCGGGCGATCAGTCTGGGGGGGCGGTCGCTCGACCCCAATGCGCGGGCAAAATACCTGAACGGCCCGGAGACGGAGCTGTTCGACAAGGGGCGCAACCTGTTCAACCATGGCCCCGCGCGCGAGGCGGCGGGCAAGGGCCGGCCGCTGATCGTGGGCGAGGGCTATATGGATGTCATCGCCATGGTGGAGGCGGGCTTTCCCGCCGCTGTGGCGCCGCTGGGCACCGCCATCACCGAAGATCAGTTGCGCCTGATGTGGCGTATCAGCCCGGAACCCGTGATCACGCTGGATGGCGACACCGCCGGCCAGCGTGCGGCGCTGCGGGTGATCGACCTTGCGCTGCCCATGCTGGAAGCGGGGCAGGGTCTGCGCTTTGCCGTGCTGCCGCAGGGCATGGACCCGGACGATCTGCTCAAGGAACGCGGCGCCCCCGCGCTGCAAGAGGTGCTGGATCAGGCGCTGCCGATGGTGACGCTGCTCTGGCGGCGCGAAACCGAGGGCCAGGTCTTTGACAGCCCCGAACGCAAGGCCGCGCTGGACAAGCGGCTGCGCGCGGCGCTGCAAAAGATCGCCGATCCCTCGATCCGCAGCCATTACGGCGAGGATATCAAGGAATTGCGCTGGTCGCTGTTCCGGCAGGGCCGACGCCCGGCGCGCGACCCCGCCCGCCCGCTGGGGGCGCCGGGCGGCTTTCGCCCCGGCCCGCGTGGCGCCGGGCGGCCCATGGTGGTGGAGCCGCTCGCCACCACCCGCGCCTCGCTGCTGGCCTCGGCCCCCGATGATGCGGCGATGGTGCATCTGCGTATTTCGGTGGTGCTGGCCACGCTCTGCACCCAGTCGCAACTGATCGACCGGCACGAGGCGCAGGTGGAACGCATGGTGCTGCGCGACGATCTGCACCGGCATTTGCGGCAGGTGATTCTGACCCATGCCCACGATGCCGATCCGGGTAGCCGCGCCGCGCGGCTGATCCGTGCTGCCGGGCCCGATCTTGAAACGCTGCTTGCCCATCCCCAAATCCGTATCCAGCCGCATATCCGCCGCCCCGACGACACCGATTGCGCCGAGAAATGCCTGGAGATGGAGCTGGCCAAGCTCGAGGCGCATTGGAGCGCCGAGGCCGAGATGCGCGAGGCCGAGGAAGATATTGAAGGTCTGGCCGATGAGGGGCTGACCTGGCGGGTCAGCCAGGCCCGCAAGGCCGCGCTGGAGGCCGAAAAGGGCCCCGAAGCCGCCCGCGCCGAAGGCGTGGTGGCGGCCAATGGCGTGGAGCTGGACCGCGAAGAACTGGATCATGCCCAGAAAATCTGGGCCAGCATTGATTTCACCCGGGGCGGAAAGGCCCGAAAATGACCCTCGATGTTGCGCTCGCCGCCAAACTGGCGCACGCACCCCCCTTGCCCTTCCGTGATTCGCAGGGTTGATTCGTAACCCGATACGGCTGATTCGGCCCCACGACGCGCCTTCAGGAGATCCCATGGTCAAAGACACCGACGACGGCAAACCCGAGGATCAGGAAGCCGATGTCTCGCTCGACATGAGTCAGGCCGCGGTCAAACGGATGATCGCCGACGCGCGCGAGCGTGGCTATATCACCTATGACCAGCTGAACGCCGCCCTGCCGCCCGAACATGCCTCGTCCGAACAGATCGAGGATGTGATGGCGATGCTGTCCGAAATGGGCATCAACGTCGTCGAGAACGAAGAGGCCGAGGAAGGCGAGACCGGCGGCGAGCTGGTCGAGGCCACCTCCGGGTCGCGCGAAGTGGCGATTGCCGGCGCGCAAACCGAAACGCTCGATCGCACCGATGACCCGGTGCGCATGTATCTGCGCGAGATGGGCAGTGTCGAACTGCTGTCGCGCGAAGGCGAGATCGCGATCGCCAAACGCATCGAGGCCGGGCGCAACACCATGATCGCGGGCCTGTGCGAAAGCCCGCTGACCTTTCAGGCCATCACCATCTGGCGCGAGGAACTTCTGAACGAAGAGATCCTCTTGCGCGACGTGATCGACCTTGAGGCGACCTTTGGCCGGTCGCTGGATGGCGATGACGAGATGGGCGGGCTGGAAGAGGTGGACATGTCCGCCAACAATACGGCCGCGCCGCGCCGCGCCAGCTCGGCAGAGCCAGAGCTGGATGCCGACGGCAACCCGATCAGCCGCAGCGAGGACGAGGACGAGGATGACGACGCCTCGAACATGTCGCTGGCCGCGATGGAAAACGCGCTGCGCCCCAAGGTGCTGGAGATGCTGGAACGCATCGCCCATGACTATGAGACACTCTCCGACATGCAGGATCGCCGGATGAGCGCGACCATGTCGGGCAAGGCCGCGCGTTTCACCGCCGATGAAGAAGCGACCTATCAGACGCTGCGGTCCGAAGTGGTGCAGCTGGTCAACGAACTGCATCTGAACAACAACCGGATCGAGGCGCTGATCGACCAGCTTTACGGCATCAACAAGCGCATCATGTCGATCAATTCCGGCATGGTGAAGCTGGCCGATGCCGCCCGCATCAACCGCCGCGAATTCATCGACGAATATCAGGGCTATGAGCTGGACCCGACCTGGATCGACCGCATGGCCGAAAAGGCAGGGCGGGGCTGGCAGACCCTGGTCGAGAAAAGCCGCGACAAGCTGGAAGACCTGCGCAACGACATGCAGCAGATCGGCCAATATGTCGGCGTCGATATCTCGGAATTCCGCCGCATCGTGAACCAGGTGCAAAAGGGCGAGAAAGAGGCGCGTCAGGCCAAGAAGGAAATGGTCGAGGCCAACCTGCGCCTCGTGATCTCCATCGCCAAGAAATACACCAACCGCGGGCTGCAATTCCTTGATCTCATTCAGGAAGGCAATATCGGCCTGATGAAGGCGGTCGATAAGTTCGAATATCGCCGCGGCTACAAGTTCTCCACCTACGCGACCTGGTGGATCCGCCAGGCCATCACCCGCTCCATCGCCGATCAGGCGCGCACCATCCGTATTCCGGTCCACATGATCGAGACGATCAACAAGCTGGTGCGGACCGGGCGCCAGATGCTGCACGAGATCGGCCGCGAACCCACGCCCGAGGAACTGGCCGAAAAGCTGCAAATGCCGCTGGAAAAGGTCCGCAAGGTGATGAAGATCGCCAAGGAACCGATCAGCCTCGAGACCCCGATCGGCGACGAGGAAGACAGCCAGCTGGGCGATTTCATCCAGGATACCAACGCGATCCTGCCGCTGGATTCGGCCATTCAGGAAAACCTGAAGGAAACCACCACCCGCGTGCTGGCCAGCCTCACCCCGCGCGAGGAGCGCGTGCTGCGCATGCGCTTCGGCATCGGCATGAACACCGATCATACGCTGGAGGAAGTGGGCCAGCAGTTCAGCGTGACCCGCGAACGCATCCGCCAGATCGAGGCCAAGGCGCTGCGCAAGCTGAAACACCCCTCGCGGTCGCGCAAGCTGCGCAGCTTTCTCGACCAGTGACGGGGCGGTGCGCCGCCTCGCACCCGACATGACGGACAGAACGCCCCCTTTGCGGGGGCGTTTTGCTGCGCGCGCCCGCCGGATTCTGCCGATGGGCCACGCTGGCACTGGACGCCGGGCCGGGCATGGGTCATATGGGGGCAAACACCTTTCGGAGGTCCGTGATGTATTTCCTCAAGCGTCTCGTCACCTGGTGGAACAGCCAGACGCTGGGCACCCAGATCTTTACCGCGCGCAAGGGCGTGAAGGTGGGCGAGGACGATCAGGGCAATGTCTATTACCAGACCCGCGACGGCAAACGCCGCTGGGTGATCTTCAACGGCGAGGCCGAGGCCAGCCGCGTGTCGCCCGACTGGCATGGCTGGCTGCATTTCACCTGGGACCAGCCGCCGACCCAGGCGCCGCTGCCGCACAAGGCCTGGGAACGCCCGCATCAGGAAAACCTGACCGGCACCCTGTCGGCCTATGCCCCCGCCGGCTCGATCCGCAAGGGCGCCCCGGTCGCCCGCCAGGATTACGAGGCCTGGCAGCCCGAATGACCCCGCAAGAGAGGGCATGATGTCGGAAAACACCACCGAAGTTCTGGCCGGCACCGCGGTTCTGGCCGTGGCGCTTGGCTTTCTGGTCTATGCGGCGCAGGGCACCGGCCTGACCGCCCGCGCCAGCGGCTATGACCTGCGCGCCTCGTTCCAGTCGGCCGAGGGCATCTCGGTCGGCACCGATGTGCGGCTGGCCGGCGTGAAGGTCGGCACGGTCTCGCAGCTCGACCTGAACCCGCAGACCTTTTATGCCGATGCCACGCTGACCCTGCGCGACAGCATCGCGCTGCCCGACGATTCCGCGGCGCTGGTCTCCTCCGAAGGCTTGCTTGGCGGCAATTACATCGAGATCCGCCCCGGCGGCTCGCCCGAGAATCTGTCGGCGGGCGCCGAGATCGAGGATACCCAAGGCTCGGTCAGCCTGATCGGCCTTCTGATGAAATTCGTCGGCAAAAGCGCCGAAGACGCGCTGAACCAATGAGGGCGGCGGCGCTCGCCCTCGCGCTGCTGGCGGCTGGCCCGGCGGCGGCGCAACAGGTGACGGCCGCCCCCGGTGGCATCCTGCGCTGGCTCGACAAGGTCACCGGCGAAACCGCCGATATCGAACTGGCCGATGGGCAGGCCGCCATCTCGGGCCGGCTGACGATCCAGCTTGACGAATGCCGCTACCCGAGCGCCAACCCCGCCTCGGATGCCTTCGCGCATCTCACGGTGATGGAGGAAGGCCAGGCCCAGCCCGCCTTTTCCGGCTGGATGGTGGCCTCCAGCCCGGCGCTGTCGGCACTGGAACATCCGCGCTACGATGTCTGGGTGCTGCGCTGCCTGACCCCGGATCAGCCGGAACTCGAGGTTGAGCCGCCCCCCGCCACCGACGAGGAAGTCGAGGCCCCGCAAGAGGGCTGATCCGTTCAGTCGAACCGCGCCGGAGGCCCCTGCAAGGCCTTGGCCAGCCGCGCCTGATAGGCCGCGCGCGGGATCTCGATCCCGCCCAGGCTTGCCAGATGCGGCGTCAGGAATTGCGTGTCCAGCAACACAAAGCCGCGCGCCTTCAACCGGGCCACCAGATGCGCCAGCACGATCTTTGACGCCGAGCGGCGGCGCGAGAACATGCTCTCGCCAAAGAAGGCCCGGCCCAGCGTCACCCCATAGGTGCCGCCGCGCAGCGCGCCATCCTCCCACAGCTCCAGCGAATGCGCATGGCCGCGCGCATGAAGCGCCAGATACAGATCGCGGATCTGCCCGTTGATCCAGGTCTCCGGCCGGTCGGCGCAGCCCGCCAGCACGCCGGCGAAATCGCGATTGGCAACGATCTCGAACCCGCCGCGCCGCATCTCCTTTGCCAGCGAACGCGAAAGGTGAAACCCGTCCAGCGGCAGGATGCCCCGCATCCGCGGCTCCACCCAGTGCAGATCCGCCGCCTCGGCGCTGTCGGCCATGGGGAAAACCCCCATCGCATAGGCCCGCAACAACAGCTCTGGCGTGATCTCGAAAGACAAAGGGGGCTCCGCTGACGCCGACCCCCCTTCATCTGTTCATAAATATCCCACGGGGGTCCGGGGGTGTGAAACCCCCGGAACCTGTCCGCTCGGCGCGGGGCCCTGGGGGTGTGAAACCCCCGGCGCATCCGACAAGGGCGCCGGGGATCAGTTCAGGCGAACTGCTCCGCCAGCCATTTCTCCAGCCAGTGAATGTTGTAATCACCGTTCTGGATATCCGGCTCGGCCAGCAGCATGTGGAACAGCGGCACCGAGGTTTCCACCCCGTCGATGATCAACTCGCTCAGCGCGCGCTTCAGCCGGGCCAGTGCCTCGGGCCGGTCGCGGCCATGCACGATCAGCTTGCCGATCAGGCTGTCGTAATAGGGCGGAATCGAATAGCCGCCATAAAGCGCCGAATCCATCCGAACACCCAACCCGCCGGGGGCGTGGAACACCTTCACCTTGCCGGGGCAGGGGGTGAAGTTCGGCAGGCGTTCGGCGTTGATCCGCACCTCGATCGCGTGGCCGTTGATCTCCAGATCGCTTTGCGTGAAGGACATCGACAGGCCCGAGGCCACGCGGATCTGTTCGCGCACCAGATCGACGCCGAAGATGCCCTCGGTCACCGGATGTTCCACCTGAAGCCGGGTGTTCATCTCGATGAAGTAGAACCGGCCATCCTCATAGAGGAACTCGATGGTGCCGGCGCCGATGTAGTGCAGCTTGCGCATCGCGTTGGCGCAGACCTCGCCGATCTCGGCGCGCATCTTGGGGGTGATGCAGGGGCCGGGCGCCTCTTCAAAGACCTTCTGGTGGCGGCGCTGCAAGGAACAGTCGCGCTCGCCCAGATGGACCGCATTGCCCTTGCCGTCGCCAAAGACCTGGATCTCGATATGCCGCGGCTTCTGGAGGTATTTCTCGATATAGACCTCGTCATTGCCGAAGGCGGCCTTAGCCTCGGACCGCGCGGTACGGAAGGCGATTTCCAGCTCGGCTTCCGATTTCGCCACCTTCATGCCGCGACCGCCGCCGCCGGCCGTGGCCTTGATGATCA
>Ga0209053_1000743_pt1 | contig 19012 bp, 17 predicted proteins | sample EBPBio152010_DNA_FD_185864 | JGI IMG/M metagenome (GOLD analysis project Ga0209053, IMG submission 185864) | Wastewater treatment Type I Accumulibacter community from EBPR Bioreactor in Madison, WI, USA - Reactor 1_7/15/2010_ DNA (SPAdes)... | ecosystem: Engineered > Bioreactor > EBPR >... | reverse complement strand
CTACTTCCTCGAATGCGCGGCTAATGGCGGCATGGAATGGCGCGGCGCGCAGCTCAATGGCTGCCAGTTCACGCATGGGATGATCCACAATGTCTGGTACACGGGCATTCCGCTGAAGACCCTGCTCGATGAGGCGGGCGTGCGCACCAACGCCAAGTGGCTGCTTGCGGAAGGGGCGGATGCCTCGTCCATGACCCGCTCGATTCCCATTGAGAAGGCGATGAAGGATTGCCTCGTCGTCTGGGGCATGAATGGCGAGGCCTTGCGCGCTGAACAGGGCTATCCGCTGCGGCTCGTGGTGCCCGGCTGGGAAGGCAATATGTGGATCAAGTGGCTGCGCCGCCTTGAGGTGGGCGAGCAGCCCTGGCAGCAGCGCGAGGAAACCTCAAAATACACCGACCTGCTTGCCGATGGCCGCTCGCGCCGCTTCACCTTCGTGATGGATGCGAAGAGCGTGGTAACGAACCCTTCCCCGCAGGCGCCTCTGCGCCACAAGGGGCCGAACGTGCTCACCGGCCTTGCTTGGTCAGGGCGCGGCGCGATTGCCCGCGTGGATGTCTCCATCGATGGCGGCAAGAACTGGCAGAATGCGCGCATCGACGGGCCGGTGCTGCCGATGTCGCTCACGCGGTTCTATGTCGATTTCGACTGGCAGGGGCAGGACCTTCTGATCCAGTCCCGCGCGATGGACGAGACCGGCTATGTGCAGCCCACGAAAGACGAGCTGCGCAAGGTGCGCGGGGTCAACTCCATCTACCACAACAATGGCATCCAGACCTGGCACGTGAAGCCAAACGGGGAGACCGAGAATGTCGAGATCCTCTAAGGTCTGGCTGGGCCTCGCCCTCGCCGCGGCCCTCGCACTCCCCGCTTTCGCGCAAGGCGGAAAGACCGGTCTGGGTCGCAGCGCCTTGCCGGAAGAGATCAAAGCCTGGGACATCGATGTGCGTCCGGATGGCCTTGGCCTGCCGCCCGGCAAGGGCAGCGTGAAGGATGGCGAGACGCTGTTCCTTGAGAGATGCGCCGCCTGCCATGGCGAATTCGCGGAGGGCGTGGGCCGTTGGCCCGTGCTCGCGGGCGGACAGGGCACCATGATGGCAGACCGGCCGGAGAAAACCATCGGCTCCTTCTGGCCCGATCTCTCGACCGCCTTCGACTACATTCGGCGGGCCATGCCCTATGGCAATGCGCAATCGCTGACGGCGGATGAGACCTACGCCATCGTCGCCTTCCTGCTGAACATGAACAACATCGTGAAGGATGACTTCGTTCTGAGCAGGGAAAATTTTCTGACCGTGAAGATGCCGAATGCGGCTGCTTTCTACGATGACGACCGCGAAAAGGCAGAAAAACACTTTTGGAACCGCACCCCTTGCATGACCAACTGCAAGCCTGACACAAGGATCACCGGACGCGCTGCGGTACTGGATGTGACACCCGATGGCGGTGACAAAAGCATCAAGGTGGAATGACATGAGGGACGGGAAAAAGATCGCGACGGCCTTCGCCGCCCTTCTCGCCTTCCTGGCCCTGGGGACGGGCATTGGCGTTTCCAGTACCTTCCGGGGTGACCGCGCGCTCGGCGAATATCTCGCGGCGGAATGCGTCACCTGCCACCAGAAATCTGGCAAGGTGGTGGGCGGCGTGCCCGCGATTGTCGGCTGGCCGGAAGACCAGTTCATCGCCGTGATGCACGCCTACCAGAAGGGCGAGCGCGAGAACCCGATCATGCGGACCATGGCCGGGCAGTTCAAGGAAGACGAACTTCTGGCGCTCGCGGCCTATTTCGGGTCGCTCAAGGCTCAACGCTAATGAAAGATCAGGGGTAACCATGACGACACGTCGCGATATACTCATCGGAACGGGCGCCATTGCCGCCGCGAGCACGCTGCCGGCTCCGACCGTACTGGGGCAGGCGAAGCCGCGTGTCGTCGTCATCGGCGGCGGTGCAGGCGGTGCCACCGCTGCGAAATACATCGCCAAGGACAGCGAGAAGAAGATCGCGGTGACCCTCATCGAGGAAAACCCGAACTACCAGACCTGCTTCCACTCGAACCTCTTCCTCGGCGGCTTCCGCGATTACAAATCCATCTTGCATGATTACGCGAAACTGCAGGGCCATGGCGTGGATGTCGCCCGCGCCCGCGCGCAGGTGATCGACCGCGACAAGAAGCAGGTGGTGCTCGCCGATGGCCGGCGCATCGCCTATGATCGCGTGGTCGTCTCGCCCGGCATCGACCTCAAATACGATTCCGTCCCCGGCTGGGGGAAGGAACACGAGGAGCGGATGCCGCATGCCTGGAAGCCGGGCGCGCAGACCCGCCTGCTGAAGCGCCGGCTTGATGCCGTGCCCAATGGCGGCGTGATCGTGATGATCGCCCCGCCGAACCCCTTCCGCTGCCCGCCGGGGCCGTATGAGCGCATCTCGATGTTCGCGCATGTGTTGAAGCGCACGGGCAAGACGAAGTCGAAGATCTTCATCATCGACCCCAAGGAGACCTTCTCCAAGCAGGCGCTTTTCCAGGAAGGCTGGGACAAGCACTACAAGGGCATGATCGAATGGCTCGGCCCCAAGGTGCATGACGGCGTGAAATCCGTCGATCCGAAGACCGGCACGGTGGTCACCGGCTTCGAGACCTACAAGAACTGTGCGCTGGTGAACGTCATCCCGGCGCAGATGGCTGGCGCGATCGCGCGGGATTCCGGCCTCGCGAACCAGACCGGCTATTGCCCCATCCTGCCCGAGAGCATGAAGAGCACGCTCGATGCGAACATTTTCGTCCTCGGCGATGCCACGATTGCCGGTGACATGCCGAAATCGGCCTTCTCCGCCAACTCGCAGGCGAAGGTCGCGGCCATGACCATCCGCGGAGAACTCATCGGCGCGCGCACCTTCCCGGCGCGCTATGCCAATACCTGCTGGAGCCTGATCGAGACGGATGACACCGTGAAGGTCGGCGGCGCCTATGAAGCGAAGGACGGCAAGATCACCGCCTCCTCCACCTTCATTTCCAAGACCGGCGAGACGGCAGACCTGCGCAAGCAGACTCAGGCCGAAAACATGGGCTGGTATGCCGGCATCGTGGAAGACATGTTCGGCTGAGATCGATAATCACGGCACGGAACGACGCGCGCCCTTGTGGCGCGCGTTTTCGTTTCAGCGCCCGACGGGCAGGCGGAGCGCGATGCGCAGGCCGGAATCCGGCACATTCTCGGCCTCGAGCCCGCCGCCATGCAAGGCCATGATACCATTAGCGATCGGAAGGCCCATGCCGAGGCCCTGCTGCGGGCGGGAGAGCGACATATCCGCCTGCGCGAAGGGTTCGAGGCAGCGGGCGATATCTTCGGACTGCATGCCTTCGCCGTCATCCTCGACGATCAGCTTCAGCCCCTCGCCTTCCCGCGCGGCGGTGAGCGTGACGGTGGTGGCACCCTTGGCGTGTTCGAGCACGTTCTGCACGAGCCGCGAGAGGGCGGAAGCCAGCAGGGTCTGGTCGCCTTCGAAGCGCAGATTGCCCACATCCTCGCGCCGCTCGATGCGGATGCCCGCCTTCGCGAGCGCGGGGCCGTGGAGTTCCTGCATATCGTCGAAGAGCCAGCCCGGCGCGATGGGTTCGCGCGCAGGCACCACGCGGCCCGAGAGGATGTCCGAATAGGTCGACATATCGGCGAAGCTCTGGAGCAGCCGTTTGCCGGATTCCTGCACGGCCTCGAGATGCTCGCGCATCGCCACGAGATCCCCGCTTTCGCGCGCCTCGGCTGCGAGCCGGGTGAAGCCGATGATCGCATTGAGCGGGGTCTTCATCTCATGGCGCAGCACGCTCATGAGGTTGTCTTTCGTCTGGCCCAGCAATTCGGCCTGTTTCTGCGCCTGGCGGGCCAGTGTCTCGTTGCGCGCGGCGCGGCAGACGAAGCGCAGGTAATGGTCGAGCAGGGTCCAGTTGACCGGCTTCACAACGAAGGACGAGGCGCCCAGCTCATAGGCGCGGTCGATGGCCATGGCATCATCGCGCGATGTCACCATGATGATAGGGAGATCAGCCGTTTCGGGCCTTGCGCGCACCTTGGCGATCACTTCAAGGCCGGTCATGTCCGGCATTTCCATATCGACGATGAGAATATCGAAATGGGCTTCGCCGAGCTTGCGCAGACCGGCCGTGCCGTTTTCCGCGAGCGTCACGTCGCGGCCCTGCATCATCAGGAACATGCGCGAGGTTTCGCGGTAGATCGGATCGTCATCGACCACGAGCACCCGCAGCTTTCCGTTTTCTGACGCAGCGGGCTGCGTCGGACGTGCGGAAACGGGGAGCGAAGCGGGGATCATGCGCGTGCCTTTCACACGGGTTTTACAGCCTCAAACCTTTCGCCTGCGTTACGCCATTAACCGGACCATCAGGCTTTTCGGCTAATCCGGGCAGGCATGGGCGCAACGCAAAAGCGCGTGGCCTTCTCCGCCGAACCGAAAGATTTGGGCCCCCAAAGTGACAATTCGCGCCCGGCTCCTGCTGCTCATCGTTCTGGCTGTCACATCGGCAACGCTGATTGTTTCGTTCGCCTCCATCCAGCGCGAGGCCTTGCGCTACACGGACGCGAAACAGGCCGAACTGGAAGCCACCGCGCAGATCTTCGCCTCCGCCGCCGCCGAGGCGGTGACCAATGGCAGCCGCGCCGAAGCCTTGCGCGTCCTGCGTGCCATGGGGCGCATTCCCGGCATCAATTATTCGGGCATCGAGCGGGTAGATGGCACCCTGCTGGCGGAGCTTGGCCTCAACATCCAGCTCGTGCGGGATGCGCCGGCACCCGGCCTCTTCGCCGCGGTGCAGATGCTGCTGCGCGACACCATGACCGTGAGCGTTCCGGTGATTTCATCCGGCGAAACGGTGGGCAAGCTCGTGCTGGTGGCGGATACCTCCAGTCTCTGGAGCAATGCGGTTGCCATGCTGCGGGATGCGGCGATGGCCGGCCTTGCGGCGATCCTCATCGGCTTCGCGCTGGTCTACCTGCTGCAGCGCTCGATCATCCGCCGGATCAACGCCATCGTCTCCGGCATGGCGCTGGTGCAGAAGCGGCACGATTACAGCCTCGGCATTCCCGAGCAGGGCCGCGACGAACTCTCGCGCATCGCGACGGGCTTCAACGCGATGCTAGGGGAAATCCGCACGCGTGACGAGAAACTCGCGCGCCACCGCGCCGCCCTGGAAGTCGAGGTCGAGGAGCGCACCCGCGATTACCGCCTCGCCAAGGAAGCGGCGGATGCCGCGAATGCCGCGAAGAGCGAATTCCTCGCAACCATGAGCCACGAAATCCGCACGCCGATGAACGGCATCCTCGTGATGGCGGAACTGCTTGCGGCCTCGGATCTGCAGCCCAAGCAGAAGCGCTTCGCGGATGTGATCGCGCGGTCCGGCGGCTCGCTGCTCGCGATCATCAACGACATTCTCGATTTCTCGAAGATCGAGGCCGGCAAGATCGAACTCGAAACGCTGCCCGTCGCCGTGGAAGACATGGTGGAGACCGTGGCGCAGCTCTTCGAGGAAAAGGCGCGCTCGAAGGGGCTCGACCTCTCCACCCATATCGCGCCGACCGTGCCGGGCCGCATCGGCACAGACCCCACGCGCCTCAACCAGGTGCTCTCGAACCTCGTCAATAACGCGCTGAAATTCACCGAAGCCGGATCGGTGAACCTCACGGTGGATCGCGACCCGGACAATGCCTCGAACCTGCGCTTCTCGGTGCGCGATACCGGCATCGGCATCGCGAAGGACAAGCTTGCGAGCGTATTCGATGCCTTCTCGCAGGCCGACCAGACCACCACGCGCAAGTTCGGCGGCACGGGCCTCGGCCTCGCGATCTGCCGTCGCCTCGTGGAGGCGATGAAGGGTCGCATCGCCATCGAGAGCGAACTCGGTGTCGGCACGGTCTTCCATGTCATCGTGCCGATCATCCATGTCGACCGGCTGGAAAGCGACCGCCAGACCCGCCGCGTGGGTTCGGGCAAGGTGCTGCTCGCCGTATCCGGACAGGCGACGCAGGCGAACCTCGCGCGTTACCTCGAGGAATTCGGCTTCGAAGTGGTGGATGCCATCACCGATGCGCTGGGACGCGAAAGCGGCGAGCGCAAGCTCGTGATCGCCGATTCAACCCTGCTGATGGATCCCGCCACCGCGCGCCTGATGCGCCGCGCGCCGACCATCGCGCTGGGCCATTTCGGCGATTCCGAAACCGACCGGCTCATTGCCGAAGGCAAGGCTGTTGCGGGCCTCGTGAAGCCGATTTCGCGGCGCGACCTGTTCCAGACCGTTCAGGATATTCTCAATGGCGTGAGCCCGGCCCAGCGGGCCCGCGCCGAAGCGCAGGCCGAGACAGCCCTTCCGAAATTCCCGCGCCATCTCGTGCTCGTGGCCGATGACAATCCGGTCAACCGCGAGGTTATCATCGAGACGCTGCGCCGGTTCGATCTGCCCTGCGATACGGTGGCCGATGGCCGCGCGGCGCTCAATGCCGTTCAAGCCAAGCGCTACGATCTCGTCTTCATGGACGGCTCCATGCCGGAAATGGACGGTTTCGAAAGCGCCCGCGCCATCCGCGCCTGGGAGAAGGAAACCGGGCGCCCCACCCTTCCGATCATCGCGCTCACGGCGCATGTCGTCGGCAGCCACGCGGATGCCTGGAAGGATTCGGGCATGAACGGCGTGCTGCACAAGCCTTTCACGCTCGCGGCCATGTCACGCGCACTGGAGACGCATCTCAAGGAGCGGCTGCCGCATCCGGATCGTCGTCCCTCGGCGGAAGAGCCCACGCCTCAGCCGGCGAAGGCAGTCGCGCCCCCGCCCGTGCTGCCCCCCGTGCCCGCCCCGCTGCCGGCGCTGCCGCCGGTTGCGGCTGCACCCGCGAGCCCTACGGAAGATGAAAGCCCGGTTCTTGACCCCATCACAACAAGCCAACTGCTTGACATGGCGAAGATCGGCGGCGGCTCGGCCGTGGCGCGCATCTACCAGCTCTATATTGACAACGGACCTCCGGCCCTCGCCGAGATCGATGCTGCGATTGCCGGGGCGGATGCCGCGCATGTCGCGCGCGCCGCGCATGCGCTGAAATCCATGTCGCTGTCGCTCGGTGCGGTGCGCGTCGCGGGCTTTGCGGGCGAACTCGAAAAAGCGGGCCGGCAAGAGCAGGCGAAGATCTTCCCCGGCCTGCGCGAACTCATCGCGCAGCATCTGGATGAAGCCTATGCGGCAATTGGCAAATTGCAGGCAGAAAACGGCCTCGTGCCGGGTGATTCCGCGAGCGCAGCCTGATTGTCAGCGCAAATCGCGCGCAGCAAGCCAGAACACCTCACCGGCGCTCTCTTCCGTATCGAGCCAGGTGAAGGCGAGATCGGGGAATTCCTCGTCGAGCACTTCGCGATCGAGCCCGATCTCGCAGAGCATGCCACCGTTGGCATTGAGGTGCTTCTTCGCGTCGCGCAAAATCCGCCGCACGAGATCGAAGCCATCCGGTCCGCCATCCAGCGCCATAGAGGGCTCGTGGCGGAATTCCTCGGGCATCATCGCGATGGTCGCCTGATCGACATAAGGCGGGTTCGTGAGGATGAGATCGAAACGCATGCCCTTCACCGGCGCGAAGAGATCGCCCTTGTGGAGCGTGATGCGATCCTCCAACCCGTAATCCGCGACATTCTCCGCCGCGAGATACAGCGCCTCGGCCGAGAGATCGACCGCATGCACCTCGGCATTCGGGAAGGCATGCGCCGCGAGGATCGAAAGGCTGCCGCCGCCGGTGCAGAGATCGAGCACCGAGGTGATCGCGTTGGGATCGTCGATCAGCCCCGAGCCATCCGAACCATCAAAGAGCGGCGAGAACAGCAGATCCGCCACGAAGGAACGCGGGATGATCGCGCGCGGGTCCGTGCGAAAAGAGAACCCATGCAGATAGGTGCGGCCCGTGATGTAGGCCGCGGGCATACGCTTCTCGATGCGGGTGGCGATGCGCTCGCCCAGCAGTGTCTTCTCTCGCGCGGTGAGGCGCGCATCGGCGAAGGCGTTGAAATCATCCACCGGCAGATGGAGGCTTTCGAGAATGAGGAAAGCCGCCTCATCCAGCGCATTCGTCGCGCCGTGCCCGTGGTGCAGGTTCGCCTGACGGAAGGCGCTCACGGAATAGCGCAGGCAATCGCGCAGGGTCTTGAGTTCAGCGATCTCGGCGCGCGGATCAGGATTGGTCATGAGCTTGTGCGCTCCCACCCGGCGATGAGGGCCGGGAAAACGATCAACAGGGATTGGGCGAGAAGGTTGAGGAAGCCAATGGGCGTCAGCGCATCGGTGAGGATCGCCGAGTATGGCAGACGGAAGAGCCAGCGTCCGAGCAGCATCTCGGCCAGCAGCAGCAGGAAGAACGCGATGAGGCCGATCGTCAGAGCATCAATCCGCTCCATGGCTCCCGCGCGGCGCATAACCTGACGCGCCGCCAGAAAGCTGATGAGCACCATGAGAGGCAGCTCCAGCAGCCGGCTCGGGCCCGCGCCGAGATAGGGCTGCAGCAGCACCACACGGATGGCCCCGAGCGCGAAGCCCGCGGCGAAGACCAGCCCGAACAGGCCCGCGCCGAGCGCAAGCATCCGCGCGGTGCTGATGTCGCCGCGCCCCATGGCTCAGAAGAAGGCCTGCAGCCCCGTGATGGCACGCCCGAGGATCAGCGCATGCACATCATGCGTTCCCTCATAGGTGTTCACGGTCTCGAGGTTCTGGGCGTGGCGCATGACGTGATATTCGGCCTGGATGCCGTTGCCGCCATGCATGTCGCGCGCGGCGCGGGCGATATCGAGCGCCTTGCCACAATTGTTGCGCTTCACGATGGAGATCATCTCCGGCGCCATTTCGCCCGCATCCATCAGGCGACCCACGCGCAGCGAGCCCTGAAGGCCAAGGGAAATCTCGGTCATCATGTCCGCGAGCTTCTTCTGGAAGAGCTGCGTCTGCGCCAGCGGCTTGTTGAACTGGTGCCGGTCGAGGCCATATTGCCGCGCACGGTGGAAGCAATCTTCCGCTGCACCCATGACGCCCCAGGAGATGCCGTAGCGTGCGCGATTGAGGCACCCGAACGGACCCTTGAGGCCCTGCACATTCGGCAGCAGCGCATCCTCGCCCACTTCCACGCCATCCATGACGATCTCGCCGGTGATGGAGGCGCGCAGGCTGAGCTTGCCGCCGATCTTCGGCGCGGAAAGCCCCTTCATGCCCTTTTCGAGGATGAAGCCGCGAATCTGGTTGTCATGCGCCGCGCTCTTCGCCCAGACAACGAACACATCGGCGATCGGGCTGTTGGAGATCCACATCTTCGAGCCCGTCAGGCGATAGCCATTCGCGGTCTTCTCGGCGCGGGTCTTCATGCCGGCGGGGTCGGAACCCGCATCCGGCTCGGTGAGGCCGAAGCAGCCGATGAACTCGCCCGAGGCGAGCTTCGGCAGATATTTCAGGCGCTGCTCTTCCGAGCCATAGGCATAAATCGGATACATCACGAGCGAGGATTGCACGCTCATCATCGAGCGATAGCCCGAATCAATGCGCTCCACCTCGCGCGCAACGAGGCCATAAGCGACATAGCCAGCGCCCGCGCAGCCATATTTCTCCGGCAGGGTGACGCCCAGAAGACCGAACTTGCCCATCTCACGGAAGAGGGAGGGATCAGTCGTTTCGGAGAGATAGGCATCCGTCACACGCGGCATCAGCACGCTTTGGGCGAAATCGCGCGCAGAATCGCGAATCATTCGCTCATCTTCGGTGAGCTGTTCGTCGAGACGGAACGGATCGGCCCAATCGAAGGCCGCGAGAGTGGAATGGGACGACATGATGGACCTTAAGGCCGGTGTGATCGGCGCATCGCGTGCGCAGCTTCCTTGCTTCTAGCCAAGGCGCGCGCCGCAAGGAAGGGCCGAGTTGCCGCGCATGGATTGCAAAAGGAGCATCGAGACGGATTGCCTTTGCGCAGCAAGCCTCCATGATGGACAAAGTAAAACGGCCGGTTGCTGCATGCGTGATCTGGCCTCGACCTTGCTGGGGAGCAGGGGCACCGCCGCACCCGGGATGCGCTTCCGGATGATGGCGGGAAATAGCATGGACGGGAGAAGACCGGGGCAAGAACCCGGCCCCTCCCCGGTTGGGGTAGCGTTGGGGAGGACGTGACGGATGCCTGATATCTTCGACGAGATGCGCGGTCTGGGAGATGAGATCCGCCCGGTCTATCGGGAAATCGCAGAATGGTTCGAGCAGGCCCCGCGGGATCTGATCGCCAGTCGCCGGGCCGAGGCGGAAGCCTTCTTCCGGCGCATCGGCATCACCTTCGCCGTCTATGGCGACGAGCAGGGCGCCGAGCGCATCATCCCCTTCGATATCCTGCCGCGCGTCATCACGACCGGTGAATGGGTCAATCTGTCGAAGGGGCTGGAGCAGCGCGTCTCCGCCATTAACGCGTTCATCGCGGATTGCTACGGCCCGCGCGAGGCGGTGAAAGCCGGCATCATTCCCGAGGAGCTGGTGCTCGCAAACCCGGCTTTCCGGCCGGAAATGACGCGAATTCGCCCGGCGAAAGACATTTATTGCCACATCGCGGGCATCGATATCGTGCGCACGGGGCCAGACCAGTTCCATGTGCTGGAAGACAATGCCCGCACGCCCTCCGGCGTTTCCTACATGCTGGAGAACCGCGAGGCGATGATGCGGCTCTTTCCCGAGCTTCTGGGCCGCACGAAAATCAAGCCGGTGGACCAGTATCCCGAGGAACTGCTCGCCACCCTGCGCTCGGTCGCGCCGCATACCGCGCCGGGCGAGCCTACCGTGGTGGTGCTGACGCCAGGGCCGTTCAACTCAGCCTATTACGAGCATTCCTTCCTCGCCGACCGCATGGGCGTGGAGCTTGTGGAAGGGCGTGACCTCTTCGTGCGCGGCAATGTCGTCTACATGCGCACGACCGAAGGGCCGAAACGCGTGGACGTGATCTACCGTCGCGTGGATGACGAATTCATCGATCCTCTCGCCTTCCGGCCCGACAGCGCGCTCGGCGTGCCCGGGCTGCTCTCTGCCTATAAAGCGCGCAACGTGACCATTACGAATGCAATCGGCACGGGCGTCGCCGATGACAAGGCCGTCTATTCGTACATGCCGGATATCGTGCGCTTCTTCACCGGCAAGGACGCGATGCTCGCCAATGTCGAAACCTATCGCTGCCGCGAGCCGGCCATGCTGAGCCATGTGCTTGCGAATATCGGCGAACTTGTCGTGAAGGAAGTCAATGGCTCGGGTGGCTATGGCATGCTGGTCGGGCCACATGCCACGAAGGCCCAGCGCGAGGCTTTCGCCGAGAAGGTGAAGGCGAACCCGGATAATTACATCGCCCAGCCCACGCTGGCGCTCTCCACCGTACCTTGTTTCGTGGATGAGGGGCTGGCCCCGCGGCATGTGGACCTCAGGCCCTTCGTGCTTTCCGGCTCGGACAAGATCCGCATCGTGCCGGGCGGGCTCACGCGCGTGGCGCTGAAGAAGGGCTCGCTCGTAGTCAATTCCAGCCAGGGCGGCGGCACCAAGGATACCTGGATTGTCGATGCCGGCCCGGCCGGCAACGCCTGATCTCGACGGAACGCGAAGGACCACCCCATGCTTGCCCGCACCGCCGATAACCTGTTCTGGCTTTCGCGCTATGTCGAACGCGCCGAAAGCCTCGCGCGTATCCTTGATGTCGCGCTGCGCCTCGCCACGCTTCCCTCCGCCTATGCCGGCACCTCGAACGAGTGGGAAAGCGCGATCGACACCGCCGCCTGCCGCGAGGCCTTCTATGCAGCCTACCCGGTCGCGAACGAGAAGAACGTCACCGCCTTCATCATCGCCGGCGAGACCAACCCTACCTCCATCCGTCGCTGCATCGAGATCGCGCGGCACAATGCGCGTGCGGTGCGCACGGCCATCACCACCGAGGTGTGGGAGATCCTCAACGATGCGTGGAATCACCTTCAGAAGGTGAAGCTGAACCAGATGAGCGGGCAGGATCTCACCCGCTTCCTCGCCTTCGTGAAAGAGGTGTCACTGCGCTTTGATGGCACGGCCTATCGCACCATGCTGCGCACGGATCATTACTGGTTCCAGCGCCTTGGCATGTATATCGAGCGGGCCGACAACACTGCGCGCCTGCTCGATGTGAAATACCATGTCGTGCTGCCCGAGCCCGAACCTGTGGGCGGCGGCCTCGATTACTTCCAGTGGTCGTCGCTGCTGCGCTCGCTCTCGGCGCTGAATTCCTATCACCTGATCTACCGCGAGAGCATCCGGCCCTGGCTGGTGGCGGATTTCCTGATCCTCCGGCCCGAGCAGCCGCGCTCGCTCATCTCGACCTACAAGAACCTCAACGACGTGCTCGATCTCCTCGCCGAGCGCTATGGCCGGCAGGGCCCGAGCCAGCGCCTCGCCCGCAGCACCTTCGCGGAACTGGGGAATGTCGATACAGACGCCCTGTTCCAGCAGGGGCTGCATGAGTTCCTCGTGGGATTCCTTGCGGAGAACAACCGATTGGGGATGGCGATCTCCGAGCAATATCTGCAATAGGCTTCTGCCCCTCGACCAGGGACCGGCCGCGAACGGAACTTTCGATGCGCCTGAGACTGAGACACGAGACGAACTATGATTACGCCGAGCCGGCGCGCGGCGCGATTCAGGTTCTGCGGCTCACGCCGCGAAACCACGCGACACAGTTCGTGCGGCGATGGCGCGTGGAGATCGACGCGGATTGCCGCCTTGAGCGCGATGAGGACGCTTACGGCAACATCACGCACATCTTCTCGATCGACGGGCCCATCGAGCGCATGCGCATTCTCGTGGATGGCGAGGTCGATACCAGCGCCAGTTCCGGCGTGGTGCGCGGCAGCCTTGAGCGCTTCCCCCTCACCTACTGGACGAGCGAAACCCCGTTGACCGCCGCCGGCGAAAACCTCCGGGAATTCGCCGCCGACCTCTCCGCGCAGGAAGGAGGCGACCCTTTCGCTTTCCTGCACCGGCTGAACACCACGATTTTCGAGAATTTCTCCTTCCTGCCCGGCGCAACCGACACCGCGACGAGCGCGGAGGACGTGTTCCAGCACAAGAAGGGCGTCTGCCAGGATTTCGCGCAGGTCTTCCTCGCGGCAGCGCGTCACCTGGGCATTCCCGCGCGCTATGTCTCCGGCTATTTCCTGCGCACGGATACCGAGCGGCAGGAGGCCGGTCACGCCTGGGCCGAGGCGCATATTGCCGGCATCGGCTGGGTGGGGTTCGACCCCGCTCACGGCCTTTGCTCCGATGAGCGCTACATTCGCCTCGCCACAGGGCGTGATTATCTGGAGGCGGCGCCCATTCGCGGCTCGCGCCTTGGCGGACAAGGCGAAAGCCTCTCCGTGCTGGTCTCGCTCCACGAAGGGCGTGAGATCAAGGAACAATAGAAATTGCGAGAGCCGCGTTTATAACGAGGCGCTCCTCGAACAGGACATGACAGTACCGCGATGACCTATTGCGTCGGCATCATCAACCGCGACGGCCTTCTCATGATGGCCGATACCCGCACCAATGCGGGGCTCGACAACATCGCGACCTTCCGCAAGCTGCATGTGTTCCGCGTGCCCGGCGAGAAGACATTCGCCCTCGCCACAGCGGGGAATCTCGGCTTCACGCAAAGCGTCATCTCCATCCTGCGCGAGGGGCTGGAACGCGAGGAGGGCCGCGTGGAGCGGCTCGTCGATCAGGACAGCATGTTCCAGGCGGCGCAATTCGTGGGCGAAGTGATCCGCCACGTCTATCGCACGGATGGCAGTGCCATCGAACAGCATGGCGCCTCGCTGGAGGTTTCGATGCTGCTCGGCGGGCAGATCAAGGGCCGCAACCTGCGCCTGTTCATGCTCTACAAGGCCGGCAATTTCATCGAGGCCACCACCGACACGCCTTACCTGCAGATCGGCGAGCATAAATACGGCAAGCCCATTCTCGACCGCGCGGTGACCTTCAATACGGATTTCTATGACGCCCTGAAGCTGGGCCTGATCTCCATGGATTCGACCATGCGCTCCAACCTCGGCGTCGGCCTCCCGATCGATATTCTCGTGATGCGGCGCGACGAGATCGATCCCGAGGTGGAGCACCGCATCGAGGCGGGCGAGCCTTATTTCCATGATCTCCGCGAGCGCTGGTCTGCCGCGCTCCGCAAGGCGCATAACGATATTCCGCCGCCGCCCTACGGCCAGAAGAAGAGCTGAAACGCCATGTCCATCGAGCTGTCCCGCGCTGCCGCGCTCACGCGCGATCTCGTGCGCTGCGCTTCCGTCACGCCCGAGGAAGGCGGCGCATTGGCGCTGCTGGAAGCGGTGCTGAAACCCTACGGCTTTGACGTGCATCGCCCGGTTTTCACGGAAGCGGGCACGCCGGATGTTGAGAACCTCTATGCCCGCCTGGGCACGGAAGGCCCGGTGCTGATGTTCGCGGGGCACACGGATGTGGTGCCGCCGGGCGATGTCACCGCCTGGTCCCGCCCGCCTTTCGAGGGCGTGATCGAGGATGGCGTGCTCTGGGGGCGAGGTGCCTGCGACATGAAGGCGGGCGTGGCCGCTGCCATCGCGGCTGTGCTGGACCATCTCGATGCGGGTGAAAAAATCCCCGGCTCGGTGGTGTTCCTCATCACCGGCGATGAGGAAGGCCCGGCCCTGAACGGCACGGTGAAGCTGCTGGAATGGGCGAAAGCGCGCGGCGAGCGTTTCGATGGCTGCATTCTCGGCGAGCCCACGAACCCCAACGCCATGGGCGACATGATGAAAATCGGTCGGCGCGGCTCACTCTCCTTCGATATCGAGGTGAGCGGTGTGCAGGGCCATGTGGCCTATCAGCATCTCGCGAAGAACCCGATCGATGGTCTCATGCGGCTGATGGCGGCATTGAAGGCGACACCTTTGGACAATGGGACGCCGCATTTCCTGCCGACGAACCTCGAATTCACAACCATCGAGGTCGGCAACAAGGCGCGGAATGTCATTCCCGGTGCGGCCCGCGTCGAAGGCAATATTCGCTTCAATGATCTCTGGACGAGCATCACGCTGGGCGAGGAACTGAAGCGTCGCCTCGCGGGCGTGAATGATGCGCCGGATTATCGCCTTGTGCTCCATCCGAGCAATGCGGAAGCCTTCCTCACCGCGCCAGGGCCGTTCGTGGATCTCGTATCAGATGCCGTGCAGGCGGTGACAGGCCGCAAGCCCGAGCTTTCCACTACCGGCGGCACCTCGGATGCGCGCTTCATCCAGAACGATTGCCCGGTGATCGAATTCGGCGTGGTCGGCCAGACCATGCACAAGGTGGATGAGCGCGTGACGCTCTCGGATATCGACACGCTGACCGCGATCTACCGGAACGCGCTGGAGCGCTTTTTCAAGCTCTGAAAAGGCCTCCGGCCGGAGCATCATCCGGAATCGTCGCATCCGCGAACAAAATCGGAACGAATTGACCCCGTTCGCGGGCTTCGTTATGGCTCCCGGACAGCCCCTGTTTTTGCGCCGATACAATCCCATGAGCATTCGCAAACTCGTCATCCTGCCTGATGCGCGCCTGCGCCAGATTTCCGCGCCCATCCCGGGAGTGGACAAGGATCTGCGCCGCTTTGTCGATGACATGTTCGAGACGATGTATGACGCGCCGGGCATCGGCCTCGCGGCCATTCAGGTGGGTGAGCCGAAGCGGCTCTTCACGCTTGATGTCTCCAAGCGCGACGACACACGCGAGCCCATGGTGGTGATCAACCCGGAGATCACCTGGAAATCGGATGAGATGAGCGTGTATGAGGAGGGCTGCCTCTCCATTCCCGAATATTACGAGGAGGTGGAGCGCCCCGCGGCCATCCGGCTGAAATATCGCGATATCGACTTCAACGAGCGCGAAATCGAGGCCGACGGGATTCTCGCGACCTGCATCCAGCATGAGTTGGATCATCTCAACGGCGTGCTGTTCATCGATTACCTCTCGAAGTTGAAGCGTGATCGCGTGATCAAGAAATTCGCGAAAGCCGCCAAGCGGGAGGACGAGGCGTGAGCCTGCGCCTCATCTTCATGGGCACACCGGCTTTCGCGGTGCCCACCCTCACGGAAATCCTCGGGCAAGGACATGAGGTCGTCGCCTGCTACACGCGTGCGCCCGCTCCCGGCGGGCGGCGCGGGCTCGATCTCATGAAGTCGCCGGTTCATCAGGCGGCGGAGCGCTTCGGCATTCCCGTGCTCACGCCGAAAAGCTTGCGCAACGCGGAAGCGCAGGCGGAATTCGCGAACTTCGGCGCGGATGCGGCGATTGTCGTCGCCTATGGGCTCATCCTGCCCGTGCCGGTGCTCGAAGCGGTACCGCTCGGTTGCCTTAACCTCCACGGTTCCGCCTTGCCCCGCTGGCGGGGTGCCGCGCCGATCCAGCGCGCCATCATGGCCGGTGACAAGGAAACCGCCGTGATGGTGATGAAGATGGAGGAAGGGCTCGATACAGGCCCGGTCGGCATGGCCGAGCGCATCGCGATTTCGTCCGATATGACCGCCGGGCAATTGCATGACCGGATGATGGTGGTAGGCGCGGATCTCATGGTGCGCGCGCTGGCGGCCCTCTCGCGGGGCTCGCTCGGCTTCACGCCGCAGGCCAGCGAGGGCGTCACTTACGCCGTGAAAATCACCAAGGACGAATGCCGGATAGATTTTGCGAAAACGGCAGCGGATGTGCACAACCAAGTTCGCGGCCTCTCGCCTGCGCCGGGCGCGTTCTTCGAGATCGAGGGCCGCCGCGTGAAGGTTCTGCGCGCGAGCCTCGTCGAGGGCTCCGGTCCGGCCGGCACGGTGATTGCCGAAAGCACCATCGCCTGCGGCTCTGGCGCGATCCGCCTGATAGAAGTGCAGCCTGCGGGCAAAAGCGTGATGAGTGCTGCGGATTTTGCGCGCGGCAATGGGTTGCCGGTTGGCATACAGGTCGGCTGATGCGCCGCTTCAAGCTCGTCATCGAGTATGACGGCACGCCCTATCAGGGCTGGCAGAGCCAAGCCGAGGGCCGCGGCGTGCAGGATGCGGTGGAGCGCGCGCTGTGGAAAATCGAGCCCGACGCGCCGCGCCTGAAATGCGCGGGCCGCACCGATGCCGGGGTCCATGCCCTCGGGCAGGTGAGCCATGTCGACCTCCAAAAGCCATGGACTGACCGCACCCTCCGCGATGCCCTCAACGCGCATCTGAAAATGGCCGAGGAAGCCGTCAGCGTCCTCTCGGCGGAACCGTGCGAGGATCGCTTCGATTGCCGCCTATGGGCGCGTCGCCGGCATTATTGCTATCGCCTCCTGAACCGCCCCGCCCCCTCCGCGCTCGACAAGAGGCGCGTGTGGCACATCATCAAGCCGCTCGATGTCGAGGCGATGCACGAGGCCGCGCAGACCATTCTCGGCCAGCATGATTTCACGACCTTCCGCGCTTCCGCCTGCCAGGCGAAAAGCCCAATCCGCACGATGGAAGAGTTCCGCGTGTTCCGCGCAGGCGAAGAGGTGCATGTGGAGGCTGCCGCGCGCTCGTTTCTGCATAATCAGGTGCGATCCATGGTGGGATCGCTGGTGCAGGTCGGGCGCGGCCTCTGGCCCGTGAGCCGCATGCGCGAGGCGCTCGACGCGAAGGATCGCGCGCAATGCGGGCCGGTCGCGCCGGCCTGCGGGCTCTATTTCACGAAGGTGGAGTATTAAAATTCACGCCGTCATGGCCGGGCTTGGCCAGGGCCATGACGTTGAACCGTTACGGCGTGATCAGCGTTCCGGCGCCATGCTCGGTGAGCAGTTCGAGCAGCACGGCATGCGGCACCTTGCCATCGAGGATCACCACGCCTTCCACGCCCTGTTCGATGGCGTAGATGCAGGTCTCGATCTTGGGGATCATGCCGCCCGAAACCGTGCCATCCGCGATGAGTTCGCGGCACTGGTCGACGGTGAGTTCCGGGATGAGGTTCTTGTTCTTGTCGAGCACACCCGGCACATCCGTGAGGAGAAGCAGGCGCTTCGCCTTCATCGCGCCGGCAATGGCACCGGCGAAGGTGTCGGCATTGACGTTGTAGGTCTGGCCATCCTCGCCGATCGCGACCGGCGCGAGCACGGGGATCAGTTCCGCCTTGAGAACGGCATCGAGGACTGAACGATCGACCTTGTGCGGATCGCCGACGAAGCCGAGATCCACCTCGCGCTCGATGTTGGAATCGGGATCGCGGACGGTGCGGGTCAGCTTACGCGCCGTCACCATGTTGCCGTCCTTGCCGCACAGCCCGATGGCCTTGCCGCCCTCCGCCGAGAGCCAGCCGACAATCTGCTTATTGATGGAGCCGGCGAGAACCATCTCGACGATCTCCACCGTCGCGGCGTCCGTTACGCGCAGGCCGCCCTGAAACTCGGACTTGATGCCGAGTTTATCCAGCATCTTGCCGATCTGCGGGCCGCCGCCATGCACCACGATGGGCTTCACGCCCTGCAATTCGAGCAGCACGACATCCTCGGCGAAATCCTCCGCCGCGGCCTTGTTGCCCATGGCGTGCCCGCCATACTTGATGACCACGACTTCCTGATCGTAGCGCTGCATGAAGGGCAGAGCCTCGGCGATCACCTCGGCGCGGGTATGAACGTCGGGAAGCTTGGTCATGGCAGGCCCTTCACGGAAAAAGCGTCCGCCGTCTTAGCGCAATCACCGGGAAGCTCAATCACCCGCCGCGGTTTTTCTCACCCGTGAAGGCGCTCGCGGCGAGTCCGATCCACGCGAGGATCAGCGTGCCGCCACCGAGGGGAGCGGCCATGCGGAAGAGCGGTTGGCCCGCCAGCGCGCGCATCGCGAGATCGCCAGAGAACAGCGAGAGACCGACGAGAAACAGCGCTAGAACAATCGCCCCGGCGCTCGGGCCAACAAGGCTTACGCGCATCAGCGCTGCGAGAGCCAGCAGCACAGGCGCATGGAACAGCAGGAATTGCGCGGCAA
>Ga0209053_1000742_pt1 | contig 19018 bp, 15 predicted proteins | sample EBPBio152010_DNA_FD_185864 | JGI IMG/M metagenome (GOLD analysis project Ga0209053, IMG submission 185864) | Wastewater treatment Type I Accumulibacter community from EBPR Bioreactor in Madison, WI, USA - Reactor 1_7/15/2010_ DNA (SPAdes)... | ecosystem: Engineered > Bioreactor > EBPR >... | reverse complement strand
CTGACGCGGCTTGCCGAAAGACAGGCCATCGTGCCGCCCGCGCGTGCGGGATCATGCGTGTCGCGCGCTACGAAGCGTCGCACATTCTCGCGCCCGAACCGCGCGACGAGGCCGTTCAGCAGATCGGCGAGCGCGCGCGCCTCGTCGGCGGTTGTCGCGCCCTCCGTGAGGCTCACCTGTGCCGCGTGAAGCGGCTCCGAGCGCAACACCATCAGGCGCAACGCATCGAAACCGAAGCCGGGATCGACGGGGTCCGCCAAGGCCTCCATCTTCAGCCGCGCGAGGCGCACGAGGCTTGCCGCATCGCGCGTGCCGCTGGCGGTTTCGATGCCGATCCGGCGCACCGCGCCATCGGCCCGGAACAGTGTGAGCGCGAAGGCACGACCGCCCTCGCCGCGCGCTTCCAGCCGACTCGCGAGATCGCCCATCAGCCGGCCAAGAACCACGAGAAGATGCTCCATCTGCGTCATCGGCTCGGGAAAATGCCGTTCGGCCATCAGCAAGGGCGGCGGCCGCAGCGGCGTGATGCGGATATCCTCGCGCCCGAGAATGCGCCCCAGCGTCGCGACAAGATCCTCCCCGAACCGTGCCGCGAGCAGGTGCGAGGGGCGGTCCGCCAGATCGCCCAAGGTTTTCAACCCGGCGCGACTCAGGGCCATGGTCGTTTCGGTGTTCTGGTCCAGCGCCGTGATCGGCAGATCCCGCGCCAGCGTTTCCTCTTCCCCGCGCGCCACAACCCTGTTGCGACGGTAGTGCGCAAAGGCCCATGCCGCGTCGGGCGTGGAGGCGATGGCCGCGCCCGTGCTGAGCCCGAACGCCGCCATGCGACGGCGTGCGCGCTGGAGAATCTCGCTCTCCCCGCCGAAGAGATGCACGCAGCCGGTGATGTCGAGCAGCAGGCCCTCCCGGCCTTGCAAGGCTACGAGCGGCGTGAACATCTCGCAGATCTCGCTGGCCTGCTTCAGGAAACGAGCATCGGCCTCCGGTGCGGCCTCCTCTGTTTCGAGGTTGGGCCAGAGGGCGCGCGCTTCCGCCAGAGCCATGCCGATGTCGATCCCGGCGCGGGCGGCGTTCGCATCGATGGCCGTGATGCGCAATGCGCCGCGCTCTTTCTCCACCAGCGCGAAGGGCCGTTCAGCTGGCCTCTCGTCGCGCGAAGGGTTCCAGCTCTTGCGGGCGCGGTCGGTCGAAAGAAACGGAAACCACAGCGCCAGGTAGCGACGGCAGGGCAGGCTCGGCGGGACGGGTATCGGTTGCGGTTCGGGACAGGAATTGGCGGACATCGCGATCCCACTCCAGATGATCATGCTGGCCCTCGCGTCCGTTGCGGGCGCGGAGCAGGGTGAGTTCGAAAGCGGGGAGGCCGGGAGCCTGTGCCGCCAGCGCGCGCGAGGGCAGGGCACGCAATTCCCAGCGGGTTTCCGCCGCGCTGGGCCGTGCCTTTGCGGCAATCCGCGTGAGGAGAAGCGGTACGCCCGAGGCCCGCGCGGCCAGTGCCAGCCTGCGGCTCGCGGTGAGATCATAGGCTGGGGCCTCGCCCCAGAGTTCGATGAAAACTGCGCCGAGGCCCGCGCAGCGCGCGCCTTCGAGCCCCGCCTGCAGGGCGGCGGTCACATCCTTCACGCGCAGGATCAGCAGGCGAGCGGGGTCGAGCCCCCATTCGCACAGGCCTGGCGCATGGGGCTGCCCCGCCTCCCAATCGAAGGCCTCCTGCCTTACCCAGAGGCAGGAGCGCCCTTGCGCGAGTCCATGTCCGACGGCCAGCGCGCAGCCGGTCAGGGCTGCCGCATCGGCCACGCGGGCGGCGTAGAATTCATGCAGGGCGGCGCGGGAAAGGGCCGGCAAAGGCACAGTCCGCGCGGGCTCTTCGCCTGCCTCGCCGGAGGGCGTGGACCAGCCTTGTCGCAGGGGAAAGGGGTGTGCTTGCACGGGGTATGTTCCTATTTTGTTCTTATAAAGAAAGGAACGGGAACGAGAGTCAAGGGAGGAGAATCCGGCGAAGCGTCGCGCCTTCCGGTTGCGGCGGGGAGGGCCAGGGCCAACTCCCCGCCGGTGCTTCGGCTAGCGGCCCATGCCCAGGCCCATCACGAGGATGGTGCGCAGGATGATGCGACAATCGGTCTTCAGCCATTGCCAGGGCGAACGGATGAGCAGCGCATAGCTGTGATCGAACAGGATCTTGAGACGCACATCGTCGATGGAGGAATCATAGCCGGTCGAGACCTGCGCTAGGCCTGTCACGCCCGGTTTCAGCCCATAGGTGCGCTCGGCATAGAAGGGGATGTCGCCTTCGAGCTTCGTGAAGAAAACGGGGCGCTCCGGGCGTGGACCGACGATGGACATCTCCCCGCGCAGCACGTTGATGCATTGCGGCAATTCATCAAGGCGCGTGTTGCGCAGGAAGCGGCCGAGACGCGTCACGCGCGGATCGCCCTTCGCCGCCCAGACCGCGCCGGTCTTCGCCTCGGCATCGACCCGCATGGTGCGGAACTTCACGAGGTAGAACAGCTCCGTCCGGTCGGGCATGGCGCGGCCCACGCGCAGCTGCCGGTAGAAAACCGGGCCCTTGCTGTCGAGCCGGATCGCCAGCGCGATGAAGGGCGTGAGGATTGCGAAGACCATGAAGGCCATCGAGGCGATGAGGATATCGAAGATGCGCTTGCAGCGTTCGGTGCGCTCGTCGAGGCCGGATTGCGCGAGCGCGGGCCGGCGTTCGTCACGGTATCGCCCGAGGATGTAATCTCCCATGCCGGCGATCATCGCGCCGTAGCTTCCGAGTGCGTAGGCAAGGGGGCCGATCACCGGAAAGCCGGTGATCGCGGGGCTCAACAGAGCCATGAGGCCGAGCAGTGCCGCCGGTCCGAGAACCAGCAGGGGCAGGGCGCTCAGCGGGTGGCTTCCCACCATCGCGAGCAGGCCGGAGAGTGCGAGCATCAGGGCGAGGATGCCGGGCATAACGCCCCGCAACCCCTTGCCGGAGAGGAAGAGGAAGGCGGTGCGCCATCCACAGGCCCAAGCGAGCGGCGCGCAGAAAACCACCTGCTGGAGGTTTCCCGCGCCCAGCCTCCGGCGGCGCCGAAAATCCTGCAGCGGAGCGGATTTCTCGCGTTCGCGCACAAGAAGATCGGGGCGGTAGATCGCCTTGGCACCCCGCATCACCATGCGCATGGGCAGCACGAAATCATCGTTGATGGTCTCGGTCGGCAGGGGCTCCCACAGGGCCTTGCGAAAGGCATAGCCCGCGCCGTGCGCGCCCATCGGTGCGGCCATCACGCCCTCGCCGATTCGCAATGCGAGCTGGTTGCGCCAATAAGCGGCCTCGCCTGTGGAAGCTTCGCCCAAAGCGTAGCCGGGGCAGACCACGCCCACGGACGGGTCAGCAAAGCTCGCGGCGATCTCGCGGGCGAAATCCGGCCCGATCGCGGAGGAGGCATCGAGTAGCACGATGATCTCGCCACACGTCTCTGGAATCATCGCGTTGAGCACCGCGACCTTGCCGCGATTCTCGGGAAAATCGAGAATGCGCACTTTCGCATGCGGGAAGGCCGCCAGCGCTTCGAGTGCGATTTGCGGCGTGCGATCGGGCGAGCCATCGCAAGCGATGAGGCATTCCAGACGCTCGGGCGGGTAATCCAGCACGGCGAGCTGGCGCACCATGTCGCGGATATAGGCCGCCTCGCGATAGGCCGGCACGATGATGCTCATCAGGGGCAAGGCAGCGCCCGGTGCAGGCGTTTCCCCACGCGCAGCAAAGCGCGCCACAAGGCGCATAAACGCAGGATAGACGACATGATGGTAGAGCACGAGCCCCGCAAGAAGCGAGAGGCTCGCGACCAGAAGCGTTTCGAGAAACATGGCGTTCGAGACTCACAAGGTTGGGTCAGGCGGCGGTCAGGGCGCGATAGCGATCGAGCATCAGCGCGTTGGAAAAGGCCGGGTCCACGAAGGCGCGCGGCGAGAGCGAGGGCGGGCCGAAGGCCAGCGTCTCTGTGATGGCAGCCGCGAGTTCATCCTCGTTCTCGCTTGGCACCAGGCGTCCGGTTTGCGGGCAGACGGCCTCGCGGCTGCCGCCCACATCCGTTGCCACCACGGGAATGCCGCAGGCCTGCGCCTCAATCAGCGAGCGCGGGAAACCCTCGGCGCGCGAAGGCAGGCAGAAGAGATCGAAAGCGGGGTAGAGCCTTTCAGGCCGGTTCACCTGCCCGAGGAAGGTGACGCGATCCGCCATGCCCCAGACCTTCGCAAGAGCCTCCAGATTGGCGCGCTCGCTGCCCTCGCCCGCGAGCACGAGATGGCAGCGCGTATCGAGCCGGGCGAGGGTGCGGATCAGCACGTCCTGTCCCTTCACCCGCTCCAGACGGCCGATGCAACCGATGAGGAATGCCTCGCGGGGCAGGCCGAATTCCACCCGCGCAGCGAGCGAATCCCCGGGGCGGAAGCGGTCGAGATCGACCCCGTTGGGGATCACGGTTTGCCCGATGGTGCCCAGCGCGCCCGCAACCTGCGTGGCCGTGACATGCGACACCGCCACGCGACGCGGCGCCACGAGCCGGTCCACCATGCGGGCCAGCAGGCGACGGCGCGGGGCAGCATAATGCCAGCCATCATGCTCGACATGGATGCGCCGGCTGATACCCGCCGCCATGGCCGCGATGCCCGCATAGACCAGTGGGCCGATATGGTGCGTGATGACCGCGCTGGGGCGGTGCTGGCGGAAAAGCTGGTCGAGCGCCAGCCAGATCCGGGGCTGCCAGCCGTCGCTCTTCGCCAGCGCCTCAAGCCGATCGCCCAGCGCGGAAAGGCTCGGCCAGGACTCGATGAGCGATTGCCGCGACCCTTCCAGCGAGATCACCCGCGTCTCCGGATCCAGCCGGGCGAGATCCAGCACGATGCTCTCGATCCCCCCCGGTGCCATGCGCTGAACGATGTGAATGGTCGTTGCCATTGCGGCCTCCTTGTTCCGGCCAGAAGGCAGCAAACGCCATGCCGCGGTCGAAACGGCGCTCCTCACGCGCGCGGTACCTCAAGGACACGCTTTTCGCGTCATGAGGATTGCAAGTTGCGAATCCGAATTCGCGAAACCGGATGCGGATTGGCCCGATGCAACCTGCGAATCGCGGGGAAATGCTGCGATTTTCGCGTCTTTCCGCATGGCACGGGCGTTGCTGCAGGGCTGACGGGACATGACGTCCGCATTTGCCCAGGAGAGGCCCAATGACCAGGAAATTGCGTATTCAGGATGATCTTGACGCCGGAACCATGACGACCATCCGCGTGCTGTTCGAGGAGCTCGCGGCGGCCAATGATGACGTGGCGCTTGATGTCTCGAAGGTCACCTTCATCGATTCGAGCGGGGTGGGCGGCCTCGTGTTTCTCTACAAGCGGCTCAATGCCAAGGGTTGCAAGCTGGAACTCTCGGGCCTTGCCGGCCAGCCCCGCCAGCTGCTCGATCACCTCAAGCTCACACCCATCCTCGCTCCCGGCCCGATGGAGCGCGCGGGATGAAACGGTTCGCGTTGCTCCTCGCACTCACCGGCGCGCTGCCTGCCTGCGCCACCTGGCCCGAAGAGGGCAAGGGTGGCTTTGCAGAGCGTCGTGCCGTTGCCGATCCCGTTCTGGAAACGCTGGCTGATCGCTTCGAACACCAGCGTCAACGGGGGGCGGAACGCTTCGCCGCAGGCCTCACGGATGAAGCCAAGACCGCTTTCGTGCGGGCGCAACGCAACCATTCGGCTGGCATCCTCGACGATTTCGCTGTCGATCTCGCCCATCTCCAGATGTTGCTCGATCGGATCGAGCGGCAGATTCCCGGACGTTGAACCATGACGCGCCTCACCCTGCCCCGGTTCGTTTTCGCAGCCCTGCTGGCCGTCATGGCTCTGCTGCCCGTCTTCTCCGCGCCTGCCCTCGCTGCGCCGCCCGCAAACCTGCGCATCGGTGATACGGTGGCCTTGCGCGTGCCGGGGGAACAGGCGCTCTCGGCCGATTTCAAGATTGACCGGCAGGGGCAGATCATCCTGCCTGAAATCGGCGCGGTTGTGGTTGCGGGCCTCGCTTTGCCCGAAGCCGAGAAGCGCGTGCGGGACGCACTGGCGCGTGTCTATCGCGATCTCGACCGGCTTTCGCTGTCGCTGAAGGACCGGCGGTTGCTCGTGACGGTTCTCGGCTATGTGAAGAACCCGGGACCGGTGGAAATTCCGGGTGACGCCACGATCCAGCTCGCGATCACCGCGGCCGGCGGCCTCACCCAGGGCGCGCAGCTCGATCGCTTCCGCCTCCGGCGCGGCGAGACAGAAACCACCTTCGACTACAAGAAATATCTCGATAGCGGCGATCATGCCCTGCTGCCTGCGCTGGAACCGCTCGACACGATCTTCGTGCCTGCCTCTCCGCGCACCGGCAATGTGCAGATCGATTTCGACGGCCGCACGCTCTCGGAGGCGGGGGATGGCGGCGAGGATCGTTCTTCCATCAAGGTCTTCGGCGAGGTGAACAAGCCAGGCATCTTCGCCCACAAGCCGGGCTCCACCGCGATTGACCTCATCATGCGGGCCGGTGGCGTCACGCGCTATGCCTCGGTGGAGCAGATCCGCATCATCACCAAGGGGCAGCCCTCGATCTTCAACCTCCAGACCTTCCTCGATAGCGGGAAGACGAGCCTGCTGCCGGAACTCACCGAGGGCGCGACCATTTTCGTGCCGAAGCAACTGGAGGAGATCCGCTCGGGCAAGAACACGGTCTATGTGATGGGCGAAGTCGCGAAACCCGGAGCCTTCGATTCGAAACCCGGTGCGGGCTTCATCGATATCCTCGCCAATTCCGGTGGCCCCACGCGCTTCGCGGATACTCGACAGATCCGGCTCATCAAGGCCGATGGCAGCGTGGTGCTGGTGGATCTCCCGCTCTTCACCGAAGGCAAGGGCGGCAAGCTGCCGGAGGTCTCATCCGGCGACGCGATCTTCGTGCCGGAAAAGACCGACACGAAGGAACCTTCTTGGCTGAAGGTCGCGCCGGATCGCGCGGTGAAGCTGATGGGGGCTGTCACCCGCCCCGGTCGTTATGAATGGTCAGACGAAATGAGCCTGCTCGATCTTCTCGCGCAGGCCGGTGGCCCGACGCAGAAATCGGATATGGCGCGCATCCAGATCCGCGCCTCCGAGACCGACAAGGGCAAGCCTGTGCTCTTCGATCTCACGGCCTATCTTAACGGGCAGGTGGCGACCCTGCCGAAGCTGCGTGCCGGCGCGGTGATCATGGTGCCGGACCTGCCCTCGAGCCCCGTCGATATGAAAGGCCAGTGGGTGCAGCAGGCGCCGGAAGCCTCGATCTACATCATGGGGCAGGTGGGTTCGCCCGGGCGTTACGCCTTCAACACGCAGATGGGCTTCCTCGATATCATCGCGGCGGCGAATGGCCCCACGGGCAGTGCGGATTTGCGGAACGTGCGCGTCAGCCATCGCCACGGCAAGGGCAGCCGCGTGAGCAGGGTCAACCTCGCCCGCTATTTCGAGACAGGCGACGACAAGCTGCTGCCGCGCGTGAAGCCGGGCGATGTGATTTTCATCCCCGATCGCAACCGCGAATGGCTCGACAGCCCGAAGGAATCGACCGTCCGCGTCATCGGCGCGGTGGGCAAGCCGGGGCGCTATCGCTTCACCGACGACATGACCCTGCTCGACCTGCTCGCCGAGGCCGGTGGCCCGACTGACAATGCGCTGCAATCGAAGATCGTGGTCATCAACATCTCGCAGCAGGCGGAAGGCGCGCGGCTCTTTGATCTCGTGACCTTCGCCAAGACCGGTAACATCGAGAAGCTGCCCGTCGTGCGCGCGGGCGACACGGTCTACGTGCCGAATACCTCGCAGAGCGACTGGAAGATCTTCATGGATGGCTTCCGGGACGTTATCCCCATCGTCTCGATCATTGCGCTGATCGGAGCCCTGTGATGAGCGCCCCGAGCCGGATCGATCCGCGCCTCCACACCATGCTGGAGCGGCTGCGCAATGCAAGCTTCACACGCGGCGCGCGGGTCATCGCTTTCACCGCGCCGCACCCCGATGCGGGGACGTCGCTGGTGGCCGCGATGTTCGCGCAGCGCCTGCACGAAACAGGGCTGAAGGTTTTGCTGGTCGATGCCTCGCTGGGCCTCTCGCCCCGCGCGCCGTTCGCACAATGGGCGCCGGGCGATGGGCAGGCGAGCCAGATGGTCGCGAGCCGTGCCGGCGCTCCGGATCAACTCTGGATTTCGGTTCACCCGGAGGATGCCGGGCGCTTCAATGATCCCGCTCGCCTCAAGACCATGATGACCGAGGATCTCGCCGACTATGATGCTATCATCGTGGATTGCGCCCCGGCAGAAATCGGCTCCGGCTCGGCCATCGAGGCGATGACCATCGCGGCGATCGCTGGTGCGACGCTCATCGTTTCGAAGGCCAATCGCACCCTGCGCGCAGAATGGGAGGCCGCCCTGCGCCTCCTTTCTGAATGCGGGGCGCAACTCGCGGGCATTGTCGTAAATGATGTCGATGCCCCGCCCTTCGGCGCCGAAATTGCACGCGAGGCGAGGCGCTTCGAGCGGTTCCTGCCGCGTGTTTCCCGCGCCATCCAGAACTGGGCGCAAAGGGTCGCGTTGTTCAATGCCCCGGTGTGAGAACGGCCCGATTGTGCTGCTCCTCGATTCCTCCGGCCTCGGCGGGATCGAGACCCATGTCGCGACCCTCGCCGCCACCCTGCGCGCCGCGGGCGAAAGCGCGCAAATCCTGTTCCTGACCGACCATGGCCCGAACCCGTTTCATACGCAGCTTCAGGCGCTCGATCTGCCATTTGCGGTGCTCGACGGGCGGGTGGGAAGCCTCTGGCTTTGGCTTCGGCGTGTTCGGCCGCGCCTGCTCCACACCCATGGATACAAGGCGGGGTTGATCGGGCGTCTCGTCGCGCGGGCGCGTGGTTTGCCTGTGGTCTCGACCTTCCATGCGGGGGAGCGCGCGCCGTTTCCCGTGGGGCTCTATCAGCGGCTCGATGAATGGACGAGCCTGCTCGCCGAGCGCATCGCGGTTTCCGCGCCGATTGCGGAAAAGCTGCCTTTTCTAACCACGTTTATCCCCAATTTCATCCGCATCCCCGCAGTGATGGAACGGCCGAAGCGCGTGCCCCGCATTGCCTTCGTGGGGCGCCTCAGCCCGGAAAAGGCGCCGGATCGATTCTGCGCGCTGGCGCGGCGTGTGCAGGCGCCGTTCCATCTCTATGGCGATGGCCCGATGCGGGCCGCGCTGGAGCGCGACTTTGCGGATTGTGTCACCTTCCATGGTTTCCGCACGGATATGCAGGCGGTTTGGCCCGAGATTGACCTGCTCATCATTCCCTCGCGCGCAGAGGGCTTGCCGATGGCCGCGCTGGAAGCGATAGCGCGTGGCATTCCGCTGATCGCGACGGATGTCGGCGCGCTTTCGACCGTGATCGGCGAAGGGGAAGCCGGCTTTCTCGTGTCCGATGGACCGGATGAGGTGGTCATCGCGTCAGCGGCCAAGGCGCTTGATCAATGGCTCGGGATGGGCGAAGCCGCTCGCTCTGATCTCTCTTCCTGCGCCCGCGAACGGGCCATCCGGTATTTCGGCGAAGGCCCCGCGTTGGCGGCAATACGCGCGGTTTATGCCCGCGCGTGTCGGCAGTGCTGATCACGTACACGGCTCGATCACCAGCAGGGTCCAGTCATCTACCGGGGAATGCGTCAGTACTTGGCGGATCGTCGCATCGACCAGTTCCATGCTCTCGTCGAAGGAGGCATTGGCGGCCATAGCCAGCACATCCGTCAGCCAGGCAGGTGCAGAGGTTCCGGCATTGTCGGCGCGCGGATCCACGCCATCGGTCGGGATGTAGAGCCGCTCACCGGCCGCCAGTTCGAGCGACACCGTATTGTAGGTCGCGCCTTCGATCAGGCCAGGAAGCGGACCATCTGTCTCGACCATTCCGATGCCGAACGGGCTTGCGACAATGGCACGCGGATGGCCGGCGCCGGCGAGTTCCACGCGGCCATCATTGAGCAGATCCACGACCATCATCGTGAGGAACGAGCCGGGCAGCACCGGCTCGCGACACAAAGCGCTGGAAGTCGCAGCGATCAGTTCGCCAGCTGACGTGTGCGGCAGCGCGCCATGGATGCCGCGAATCGCCGCCTTGAAGCGCATGCCCGCGAGCTGGGCGGAAAGCCCGTGCCCCATCACATCCGCCAGCACAATGCGCTTGCCATGATCGAGCCGCAGCACGGAGAGGAAATCCCCGCGCCCGAAGCCGGCGCGCGCCGAAAGCGCCTGCGTTCGGAAGGGACCGAGATGCTCGGGCAGGCGATCATCACCTTCCTGATCGATGCTGCCGCCGAAATAGCGGAAGATCCGCGCATGCTGGCGAATGCTGCGTGCGAGCATGGCCGTCACGGCACCATGCAAGGTTTCAGCGCTCACCGGCTTGAACAAAACTTGCTCCACGCCGGCTTCCGATACGCGATGCAGGATGGCCGTGTCGCGTTCGCCGGTAATCACCATGACCGGCACGGGCGGGCGATCAATATCGCCTTCGAGGATATCGACCAGCTCGCTGCCTTGCCGCCCTTCGAGATGCAGATCGGTGACGATCCCGTCGATGCGTTCGGCGCGCGAGATCTGGATCGCGCTGTCGAGCGAAGCCGCTTTCAGCACGCGATATGGCTGCGAGAGCATCGCGGCATAGGTTTCGAGCAGCAACGGGCTGTCCTCCACCACCAGCAGGGTGGGGCGGCGCTCGCCCATCTGGATTTTGCCGACAAATCGATTGGGCGGTCCCGGCTCGTAGATCACCTCATCCAGCATACTCTCGATGATCGAGAGACCGCGCCCGGATTCTGCGAAGAGGTGGTCGCGCTTCATCCGGCTGTTGGCGAGGCTGCGCTGGAAGCCTTCGAAAGCGCCGCCATCATCGATGATTTCGATGACGATGCTAGAACCTTCCAGTAGCAGGCGCACGCCCAGCTTTGTCGGTTCCGGATCGCCGTGGCGGATGGCATTCGCGCCCATTTCGGCGATGCTCAGCAGGATCGCGTCCCGTACGGCCTCGTTCGGGCAGAGCGTCTGGAGACGCGCCGCGACATCCTTCCGCAGAAGCGAAAGGGCCTGAAGATCGGGCGGGATTTGCGCATCGAACAGGATCATCTGGCGCTTCCCCGCTTACACCCGCGCCGCGCCCGCATCCCGCGGGGCATGCACGCTGCGCACGAGATCAGCCGTTGCAGCCCTAAGCTTGTTGACTTCCGGCGCGATGAAAAACGCACGCAATTCGTCGGATGCCGCGCGCATGCGCCGTCCCTCCGCGCGGGCGATCTCGGCCTTGGCGCGCAGGATGCGGGCGCGTCCCTGCCGCCAGGCCTTCCGCAGGGCTGGGTTCTCGTGATCCCGGTAGCGATCGAGGATGTCAGAAATCGCGAGAAGCCGCTTATCGCGCTGGGCGGTGAGGCTGTTCGGGCGCATCAGATAGCGCATCGCCACCATGCTGGTGGCTGCCACCGGGGCCATGGCCGCGAGGCGTAGCCAGAGATCCCAATCCTCGGCGGAGGCGAGGCGGGTCGCAAATCCATTCGCATTTTGCAACAGCGTTTTGCGGGCCGCGACGGTGGAGGTGCCCACGAGATTGACCGCAAGCAGGGTCGCCTCGGCCTCTTCCACGCGGAAGAAATGCGAGGGCGGCTGCGCACGAAACTCGGATTTCCAGTATTCGAAACAGGTGCCGCGATCATCGCCCGTGGGGCCGAAATGCCGGTAATCGGTGAAGGTGAAACCGACTTCCGGGTTGCGCTCCATATAGTCCACCTGCACGCGCAGCTTGCCGCGCTCCCAGATGTCATCAGAGTCGAGAAAGGCGATGATAGGCGCTGAAGCAATTGAAATCGCTTCATTTCTGGCGCCAGAGGGCCCGACGCCGCCGGTGTGTAGCACGCGCAGGAAAGGGTTTTTCTGCGAGGCGCGATAGAGCCATTCGCGCGCGCCATCGGTCGAGCCGTCATCGACGACGATGATCTCCGTGCCCGGCACCTGCTGCGCCTCTACCGAGGCGAGGGCAGCCGGCAAAGTGTCGAAATTGTTGCGGTTGGGAATGACGACGCTCACGCGGGCATCGTGGAATTCGGCGCGCATGGAAAAGGCCTCCTGAGAATGCCGGTCGTTCTGCCGGCTGGCACCTGCCTTGCTGATTCCGTGCCGCATGCCGGCTGACCGGCCCTTTCTCCGGGACCACTCATCATGAAGCGCCTTGCCTATCTCCTCGCGGATTTTCCGGTTCTCTCGGAAACCTTCATCGGCAACGAAATCCGGGCCATGCGCCAGAAAGGTCATGAGGTGCTGCCGCTGCTGATGAGCCTGCGCGAGGGCCTTGCCCAACCGGAGGATCGCCTGCTCGCGGAGACGGCTGATCAGCTTCGTGATCTGCCGCATGGCTTCGAGGCGATGTTTCGGCCGCCCGTTGCTGGGTTGTCCCGTGCGTTGAAATTCGTGATGGTGCAGAAGCGCCTGCCGCGTGCCTCGCTGTTCTACCAGTCGTTCCGTATCGCGCGCTTTTTCCGCGAGCGCGGGATCGACCATGTGCATGCGCATTTCGCTGGTGGTGCGGCAGCCCATGCGCTGGTGGCGGCGCGCCTCGCGGGGATCACATGCTCCTTCGTGTGCCATGGACATGATGTCTATGCCGAGCCGGAGGATCTGCCGCTGAAGCTCGCGAGCGCCGATCTCGTGGTTGCGGTCTGCGGTGATCTCGCGCGGGACATCGCGATGATTGCCCCCGCCGCACGGCTCGTGGAAGTGCCTTGCGGGATTGATCCGGACCGGTTTCGTTTCCGCGATCAGGCCACGCCCAATGGGCGTTTGCTTTTCATCGGCCGCCTTGTTGCACAGAAGGGCATTGATGATCTCATCACCGCGCTGGCACTGATGCCGCCGGATGAGCGCCCGGCGCTCGATATTGTAGGCGATGGCCCTTTGCGTGAGACGCTCTCGCGACAGGCGCAGGCTGCGGGGCTGGGGGAAGTGCAGTTTCTGGGCCCGAAGCCGGCGCAATGGCTGGTGGAGAACGGTCCGCGTTATCTCGCGCTCGTCGCGCCCTTCAAGATTGCGCCGGATGGCGCGCGCGATACGGGACCGCTGGTCGTGAAGGAGGCGATGGCGATGGGCCTGCCGGTCATTTCCACGGCCTTCATGGGCGTGAAGGAGACGCTGGATTGCGAGACCGGTTTCCTCGTGCCGCCGGCTGATCCTCTCGGCCTTCATGCGGCCTTGCGGCTTGCAATGCAGCAGGGCCCGCTGAGCCGGACGCGCATGTTGCAGGCCGCGCGCGAGCGGGTTGCCCGGCATTTCTCGCTCTCGGCCTCGGCGGATCGCTTGTCGGCCGCCTTCCAGGGATTGCAACAGTGACCCTCGCGACCCTGCGCCCTTTTCTGTTTTACGCGGCGAGCATCGCGCTGGGCAAAGGGTTGAGCCTCATCACCCTGCCGGTGATGGCGCGCGCGCTCGATCCTGCGCAATTCGTGCGGCTCGACATGGCGGCGAGCCTTGTGGAGCCGGTCGGGCTCTTCGCGGCCTTTGCGCTGGGTGATACGCTGTTTCGCCACGCACGCGGCACGCCGGAGGATTTACGCGTGGCCCTCGGCCGCCTTCTTGGTCTGGGCTTGGCCGTCGCGAGCCTGCTCGTTCTCCTTACGCAATTCGCGCTTCTTCCGCTGGTCCAGGCTTGGCCCAATATGCCAGGCGAAACCGCCCTGCGGCTCGTGCTGCTCGCGGCCTGCCTCGGTGGCATGATCGAGTTGCCGCTGGCCTATATGCGGCTGGGCGGACATGCAGGCTTGTTTCTCACGGTTGTTGCGGCGCGCTCGCTGATGCAAGCGGGCCTTATGGTGGGCTTGCTTCTGTCAGGCTGGGGAATCGATGCGGTGCTCATCGCCAATGCGAGCGTTGATATCGCGATTGTCGCGGTGCTTCTCCTTACCTTGCCGAAGGGCACGCGCCCTGCTTTGGCGCTCGGGCATTTTCGCCCTTTGCTGCGTTATGCCGGACCGATCCTGCTCGGCGGTTTCGCGATGTTCGCGCTCGGTGCTTGTGACCGCTGGTTTCTGGCCGGCAAGGTGGCTGCGCAGGATCTCGCGCATTATGCGCTGGCTGCGAAGCTCGCCCTCGCGCTGGCGCTGCTTACGCAGCCCTTTGCGCTCTGGTGGTATCCGCGTCGCCTTGGCGTGCTCGCCGGGCCGGATGGCATTGCGCGCACCATGCGGTTCTGGATGATCGGCCTCGCCCTCGTGGGCCTCGGGGCGGTGCTGGTGATGCTCGGCGCGCGGCTTCTCATCCTCGGCTTTATGCCCGAGGCCTATCATGGTGCGCTGCGCTATCTCCCTGCGCTTCTCGCGATTGCCGCGCTGAACGAACTCTCTTCGCTCTCCAACGGCGTCGCCTATGCCCGCGCGGATGGCTGGCGGGTTCTCACGACCAACCTCAGCGGCGCGAGTGTTGCGCTGCTGTTCTACCTGCTGCTCATCCCGCCTTTCGGCGTGACCGGCGCGATTGTCGCGACCCTTCTCGGGCAGGTCGTGCGCCTCGGCCTGTTTCTCGCAGATCGGCATGGCGAGGCACGCCTGCCTTATCCGCTGTTGCGCGCGGGGCTGTTCGCCTCTGTCTGCATTGGCCTGGTGGGCAGCCTCGGATGGGGAGCGGCATGAGGCGCGGGCCGCAAGCCATCAAGACGCCGGGGGAAAGCGCGCTTTATGCGATGGCCGCCTGCTTGCTCATTTTCGCGCTGGGCCTGGCCCTGCCGGTGCCCTTGGCCGTGCCGCTGATTGCGATTGCGATTGGCATCCTGCCCTTCGCGCTGCGATTCATGGTCGAGAAGCCGATCTTCCTCTGCGTGGGCTTCGTGGTGTTCTCGTTCTTCCGCATCCACGAAGTGTTCCCCGTGCTGATGCCCTTTCGCATTCCCCAATTGCTGGCGATCCCTACTCTGGGGGTGCTGTTCTGGCATATCGTCGGCACGCGTCGCGCGAAGCCGTTCATCACGGCGGAACTCAAGATCTTCCTCGTCTTCTTCATGCTGGTGACGTTGGGCGTGCCCTTCGCCACCGACAGGCCGACCGCCATCAGCTACTGGACCGCGACCTATGTGAAGATCGGTGTGATGACCTTCGCGATTGCCTGGCTCATTCGCGAAGAGAACGATTTCATGACCTTCATGCGGCTCATCGTGCTCGCCGGCGTGAGCGTCGCGATTATCGCAATCTCGAACAAGCTGCAGGGCATCGGGCTCGTCGAGGGCACGCGCGTGACCATCGGGCGCGATATCCGCTCCGTGTTGGGCGATCCGAACGACCTCTCGCTCGTCTTGCTCTTCCCCCTCAGCTTCGCCGTGGGCATGGCCATCCGGCCGCGCGGCATGGTGGATCGCATCTGGGGTGGCATCGCGACTGGGCTGATCATCTGGGCGATTATCGCAACGCAGAGCCGTGGTGGGTTGCTGGGTATTCTCGCAGTGTTTGGCGTTATCGGCTGGCGGCTCGTAAAGAACAAAGGGATGCTTGTCGGCGCAGGTGCCGCGGCGGGTCTTTTCCTGCTGGCGGTGGCGGATATCAACGAGCGTGCTTCGGGCGGTGCGCATGAGGATGGCATCGACGAAAGCGCCATGGGTCGCCTTTATGCCTGGGAAGCCGCGATGCGGATGGCTATGGGGCGACCGCTCAATGGCGTGGGCCTCGATAATTTCGTGGCAAACTACTTCTTCTATTCCGACCATTGGGACGGCATGAACCATGCCGTGCATTCCACCTGGTTCGGCGTTCTGGCCGAAACGGGATTCCCCGGAATCATCGCCTTCGTGACGATGATCGTGGTGACGATCCGATCATTGCTTCATGCCCTGCGCATCGTGGAAAATGATCGCGTGCCGATGGCCGTGCGGGCCTCCGCTTTGGGGCTCATTTCGGGTGTGGCGGGCTTCCTTGCCTCGGCCACGTTCCTCACGCAGGGCTTCACCTGGCCGATTTATGTGCTCGTGGCGCTCTCGGCCTCTCTTTCGCGATATGCAAAGCGCAATGCCGAGACGCAAAACGCGACGGCCCTGCGCGGCTATACGAGATAAAATCAAGTAATTTCAGTATTTTATGTATTTTCAAGGTTGGCAAGGGAAATGCAAACCCATTCCTCGTCGCGGTTGGAACCGCCCTGTCACGAGGAACAAACATGTGTGGAATCTTTGCCCGTGTGGCGACTGAGCCTGTTGCGGAAACCCTGATCGAGGGTCTGAAGCGGCTTGAATATCGAGGCTATGATTCAGCCGGCATCGCCACTCTGGAAGATGGCGGCATCAGTCGCGTCTGCGCGGTGGGCAAGGTCGAGCGGCTCGAGGCCGCGGTGCGCAACACGGCGCCGCACGGGCATATCGGAATCGCACATACGCGGTGGGCCACGCATGGTGCGCCGAGTGAGCGCAACGCGCATCCGCACATGGCGCCGGGCGTGGCTGTTGTTCACAACGGCATCGTCGAGAACCATCGCGAATTGCGCACCAGCCTCTCCGAGCGCGGCGCACAATTCAAGAGCGAGACCGACAGCGAGGTGATCCCCTGGCTGATTTCAAGCCGCATGCAGGAAGGGCTGGCCCCGATGGAGGCCATCCGGCAGGCGGGCGACGACATGCATGGCTCCTTTGCCATCGCAGCCATCTCCGAAAAGGAACCGGACCTTCTGCGCGCTTTGCGTCGGGGTTCGCCGCTGGCTGTGGCCCATGGCGAGGCGGGAGGGCTTCTCGCTTCCGATCCCAATGCGCTCGCCGGTTTGGCCCGCGAGGCCATCATGCTGGAAGACGGCGACAGTGCCGAGATCAGCCGTGAGGGCATCCAGATTCTCGATGCGCGCGGCCAGAAGGCCATGCGCCAGAGCGTGCGGGTGGATGAACACGCCGCTGCCTTCCAGCCCGGCCCTTACGTGCACCACATGCTGCGCGAAATTCATGAGCAGCCCGAGGTGGTGAGCCGTATTCTCGAGGCCTATCCCTCCGCGGGTTCCATCCTCGGCGCGCTGAGCTTCGATTTCCGCCGCGTCAACCGTGTCACTCTGGTGGCCTGCGGCACCTCGTATTACGCGGCCTGCCTTGCGCGGCGCTGGTTCCAGGAGATCGCGGGCATCCATGCGGAAGTCGCGATTGCCTCGGAATATCGCTACGAGCCGCTCGCCTCGTGGCAGCCGGGCGAGGTGGCGATCGTTATCTCGCAATCGGGCGAGACGGCCGACACCGTTGGCGCGATGCAGCGCCTGAAGAGCCGCAGCATTCCGGTGCTGGCGCTGGTGAACCAACCGGCGAGCACCATTGGCCGGGAGGCGGATTGCATGCTGCCCCTGCTCGCGGGCCCGGAGATCGGGGTTGCCTCTACCAAGGCCTTCACCGCGCAGCTCACGGTTCTGGCGCAGGTGGTGCTGGCGGCGGCGCAAAGGCGCGGCCAGCCGGGCATCGGCCTGCTCAGGGCCTCGCTGCACAAGGTCGTCGATTCCATCAAGGCGCTGCTCCACAACGAGCCGGCAGTGATGGATGTGGCCGAGCGCATCCAGCAGGCCCAGAGCGCGGTGTTCGTGGGGCGTGGTTCGCTCTTCCCCGTGGCGATGGAAGGTGCGTTGAAGCTTAAGGAGATCAGCTACATCCATGCCGAAGGCTTCGCCGCCGGCGAATTGAAGCATGGCCCGATCGCGTTGATCGATTCCCAGACGCCGGTGATCGCGCTTGCCTCCTCCGGACCGCTTTACGAGAAGACCGCCTCGAATATCCGCGAGATCGCTGCGCGGGGCGGGCGCATCGTGCTGGTCGGTGACCGGACGGCCCTGCTCGGCCTCTCCGATGTCTCGATGCAGGCGCTGACCGTGCCGCATTGCGGGGAATTCGTCCAGCCGATCCTCTCTACCATCCCGCTGCAATTGCTGGCCTATCACGTCGCGGTCCTGCGTGGCCTCGATGTCGACCGGCCGCGCAATCTTGCGAAATCGGTGACGGTCGAATGAGCATCGCGCTCACCTTCCGCCAATGGGTGAAGGCGCGCCAGCACCCCCTCGCGCGGGCCCTCTACCGGCTCGCGCAGGAGGCACGCACGGGCGCGATGCCGGTCATTCCGGGCGTTCATGCCGGGCTCTACCGGCTGAGTGCTACGGTTTCCGGTAGCCTCGCCCATCTGCGCCGGGTGCTGTGGGACACGCCGCTCTTCCTCTCGCAGGTCGAGCGGCGGCCTCGCCGGCTGATGCTCTATGGCGGGCGACCCCAGTTGATTGGTCCACTCGCCATCGAGATCGGAGAGGGGAGCCGCATTTCTGGCCAGACGACCTTCACCGGGCGAGCCGCAAGCGGGCGTCCCCGGCTGGTGATCGGCGCGAATTGCGATATCGGCTGGCAGACGACCATTGCCGTCGGCACGGAAGTGCGCATCGGCGATCACGTTCGTATCGCCGGCCGCGCGTTTCTCGCCGGTTATCCCGGCCATCCGCTGGATGCGCCTGATCGGGCGGCGGGCCTGCCTGATCTCGACCGGCAATGCGGGATTATCATCCTGGAAGATGATGTCTGGCTCGCCACGCAGGTCACGGTGAGCGCCGGCGTGCGCATCGGCCGGGGCACCATCGTGGCTGCGGGCTCGGTCGTGACCAAAGATCTTCCACCCTTCGTTCTCGCCGGTGGCATCCCCGCCCGCGTTATCCGCTCTCTTGATCCGCAGGAGCCTCGCCATGAGCCATGACATGATCGTTTTCGGAGAAGATTGGGGGGCTCATCCCAGTTCGACCCAGCATCTCATCCGCCAGTTCCTGCCGCATCGGAAGGTCATCTGGGTGAATTCCCTCGGCCTGCGTGCGCCGCGCCTCGGCCTGCGCGATGGCATGCGGATGTTGCGCAAGCTCAGCGATCTCGCGAGCCGTCGTCTCGTCGCGGAACTGGTTTCCACCGAGGAGGATGCCGATCTTCCCGATGAGATCATCGCGCCAGCGGCGGT
>Ga0209053_1000739_pt1 | contig 19047 bp, 17 predicted proteins | sample EBPBio152010_DNA_FD_185864 | JGI IMG/M metagenome (GOLD analysis project Ga0209053, IMG submission 185864) | Wastewater treatment Type I Accumulibacter community from EBPR Bioreactor in Madison, WI, USA - Reactor 1_7/15/2010_ DNA (SPAdes)... | ecosystem: Engineered > Bioreactor > EBPR >... | reverse complement strand
CGATGGAACTGAAAGACGTGAAACCGGGGCAGGGGCTCTGACATCTCAGAGGGGCGCAGCCTGATGCGCCCCCAATCGCGGGCCTGTCTCGCAAGCAGAACAATTACGGGCAAACACCCGGAGGGACGAGAATGGTAGGACTGGAACATTACCTGACGGTGGCGGCGGCCTTGTTCGTCATTGGCATCTTCGGCATCTTCCTCAACCGGAAGAACGTGATCGTCATCCTGATGTCGATCGAGTTGATGCTGCTGTCGGTCAACATCAACCTCGTCGCCTTTTCCAGCTTCCTGGGCGATCTGGTGGGGCAGGTCTTCACCATGTTCGTGCTGACCGTGGCGGCGGCCGAGGCGGCGATCGGCCTCGCGATCCTGGTGAGCTTCTTCCGCACCCGCGGCACCATCGACGTCGAAGACGCCAACGTGATGAAAGGCTGAACGCATGGCCACGATCATTCTTCTTGCGCCCCTGGTCGGCGCCCTGATCTGCGGCTTCGGCTGGCGCTTCATCGGTGAAAAGGCCGCGCAGGTCTTTACCACCTCGATGATCTTCCTCGCCGCCGCGCTGAGCTGGATCATCTTCCTGACCTTCGACGGCACCACCCAGCACATTCACCTGCTGACCTGGATCCAGTCGGGCAGCCTCGATACCGAATGGGCGATCCGGCTGGACCGGCTGACCGCGATCATGCTGGTCGTGGTGAACTCGGTCTCGGCGCTCGTGCATCTCTACAGCTTCGGCTACATGGCGCATGACGACAACTGGCACGAGGGCGAGCATTACAAGGCGCGCTTCTTCGCCTATCTGTCCTTCTTCACCTTTGCCATGCTGACGCTGGTGACCAGCGACAATCTGGTGCAGATGTTCTTCGGCTGGGAAGGGGTGGGGGTCGCCTCCTATCTGCTGATCGGTTTCTACTACCGCAAGCCGAGCGCGAATGCCGCCGCGATGAAGGCCTTCATCGTGAACCGGGTTGGCGATTTCGGCTTTGCCCTGGGGATTTTCGGGCTGTTCTTCCTGACCGACTCGATCCGCTTTGACGATGTGTTTGCCGCCGCGCCGCAGCTTGCGGAAACCAGCCTGAGCTTCCTGTGGACCGAGTGGAATGCCGCGAACCTGATCGGGGTGCTGCTGTTCATCGGCGCCATGGGCAAATCGGCGCAGCTGGGCCTGCACACCTGGTTGCCCGACGCGATGGAAGGCCCGACGCCCGTTTCGGCGCTGATCCACGCCGCGACCATGGTGACGGCGGGGGTGTTCCTCGTCTGCCGCATGTCGCCGCTCTATGAATTCGCGCCGAGCGCGCTGGCCTTCATCACCGTGCTGGGGGCGACCACCGCCTTTGTTGCGGCGACGATCGGCCTGGTGCAGAACGACATCAAGCGCGTGATCGCCTATTCCACCATGTCGCAGCTTGGCTACATGTTCGTGGCCGCCGGCGTGGGCGTCTATTCGGTCGCGATGTTCCACCTGTTCACGCATGCCTTCTTCAAGGCGATGCTGTTCCTTGGCGCCGGTTCGGTGATCCATGCGACGCATCACGAACAGGACATGCGCAATTATGGCGGCCTGCGGAAGAAGATCCCGCTGACCTTCTGGGCGATGATGATCGGCACGCTGGCCATTACCGGCGTGGGCATCCCGCTGACGCATTTCGGCTTTGCCGGTTTCCTGTCGAAGGATGCGGTGATCGAAAGCGCCTGGGTCGGCTCGCATTACGCCTTCTGGCTGCTGGTCGTCGCGGCCTGCTTCACCAGCTTCTATTCCTGGCGGCTGATGTTCCTGACCTTCTATGGCGAAAGCCGCGCCCATGCGAACGGGCACGGGCATGGCCATGGTCACGGGCATGACGATCACGGCCATGGCGATCATGAGCCGCATGAAAGCCCGATGATCATGCTGATCCCGCTGGGGGTGCTGGCGCTTGGCGCGGCCTTCTCGGGGATGCTGTGGTATAACGTCTTCTTCGGCGACGAGGCCAAGATGCGTGCCTGGTTCGGGATGGAGGCCGCGGTGGAACATGCCGTCGCCGAGGGCGAGCATGCCGCTGCCCCCGCCGCCGAGGGTCATGCCGCCCCGGCCGAGGCTGCGACCGAGGGCCATGCCGCCCCGGCTGCGGATGCCGCGACCGAAGGCCATGCCACCCCCGCCGCCGAGGCGCATGCCGCCGTCGCGCCGAAAGGGGCGATCTATCTGGGCGCCGACAATCACATGATCCATGCCGCGCATGGCGTGCCGACCTGGGTCAAGGTCTCGCCCTTCATCGCGATGCTGATCGGCCTGTTCACCGCCTGGATGTTCTACATCAAGAACCCCAGCCTGCCCAAACGCCTGGCCGCGGCGCAGCGTCCGCTCTACGAATTCCTGCTCAACAAGTGGTATTTCGACGAGCTGTATAACGCGATCTTCGTGGTGCCGGCGCGCTGGCTTGGCAATTTCCTGTGGAAGAAGGGCGATGGCAAGGTCATCGACGGCTCCATCAACGGGGTTGCCATGGGCCTGGTGCCGATGGTCACCCGTCTCGTGAACCGGGCGCAGTCCGGCTACATCTTCCACTACGCTTTCGCCATGGTGCTGGGCATCGCTGCCCTGATCACCTGGATGTCGCTCTCGGGGGGCGCGCACTAATGGAATACGTCCTTTCCATCATCACCTTCACCCCGGCGGTGGCCGCGCTGATCCTTGCGCTGTTCCTGCGCGGGAATGACGCGGCGGCGCAGCGCAATGCCAAATGGGTGGCGCTGGTCGCCACGACCGCGACCTTCCTCGTGTCGCTGACCATCCTGTCGCGTTTCGATCCGGCCAATACCGGCATGCAGTTCGTCGAAGAGGCGGACTGGATCCTCGGCCTGAAATACAAGATGGGCGTGGACGGGATCTCGGTCCTGTTCGTCATGCTGACCACCTTCCTGATGCCGATCACCATCGCCGCCTGCTGGGAGGTGGAGCATCGCACCAAGGAATACATGATCGCCTTCCTGCTGTTGGAAACGCTGATGCTCGGCGTGTTCTGCGCGCTGGATCTGGTGCTGTTCTACCTGTTCTTCGAGGCCGGGCTGATCCCGATGTTCCTGATCATCGGCATCTGGGGCGGCAAGGAACGCATCTATGCGGCGTTCAAGTTCTTTCTCTATACCTTCCTCGGCTCGGTGCTGATGCTGGTGGCGATGATCTTCATGTATGTGGATGCCGGCACGACCGACATCCCCTCGCTGATGAACCATACCTTCGCCTCTGACACGCTGTCGCTGGGTGGGTTCCAGATCGTCGGCGGCATGCAGACGCTGCTGTTCCTGGCCTTCTTTGCCAGCTTCGCGGTGAAGATGCCGATGTGGCCGGTGCATACCTGGCTGCCCGATGCCCACGTTCAGGCGCCGACCGCCGGGTCGGTGGTGCTGGCGGCGATCCTGCTGAAGATGGGGGGCTATGGCTTCCTGCGCTTCTCGCTGCCGATGTTCCCGGTGGGGGCCGATGCGATGTCGGGCCTCGTGCTGTGGATGTCGGCCATCGCCATCGTCTATACCTCGCTGGTGGCGCTGGCGCAAAGCGACATGAAGAAGCTGATCGCCTATTCCTCGGTCGCGCATATGGGCTATGTCACCATGGGCATCTTTGCCGCGAACCAGCAGGGCATCGACGGCGCCATCTTCCAGATGCTGTCGCACGGCTTCATCTCGGGCGCGCTGTTCCTTTGCGTCGGCGTGATCTATGACCGGATGCACACGCGCGAGATCGACGCCTATGGCGGGCTTGTCATCCGCATGCCGGCCTATGCGCTGGTCTTCATGTTCTTCACCATGGCCAATGTCGGCCTGCCGGGCACCTCGGGCTTCATCGGGGAATTCCTGACGCTGATGGGCATCTTCCAGGTCAATACCTGGGTGGCCGCGGTGGCCACGTCGGGGGTGATCTTCTCGGCGGCCTATGCGCTCTGGCTCTATCGCCGGGTGGTGTTCGGCGACCTCATCAAGGAGGCGCTGAAATCCATCACCGACATGACCACGCGGGAGCGGGCGATCTTTGCGCCGCTGGTGGTGATGACCCTGCTTCTTGGCGTCTATCCGTCGCTGGTGACCGATATCATCGGCCCGTCGGTGGAAACGCTTGTGACCAACTACAAAGCCGCGCTGCCTGTCGTTGCCGACATGGCCGAAGCGGCCTCGCATTGAGGGGCCAGAGCCATGACCGGCACTGATTTCAACATCGTCCTGCCCGAGGTTCTGCTGGCCGTCTATGCCATGGCGGCGCTGCTGTTCGGCGTCTATACCGGCAAGGACAAGCTGACCGGGGCGCTGACCTGGGCCACCGCCGCGCTGTTCTTGGTGCTGGCCTTCTGGATCGGCGTGAATGGCGAGGGCGAGCGGACCGCCTTTGGCGGGCTGTTCAACGATGACCCCTTTGCGCGCTATGCCAAGGTGACCATCCTTCTGTCGGCGGCGGCGGTTCTGGTGATCAGTCTCGATTACCTCACGCGGCGCGGGCTGGCGCGGTTTGAATACCCGATCCTCATCTCGCTGTCGGTTGTCGGCATGATGATGATGGTTTCCGCGGGCGATCTGATGGCGCTCTATGTCGGGCTGGAGCTGCAATCGCTCGCGCTCTATGTCGTGGCCTCGTTCCGCCGCGACAGCGCGAAATCGACCGAGGCGGGGCTGAAATATTTCGTGCTGGGGTCGATGTCCTCGGGGCTGCTGCTGTATGGCGCCTCGCTGACCTATGGTTATGCCGGCACCACGCTGTTCTCGGGCATCCTGTCCACGCTGCATCATGGCGCGCCGCTGGGCCTGCTGTTCGGGCTGGTCTTCATGCTGTCGGGCCTCGCGTTCAAGGTCTCGGCCGCGCCCTTCCACATGTGGACGCCGGATGTCTATGAAGGGTCGCCGACGCCGGTGACGGCTTTCTTCGCGACGGCCCCCAAGGTGGCCGCGATGGGGTTGCTCGCGCGGCTGGCGCATGACGCCTTTGGCGCGATCCCGGGCGACTGGAGCCAGGTGATCGCCGTTCTGGCGGTGCTGTCGATGTTCATCGGCGCCATTGCCGCGATCGGCCAGCGCGACATCAAGCGTCTGATGGCCTATTCCTCCATCGCCCATATGGGCTATGCCCTGATGGGTCTGGCGGCAGGCACCGCGCTTGGCGTGCAGTCGATGCTGGTCTACATGGCGATCTACGTCACGATGAATATCGGCACCTTCGCCTTCATCCTGTCGATGGAACGCGATGGCCAGCCGGTGTCGGATATCGCGTCGCTCAACATGTTCTCCAAGCGCGAACCGCTCAAGGCGTTGGCGCTTCTGGTCCTGATGTTCAGCCTGGCGGGCGTGCCGCCGATGGTGGGCTTTTTCGGCAAGTTCTATGTGCTGAAGGCCGCGCTGGATGCCGGGCTGGGCTGGCTGGCGATTGCCGGGGCCGTGGCCTCGGTCATCGGTGCCTTCTACTATCTGCGCATCGTCTATTTCATGTATTTCGGTCAGGAATCCGAAGGACTGGAAAGCCGGATGAGCCCGGCGCAATGGGTGGCGCTGGTGGGCGTCGCGGTGATCATGGTGCTGGGCGCGGTGAACCTGCTGGGCATCGACCCCGCCGCAGCCGTGGCGGCCGAAGCCCTTGTCCGCTGACCCGCTATGGCCCGAGGGCGTGGCGCGCCACGTCCTCGACCGGGTGGACAGCACCAATGCGCATGCGATTTCCCTCGCGCCGGGCCTGACAGGTCCGGCGTGGGTCATTGCGGGGGAACAGACCGCGGGGCGGGGGCGGCGTGGCCGGCCCTGGATCAGCCCGCGCGGCAATTTCTATGGCAGTTTGATCCTGCGCCCCGAAGGTCCGGCCGATCAGGTCGCGCTTTACAGCTTTGTCGCCGCGCTCGCGCTGCGCGATGCCTGTGTGGCGCTGACCGATCTGCCGGCGGCGTTCAGCCTGAAATGGCCCAATGACGTGCTGCTGAATGGCGGCAAGCTGGCGGGGATCCTGCTGGAAAGCAGCGGGGCTGCGGGCCGGGTCAGCCATCTGGTGATCGGGATCGGCATCAACCTGATCGGCGCCCCGCCGGTCGAGGCGGTGGAGCCGGGCGCGGTGCCGCCGGTCAGCCTGCTGGCAGAGACCGGGCTGCGCATTGCGCCCGAGCGGTTCCTGACCCATCTTGCCGCCGCTTTTGCCCATTGGCAGGGGGTGCTGGAAACCGGGGGCTTTGCGCCGATCCGCTCCGCCTGGCTCGACCATGCCGCCCGTCTGGGCGAGGTGATCCGGGCCCGCACCGGCCAGACCGAAAGGCGCGGCCGGTTCGAGACCATCGACGCGAGCGGCGCGCTGGTGCTGAATATCGACGGACGGTGCGAGGCGATCCCCGCCGCCGACGTGTTTTTCTGAAGGGGGCGCCCATGCTGCTGGCCATTGATTGCGGCAATACCAACACGGTCTTTTCGATCTGGGACGGCGCGCGTTTCATCGCCACCTGGCGTATCGCCACCGATCACAAGCGCACGGCGGATGAATATTACGTCTGGCTGCAATCGCTCATGGTGCTGAAAAAGCTGGATACGACGATTACCGAGGCGATCATCTCCTCCACCGTGCCGCGGGTGGTGTTCAACCTGCGCGTCCTGTGCAACCGCTATTTCGATTGCCGGCCCTATGTGGTGGGCAAGCCGGGCTGCGAATTGCCGGTGGCGCCGCGCGTCGATCAGGGCACCACGGTCGGCCCCGACCGGCTGGTCAATACCGTGGCGGGCTTTGATCGCCATGGCGGCAATCTGGTGGTGGTGGATTTCGGCACCGCGACCACCTTTGACGTGGTCGATGTCGATGGCGCCTATATCGGCGGCGTCATCGCGCCGGGCGTGAACCTGAGCCTTGAGGCGCTGCATATGGCGGCGGCCGCGCTGCCGCATATCGACATTGCCCGCCCCGCCAGTGCGATCGGCACGAATACGGTGGCCTGTATGCAGGCCGGGGTGTATTGGGGATATATCGGCCTCGTCGAAGGCATCGTGCGGCAGATCCGGGCCGAGCGCGAAAGCCCGATGAAGGTCATCGCGACCGGGGGCCTTGCCCCATTGTTCCAGCAGGGAACCGATCTATTTGACTCGGTGGAGGACGATCTGACCATGCATGGTCTTGTCCTGATCCACCGCTACAACAAGGAACTGGAAACCGCATGAGCGTGAAGAACCGCCTGATCTATCTGCCCCTGGGGGGTGCCGGCGAGATCGGGATGAACACCTATGTCTATGGCTACGGCCCCGAGGATCGCGAGCGGTTGATCGTGGTCGATCTGGGCGTGACCTTTGCCGACATGGACACCACGCCGGGCGTCGATCTGATCATGGCCGATATCTCCTGGCTGGAGGCGCGGGCCGACCGGATCGAGGCGATCTTCATCACCCATGCGCATGAGGATCACATCGGCGCGCTTGGCCATCTGTGGCCCAAGCTGAAAAAGCGGGTCTATGCCCGGCGCTTTACCGCCGCCATCGGCCGGCTCAAGTTCGAGGAACAGGGACACCCGACCGATGTGATCCACACGGTCGAGCCGCGGCCCACCGTGGTTGAAGCCGGGCCGTTCCGGGTGCAATTCGTGCCGCTGGCGCATTCGATCCCCGAAAGCTCGGCGTTGATCATCGACACGCCGGCCGGGCGCATCCTGCATTCGGGCGATTTCAAGCTGGACCCGACCCCGATCGTCGGCGAGGGCTGGAATGAGGCCGCCTTCCGCGCGATTGCCGACGAGACGCCGATCAAGGCGCTGATGTGCGATTCGACCAATGTCTTTTCGCCCCATCCCGGCCGGTCCGAGGCGACCTTGGCCGACCCGATCCACGGGCTGATCGCCAATGCCGGCGGCATGGTGGTGGCGACGACCTTTGCCTCCAACGTGGCGCGGCTCAAGACGCTGGCCGAGGCGGGGCGTGCGGCGGGGCGGTCGGTCTGCCTGTTGGGCCGCGCGATGCAGCGCATGGTCAAGGTGGCGCAGGAAACCGGCGTGCTGACCGATTTCCCGAATGTCATCCCGTCGGAACAGGCGGCCGAGGTCTCGCGCCAGAACCTCATGCTGATCGTGACCGGCAGCCAGGGTGAACGCCGCGCCGCCACCGCGCAGCTCAGCCGTGGCAAATATCTCGGGCTGGAGCTGAAAGAGGGCGATCTGTTCCTGTTCTCGTCCAAGACCATTCCGGGCAATGAACGCGACGTGCTGCGCATCATGAACGCCTTTTCGGAAATGGGCGTGGATGTGGTCGATGATACCGGCGGGCGCTATCACGTCTCGGGCCATGCCAACCGCCCGGATCTGGAACTGATGCATCAGGTCTTGCGGCCGCAGATGCTGATCCCGATGCATGGCGAACACCGCCACCTGCGCGAGCATGTGAAGCTGGGCGAGGCGCGCGGCATTCCGGGCGAGATCGCGACCAATGGCATGATGATCGACCTGACCGGCGATGTGCCGGAAGTGGCCGAATATATCGAGACCGGGCGGCTGTATCTGGACGGGTCGGTGCTGATCGGCGCGATGGACGGGGTGATCCGCGACCGGATCCGCATGGCGTTGAACGGTCATGCCATGGTGAACGTCATTCTGGACGAGGAAGATGCGCCGCTGGGCGAGGCCTGGGTGGAGCTGATGGGCCTGCCCGAGGTCGGCAAGCGCGGGCAGGGTCTGGCCGAGCTGATGGAGGCAGAGATCACCGAATTCCTCGACCGCGCGCCGGCCAAGGTCATGCGCGACGATGACAAGCTGGACGAGGCGCTGCGCCGCATCCTGCGTCAGGTCGCGGTGGAGGAGATCGGCAAGAAACCCGAGGTGACCGTGGTGGTCAGCCGTCTGGCGGTAGAATAGGGGGCGACTGCGCCCCCACAAAACCAAAGGGGCGCCCGAGGGCGCCCCTTTTTCATGCGGTAACCGGGCGGAGGATCACTCCGCCTCGGCCACGCTTTCCAGTTCCGGCGCCTCATCGGCGGTTTCGGTCGCAGGACGCGCCTTCAGCTTGAAGCTGCGCAGGATGAAATCGGGGACGTGGTCGCCCATGCCGACCACGCGGTCGTCGCGGTCATGGCGGCGGCGATCGTCGCGGCGGTCCTCGCGACGCTCCTCGCGGTGGTGATGGCCATGCGGCGCGGTGCCGTGGGTATGGACCTGCGGCTTGGGCGCGCGGTCTTCCCGGCGCTCCTCGCGCCGATCTTCCCGCCGGTCGTCACGGGGCGCGGCCTCACGCCGGTCCTCGCGGGGGGCCTCGGCGGTGTCGCGCGACTCGCGGTTCTCGCGGGCTTCGCGCGCCGGTTTGCCCCGGCCCTTCGGCCCACGCTCATCGCGCCGCTCCGACCGTTCGCGCGGCTCGGGCAGGGCAAAGCCCTCGGGCAGCGATCCGCGCGGGATCGTCTGTTTCACCAGATTCTCGATATTGGTCAGGTATTTCTCATCCGACGGGGTCGAGATGGAAAAGGCCTTGCCCTTGCGCCCGGCGCGGCCGGTGCGGCCGATGCGGTGGACGTAATCCTCGGGATGCGAGGGCAGGTCAAAGTTGAACACATGGCTGACCGAGGGGATGTCCAGCCCGCGCGCCGCCACATCCGAGGCGACCAGCAGCTGCAACGACCCGTCGCGGAACCCGTCCAGCGTCTTCATCCGCTGGCTCTGATCCAGGTCACCATGAATCGGCGCCGCGTTGAAACCGTGCGATTTCAGCGATTTGGCGACGACATCCACATCCATCTTGCGATTGCAGAAGATGATGGCATTGGTGCAGGTCTCGCCCTCGGCCTGGATGAGCGCGCGCAGTACGGCGCGCTTTTCGGCAAAGCTGCGGTCCTTGCGGCTGGGGGTGAATTGCACCAGCGCCTGTTCGATGGTCTCGGAGGTGGTGGATTGGCGTGCCACCTCGATCTTGGCGGGGTTCGACAGGAAGGTCGAGGTGATCCGCTCGATCTCGGGCGCCATGGTGGCCGAGAAGAAGAAGGTCTGACGTGTGAAGGGGGTCAGGCTGAAGATGCGTTCGATATCGGGGATGAACCCCATGTCGAGCATGCGGTCGGCCTCGTCCACCACCATGATCTGCACGCCGGTCAGCAGCAGCTTGCCGCGTTCGAAATGGTCAAGCAGCCGGCCCGGCGTCGCGATCAGCACATCGACGCCGCGGTCGATCAGCTTGTCCTGTTCGCCAAAGGCCACGCCGCCGATCAACAGCGCCTTGGTCAGCTTGGTATGCTTGGCATAGGTGTCAAAGTTTTCGGCCACCTGCGCGGCCAGTTCGCGCGTCGGGCACAGCACCAGGCTGCGCGGCATGCGGGCGCGGGCGCGGCCCTTGCCCAGCAGCGTGATCATCGGCAGCGAGAAGCTGGCGGTCTTGCCTGTGCCAGTCTGGGCGATGCCCAGCACGTCGCGGCCTTCAAGCGCATGGGGGATGGCCTGGGCCTGAATGGGGGTGGGCGTTTCATAGCCCGCTTCGGAAACGGCTTGCAGCACACGCGGGTCGAGCGCGAGATCGGAAAATTTGGTCATCAGCGTCCTGTGTCGGCGGGATCGGCCCGCGATAGGGTCTATGGGACGCAACTGTTCCGGGCGCCCCGGCGTCTTGGCCCATCCGGGCCGCCTTTGGCCGTTAGCGGATATGCGCGCCCGCGTCAAGTCACAGCGCGGAAACAATGGGCTAGAGATAGTCGCTAAGCGGCCCCAGCAGCGGCACATGACCCTCGAATTTCAGGCAATCGCGGCGCAGGGCGCGCATTTCGGGATCGTCCATCAGGATCACGAATTTCTCCTTGTGCAGCGCGATGGATTGCCGCCGCAGCCGCATCAGCCGCCCGCCCGAGGCCTCGTCCAGCGCGCGCATCCGCGCGACGATGCGCGGCAGAAAGCGGGTGATCGACAGATCCTCCACATAATTGCGGTTGCGATGCGCCCAATAGCGCAGGCCGACATCACGGTCGTCATTATGCGCCGAGCCGCGCTGCGTCTTGACGAGGAAACTGTCGAGATCGCGCACGATGTAATGGTTGATCTGCGCCAGCGCCTGCCCGCCCGGATCGGTGGAGTTGTAGTTGCGCACCTGATAGCGGTCGAGCGGCAGGCCCGAGCCATTGACCACCCGCAGGCCGGCAAAGGGTTCCTCTGCCTCGGGCGGCTTGTGGATGCCGGGGCGGCTGAAGGGGCCGGGGCGGAACAGCGCCTTGTAGGCGTTGAAATGCTCGTCATCGGCCATGACGTAATCGGCCATGGTAAAGCGTTCGGACTGGAGCTGATAGCCCTGCATCTTGCGCCCGCCATGGCCGAACAGCCGCCAGTTCACCATCATCAGGTCGAAATCCGGGGCGGCGGCGATCAGGTCGGCCAGGGTGCCGTCGCCGGTCTTGACCACCAGCATCTCGTCCAGATCAAGCGCCATGACCAGATCGGCGGACTGATATTCGGGCAGGTCGGCCGCGCGGGTATAGGCCTTGACCTGATGCGCGCCGCGCCGGGCAGGGTTGCGGAAATACTGGATCGCCCCGAGATCGGCCAGGCAGCGGGCGATTTCCGGGGTCAGGTCATCGGAATCGTTCTGGAAAAGCGCGATATCGGTGAAGCCGAGTTCCAGGTGATGCGCCACCCATTCGAGGATATGGGGGCCTTCGTTCTTGGCGGTGCCCACCAGAAACGCACGCGGACCGGAAAGCGGGGCAGACATCGGACCTCCTGTCACCTGTGCGGATTAGACCGCAGCGCGCCCGGAAGGGCAAGCGGTGGCGCGAGGGGGACGGGCGCCGGAGGGGTTTTGCACCCCTCCGGACCTCCCCGCAGGATATTTCTGAACAGATGAAGGGGAGGCGGGCGCGGCCTCAGGCCATCATTTCCTTGGTGGCGGTCAGCCGCAGGTCGGGATAGTCGCGCTGGACGCGGTCGATATCCCATTGCAGGCGGGTCAGGAAGACGGCGTCGCCGTCGTGATCCTCGGCCATGTGGCCCTTGTTGACCGCGATCAGCTTTTCCATCTCGGCCTTGGGGCCGGCGACCCAGCGGGCGGAATTGAACTGGCTGGGTTCAAAGCGGACGGGCAGGCCGTATTCCTGTTCGATCCGGCTGGCCAGCACGTCGAATTGCAGCGCGCCGACCACGCCCACGATGAAGCCCGAGCCGATCATGGGTTTGAACACCTTGGCGGCGCCTTCCTCGGCGAATTGCATCAGGGCCTTTTCCAGGTGCTTGGCCTTCATCGGGTCGCCCGCGCGCACGCCTTGCAGCAATTCCGGGGCGAAGGAGGGGATGCCGGTGAAGCGCAGCTTTTCGCCCTCGGTCAGCGCGTCGCCGATGCGGAGCTGGCCGTGATTGGGGATGCCGATGATGTCGCCCGCCCAGGCCTCTTCGGCCAGTTCACGGTCGGCGGCAAGGAACAGCACCGGGTTCGACACCGCCATGGGTTTGCCCGTGCGGACATGGGTCAGCTTCATGCCGCGTTCGAAATGGCCCGAGGCGAGGCGCAGGAAGGCCACGCGGTCGCGGTGCTTGGGGTCCATATTGGCCTGGACCTTGAAGACAAAGCCGGTGACCGGGCTTTCCTCGGGGCCGACCTTGCGGCCGGCCGTGGGTTGCGGCTGCGGTTCGGGGCCGAAATTGCCGATCCCGTCCATCAGTTCCTTGACGCCGAAGGAATTGATCGCCGAGCCGAACCAGATCGGCGTCATATGGCCTTCGAGGAAAGCCTTGCGATCGAAGGCGGGCAGCAATTCGCGCGCCATTTCCAGTTCCTCGCGCAGTTTGGCAAGCAGCGCGGCGGGCACATGTTCGGCCAGTTTCGGATCGTCGAGACCCTTGATTTCCAGGCTCTCGGCGACGCGGTTGCGATCGGCGCGGTCCATCAGTTCCAGCCGGTCGTTCAGGATGTCGTAGCAGCCGAGGAAATCGCGGCCCGAGCCGATGGGCCAGCTGGCGGGCGAGACGTCGATGGCCAGGTTTTCCTGGATCTCGTCGATGATCTCGAAGGTATCGCGGGCCTCGCGGTCCATCTTGTTGCAGAAGGTCAGGATCGGCAGGTCGCGCAGGCGGCAGACCTCGAACAGCTTGCGGGTCTGGCTTTCCACGCCTTTGGCGCCGTCGATCACCATGATCGCCGCATCCACCGCCGTCAGGGTGCGGTAGGTGTCTTCGGAAAAGTCGCTATGGCCGGGCGTATCGACCAGATTGAAGCGATATTGCCGGAAATCGAAGGACATGGCCGAGGCCGAGACAGAGATGCCGCGATCCTGTTCCAGTTTCATGAAGTCGGAGCGGGTGCGCCGCGCCTCGCCCTTGGCGCGGACCTGGCCGGCCATCTGGATCGCGCCGCCGAACAGCAGGAACTTTTCGGTGAGCGTGGTCTTGCCGGCATCCGGGTGTGCGATGATCGCAAAGGTCCGGCGGCGGGCGATTTCGGGCGGAAGGGTGGGGCGATTGTCCAGCATGGCCGGGAAATACCGCGCCTGTGCCACTTGCGCAATGGTGTGGGCGGGGTCTCAGCGCAGGCCGAAGCGCATCTCCTCCAGCCGCGACGGGCAGCAGCGCGGGTCATTGGGTGCGTAGCTGCGCAGGCGCAGCACCAGTTGGCCGCCCTCGCGCCGGGCGACCTCGATCCCGCCGGGCAGGTCGAGCCGGCGCCAGGGCAGATGGCCGCCGCCGGGCTGGGCGGCAAAAATCCAGTGATGCAGCACCCAGGCATTGCCGCCCTCGGGAAAGCTGAAGGCGCCCTGCACCAGCAGGTCGGGCAGGCCGTCACCGGTCAGGTCGCCCTGCCAGACCCGGGCGCCGTCGAACAGCATCGGCTCGGACAGCAGCGGCGGCAGGACGGTGGCCATGGCGGCGCTTGGCGTGACTTCGGTCAGGTCTTGCGCCATGGCGGCGCAGGGCAGCAGACAGAGCAGGGCGATCAGACGCATCGGGGCGATCCTTTCCGGGCGCGGGCCGTGGTCGTGATGCTGGCTTGCCGCGGACGGGCGGTCAACGCCCGCCCGCGCTGCCGCGCCCGCGCAGGGGGGGAAGCGTTTCCAGCACCTGCCGCCCGGCCTCGGTGCCGAAATGCTGGTTCTGGCTCAGGCCCGGAAAGCGCGCCTTGACCTCGGCCGACAGGCTGCCGGGCAGGCGGTTCAGCACGGCTTCGGAGACCATCAGGCTTTCGGCGGGAATGCCCTCGGCATAGACGATCTCGTGGCGATCGAAGACCAGGCTGAAATAATCGACAAAGCCGCCCTCGCGCAGAAAGATGCTGTCCTCGTTCACCAGATGACGCGCCTGGACCAGCAGTTCCGAGGTGGTGGTGCCGGGGGCGCGGCGGCGTTGATAGAGGAACATCCGGTGGTGCTGGCTGACGATCAGATCGCCCGAATTGCCCATGGCGCCCGCGGTGATCACCACCGGCGCAAAGGCACCCACGGCGCGCAGCGTGACATGGCCCACCCATTGCACCGCCTGGGGCCCGTGGTCGCGGGTCAGCACGCGGTCGCCGGGCGCCAGCGTCTCGATGGTGCATTGGCTGCCATCGGCCATGGTGATCAGCGTGCCGCGCGCGAAGCTGACGCAAAGCAGGTCGGAGAGCGCGGCATGGTCGGGCGCCTCCTCGACCTTCAGCAACTGATAGCCGATACCTTCGCCCATCGGGGACAGCGGCAGGGCGTAAAGCCCGGCATCGCGGCCTTGCAGCGACAGGATCAGCAGTTCCACCCGGTCGCCGTCATCGCCCATCAGCGTGTAGCGCGACAGGATCTCAAGCCGGTCGCCGGGCGCGCCCAGTTGCGAGCCGGGGGCGACGGCATTCCCCGCCAGCGACAGGCGCAGCGCGGCGCCGGCATGATCGAGTTCGTAGATATCGCCCGGGCAGACCTCTTCCGGGCCAAGCAGCCCGTCGCCCAGATTGACGCCATGCGCGACAAAGATCAGATCGGCGGGAAAGACCATGCAGGCCTGTCCGGGCACCGTTCCGTCACCTTCGCCTTGCATTCTGGTCCCCTTCCATCGCGTCGCGGCGCTTCTATCGGGCATTTTCCCGTTTGAATACAGCATTTTTCCGGCAGGGCCGGGCCAGAGATGTGGCGGCGGCGGAAATTGCCTGCGCCGGGGGCATGCGTTAGGGTCGGGCGGACAGGAACAGGAGGAACGGCATGGATCTGGGCATTCGGGGCAAGCGGGCGCTGGTCTGCGCGGGGTCGAAAGGGCTGGGGCGCGGCTGTGCCGAGGCGCTGGCCGAGGCCGGGGTCGATCTGGTGCTGAACGCGCGCGGCGCCGAGGCGCTGGAGGCGACGGCGGCGGCGATCCGGGCGCGCCATGGCGTCGCGGTGCAGGCCATCGCGGCCGATATCACCTCCGAGGCCGGGCGGGCCGAGGTGCTGGCGGCGGCAGGCGAGGTGGATATCCTGGTGACCAATGCCGGCGGCCCGCCCCCCGGCATGTGGAGCGACTGGAGCCGCGAGGATTTCATCCGTGCGCTCGATGCCAACATGCTGACGCCAATCGCGCTGATGCAGGCGCAATTGCCGGGCATGATGGCGCGGGGCTGGGGGCGGGTGATCAACATCACCTCGGCCTCGGTGCGTTCGCCCATCGGGGTGCTGGGCCTGTCGAACAGCGCCCGTGCCGGGTTGACCGGCTTTGTCGCCGGCACCGCGCGGCAGGTGGCGGCGCGGGGGGTGACGATCAACAACCTGTTGCCCGGCATCCATGACACCGACCGCGCGACCGCGCTGGATGGCGGCGTGGTCAAGACGCAGGGCATCACGATGGAGGCGGCGCGGGCGCAGCGCATGGCGACGATCCCGGCCAATCGCTATGGCACCCCGGCCGAATTCGGCGCGGCTTGCGCCTTTCTGGCCTCGCAACATGCGGGCTTCATCGTGGGGCAGAACATCCTGCTGGATGGCGGCGCCTTCAACGCGACGGTCTGAGCCTGGTGCCCTTGGCCGCGCTGCGGCCTTGCGCCTGCGGCGTGCTCTGGCCTTGCGCCTGCGGCGCGGGGCTGCTAGCAGGAAACCCGATGATTTCACTCGGATAGCCCGCCTGTGCCGCAGACCCCCCGCCTGGAGATCGAGAACCTGACCCGCAGTTTCGGCGGGCAGCCGGTGGTGGATCACGTCTCGCTGGGCATCGCGCCGGGGCAGGTGACCTGCCTGCTGGGGCCGTCGGGATGCGGCAAATCCACCACGCTGCGCATGATCGCCGGGGTAGAGACGCCCGATAGCGGCCGCATCCTGATCGACGGGCAAGAGGTTTGCGGACCCGCCCGCATCCTGCCGCCCGAGGCGCGCGGCGTCGGGCTGATGTTTCAGGATTTCGCGCTGTTTCCGCATCTGACCGTGGCGCAGAATGTGGGCTTTGGCCTGCGCGGCGACCGTGAGGCGCGCACGCGCCGGGTGGCGGAGCTGCTGGAAAAGGTCAACCTGCCGGGCTATGCGGGCAAGCATCCGCATGAATTGTCGGGCGGCGAACAGCAGCGCGTGGCGCTGGCCCGCGCCCTGGCGCCGCGCCCGCGCCTCATGCTGATGGACGAGCCGTTTTCCGGCCTCGACAACCGCCTGCGCGACGGCATTCGCGACAGCACGCTGGAGGTGCTGAAGGAAGAGGGCGCCGCGGTGCTGCTGGTCACGCATGAGCCGGACGAGGCGCTGCGCATGGCCGATGAAATCGCGCTGATGCGGGGCGGGCGCATCGTGCAGCGCGGCTCGCCCTATAACGTCTATAATAGTCCGGTGGACAAGGCGGCGGCGGCTTTCTTCAGTGATATCAATGTGATCCGGGGCGTTTCGCGCGGGGCGCTGACCGAAACGCCTTTTGGCGAATTCCTGACGCCCGGCCATGCCGATGGCGCGGCGGTGGAGATCGTGATCCGGCCGCAGCACCTCAAGATCGACTTTGACCGCGCCGGGCGCGGCCCCAACCCCACGCCGCAAGAGGGCACGCCCGCGCGCGGCACCGTGCAGCGCGCGCGCTTTCTGGGCCGCGAAAGTCTGGTGGAGTTTCGCATGGATTTCGAGGGCGCGCCCCTGACCGCGGCCGTGCCGGGCGTGTTCCTGCCCAAGCCCGGCACGGTGCTGTGGCTCATGATCCGGCGGGATCGGTGCTTCGTGTTTCCGGCGAAAGCGTAGCATCCGCCGCGATGCGGGCGCGGTAATCCTCCAGCTCGCGGCCCGGTTCGCGGGGGAAGACCTCGCCCGTGTCCTGCACCGCGACGATGCGGTCCAGCCGGAAGCTGCGGAAATCGCCGCGCGCCTCGCACCAGGCGGCCAGCGTCCAGACCCGGCCCCAGAATTCCAGTTGCAAGGGCCGGATGTCGCGATGCGTCTCCCCGCCGGTCACGTCGATATAGCTGATCGACAGGCGCTGCCGCGCGCGGATGGCGTGGCGGATCGTCGGCAGATGCGGGGCCGCGCGGGTGGTCTCGTCGCCGGTGAAGACAAACAGGTCGTCCGGCTCGGCCGCGGGGGCGGCGGGCATCACGGCGGCGATCTTGGCCGCCAGGCCGCGCGCGGCGCGCCCCAGACCCGGATCGGCGCCCTCGGCCACCAGCCGCACGCCCAGGCGCAGCGCCTCCATCTCCTCGCTGGTCAGGATCATCGGCGGCAGGGTGATCGGCGCGCGCAGGATATAGCCCACGCCGCGCTCACCCTCGACCGGCAGGCCCGAGGCCATGAGCGTGGCCATGTCGCGCCAGATGGTGCGGACCGAGACCTCCAGCCGCGCGGCCAGTTCCGAGGCGCGATGCAGCCGCCCGTCGCGCAGGATCTGGATCAGGTCGAACAGGCGGTCGGTGCGGCGCATGGGGCCGAGCATTCCCGACCGCCCGGGCGGCGTCAATCGGTCATCGTCCAGATCACCGCCTCATGCGCCATGCTGACGCTGCTGACATCAATCGCCGCCATATAGGGGCCAAAGGCCGGGTCGGCAGTCACCTGCGCCGCCGCCGCCTGCGCCTCGGCCCGTCCGGACCACAGCACAAGATCGGTCCAGCCGCCGGTTTCATCGCGCAACAGATGCCGCGCCAGAAAGCCGGGCTGGGCGCGCACCAAGGCGTCGGTCGCCCGGGCCGCATCGGCAAGCTGTTGATCCGTCGTGCCTTTTGCGGCGCGAAAGCGCACCACCTCCATCACCGGCGACGGGGTTTCGGAGCTGGTCTGGCCGGGGCGCGCCTGGCTGGCTGCCGGTTTCGATTCGGTCTGCATCGCGGTCTCCCTTGTGTTGGCGATGCGGTTTTCTCGCATGGGGCAACTGACATATAGCTGTCAGCAATCGTCAGCCCTTTTGCGTTTTTCTGCTGCGGGCGCGGCCCCGTTGCGCGAAAAGGGCGTCAACCCGCCGCCTGCGCGCGGCGTTCAGGAGTGTGAGACATGCTGAACAATATCGGCCTTCCCGGCCTTCTTCTCATCGCCGTCATCGTCCTTGTGCTGTTCGGCAAGGGCAAGGTCAGCTCGCTCATGGGCGAGGTGGGCAAGGGCATCACCGCTTTCAAGAAAGGCGTGAAGGACAGCGCCGAGGAACTGGAGAAATCGAGCGCCGATGCCGCGCGCGACGTGACCCCGCCGCCCTCCGACAAGGACAAGGTCTGAGCGTCCGCGACGCAGAGGGCATGACGCATGCTGGATATCGGCGGAACTGAGATTCTGGTCATCGCCATTGTGGCGCTTGTGGTGGTGGGGCCGAAAGACCTGCCGCGCATGTTCCATACGCTTGGCCGTTTCACCGGCAAGCTGCGCGGCATGGCGCGCGATTTCCAGTCGGCCATGAATGACGCGGCGCGCGAAAGCGGGCTGGACAGCGTGCGCCAGGATATCGGCGACGTGGTGTCGAAGAAAAACCTCGGGCTGGATGCGCTGGAAACCGCGGCCTCGCGGTTCGAGCAATGGGATCCGACCAAGGCGCGCAGCCCTGCCGCAGCAGCGGCGGCCGCCGCGGCCACCGCCTCGGAAATCGCGGCGGATGAGGATATGGCCGACAGCCTGGCCGAAGCCGCGCCTGCCCCCGCGCCTGCCGCCGTGCCGGCGCCTGCGCCGAAACCGCCCGCCAAGCCGCGCAAGCCCCGCGCCACTCCGGCCGAGGCGAAACCTGCCGCCCCGCCGGCCGCG
>Ga0209053_1000738_pt1 | contig 19056 bp, 14 predicted proteins | sample EBPBio152010_DNA_FD_185864 | JGI IMG/M metagenome (GOLD analysis project Ga0209053, IMG submission 185864) | Wastewater treatment Type I Accumulibacter community from EBPR Bioreactor in Madison, WI, USA - Reactor 1_7/15/2010_ DNA (SPAdes)... | ecosystem: Engineered > Bioreactor > EBPR >... | reverse complement strand
GCTGTTCGAACGTCTGCGCGACACAGATGGCGCTGCCTTGCAGGAAGAGGTGCGCCTGTCGCGCAATGGCCGGATGGAGATCCTGCTGGTGCGCATGTCGGGGCGCCGCAGCGGCGCGGGCGCGCTGGAGGGCTATGTGGTGGCCTTTGACGATGTGACCGATCTGGTCGGCGCGCAGCGCATGGCCGCCTGGGGCGATGTCGCCCGCCGCATCGCGCATGAGATCAAGAACCCGCTCACCCCGATTCAGCTGTCGGCCGAACGCATCAAGCGCAAGTTCCGCCGCGAGGTGGCCGAGCCGGAGGAGCTGGAGCAACTGGCCGATGTGATCGTGCGCCAGACCAATGACCTGCGCCGCATCGTGGACGAATTCTCCAAATTCGCGCGCATGCCCGAACCGGACCGGCGCGAGACCGATCTGGTCAAGCTGCTGCGCGATGCGGTCACGCTTCAGGCCGCGGGCCAGCCCGATGTCACCATCACCGCCGATCTGCCCGAGGGGCCGGTCATGCTTGACCTCGATGCGACGATGATCGGCCAGGCGATGACCAACCTGATCAAGAATGCCGGCGAGGCGATCGAGGGCATGCAGGAGCGCGGCGCACCGCCCGGCTACCGCCCCGAGATCCGCCTGCGCCTGACCGTGACCGAGGATCAGGCCGAGATCACCGTGGCCGATAATGGCTGCGGCCTGCCGCCCGACCGCACGCGGCTGTTCGAGCCCTATGTGACGACGCGGGAAAAGGGCACCGGCCTTGGCCTGCCCATCGTGAAGAAGATCATTGAGGAACATGGCGGTACGCTGGCGCTGACCGACGCGCCGCCTTTTGCAGACAACGCCCATTCCGGCGCCCAGGCAGAGATCACTCTGCCCCGCGGGCAGGCCCGCATCACGCGCCGGGGGCGGCACGCAGCCGTGGGAGGCCAGGGGGACGCATGAGCATTCTGATTGTCGATGACGAACGCGATATCCGGGAATTGATCGGGGATATCCTGCGCGACGAAGGGTTCACGGTGCGGCTGGCCGCGAATGCCGATGATTGCATGGCCGCGATCAACGCCGAACAGCCGGCGCTGATGATCCTCGACATCTGGCTGAAGGACAGCCGGATGGACGGGATCGACATCCTCAAGACCGTCAAGCGCGACAATCCCGATGTGCCGGTGGTCATCATCTCGGGCCATGGCAATATCGAGATCGCGGTGGCGGCGATCAAGCAGGGCGCCTACGACTTCATCGAAAAGCCCTTCAACATTGATCAGTTGATGGTGGTGGTCAGCCGCGCGATGGAAACCTCGCGCCTGCGGCGGGAAAACAGCGAATTGCGCCGCCGCGACGTGACCTCGTCCGAGATGCTGGGGTCATCGGCGGCGTTCCGGCTGCTCAAGACCCAGCTTGAAAAGGTGACCAAGTCGAACGGGCGGGTGATGCTGACAGGCCCCGCCGGATCGGGCAAGGAAATGGCCGCGCGCTATATCCATGCCCATTCCAACCGCGCTGGCGCCGCCTTTGTCACCGTCAGTTCCGCCGCGATCGAGCCGGAGCGGATGGAGGAGGTGCTGTTCGGCCGCGAGACCCCCGAACGCGGGGTGGAGCCGGGGCTGCTGGAACAGGCCCATGGCGGCATCGTCTATTTCGACGAGGTGGCCGACATGCCGCTGGGCACGCAGTCCAAGATCCTGCGCGTGCTGGTGGAGCAGCAATTCACCCGCGCCGGCGGGCAGGACAAGGTGCGCGTCGATCTGCGCGTCATCTCCTCCACCACGCGCGATCTGCGCAATGAAATTCAGGCCGGCCGATTCCGGCAGGAATTGTATGACCGGCTGAATGTGGTGCCGATCGTGGTGCCCGCGCTGGAGGACCGGCGCGAGGATATCCCCGAACTGACCCGCCATTTCATCGACCTCTTTCACCGCAGCCAGGGCTTGCCGCTGCGCGATCTGTCCTCGGATGCCGAGGCGATGCTGCAAACGATGCGCTGGCCGGGCAATGTGCGGCAACTGCGCAATGTGATCGAGCGGGTGCTGATCCTGGGCGAGGGCAGCGGCCCGATCGAGGCGCGCGAATTGCCGGGCCAGGATTCCGGCCATGGCGAGGACGGGCGGCTGGTGATCGGCGGTCAACTGGCGACGCTGCCGCTGCGCGAGGCGCGCGAACTGTTCGAAAAGGAATATCTGCTGACCCAGATCAACCGCTTTGGCGGCAATATCAGCCGCACTGCCGCCTTTGTCGGCATGGAACGCAGCGCGCTGCACCGCAAGCTGAAATCGCTGGGCGTGGTGACAGGCGCCAAGGGCCGCAGCGAGGATGACGAGGGCGAGGAGTGAGGGGACGCCTGCAAGCAGCCCTCACGGCAACGCTTTGTCTTGCGGCCCGGCCCGTGATGGCCGAACCGGCATTTCCATTCGATCCCGACCGGCTTTTCGCCGATCATGCCGCTCTGGTGGAACATCTGCCCGATGGCAGCGAGCGTCTGCAAATGCCAGGCGGGGTTGAGGTGACGCGGCGGGACGGCGATATCAGCGCCATTGATGGGTCGGGGAAAGGTGCCGTCGGCTGCATGTTGTTGTTATTGGCCGAGTTGGAAGCCGCATTGCGCCTGTGTGATCCCCATCCGGGGCCTGAATTGTCCGAGATGCAGAAACGCCTGGCACAAGTCATCACCTTTTCCGCCAAGAACGCCTATCCACCAATATCAGAGAACGACCTGCGAGCCTTGCTTTCTAGACAGCTTGCAGCAAGACCGGCTGGTTTCTGCGCGGCCTTCACCCCAGAGAATGATCTCGATCTGGAGCGGATCAAGGCCGATTTCCTGCGTGACCTGACACCAAGTTCATTGAATGCTGCGCTGGAAACCCCACGTCTGCCAGTCATAAACCCCTGTTTGTGACCCGTCCCGCATCCTTGACCCCATCCCGCGCCCATGCCATGCCTTGACCCGACCAAGGCCGGGAGAAGCCCATGAAGGTGATCATCTGTGGCGCGGGGCAGGTGGGCTGGCAGATCGCCCGGCACCTGTCGGGCGAACGCAATGACGTGACGGTGGTGGACAACAACCCCGAACTGGTGCGCCGCGCCACCGAAACGCTGGATGTGCAAGGCGTGACCGGCTTTGCCTCTTACCCCGATATTCTGGAAAAGGCCGGCGCGCGCGATGCCGACATGATCATCGCCGCCACCCATTCCGACGAGGTGAACATGGTCACCTGTCAGGTGGCGCATTCGGTCTTTGGCGTGCCGCGCAAGATCGCCCGGCTGCGGGCACAGAACTATCTCATTCCCGCCTATGACGACCTCTATCGCCGCGATCACCTGCCCATCGACGTGGTGATCTCGCCCGAGCGCGAGGTGGCCGAGGCCGCGATGCAGCGCCTTGCCGCGCCCGCGACCTTTGATACCGAGAGCTTTCTGAACGGCCGGGCGCAGCTTCTGGGCATCGCGCTGGACGAGGATTGCCCGGTGCTGAACACGCCGCTGCGGCAGTTGACGGAACTGTTCTCCACCCTTTCCGCCATTGTGGTGGGGGTGCGGCGCGGCGGGCGGCTGTTCGCGCCCGAACCCGGCGACCAGCTGTTCCCCGATGACCAGATCTATGTCTTTGTCCAGTCGCAGGATGTGAACCGCACGCTGGAGGTCTTTGGCAAGACCACCCGCAAGCAGGAACGCATCGTGATTGTCGGCGGCGGCAATGTGGGTCTCGCCGTGGCCCGCGCGCTGGAGGCCCGCACCGACCGCATCCGTGCCAAGGTGATCGAGATGAGCCGCCCGCGCGCCGAACTGGCGGCCGACAGCCTGACCCGGACCATCGTGCTGAATGGCGACGGGCTGGATATCGACCTGCTGATGGAGGCCAATGTCGATCGCGCCGATGCGGTTCTGGCGGTGACCGATGACGACAAGACCAACATGCTGGTCGCAGTGCGCGCCAAGGCCGCCGGGGCCTCGCTCTCGATCGCGCTGGTGAACGATCCGACGCTGGTGCCGCTGCTGGCGGAGCTGGATATCGACGCCTATATCAACCCGCGCGCGACCACCGTCTCGTCGATCCTGCGCCATGTGCGCCATGGCCGGGTGCGGGCGATCTATTCGATCGGCGATGCCGAGGCCGAGCTGATCGAGGCGCAGGTGCTGGGCACCTCGCCGCTGGCCGGGCGGCTGGTGCGCGACATCGAGTTTCCCGAAGGCGTGCTGGTCGGCGCGGTCATGAAGGGCGACAAGGTGCTGAAGCCCACCGGCGATGTCCGCATCGACGAGGGCGACGTGATCGCCATGTTTGCCATGGCCAAGGACGTGCCCGAGGTGGAGCGGCTTTTGCAAGTCTCGGTCGATTTCTTCTGACGATGCGGGCGCTGCGCACCCTTCCCTTGCTGGTGCTGCTGATGGCGCTGACGGCGCTGGCCATGCTGGTGCCGGCGGCGCATGCGCTGGTGCTTGGCCAGCATGATGCGGGGCGGCCGTTCTTTTATGGCGCGCTGGTGATCGGCATCCTGGCGGCGATGATCGGCATCGCCAGCGCGAACCGCCGCCCGCGCGACCTGCGCCACAGCCATCTGCGCGCCATGGTCGTGGCCTATCTGGTCTTGCCGCCGCTGATGGCCTGGCCCTTCCGCGAGGCGGTGCCCGACACCACCTTTGCGAATGCCTGGTTCGAGATGCTGTCAAGCTTCACCACCACCGGCGCCACGCTCTATGACACGCCCGGCCGTCTGCCCGCCAGCCTGCATCTGTGGCGCGCGCTGGTCGGCTGGCTGGGCGGGTTCTTCATCCTGGTCATGGCGGTCGCGGTGCTTTTGCCGATGAATCTCGGCGGGATGGAGGTGCTGACGGGCCGGTCGGGGGCTACCCGGGCGCCGCAGATTCGCCAGGTCGCCGATCCGCGCGAACGGCTGGAGCGTTTCGCCCTGATGTTGCTGCCGCCCTATGCGGGCTTCACGCTCTTGCTCTGGCTCGGGCTGGTGCTGGCGGGCGAGACCGGCTTTCACGGGCTGTGCCTGGCGATGGCGACGCTCTCCACCTCGGGCATCCTGCCCGACGGGGCGCAGGGCGTGGCGCAATCGGGCATCTGGGGCGAGATCCTGATCGCGGGCTTTCTGTTCATGGCGCTGACGCGGCGCAGCTATCCGGGGGGGCTGTTCGGCGAAGGCAACCTGCCGGTCTGGCGCGACCCGGAACTGCGCATGGCGCTGGCCATCGTCGCCAGCGTGACCGGCGTGTTGTTCCTGCGCCACTGGATCGGCGCCATCGAGAACCGCGAGGGCGCCGACCTGACCGCCCTTCTGTCGGTGCTGTGGAGCACGGCCTTCACCACGCTGTCCTTCCTGACCACGACCGGCCTGCCGGCCGAGGAATGGGCCACCGCGCGCATCTGGTCGGGGCTGGAAACCCATGGCCTGATCTTCATGGGCCTGGCCATCATCGGCGGCGGCGTCGCCACCACGGCGGGCGGGGTCAAGCTGTTGCGCGTCTATGCGCTGTTCCGCCATGGCCAGCGCGAGATGGAGCGCCTGATCCACCCGCATTCCATCGGGGGCGGAGGCGCGCTGGCGCGGCAGTTGCGCGGTGAGGGGGCGCAGATGGCCTGGGTGTTCTTCATGCTGTTCGCGCTGTCGATCGCGGTGGTGGTCGGCGCGCTGACCCTGACGGGAATGGATTTCGACCCGGCGCTGATCCTCGGCATCTCGGCTCTGTCCACCACGGGGCCGCTGGCGGGCTATGCCGGCGAATTGCCGGTGCGCTATGCCGAGCTTGGAATTTGGGCCAAGGCGATCCTCGGGGCCGCGATGATTCTGGGCCGGGTCGAGGCGCTGGCGGTGCTGGCGATGCTTGCGCCCGAACAATGGCGGCGCTGATCCGGTAACATCCCGTTTTTTGGGCTGGAATCTCTCACCTTTGCCAGACATACTGATTCTGCCGCCAACCGGAACGGGGGTCGGTGGCACAAGACCCGCACGACATAAAAAAAGGCAAAAAAAAATGGCTGCCGACAAACAGAATTTGCAGGACGCATTCCTCAATCATGTGCGCAAGGCCAAGGTGCCTGTCACGATCTTTCTCATCAACGGGGTGAAACTTCAGGGGGTTATCACCTGGTTTGACAATTTCTGTGTGCTGCTGCGCCGGGACGGGCAGTCGCAACTGGTCTACAAGCACGCGATCTCCACCATCATGCCGGGGGCGCCGATCAACCTTTACGAAGGTGAAGACTGATTTCCGACCTGCCTGACGAGGACGATGACGAATTCGGCCCGTTGTCGCATGACAGCGGGGCGGATTCGCACGACACCGCGGCGGCGCCGACGCGGGCCTGGATCGTGCATCCCGATCTGCGCGCGGCACAGAGCCGGCGCCTGCCCGAACACGGGCTGGCCGAGGCGGTGTCGCTGGCCGCCGCCCTGCCGGGGATGGAGGTTCAGGGCGCCGAGGTGGTGCGGCTGACCCGACTGCATCCCGGCACCCTGTTCGGATCCGGCAAGGTGGAGGAGCTGAAGACCCGTTTTGCCGAGGCCGGGGTTGACCTCGTGCTGATCGACGGGCCGGTCTCGCCGATCCAGCAGCGCAATCTGGAAAAAGCCTGGGGGGTCAAGCTCCTGGACCGCACCAGCCTGATCCTGGAGATTTTCGCCGATCGCGCCCGCACCCGCGAAGGGGTGTTGCAGGTGGAACTCGCCGCGCTCAGCTATCAGCGCACGCGGCTGGTGCGGGCCTGGACCCACCTGGAACGCCAGCGCGGCGGTTTCGGTTTTGTCGGCGGCCCGGGCGAGACGCAGAAAGAGGCCGACCGCCGCGCCATCGACGATCAGGTGATCCGCATTCGCCGCCAGCTGGAAAAGGTGGTGAAAACGCGCGAACTGCATCGCAGCGCCCGGCGCAAGGTGCCGTTCCCGGTGGTGGCGCTGGTCGGCTATACCAATGCCGGCAAATCGACGCTGTTCAACCGCGCCACCGGGGCCGAGGTGCTGGCCAAGGACATGCTGTTCGCCACGCTCGACCCGACGATGCGCGGGGTCACGCTGCCTTCGGGGCGCAAGGTGATCCTGTCCGATACGGTGGGTTTCATCTCGGATCTGCCGACGCAACTGGTGGCCGCCTTCCGCGCGACGCTGGAGGAGGTGCTGGAGGCCGACCTGATCCTGCATGTGCGCGACATCGCCCATCCCGAAAGCGCCGAACAGGCCGCCGATGTGACCGACATTCTGGCCAGTCTCGGGGTCAAGGGCGAAACCCCGATGATCGAGGTCTGGAACAAGCTTGACCTGCTGGATGCCGCCACCCGCGACAGGCTGGTGGCGCAGGCCGCCACCCGCGACAATGTGCTGGCGGTCAGCGCGCTGACCGGGGCGGGGCTGGACGATCTGCTGGCGGCGATCTCGGCGGCCTTTGACGAGGAAAAGTCTGAGCGCCTGCTGCACCTGCCGTTCAGCGATGGCCGTCGCCGCGCCTGGCTCCATGCCGAAGGCGTGGTGCGCGGCGAAACCCAGGGCGAAGACGGGTGGGAGATTGCGGTTCTCTGGACCGCACGGCAGGAAAAACGCTGGCGCGACCTTTAGCGGTCGCGCCGCAAATAGACGCTGTCGCACCATTCATCGCGCCACAGCAGCGTGCGTTCCGCGCGATGGGTTTCGGTAAAACCCAGCCGCCCCAGCAAACGCAACGAGGCCGCGTTGCGCGGATCGACCTCGGCGGTCAGGGCGGTCACCTCGGGCCGGGTTTCGGCCAGATGGGCGATCACCGCCTCCATCGCCTCGCGCGCCAGGCCCTGGCCCCAATGATCGGGATGCAGCAGGAAGCCCACCTCGGGCAGGCGCCAGGCCCCGGCCTTGCCGATCACCTCACCGTCCTTTTCGATCAGGAAATCGAGGCTGTCGGGTGCGGGTTCCACCAGAAAGCGCAGCCAGTGGCGGGTTTCCTCCAGCGTCTCATGTTCGGGCCGCGACCAGTAGCGCATCGCGGCCGGGTTGGAAAACAGCCGATGCGCCGCGGCCAGATCGTCCCATGTCGCGGGGCGAAGCGTCAGCCGTGCTGTGCGCAGCACCGTCATGGCGCGGCCGGGGTCAGCACCATGTCGCCGACCGAGGCGGCGCGGGCCAGGTCGGGATCAAGGCTCATGGGGATATATTCGCCGCGCCGCCAGCGTTCGCCCAGATTGTCGTAATGCCGGCTGAGCGGGTGGCCCGATTGCCCGGTGGAGATGATGAAGACCGAACTGTCGGGATCGCCGAAATCATAGACCCCGCGATAGCCCGCGCCATGCACGTTCAGGAACGGATCCTCGCCCGTGCCGCTGGTGCGGCCCCGCATCAGCGTATGGTCATCGCCGCTGGTGCTTTGCCGGATATTGACGAAATATTTCAGCACCGGCACATCGCCCAGCACCGGATGATCCTGCGCCGCCTGATGCAGATCGCCCCATCGCCAGCTTTCGACATTCGGCCCGTATTTCTCCGACAGGCGCAACAGCGCCTCGTCCAGCGCGATGCGTGCCAGGTCGGAGCAGCTTTCGACCACCGCCGATTGCACCACATCGCACCAGGCCGCGGCGCCATCGAGGTTGCGATAGACCCGTTCCAGGAAAACCGGGTCGAAATGGGTGAATTCATCGGCCATCGGCCCGATATCGTCGCGGATCAGCCGGTCTTGCAGGCTGCGCATCCAGGCCTGATAGATCAGCGGCTCGGGCAGATGTTCGTTCATCTCGCCGTTCCATTTCGCCATCAGATCCAGCGCGCGCTGGCGCAGGCGCTCGGGCGTGCCCTCGGGCGCGGCCTCGCCGGTGAACCACAGATCGGCCCCGATCAGCGGCAAGAGCGTGCGCGCGGCCGGGCTGACGGTATCGAGCTGCGCCTCGATGAAGCTTTCGCGCGTATGCACCTCACGGGTTTTCATCAGCGTCAGCCAACGCTGGATTCGCTGCGTATCGCCCCAGTCAAAGCTCAGATGCTGCGGAAAGGGGCGGTCGATGGTCTTGTTGTTGGTATTGCCCAGAATGCCGGTGACCGGATCGACGAAGCGCGGATTGTCCTCATAGGGTGCCAGGCCCTGCCAGCGGTTTTCGGCCTTCCAGCCAAGCGCGGGCATCCGGCCCTGGGTCTCGTTGCGGGCATCACGCAGCGGCACGGCGCCGATCACCTGCATGGCGATGCCGTCGCGATCGGCCAGCATCAGGTTCTGGGTCGGCGCGACGAACAGCTTGCCCGCCTCCATCGCCTCGGCGCGGGTGGTGGCCCGCATCATGTGCATCGCGGCGGTCATCGTCGTGTCCTGCCCGGTCAGCGCCGTCCAGCGAATCGCCGCGACATGCCCCGCCGGCGTGACCGAGGCCAGATCGTAATGCGACCCTGGCAGCACCACGCCATTGTCGGTCCAGCGCAGCGTCAGCGTCACCGGCGCGCTGTCCTTGACCTGCACGATGGTCCGGCGCTTTTCAAAGGTCTTCCAGCCGTCAGGGGTGCGGTATTCCTCGGGATTGGCGGGGTTCACCTCTTCGATGAACACGTCCTGATCATCGACATAGGCCGAGGTCAGGCCCCAGCCCAGGTTTTCCTTGCGTCCGATCAGCACCGCCGGCACGCCCGGAATGGTCGCGCCGATCACGCCGCCCGATTGCAGCTCCAGCCGCGCCAGATACCACAGCGTCGGCGCGGTAAAGCCCAGATGCGGATCGTTGGCCAGCAGCGAGCCGCCGGCGGCCGAACGCGACGGCGCGGCCGCCCAGGCATTCGACGCCCCCGACAGATCGCGCGGCGGCACCGGCGAAAGCGGGTCCGCCGCCAGCCGCATCGGCGCCTGCGACGGGAACGCGCCGGGCATCAGGCTGGCATAATCGGGCAGGGCGGCGACGCCCGCGCCCGGCGCATCGGGCAGGATGTCGCGCAACCGCGCACCGGGCAGCAGCATCGACATGCGCGCGCGCAGGACCTCGTTTTCCAGCTGGCCCGAAAGTTGCAGCGCCATCAGCTTGAGAATGGCGAGGCTGTCGCTCGGCTGCCAGGCCGCGATCTCGTTGGAAAAGAAAAAGAACTCGGGCGCCCCGCGGCCCCGCGCGCCCAGATTGACCTGCTCGATCCAGGCATTCACCCCGGCGGAATAGGCCTCCAGCGCGGCGCGGGTCTCGTCATCCTGCACCGCCAGCGATTGCCGGGCCAGCGTCTCGAAGTCATAGCGGCGCAGCAATTCGTCGATCTTGACGGTGCGCTGACCGAACAGTTCCGACAGGCGCCCCTCGGCGGTGCGGCGCAGCATGGTCATCTGCCACAGACGATCCTGCGCATGGGCAAAGCCAAGCGCGAAGAACACATCCGCATCGGTCTTGCCAAAGATATGCGGCACGTTGTCGTTGTTGCGCACCACATCCACCGGCGCCGACAGGCCGGACAGGGTGAAATCCTCGTCGTAATCCGGCAGGGACCGCGACAGAAACCAGTACACAATGGCCGTCGCCAGCACCGTAAGCACGATCAGCCCGGTGACGATGCGGCTGAGCCAGCGGAAAAGTGTAAGCAAGGGGAGCCGTCCTTGACCTTGGATGCAAGTTGGTTTCCTAGTCGAAACCCGACGGCAGGGCAATCGCGGGAGGCAGTCCGATGGCGAAAGTGGCGTTTCTTGGCTTGGGGGTGATGGGCTATCCCATGGCCGGGCATCTGGCGGCCAAGGGGCATGAGGTGACGGTTTATAACCGCAATGCCGCGAAATCCGCCGCCTGGGTCGCCGAATATGGCGGCCGCGCCGCGCCCACCCCGCGCGAGGCCGCGGCAGGGGCCGAGTTCATTATGGCCTGTGTCGGCAATGATGATGACTTGCGCGCGGTCTGCCTGGGCGCGGAGGGCGCCTTTGCCGGCATGGCGGCGGGGGCGGTCTTTGTCGATCACACCACGGTTTCGGCGCAGGTGACGCGGGAATTGTCGGCGGTGGCGGCCGGGCAGGGCAAGGGCTTTGTCGATGCGCCGGTTTCGGGCGGGCAGGCGGGGGCACAGAACGGTGTCCTGTCGGTGATGTGCGGCGGTGCGCAGGCCGAATATGACCGGGCCGAGCCGGTGATCGCCGCCTATGCCCGCATCTGCCGCCGTCTGGGCGACAGTGGCGCCGGGCAGATCGCCAAGATGATGAACCAGATCTGCATCGCCGGGCTGGTGCAGGGCCTGGCCGAGGCGCTGGCCTTCGGTGAAAAGGCCGGGCTTGACGGCGCGGCAGTGGTCGAGGTGATCAGCCAGGGCGCCGCCGGCAGCTGGCAGATGGCGAACCGCCACAAGACCATGCTGGCCGGCGAATTCGATTTCGGCTTCGCGGTGGACTGGATGCGCAAGGATCTGAAGATCTGCCTGGAAACCGCCGACCAGATCGGCGCCAGCCTGCCGGTGACCGCGCTGGTCGATCAGTTCTACAAGGATGTGCAGCGCATGGGCGGCGGGCGGAACGACACATCGTCATTGATCCGCCGATTGACCTAAACCCAAGGGATAGAACAGGATTTCCGCCTTTACCTTCGCGGGTTCCCGGCGCAATCTGCACCTGTGGTCTGGAAGGGGCGAAATCGTGAAAGCGTGGCGTGGAATCTGGTTCAGCCTGGTCGGGCTGGCCCTTGCCTTGGCGGGTCTGGCGGTGGCGCTGGTCAAGCTGGCGGGCGTCGGGCTCCACCCCGAGGCGCCGGGCGCCCATCTCGTCGCGCCGGCGGTGGTGATCCTGGCCGCGCTCAGCGTGGTGATGGTTCTGCTGTTGCTCTGGCATGGCCGGGCGCAGCGGCGGCGCCACCATCTGCGCAATGCCTTTGAGGTGATGCTCGCCCTTGTGCTGGCGGCAGCCGCGATCTGGGGCTGGGACCGGCTGCACCCGCAGAGCGCGGCTCTGACGCTGGCCTTTGACGGGCACGAATATCAGATCCCGCGCGCCTATCACCCGATCGCCTACCCTGAACGCGGGCTCATTCTGGGCCTGTGCGCCGCCACGCTGGAGCCGGAATATGCCGCCCGCCGCTGCGCGGGCTTTGCCGAGATGCGGTTCAACCGGCTGGCATTGCTGGATGATCCGACGCTGGCGGGCTGTGTGGTGAAATCGGGCGGGGTGATCCGCGACGGCGATCTGGCCGATGCCGGGCCCCGGGCCGAACCGATCGGCACGCTGACCCTGCGCTATATCTGCGACGGCGCGGATGAGGCGCTTTATCTGCAAAAGGACGAGGGCGGCAAGGTTGTCGCCTATACCCGGCTGTCGGGCAATGGCGTCGTGCAGCACGGGTTGCGGCTGGGCGGGCTGACGTTGCATTTCCCCGCGCAGGAAGGGGCCGATCCGCCGACCGAGGCAAAGCGCTGGCTCTCGCTGCTGGAAAGCTGGCGCTGCCCCGAAAGCGGTTGCCCGGCCAGCCCGCCGCTGGATCTGGCCGGGCTGCTGGTCAGGGAATGATGCGGGTATATTTGGTGCCCGACAGCGTGGCGCCGGCAATCAGGCCGGATTGACCGAAGACCAGCGCGATCACCGGGTCCAGTTCCGTCGTGTCCTTGCCGATGCTGGCGCCCTGTTCGGGCGTGGCATATTTCAGATCCGCCCCTGCGGCCCAGCCGGGCGAACGGCGGAAATCCTGCAAGGCGGATTCGGTCATGAAGAACAGCGCATGGGCATATTGCTGCGCCCCGATCTGAAACCCGACCGAGGCCTTGGCGGCGGCATAGTAATCCACCGTCACGTCATGCACCCGCAGCGCGCCGCGCCCGAAAGCCCCGCCGATGCCAAAGCCCGCCTCGGTCACCAGCGGCATATACAGCACGCCAAGCGCCTTGCCCGCCAGATCGCGGGTGCCGGGATAACGGCTGAACAGGTAATTGCGCGTCTCATCGACCCGGGCGTCGATCATCGCGCCGCCATTGCCGCCGACGCCATTGCCGCAGGCCGCCAGCGTCACCGCCGCCCCGGCCGACCCGATCAGGTTCCGTCTGGAAATCATCTCTGCCTCACGCCTCAGGTTTGGGGGTCTTTCTGGCCCCTTTCCCCAGATATGGCATGATTTCAACGCCGTGTCACCGCCAAGCCGGGCGGCTCGGCGATCAGCCGCGCAAAAGCCGGGCGGCCTCGGGGGCGAAATAGGTCAGAATCCCGTCGCAGCCCGCACGTTTGAAGGCGAGCAGGCTTTCCATCATCGCGGCCTCGCCCTGGATCCAGCCGCGCTCGGCCGCACCACGGATCATCGCATATTCGCCTGACACCTGATAGGCATAGGTCGGCACGCCAAAGGCATCCTTCACCCGGCGGCAGATATCGAGGTAGGGCATGCCCGGCTTGACCATGACCATATCCGCCCCCTCTCGCAGGTCGCGTTCGATCAGGCGCAGCGCCTCGTCGCTGTTGCCGGGGTTCATCTGATAGGTCTTCTTGTCGCCCTTCAGCGCGCCCGAGGCGCCCACGGCATCGCGGAACGGTCCATAGAAGGCGCTGGCATATTTGGCCGAATAGCTGAGGATCGCCACATCCTTGTGCCCGGCCGCCTCCAGCGCGGACCGCATCGCGCCGATCCGGCCATCCATCATGTCCGAGGGGCCAAGGATGTCGGCGCCGCAATCGGCCTGCACCAGCGCCATCCGCACCAGCGCCTCAACGGTTTCATCATTGAGGATGATGCCATCGCGCACCAGCCCGTCATGGCCGTTGGAGTTATAGGGATCGAGCGCGATATCCGTCATCACGGCGATTTCGGGCACCGCCGCCTTGATCGCGCGGATGCAGCGATTGGTCAGGTTGTCGGGGTTCCAGGCCTCTTCGCAGCCGGGGGTCTTGACCGAAGGGTCAGTATAGGGAAACAGGCAGATCGCCGGAATGCCCAGCCCCGCCGCCATCTCGGCCGCCTGCACCGCGCGGTCGATCGACAGGCGATGGGCCCCCGGCATGGAATGGATCGGCTCTTCCACCCCCGCGCCGTCGCGGATGAAGATCGGCCAGATCAGGTCATTCGCGGTCAGCACATGTTCCTGCGTCAGCCGGCGCAGGCTGTCGCTCTTGCGGACACGGCGAAAGCGGGCGGCGGGATAGCTGGCTTGGATCGGGCGCATGGAAGTCGTCCTTGGTCGGGCCTCGGGCTGGCAATGGCGCAACGCTGCGCGGCCTTCTGCGCGGCATGCGGAAATTTCTGTCTGCCTGCCATGGATAAACGCGCATCGCAAGGTTAGGAATGTCGCGGTGGCCCCGGTGGGGGCGTCGCTGCCGGGGCCTGCGCGTGAACGTCACTGACATCATTTTCGAGCTGATCGACCTGCGCTCTTTCTCGAATCTGTGGTTCTGGATCATGCTTGCGGTGCAATGGTGGATGGCAAGCCACTGGATCCTGGGCGTGCCCTTCGACATGATCCTGCGGGCGCGCAAGCATGGCGGCCCTGCGCAGGACGCGCTGGAGGATCTGACCCGCGTCCATGTGAACCGGCTCTTGCACATCATCCATGTCTCGGGCGGCTGGATCATCGCGTTCGCGGCCTTTGTCCTCAGCGGGCTTGCAGTGACCGGATTCTGGTATGGGGCCGAATTCTCGCAGGCGGTGTTCTGCCTGCTGTTCCCGCTTTCGGTCTGTCTGCTGCTGTCGGTGCGGGCCGCGCATCGCATCGCCGATGGCGAACACAAGGGCGAGGCCTTGCAGGCCCGGCTGATCAAGCTGCGCCTGGCGGTGCAGGCGGTCGGCATGGTGTCGATGTTGCTGACCGCGGTCTGGGGCATGTATCAGAACCTGAACATCAGCGTGCTGAACTGACGGGCCCGAACGGACTGGCCCGAACGGAAAGGATCACCATGGCAGAGGCGGCAAAGATCGTCCTTGGCGGCGCGCCCGAGGGGTTTGACGCAAGGTTGCTTGCGCGGGAACTGGGGCGCGGTCAGGCGGTGATCCATGTCGCCCGCGATGACAAGCGGATGGAGGCGATGCGCGCGGCACTGGCCTTCTTTGCCCCCGATGCGCTGGTGCTGGATTTCCCGGCCTGGGATTGCCTGCCCTATGACCGCGTGTCGCCCAACCCCGAGATCTCGGCCCGGCGGATGGCCACGCTGGCGGCGCTGGCGCATGGGGTGCCGGGGCCGTTCATCCTGCTGACCACGCTGAACGCGGTGACGCAGCGCCTGCCGGCGCATGAGGTGGTGCGCGGCGCCTCGTTCAGCGCGCGGGTGGGGGAACGGGTCGATGAATTCGCGCTCAAGACCTTTCTGGTGCGGATGGGCTTTGCGCAGGTGGCGACCGTCACCGATCCCGGCGATTTCGCGGTGCGCGGCGGCATCGTCGATATCTATCCGCCGGGCGAGGGCGGGCCGGTGCGGCTGGATCTCTTTGGCGACACGCTGGACGGTCTGCGCCGCTTTGATCCCGAAACGCAGCGCACCACCGAAAAGCTGACCACGATCGACCTTGCCCCCATGTCCGAGATCGTGATGGACGAGGCGGCGATCACCCGCTTTCGCCAGACCTACCGGATCGAATTCGGCGCGACGAATGACGACCCGCTCTATGAGGCGGTCAGCGCCGGGCGCAAGCATCAGGGGATGGAACATTGGCTGCCCTGGTTCCATGCCCGGATGGAGACGCTGTTCGATTATCTGCCACAGGCCAGCGTCATGCTGGACGATCAGGTGACGCCCGCGCGCCTCGCCCGGTGGGAGGGCATCGCCGACCAGTATGAGGCGCGGCGCGAACAGATGGGGGTCAAGGGTCGGATGGATACGGTCTACAAACCCTGTCCGCCCGAGGCGCTTTATCTGGACGATGCCGGGTTCGAGGCCGCGATTGCCGGGCATCGGGTGATCCAGCTTTCGCCGCTGCCGCAATCGCCCGGGCCGGGATCGCTGGATGCCCAGGGTCGCGCCGGCCGCAGTTTTGCGCCTGAACGGCAGCAGGAATCCATAAGCCTTTTCGGTGCTTTGTCGGCGCATGTGAAAGCGTTGCGCGAAGATCGGCAGGTGGTGATCGCCAGTTGGTCCGACGGCGCGCGCGACCGGCTGAAGGGCCTGTTGGAAGATCACGACCTGCCCGGCGCGCGGCTGATCCGTGATGCCCGCGACATCCCCGAGGGCAAGGGCGGGCTGTTCCTCGCGGTCTGGGCGCTTGAGGAAGGCTTTACGGCCCCGGGCCTTGCGGTGATTTCTGAACAGGATGTGCTGGGCGACCGGCTGATCGGCAAGAGCCGGCGCAAGCGCAAGGCCGAGAATTTCCTGCAAGATCTCGGCACGCTCAGCCCCGGCGATCTGGTGGTGCATGTCGAACATGGCGTCGGGCGCTTCATGGGGCTGGAAACCCTGCGCGTGCCGGAACCGCCGCGCAACCGCCCCGGCCCGCCGCATGAATATGTGCATCTGGTCTATGCCGAGGAGGCAAAGCTTTACCTTCCGGTTGAAAACATTGAACTTCTCAGCCGCTATGGCCATGACGAAGGTTTGCTGGACCGGCTGGGCGGCGGCGCCTGGCAGGCCAAGAAGGCCAAGCTCAAGGAACGCATCCGCGAGATTGCCGACCGTCTGATGCGCATCGCCGCCGAACGCCATCTGCGCCACGCCCCCATTCTGGAGGCACCGCATTCGGCCTGGGAGGCGTTCTCTGCCCGGTTTCCCTGGCAGGAAACCGACGATCAGTTGAACGCGATTTCCGATGTGATCAGCGATCTGGAGGCCGGGCGCCCGATGGACCGGCTGGTGGTGGGCGATGTGGGCTTTGGCAAGACCGAGGTCGCGATGCGCGCGGCCTTTGTCGCGGCCATGGCCGGGATGCAGGTCGCGGTGATCTGCCCGACCACGCTTCTGGCGCGCCAGCACTATCGCAGCTTTGCCGAGCGGTTTCGCGGATTTCCCATGGAAGTCAGACCCTTGTCGCGCTTTGTTTCCGCGAAGGACGCAGCCGATACCCGCAAGGGGCTGGAGGAAGGCCGGGTCGATATCTGCATCGGCACCCATGCGCTGCTGGCCAAGGGCGTGAAATTCCAGAACCTTGGCCTTCTGATCATCGACGAGGAGCAGCATTTCGGCGTGGGCCACAAGGAGCGGCTCAAGGAAATGCGGGCCGAGGTGCATGTGCTGACCCTGACCGCGACGCCGATACCGCGCACGCTGCAACTCAGCCTGACCGGGGTGCGCGACCTGTCGATCATCGCCACACCGCCGGTCGATCGTCTGGCGATCCGCACCTATGTCAGCGAGTTTGACACCGTGACCATCCGCGAAGCGTTGCTGCGCGAACGCTATCGCGGCGGCCAGAGCTTTTTCGTGGTGCCGCGCGTGGCCGACCTGCCGGAGATCGAGGATTTCCTGAAAACCCAGGTGCCGGAACTGCGCTATGTCATCGCGCATGGCCAGCTGGCAGCGGGCGATCTCGACGAGCGGATGAACGAGTTTTACGACGGCAAATATGACGTGCTGCTGGCCACCACCATCGTGGAAAGCGGGCTGGACATCCCGACCGCCAACACGATGATCGTGCATCGCGCCGACATGTTCGGGCTGGGCCAGCTTTACCAGATCCGTGGCCGGGTGGGCCGGTCCAAGACCCGCGCCTATTGCTATCTGACCACCAAACCCCGCGCGCCGCTGACGCCACAGGCGCAAAAGCGGCTCAAGCTGCTGGCCAGTCTCGACAGTCTGGGCGCGGGTTTCAACCTGGCGAGCCATGACCTCGACCTGCGCGGCGCCGGCAATCTGCTGGGCGAGGAACAGTCGGGCCATATCAAGGAAGTGGGCTACGAACTGTATCAGCAGATGCTGGAGGAGACGATTTCCAAGATCAAATCCGGCGAGATCAGCGGCCTTGCGCCGGTGGACGATGCCTGGGCGCCGCAGATCAATCTGGGCGTGCCGGTGCTGATCCCCGAGGAATTCGTGCCCGATCTGGATATCCGTCTGGGCCTTTATCGCCGCCTGTCGCATCTGACGACCAAGGTGGAGCTGGAGGGCTTTGCCGCCGAGCTGATCGACCGTTTCGGCGCCCTGCCGAAAGAGGTGAACACCCTGCTGCTGGTGGTGCGGATCAAGGCCATGTGCAAGCGCGCCGGCATCTCGCGGCTGGATGCGGGGCCGCGCGGCGTGACGGTGCAGTTCCACAATGACAAATTCGCCAATCCCGCCGGGTTGGTGGAATATCTTCAGGCGCAAAAGGGCGCGGCCAAGGTGCAGGGCAACAAGATCGTGCTGGCGGTCGATTGGCCCAATGAAGGCGACCGTATCAAGGGCGCCTTCGGCGTGGCGCGCGATCTGGCCGAAAAGGTCGTCCGGCCCAAGGGCTAGGGCGGTCATGCAAAGGCCCGGGCGATGCGCAAGCGCCGCCCGGGCCTGTCTGATCGTCAGGGATCAGAAGAAGTCGATGTCGTTTTCCAGCTTGAGCAGCGTGGTGTTCAGCACGGTCAGCGTATTCTCGCCAAAGGTGAAGACCACGGCGCGGCCGACCTGTTCGGCATGGGCCAAGGCCTCGGCCGCAGTGGAGGCGCCGCCCAGACCTTCGGTGAAGAAGATCGTGTCCACGTTGTCGCGGAAGTCGCGGATGACATCGGTGCCAAAGCTGCTGGCAAAGAAGAAGCTGTCCGCCCCCGAACCGCCCGCGAGGGTGTCATCGCCGACGCCGCCATAGAGCGAGTCCAGCCCGTCACCGCCCAGAAGCGAGTCATTGCCGCTTTCACCCACCAGGGTATCGTTGCCGATATTGCCCTTCACGGTGTCATTGTCACCACCGCCAGCCAGCAGGTCATTGCCATAGCCGCCGTCGATGCTGTCATTGCCGGCATCGCCGTCAACCGAGTCATTGCCGCGATCCGCGCGCAGCGTGTCATCGCCGGCGCCGCCCGAGATCTGATCCTGATCGTTGCCGCCATAGACAAGGTCATTGCCGGCGCCGCCATAGACGATGTCATCACCATAGCTGCCATAGGCCAGGTCGTTGTCGTCGCCCAGGGCCACCCAGTCGGCACCCGTGCCGCCATAGGCCTTGTCATTGCCCGCGCCGCCATAGATGCGGTCATCGTCATAATTGCCGACAAGCTTGTCGTCGCCCGCGTCGCCCGACAGGTAATCGGCGCCGGTGCCTCCGACGATCGTATCGGCGCCGTCACCCCCATAGACCGTGT
>Ga0209053_1000715_pt1 | contig 19477 bp, 18 predicted proteins | sample EBPBio152010_DNA_FD_185864 | JGI IMG/M metagenome (GOLD analysis project Ga0209053, IMG submission 185864) | Wastewater treatment Type I Accumulibacter community from EBPR Bioreactor in Madison, WI, USA - Reactor 1_7/15/2010_ DNA (SPAdes)... | ecosystem: Engineered > Bioreactor > EBPR >... | reverse complement strand
AGTTCGCGCAAAGCCAGAAGATGCAGGCAATCGGTCAGCTGGCGGGCGGAATCGCGCATGATTTCAACAACCTGCTGACCGCGATTTCGGGCCATTGCGATCTCTTGCTCTTGCGGCATGATGCCAGTGACCCGGAATATGCCGATCTGGTGCAGATCCATCAGAACGCCAATCGCGCGGCCAGTCTGGTCGGGCAGTTGCTGGCCTTCTCGCGCAAGCAGACGCTGAAACCGGCCCGGATCGACCTGCAAGAGGTGCTGTCGGATCTGACGCATCTGCTCAATCGGCTGGTGGGGGAAAAGGTCTCGCTCCGGCTGACCCATGCGCCGCATCTCGGCCCGATCCGGGCCGACAAGCGGCAGTTGGAACAGGTGGTGATGAACCTTGTGGTGAATGCGCGCGATGCAATGCCCCAGGGCGGCACGATCCGCATCGAGACCGAGGCGCTGACGCTGCTCGATGATTTGCGGCGCGACCGGGCGGTGGTGCCGGCGGGGGATTATGCGGTGATCCGGGTGATCGACAGCGGATGCGGCATTCCTCCGGAGCGGCTGCAAAAGGTGTTCGAGCCCTTCTTCACCACCAAGCGCGTGGGGGAGGGCACGGGGCTGGGCCTGTCAACCGCCTACGGGATTGTGAAACAGTCGGGCGGCTTCATCTTCATCGATAGTGAGGTCGGGCAGGGCACGATCTTTCACCTCTATTTCCCGATCAATGACAGCCCCGACCAACCCGTCGCCGACCAGGCCGCGCGCCAGGCGCGCAACGCCGCCACGCCGCGCAAGGATGGCGGGGTGGTGCTGCTGGTCGAGGACGAGGCGCCGGTGCGCGCCTTTGCCTCGCGGGCACTGCGGCTGCGCGGCTTTACCGTGCTGGAGGCCGATTGCGCCGAAACCGCGCTGGAAACCCTCCAGGACGCGCGGCTGGAGGTCGATGTCTTCGTGACCGACGTCGTCATGCCGGGGATGGACGGGCCAAGCTGGGTGCGCGAGGCGCTGCAAAGCCGCCCCAATGTGCGCACGATCTTCATGTCGGGGTATGCCGAGGACGGGCTGTCGGAAACCCAGGCGCGGATTCCCAACTCCGTCTTTTTGCCGAAGCCCTTTTCGCTTTCAGCCCTGACCGAGGCGGTGCAGGATCAGCTGCACTGACCCCGGTCAGCCGCCCTGCTGGCACAGCCGGTCATACAGCGCGAAATCGGCTGCGGCGAACTGGCGCAGCCGTCGTTCCGTCGCCGGCTCAAGATCGGTCGGCACTTGGGGCGAGACATTGAGCCGGGGCAGGGTGATCTCGCAATCCAGCCGGTCTTCGAGAAATTCGATCAGATCCTCGATCCGCTCATATCTAAACAGCCGGTCCAGCCCGCGCTCGCCCTTGGCTTGCAGGAACTGCGCCTGCGACCCGACCGCAACGGCGGGGGGCGGCGCGTCGGAACAATAGAGCCGGACGAATTCGTCAAAGCTCATCCCCGTGGTGCTTTTGCGCGCGTCGCCCATCTCCTCGCGTTGGCGATAGCGATACCAGCTGCCCAGCCAGTCCAGCGGTTCGCGCATGGTGGCGATGAGGGTAAAGGGCTTGCCCGCCGCACTTTCAAGCCAGGGCCCGATGAAACGGTGATATTTGCGCACCGAGGCATGCTTGAGCGCCGGCGGCCGCTGGATCACCACATGGGCCATGGATTCGAGCGCGGATTCGATCGCCGTGGTGCCGGTCTTGGGGGTGGCCAGCATGGTAAGCTGCTGGTGCCAGAATACGAGCATGTCTGCCTCTTGCTGCGCCGCGCGCCGTTTTCGACGCCGGTTCCTGCCTTTGCGGGCCGATTTTTTTCAGGGGGGCCCGGCTGCGTAAACTAACTATTAACCCGGATCGGAAAAAGCTGAATTTACAGAAAATCCAGTTGATTTGTTCTCTGTTTGATCTCATAAATGAGAACAATGCAGGAACGCTGGCGAGGCCAGGCAGAAATGCGCGGCATTGCTACGGATCGGCGGCTATGGGATAAGGACCGCAACATATGGCGACGGCAACCCTCTTCGAGCTGAACGGAAAGCGCGACATGGACAAGCAGAAGGCGCTGGAAAGCGCGCTGGCACAAATCGAACGGCAGTTCGGCAAGGGCTCGATCATGAAGCTGGGGTCGGAAAACCCGGCGATGGAGATCGAGGCGACCTCGACCGGCTCGCTGGGGCTGGATATCGCGCTTGGCATCGGCGGCCTGCCGAAAGGCCGGATCGTGGAGATTTACGGTCCCGAAAGCTCGGGCAAGACCACGCTGACGCTGCATGTCGTGGCGGAGGAGCAGAAGAAAGGCGGGGTCTGCGCCTTTGTCGATGCAGAGCACGCGCTCGACCCGATGTATGCCAAGAAGCTGGGCGTCAATCTGGATGAACTGCTGATCAGCCAGCCCGATACCGGCGAACAGGCGCTGGAGATCGTCGATACGCTGGTGCGGTCGGGGGCGGTCAGCCTGGTCGTGGTCGACTCGGTCGCGGCGCTGACGCCCAAGGCGGAAATCGAAGGCGATATGGGCGATGCGACCGTCGGCGCCCAGGCCCGCCTGATGAGCCAGGCGATGCGCAAGCTGACGGCCTCGATCGGGCGGTCCAATTGCATGGTGATCTTCATCAACCAGATCCGCATGAAGATCGGCGTGATGTTCGGCAACCCTGAAACCACGACCGGCGGTCATGCGCTGAAATTCTATGCCAGCGTCCGCCTCGATATCCGCCGCACCGGCGCGATCAAGGACCGCGACGAGGTGGTGGGCAACACGACCCGGGTGAAGGTGGTGAAGAACAAGGTCGCGCCGCCCTTCAAGCAGGTCGAATTTGACATCATGTATGGCGAGGGCATCTCCAAGACCGGTGAGCTGATCGACATCGGCGTGAAGGCCGGCGTGGTGGAGAAATCGGGCTCGTGGTATTCCTATGGCGATGAACGCATCGGCCAGGGCCGCGAGAATGCCAAGACCTTTCTCAAGGCCAATCCCGCCGTCGCGCTGGAGATCGAGGACAAGATCCGCGCGGCCAACGGGCTGGATTTCCACATCGCCGAGGGCGGGCAGGAAGACGATCTCGTGGACATGTGATCAAATTCCGATGCAAGGCACGGAAATCAGGGTGCTTTCGGGCGCCCTTTTTCATGGCGGCCGCGCGGGGGTGGTGGACAGCACCCGCCCGCATCGCTAAACGGATTTCGACATATGCCCCAGGCACAGGAGCCGCCTTCCCATGCCGTCGTTGAACGACATCCGGTCCACCTTCCTCGATTACTTCCAGCGCAATGGTCATACCGTGGTGGACAGCAGCCCGCTGGTGCCGCGCAACGACCCGACGCTGATGTTCACCAATTCGGGCATGGTGCAGTTCAAGAACTGCTTCACCGGGGTGGAGCGGCGCGATTACGTCCGCGCGACCACCGCGCAGAAATGCGTGCGCGCCGGCGGCAAGCACAACGACCTCGATAATGTGGGCTATACCGCGCGCCACCATACCTTCTTTGAAATGCTGGGCAATTTCAGCTTTGGCGACTATTTCAAGGAAGGCGCGATCAATTTCGCCTGGGAATTGCTGACCAAGGACTTCGGCCTGCCGAAAGACAAGCTGCTGGTCACCGTCTATCACACCGATGATGAGGCGGCAGAAATCTGGAAGAAGGTGACCGGCTTTGCCGATCACAAGATCATCCGCATCCCGACCAAGGACAATTTCTGGCAGATGGGGCCGACCGGCCCTTGCGGCCCCTGCACCGAGATCTTCTACGATCACGGCGAACATATCTGGGGTGGCCCGCCCGGCAGCGCCGATGAGGATGGCGACCGCTTCATCGAGATCTGGAACAACGTCTTCATGCAGAACGAGCAGTTCGAGGACGGCTCGATGATCGAACTGGAGATGCAGTCGATCGACACCGGCATGGGGCTGGAACGGATCGGCGCGCTGTTGCAGGGCAAGCACGACAATTACGACACCGACCTGATGCGCGCGCTGATCGAGGCTTCGGCGCATCTGACCTCGACCGACCCGGACGGGCCGGGCAAGGTGCATCACCGCGTTGTGGCCGATCACCTGCGCTCCACCTCGTTCCTGATCGCGGACGGGGTCATGCCGTCGAATGACGGGCGCGGCTATGTGCTGCGGCGGATCCTGCGCCGGGCGATGCGGCATCTCAACATGCTGGGGATGCGCGATGTCAGCATGTTCAAGCTGGTGCCGGCGCTGGTGCGGCAGATGGGCACCGCCTATCCCGAACTGAACCGGGCGCAGAACCTTATCGAGGAGACGCTGCGGCTGGAGGAGACCAAGTTCCGCACCACGCTGGATCGCGGGCTGAAGCTGCTGGATGAGGAATTGTCGGGCCTGCCCGAAGGCGCCGATCTTCCGGGGCCGACCGCGTTCAAGCTCTATGATACCTATGGTTTCCCGCTGGACCTGACGCAGGATGCGCTGCGCGAAAAGGGCCGTGCGGTGGATGTCGCGGGGTTTGATGCCGCGATGGACGAGCAGCGCGCCAAGGCCCGTGCCTCCTGGGCGGGGTCGGGCGAGGCGGCGGATGCGAAGATCTGGTTCGAACTGGCCGATCAGCATGGCGCGACCGAATTCCTGGGCTATGACGGCGAGGCGGCCGAGGGGCAGATCCTTGCCATCGTCAAGGACGGCGCCGCCATCGGTTCGACCGACGAGGCCAAGGGGCAGGTGGTGACCATCGTGGTGAACCAGACGCCGTTCTATGCCGAAAGCGGCGGTCAGGTCGGCGATCAGGGCTATATCCGCACCGATACGGGCCTTGCCCGCGTGACCGATACCCGCAAGGTGGCCGGCGTCTTCCAGCATGTCGCCGAGATTCTGGAGGGCGCGATTGCCAAGGGCCAGCCCGCGCGGCTGGAACTGGATCACGCGCGGCGCCAGTCGATCCGCGCCAACCACTCGGCCACGCATCTGTTGAACGAGGCGCTGCGCAATGTGCTGGGCGATCATGTCGCGCAGCGCGGCTCGCTGAATGCGGCGGATCGGCTGCGTTTCGACTTTGCCCATTCCAAGGCGATGACGGCGGGTGAACTGGCGGCTGTCGAGACCGAGGTGAACCATTACATCCGGCAGAACGGCGCGGTGGAGACCCGGCTGATGTCGCCCGATGACGCGCGCGGCCTAGGCGCGCAGGCGCTGTTCGGCGAGAAATACGGCGAAGAGGTGCGCGTCGTGTCGATGGGCCGGCTGGGCGGTTCGGGCAAGGGGATGGATGGCCATACCTATTCGATCGAGCTTTGTGGCGGCACCCATGTGCGGCAACTGGGCGAAATCGGGGCCTTTGTGCTGCTGTCGGACAGCGCGTCATCTTCGGGCGTGCGGCGGATCGAGGCGCTGACCGGCGCCGAGGCGCTGGCCCATATGGCGCGGCAAGCGCAGATGCTGGCCGATGTCGCGGCGGTGCTGAAGACGCCGGCGGCGGAACTGGCCGACCGGGCAAAGGCGCTGCTGGACGAGCGCAAGAAGCTGGAAAACGAGGTGGCGCAGTTGCGCCGCGAGCTGGCCATGGGCGGCAAGTCCGGCGGGCCGGAGGCGAAAGAGGTGAACGGCGTCAAGTTTATCGCCCAGGTGCTGAGCGGTGTTTCCGGCAAGGATCTGCCTGGCCTGATCGACGAGATGAAGGCGCGGCTTGGCTCTGGCGCGGTGCTGTTGATCGCCGATACCGGCGCGAAGCCGGCGGTGGCGGCGGGCGTCACGGCCGATCTGACCGCGCGGCTTTCGGCGGTGACGCTGGTCAAGGCCGCGGCCGAGGCGCTTGGCGGCAAGGGCGGCGGTGGCCGCCCCGACATGGCGCAGGCAGGTGGCGCTGATATTGCCCAGGCCGAGGCCGCGATTGCCGCCGCCGAAGCCGTGATCGGAGGATAAGCCATGCCCACGGCCCTGTGGATTGCCCATGTCGAAGTGACCGACCCCGAGGCCTATGGCCGCTATGCCGCCGGGGCGACCGGCGCGATTGCGGCGCATGGCGGGGTGTTCCTTGCCCGTGGCGGCCGCCATGTCCAGCTTGAGGGCAATGACCGCGCCCGCAATGTCGTGGCGCGCTTCCCCTCGCTGGAGGCGGCGGTGGCCTGCTACAACAGCGCCGATTACCAGGCGGCACTTGCCCATGCCAAGGGCGCCAGCATCCGCGACCTTGTGGTTGTCGAAGAAGCGAACTGAGCAGAAGCCGCCCCTTGGGGCGGCTTTTTCACAGCGGCAGCGCGGTGGTTTCCTTGGTTTCCTCCATCACGAAACTGGCGGAAACATCGTGCAGATCGACCCGCGCGATCAGATCCTTGTAAAGCCGGTCATAGGCCTTCACATCGGCGACGCGGGCGCGGATCAGGTAATCCAGATCGCCGGTCATGCGATAGGCGCCAAGGATTTCGGGCATGTCGCAGGTGGCGCGGGTAAAGCGTTCCAGCCAGTCGGGCGTGTGGCGATCCGACTTGATCATCATGAAGACAGTCAGACCCAGCCCCAGCTTTTCGGGATCGAGCAGCGCGACCCGGGCGCGGATCAGCCCGGCCTCCTCATAGGCCTTTACCCGGCGCCAGACGGCATTGCGCGACAGGCCGACCCGTTCGCCCAATTCCTCGAGCGAAAGGCCCGCATCGCGTTGCAGGATGGCCAGAAGCCGCCGGTCCAGATGATCGAGTTTCACCATGAACGGTAGAATTGCGGGAAATTATCCCGATTGCAATCGCTTTCGCCCCGCGAAGCCAGCTTCTTATTTGCGCAACATCCTGTAGAATGGGATGCAAGAAACGCAAGCAAGGCAGGCAGGCGACATGTGGGATGATTGTGCGGATTTGACCGCGAGGGGGCGCTGATGTGCCGTTGGGCCGCCTATATCGGCGCACCGATCTATCTTGAGGATATCGTCAGCCGCCCGCAACATTCGCTGATCCATCAGAGCCATTGCGCCACCGAATGCCGCACCACGATCAATGCCGACGGATTCGGCATCGCATGGTATGGCGAGCGGGAGGAGCCGGGTCTCTATCGTGATGTCATGCCGGCCTGGAGCGACCCCAATCTGCGCAGTCTGGTGGCAACGGTGAAATCGGGGCTGTTTCTCGCCCATGTGAGGGCCTCCACCGGCACGGCCACCAGCCGCAACAATTGTCACCCCTTCACCTGGGGCCGCTGGAGCTTCATGCATAATGGTCAGGTCGGGGGCTATGATCACTTTCGCCGCTATGCCGACATGCTGATCCCCGACGCGCTCTATCCCTATCGCAAGGGCGCGACCGACAGCGAGGCGCTGTTCCTGGCGGCCATCGCCGAGGGGCTGGACAGTGATCCGCGCGGCGCCATGGAACGCGCGGCGGCGGCCTTCATCCGACTGGCCCGCGACAAGGGCGAGGCGCCGCATCTGCGCCTGACCGTCGCCATGTCCGACGGCACCCGGCTTTATGCCATGCGCTATGCGACCGATGATCTGGCGCCGAGCCTCTATCACCGCTGGTCACAGACCCGCCAGGGCCGCGCGGTCGTCTCGGAGCCGCTGGAAACCAGCGAAGGCGACTGGCTGGAAATCCCGCCGAACAGCTTTTGCACCTTTGAGGGCGATAGCGTCCGGGTCGAGGATTTCCTGCCCTGCCGCCTCGCTGCGGCGGCCTGACGCAAAAAGGGGGCTGCCGCCCCCTCGGCTGCGCCTCACCCCCGCGAGTATTTCGGCAAGGAGCAAGACAGACGCGATCTGCCTTTGCTTCTTGTGCAAATACTCCGGGGGGGCGCCGCAGGCGCGGGGGCAGCGCCCCCGGACCCGGTCAGATCACTCGGAGCGCGACTGGCGCTTGCGCTCATGCGGGTCCAGCTCGCGCTTGCGCAGGCGGACGATCTTGGGCGTCACCTCGACCAGTTCGTCGTCGTCGATATAGGCGATGGCTTCCTCGAGCGACATCCGCACCGGCGGCGTCAGGCGCACGGCCTCGTCGGTGCCGGAGGCGCGGACGTTGGTCAGCTTCTTGCCCTTGAGCGGGTTCACCTCAAGGTCATTGTCGCGCGAATGTTCGCCGATGATCATGCCGCCATAGACCGCTTCCTGCGCGCCGATGAACATGCGGCCGCGTTCCTCCAGGTTCCACAGCGCATAGGCGACCGAGGTGCCGTTCTCCATCGAGATCAGCACGCCCTGACGGCGGCCCTGGATCGGGCCCTTGTGCGGCGCCCAGTCGTGGAAGATGCGGTTCAGCACGCCCGAGCCGCGCGTATCGGTCAGGAACTGGCCGTGGTAGCCGATCAGCCCGCGCGAGGGGACATGCGCCACGATCCGGGTCTTGCCGACGCCGGCGGGTTTCATTTCCACCAGATCGCCCTTGCGCTCGCCGGTCAGCTTGTCGATCACCGCGCCGGAATATTCGTCATCGACATCGACGATGACTTCTTCGATCGGCTCCATCCGCTGCCCGCCTTCCTCGCGGAAGATCACGCGCGGGCGCGAGATCGACAGTTCGAACCCTTCGCGGCGCATGTTCTCGATCAGCACGCCCATCTGCAATTCGCCCCGGCCCGAGACGATGAAGGCCTCGCCGCCGGGGGTATCCTCGACGCGGATGGCGACATTGGTCTCGGCCTCTTTCAGCAGGCGTTCGCGGATGACGCGGCTTTGCACCTTGCTGCCGTCGCGGCCGGCCAGCGGGCTGTCATTGATGCCGAAGGTCACGCTGATCGTCGGCGGGTCGATCGGCTGGGCGGGAAGGGCGGTGTCGATCGACAGATCGCAGAGCGTATCGGCCACGGTCGCCTTGGTCATGCCGGCGATGGTGACGATATCGCCCGCCACGGCCTCGTCGATGGGCTGTTGCGACAGCCCGCGAAAGGCGAGGATCTTGGTCACGCGGAACTGTTCGATCCGCTCGCCCGTCCGGGTCAGCGCCTTGAGCGAGGTGCCGACCTTGAGCGTGCCGGCCTCGACCCGGCCGGTCAGGATGCGCCCGATGAACGGGTCGGCCGACAGGGTGGTGGCCAGCATCTGGAAGGGTTCGGACTGGCGGGCGAGCTGTTTCGGCGCGGGCACATGGCGCACCACCAGTTCGAACAGCGCCGTCAGATCCTTGCGCGGGCCATCGAGGCTGTCATCGGCCCAGCCGGCTCGGCCCGAGGCATAGAGATGCGGGAAGTCGAGCTGTTCGTCATTGGCGCCCAGATTGGCGAACAGATCGAACACTTCGTTCAAGGCGCGGTCGGGTTCGGCATCGGGCTTGTCCACCTTGTTCAGCACGACGATCGGGCGGAGGCCCAGGGCGAGCGCCTTGGAGGTCACGAATTTCGTCTGCGGCATCGGGCCTTCGGCGGCATCGACCAGCAGCACCACGCCATCGACCATGTTGAGGATACGCTCCACCTCGCCGCCGAAATCGGCGTGGCCGGGGGTATCGACGATATTGATCCGCGTGCCGTTCCATTCGACCGAGGTCGCCTTGGCCAGGATGGTGATCCCACGTTCGCGTTCGATATCGTTGCTGTCCATGGCGCGTTCGCTGACGGCCTGATTTTCGCGGAAGGCGCCGGACTGTTTCAGCAGTTCGTCCACAAGGGTCGTCTTGCCATGGTCAACGTGCGCAATGATCGCGATGTTGCGAAGCTCCATCGGAGGGGTCTCTTTCACAGAATGGGTTTGGGGGCGCCTTACAGGAGCCCAAGCGGAAAGACCAGTGAAACCTGTGCGAAACGCGCGTCAGGTCACCACATACCAGTCGCGGCGATGGTTCATGGCGATGATGGCGTTCAGGATCAGCGCGCCAAGCGCCGACCACAGCACCCGGTCCGGCGGCAGGATCAGCAGCGCCACCGCAAACAGCGTGAGGTCAAAGCCCAGTTGCACCCAGCCCGCGCGCAGCCCGGTGCGGTCTTGCACGATCAGCGCGACGATGGACACGCCGCCCAGGCTGGCGGCATGGCGAAACAGCCCCAGCAGCCCCACGCCGCAGACCACGCCGAACAGGATCGCCGCTGCCGCCGGATGGATGCCGCCGACGGGCACGAAGGGGGCCATGGCCTCGGCCAGAAAGGACACCGCGCTGACCGAGAGAAAGCTCTTGAGCGCAAAGCCCGGCCCCTTGCGCGCCCATGCAAAGGCGTAGAAGGGCAGGTTGACCAGAAAGAACACGAGGCCAAAGCTCCAGCCGCTGCCATAGGCGATCAGCAGCGCCATGCCCGCCGTGCCGCCGGTGATCAGACCGGCCGAGCGCAGCAGGTGGATGCCGAGCGCCGCCTCGGTCGTGGCGACGATCAGCCCTTGCGCGTCTTCGGGGGCGGAGTAGCGGGGGGATGAAAGGTCAGTGTTCATGACCTTATTTTGCCGCATGGCAGCGCTGCGGTCGCCTGCCAATCCGTCATGGCAGGGTTGCGGGGCGCGAATGGCTCAGGTCGCGATATAGCGGTCGCGGCGGTGGTTGAGACCGATCACCAGATTCAGCACCACGGCGCCCAGAAAAGACCAGGCCACCGTGGGCAGGTCGCGCAGCGTCAGCGCCAGGGCAAAGACCCCCACATCGAACAGAAGCTGCGTCCAGCCGGCGCGGAAGCCGGTCTTGTCTTGCAGCCACAGCGCCACGATGCCGACGCCGCCAAGGCTCGCGCCATGGCGAAACAGCGCGAGCAGCGCCGAGCCGGAGATGAAGCCCACCAGCACCGCGCCAAGCGCCGGGTGCAGGCTGGCAAAGCTGACATAGCGCGGCAGCACCTGCGCCAACACCGAAAGCGCGGCGACCGCGACGAAGGTCTTGATCACGAAACCCGCGCCAAAGCGGCGATAGCCCAGCCAGTAGAAGGGCAGGTTGATCACGAAGAAGACCGGGCCAAAGCCCCAGCCCGTCGCGTAAGAGATCAGCACGGCAAGGCCGGCGGTCTGGCCGGTGACAAAGCCGAGATGGGTCAGGATGACGATGCCGAAGGCGGCCATGGTCGCGCCATAGGCCAGGCCCTGCGCATCGTCGATCAGGCTGTGGCGGGTCGGGTTGGCGTCGGGGGCGTCGCTCATGTCGGCATTTCTGCTTGGGGTGCGGTGTGATCGGGCGGCAACGATTGCAGGGCCCGGGCAAGCGGGTCGCACAAAGAATTTGCCGGGGCAAGCGCCTTCTGACATGACCGCGTGATCCGGCAATCACAGACAGGAGGGCGGATCATGTCTCATGCACGTTGCGCCCGGCTTGCCGGCGGGCAGAATTATGGCTCTGGGCGCCTGTTTGGCACCCGAACTTCGCGCCGCTGATTTCTGCCGCCGTTGCCCCCAGGGGCGACAAAATGTCTGACCCCCGACCGGATCACCGATAATCCCCGCCGCGCGGCATTGCGCGCGCCCGGGCCGTTCTCCGGTCATTTTCAACCCCGAACAGAGGCCGGTTCCTGCCATGCGCAGCCCGGGAATGACATGACACATGATCTTGTGATGGCCCCTCTGGGCCAAACCCTGCAACAGCTTGTCGCCGCCTTTGGCTGGCGTCGGGTCTTTGTGACGACGCTGACCGCCGGCCTGCGGATGCGGCGCGACAGGCGGATGGAAAGCCGGCTGGAGGCGCTGGACGACCATATTCGGCGGGATATGGGTCTGCCGCCAAAAGCGGCGCCCCCGGTGCTGCCGCCGCCAATACGGGGGCTGTGGTAAAATGGAAGGGGCGGCCCGAAGACCGCCCCTTTTTCGATTTTTCGGCGAAAAATCGTGGTCCCAGGCTCAGGCGAGGGCCTTGTTGAGATATTCGTCCACCTTTTCCAGGTAGCCCATGGTGGTCAGCCATTTCTGATCCGGGCCGACCAGCAGCGCCAGATCCTTGGTCATCCAGCCGTCTTCGACGGTCTGCACGCAGACCTTTTCCAGCGTCTCGGCAAAGCGCGCCAGTTCGGCATTGCCGTCCAGTTTCGCGCGGTGCTTCAGGCCGCCGGTCCAGGCAAAGATCGACGCGATGGAGTTGGTCGAGGTTTCCTTGCCGGCCTGGTGCTGGCGATAGTGGCGGGTCACGGTGCCATGCGCGGCCTCGGCCTCCACGGTCTTGCCATCGGGCGTCATCAGCACAGAGGTCATCAGGCCCAGCGAGCCGAAGCCCTGCGCCACGGTATCCGACTGCACGTCGCCGTCATAGTTCTTGCAAGCCCAGATATAGCCGCCCGACCATTTCAGCGCCGAAGCCACCATGTCGTCGATCAGGCGGTGTTCGTAATGGATGCCGGCGGCCTTGAACTTGTCCTCGAATTCCTCGGCATAGACCTTGGCGAACAGATCCTTGAAGCGGCCGTCATAGGCCTTGAGGATGGTGTTCTTGGTGGACAGGTAAACCGGCCAGCCCTTCATGAGGCCGTAATTCATCGACGAACGGGCGAAGTCGATGATCGACTGGTCGAGGTTGTACATGCCCATGGCCACACCGGCGGCGGGGGCGTCGAACACGTCACGCTCGATCACGGTGCCATCTTCGCCCACGAATTTCATCGTGAGCTTGCCCTTGCCCGGGAACAGGAAGTCCGTCGCGCGATACTGGTCGCCAAAGGCGTGACGGCCGACGACGATCGGCTGGGTCCAGCCCGGCACCAGACGCGGCACGTTCTTGCAGATGATCGGCTCGCGGAAGATCACGCCGCCCAGGATGTTGCGGATGGTGCCGTTGGGCGATTTCCACATCTGTTTCAGGCCGAATTCCTCGACCCGCTGTTCATCGGGGGTGATGGTGGCGCATTTCACCGCCACGCCGACTTCCTTGGTCTTCAGCGCGGAATCGATGGTGATCTGGTCATTGGTGCGGTCACGCTCCTCGATGCCGAGATCGTAATAGAGCAGGTCAACATCCAGATAGGGCAGGATCAACTTCTTCTTGATGAAATCCCAGATGATCCGGGTCATTTCATCGCCGTCCATCTCCACGATGGGGTTCGCCACCTTGATCTTGGTCATGCGCCTGGCCTTTTTCAGGTTGAGGATTCGGATGCAGGCTGCATAACGGAAAAGCGGGGCCAAGGGAAGCCCGGTATGCAATTGCATACCAAATTCCGCCCATGGTTTCGGAGGGGTGCGGTGCGGCTGGCAGGTGTCACGCTTGTTCTGATCGGTGTCATGGCGGTGCAGGCCGCCGCGCAGGGCTTGCCCTCGCGGCGGGGCATGGCGCAGGCGGCGCCGGGATTGTGGATCGACGCCGCCGCAACCGGGGCAGAGATCGCGGCCATCCGCGACCGCATCGCCGGCGCCTCGGTCAAGGTGGCGGGGCGGCTGGGGGCGGCGCAGCCGGTCGAATGGTGGATCTGCACCACCAAGGCCTGCGACAGCGCCAATGGCATGAAGGCGCGCGGCATCACCTATGGCGCGAGCCTCATCACGCTCAATGCCAATGCCGGGCGCGATCCGGGCGTCTATGTGCATGAGCTGACCCATGCCACCCTGCATGGCGCCTTGCCGCTGGGCGGGCTGTTTTCCACTGCGCTGCCGCTCTGGTTTGACGAAGGCGTGGCGGTGATCCTGTCCGGCGAGCCGCCGGCGGCCGCGAAAAAGGCTGCCTGCGCCAAGCCGCAAAAGGGACGACTGCCGCAAAACGCGCGGGAATTCAACAGGATGGCGCCCAATGCGAAGAAGGCGCTGCCGGTCTATACCCGTTCGGCCTGCGCGGTGCGCGACTGGATGGCCGACGGCAACCGGCTGCGCGATCTGCTGCCCATGCTGCGCGCGGGGCGTCGCTTGCCCTGAGCGTCAGGCGCGGTCAAAGAATGGCGCGGCGCGGGTGTTGACCCAATCCCAGATGCCGGGGGCGCCGCGGGCGATCTTGCTGCCGACGCGGCTGACCAGCTGGTCATAGGTCACCGCATAGGTGATCCAGGTGCCACCGCCCGACATGAGGTTGGCCAGCACCGGCTGCACGCGATCGATGCTTTTGGCAAAGAGGGCGTCGGGGCTTTCGGCGGCTTCGAACTCCTCCCATGTTGCGCGAAGTTCGTCGCGCAGATCATTGGGAAGCAATCCGAAAATTCTGTCCGCCGCGCGGGATTCGGCGGCCTGGGTGGCGGCACTGCCATGGGCGGTGCCATTGGCGGAATGGATCGGCACATCGCCCACGTCGATTTCCACCAGATCATGCAGCAACAGCATGCGGATCACCCGCGCCACATCGACCCCGGGCGCGGCGTGATCGGCCAGGATCAGTGCATAAAGCGCCAGATGCCAGCTATGTTCGCCCGAATTTTCGGGGCGCGAGCCATCGACCAGCGTCGTGGCGCGGTCAACCGATTTCAGCCGGTCGGCCTCGGCCAGAAAGGCCAGCCGCGCGGCGAGGTCCGCAGGCGCGTCGCCCGCATCGCCCGCAAGCAGAGCGGAGGCAAGCGCATGAATCTCGGGCCATTCGCTGCGGAAACGGGCCGCGCGGCCGGTGGCAAGATTATCGCGCACCACCTCAACATGATCTGCCAAGGGTTTGTTTGCAAACAGAACCTGAAAGATCGGCTGCGCATGGTCATAGCGCTTTGCCAGCCGTGCCTCGGGCGTTTCGGCCGCCTCGAATTCCTGCCAGAGCGCCAGGCAGCGCCCGGCCAGATCGGCGGGCAAGAGGCCAAAGAGACGCCGCGCCGCCGCCAGTTCGGCCGCCGCCACCGCCGCCCCATCATGCGCCAGATGGATTGGATGATCGCCGCAGTCGATTTCGGGCAGGTCATGCAGCAGGAGCATGGCGATGACCCGATCCAGATCGACGCCCGCCGGCGCGCCCATCACCAAGGCCCACAGCGCCAGATGCCAGCTGTGTTCGGCCACATTCTCGGGCCGGCAGCCATCCATCAGCACATTGGCGCGGATCACCGATTTCAGCCGGTCCGCCTCGTTCAGAAAGGCGAACTGGCGGGTCAGCCGCTCACTCACCCGTCTTGGCCTTGCGAAAGGCGCCCAGGCGGCGGTTGAGCAATTCGCGCGCGCGGCGCTCGGCCAGCCGCACGCGCATCGCCGTCATGAACCCGTCCTCCATCGAGGGAGAGAGCGAGGCGAGCATCTTGCCGATTTCCATGTAGAAGCGTTCCTCGCCCATCTCGTCCATCGCGGAGAGAACATCGCGGGCCAACGCATCGGCCAGATCCTCGGTGACGCTCATCAGCGGGTTCCTTCGCCCAGACGCCGTTTCACATAGGTCGAAACCGTGTCGAGCATCGGCTTCATGTGCTGTTCTTCATTGGTGAAGAAGTGATCGGCCCCCTCCACCTGTTCATGGGTGATGGTGATGCCCTTCTGCTCGTGCAGCTTGTTCACCAGGCTCAGCGTATCCTTGGGCGGCGCGATCCGGTCGGCGGTGCCGTTGATGATCAGGCCCGAAGACGGGCAGGGCGCGAGAAAGCTGAAATCATAGCGCGAGGCATCGGGCGCGACCGAGACAAAGCCGGTGATTTCAGGCCGGCGCATCAGAAGCTGCATGCCGACCCAGGCCCCGAAGGAAAAGCCCGCGACCCAGCAATGCTTGGAATTCTGGTTCATGCTTTGCAGATAATCGAGCGCCGAGGCCGCATCCGACAATTCGCCGATGCCCTGATCGTATTCGCCCTGGCTGCGCCCCACGCCGCGAAAGTTGAAGCGCAGCACGGTGAAGCCCAGATTGTAGAAGGTGTAGTGCAGGTTATAGACGACCTTCTGGTTCATCGTGCCGCCGAATTGCGGATGCGGATGCAGCACGATGGCGATCGGGGCGTCGCGATCCTTTTGCGGGTGGTAACGGCCTTCGAGACGGCCTTCGGGGCCGGCAAAGATCACTTCGGGCATGCTGTCGCCTTTTTCCTTGTCCCGCCCAAGGAGATTGCGCAATCCGGGCGGTTGTTCTAATCCCTGCGGCGATGCCGCGGGCACGGGGTTGAGTTAAGCGCCCCTGCCGTTGGCGTCAATGGATTTGGGGAGGGCTGCCCGTGAAACTCTCGACGAAAGGCCGCTATGCCATGGTCGCGCTGGCCGATCTTGCCTTGGCCGGCCCCGAGGATCTGGTTTCGCTGGCTGAGATTTCCAAGCGGCAGGATATTTCGCTGCCCTATCTGGAACAGCTTTTCGTCAAGCTGCGCCGCGCCGGTCTGGTCGAGGCGGTGCGCGGTCCGGGTGGCGGCTATCGTCTGGCGCGCAGCCCGTCGGACATCCGCGTGTCGGAGGTGATGGAGGCGGTCGAGGAAACCGTGAACGCGATGCATACCGGGGCCGGGGCCTCGGGCGGGGTGTCGGGGTCGCGGGCGCAATCGCTGACCAACCGACTGTGGGAGGGGCTGTCGGCCCATGTCTATGTCTTTCTGCACCAGACCCGGCTCAGCGATGTGATCCGCAACGAAATGCGGCCATGCCCGGCCGTGCCCGCGCTGTTCCGCGTGGTGGATGACGAGTGACGGAAGGCCAGGCTGATGCGTGAAAGACTCTATCTCTTCGACACCACCCTGCGCGATGGCCAGCAGACTCAGGGCGTGCAGTTCTCCATGCCGGAAAAGGTGCAGATCGCCCGCGCGCTTGACGCGCTCGGGGTGGATTATATCGAGGGCGGCTGGCCCGGCGCCAACCCGACCGACAGCGATTTCTTTCGCGACCGCCCGCAGACCCGCGCGACCTTTACCGCCTTTGGCATGACCAAACGCGCCGGGCGGTCGGCGGAAAATGACGATGTGCTGGCGGCGGTGCTGGATGCCGGCACGCCGGCGGTCTGTCTTGTGGGCAAGACGCATGATTTTCATGTGACCACCGCGCTTGGCATCACCCTGCCGGAAAATCTGGAGAATATCCGTGCCTCCATCGCCCATGTCGTCGCCAGGGGGCGCGAGGCGATGCTGGATGCCGAGCATTTCTTTGACGGCTACAAGGCCAACCCGGATTATGCGCTGCAATGTCTGATCGCCGCCCGCGATGCCGGCGCGCGCTGGATCGTCTTGTGCGATACCAATGGCGGCACCCTGCCCGAAGATGTGGGCCGGATCACCGCCGAGGTGATCGCGGCCGGCATTCCAGGCGACCGGTTGGGCATCCATTGCCATGACGATACCGGCAATGCGGTGGCCAATTCGCTGGCCGCGGTGCGGGCCGGGGCGCGGCAGGTGCAGGGCACGCTGAACGGCCTGGGCGAACGCTGCGGCAATGCCAATCTGACGACGCTGATCCCGACGCTTCTGCTGAAAGAGCCGTTCCGTTCGGATTGCGAGACGGGCATTTCCGATGCCGCGCTGGCGGGTCTTTTGAAGACCTCGCGCATGCTCGACGATATCCTGAACCGGGTGCCGCTGCGGTCGGCGCCCTATGTCGGGGCCTCGGCCTTTGCCCATAAGGCAGGGCTGCATGCCAGCGCGATCCTCAAGGATCCGACGACCTATGAACATGTCGATCCGGCGGTGATCGGCAATGAACGGCTGATCCCGATGTCGAACCAGGCCGGGCAATCGAACCTGCGCGCCCGGCTGGCGGCGGCGGGGATCGAGGTCGCGCCCGGCGATGTGCGGCTGTCGGCCATTCTCGACACGATCAAGACGCGCGAGGATGAGGGCTATGCCTATGACGGCGCGCAGGCGAGTTTCGAGTTGCTGGCGCGGCGCGAACTGGGCCTGTGCCCCAGCTTTTTCGAGGTGAAGCGCTACCGGGTGAACATCGAACGCCGCAAGAACAAGTATGACCGCATGGTCAGCCTCTCCGAGGCGGTGGTGGTGGTCAAGATCGGCGGTCAAAAGGTGATGTCGGTCTCGGACAGCATGGACGAGGCGGCCTCGGATCGTGGCCCGGTCAATGCGCTCTACAAGGCGCTGGTCAAGGATCTCGGGCCCTATCAGGCCTGTATCGACGACATGAAACTGGTCGATTTCAAGGTCCGCATCACCCAGGGCGGGACCGAGGCCGTGACCCGGGTCATCATCGACAGCGAGGATGGTCAGGGCCGGCGCTGGTCCACCGTGGGGGTCAGCCCCAATATCGTGGATGCCAGTTTCGAGGCACTGCTGGAGGCGATCCAGTGGAAGCTGATCCGCGATGCGGTGGTGCCCGCCGAATGACCGAAGCCTGCGCCGAGATCGTGCAACGCGCCGACCCGGAGCGTTTCGCCGCGCTGATGGCGGCGCCGGTGGCGGATCGGCCGGCGCTGGCGGTGATCTATGCCTTCAATGCCGAACTCGCCCGCGCGCCCTGGGCCAGCCAGGAGCCGATGATCGCCGAGATGCGCCTGCAATGGTGGCATGACGGTATCGAGGCCGAGGCCGCCGGGCCATCGGCCCCGCACGAGGTTCTGACGCCGCTGGGAAAACTGATCCGCACCAAGGCTTTGCCGCTTGATCTTCTGACGGGATTGGTGGCGGCACGGCAATGGGATATCTACCGCGATCCGCATACGGATGAGGCCGCGCTCTGGGCCTATCTGACGGCGACGGGCGGCGGGGTGATGGCGCTGGCCAGCCTTGCCACCAGCGCGCCCGGCTCGGTCCGCCCGGCAGCGCTGGCGCTTGGGGCGGCGCAGGGGCTTGCCAATTACCTGCGTGCGGTGCCACGGCTTGAGGATCTGGGCCGCATCCCTCTGGTTGATGGGCGCCCCGAGGCGGTGGCGGCGCTGGCGCGGCAGGGGCTTGATCTGCTCGACAAGGCGGCCGGTGTGCCGCGTGGCGCGGCGCTGGCGGCCTGGGCCACGCGGCCCTTGCTGCGCCAGGCGGCAGTCGAGCCGGGCCGCGTGGCGGAGGGCAAGCTGGAGATTTCAGAGTTTCAACGCCGGAAACGCCTGCTTTGGCAAAGCCTTACGGGGCGTTTCTGACCTAGGGGCGCGGCGCCCGGACCCTCGGGCAGACGCCTCCGGCGGGAGTATTTTTTCAAGAAGCAAAACGCCAAGGTCTTGCTCCTTGTCCAAATACTCATCTTTCAACCGGGCAGCTTGTCCTTGAGGAAGGACAGCGCGACTTGCAGACCGTCGGGCGCGATGCCATGGCCGGTGCCTTTCATGACATGGCCATAGACCTCGAACCCGGCAGCGACCAGCGCGTCGCCGGCGCGGCTCATGTCGGCGAAGGGCACGACCTCATCGGCGTCGCCATGGACCAGCAGGACCGGCGGTTTCACCCGGGTCTCGGCGGCGAGGGTTTCGGGCTGCAACAGGCGGCCGGAAAAGCCGACGACGCCGGCCATGGCCGCATCGCGGCGCGGCGCGAGGTGGAGGCTCATCATCGTGCCTTGGGAAAACCCAACCAGGGCAAGGGCTTCGATGCCGATCTTCTCATCCGCCAGTTTGGCGTCGATAAAGGCGTTGAGCTTGTCGAGCGAAACCGCCATCGAGGCGCGCGCGGCCTCTTCGGAGGAGCCGTCGAGCCAGGGGATTGGGAACCATTGATAGCCGAAGGGGCTGCCGACGCAGCGTTCCGGGGCATTCGGGCTGTAGAAGACCGTATCCGGCAGATGCGGCGCGAGCGGATCGGCCAGCCCCAGCAGATCGGCCCCGTCGGCGCCGTAGCCATGCACGAAGATGACCATCGAGCGCGTCTTGCCCGATTTCGGTGCCTTGCGTTGCGATTCCAGCATCATCTGA
>Ga0209053_1000707_pt1 | contig 19636 bp, 20 predicted proteins | sample EBPBio152010_DNA_FD_185864 | JGI IMG/M metagenome (GOLD analysis project Ga0209053, IMG submission 185864) | Wastewater treatment Type I Accumulibacter community from EBPR Bioreactor in Madison, WI, USA - Reactor 1_7/15/2010_ DNA (SPAdes)... | ecosystem: Engineered > Bioreactor > EBPR >... | reverse complement strand
GAAGGTGAAGAGTTTTTATTGAAACCTATGAACTGTCCTCATCACTGTGAAATTTATAATACAAAACCATGGTCGTATAAAGATTTACCAAAACGTTATGCTGAATTTGGTACTGTATATAGATATGAGCAAAGTGGTGAATTGCATGGATTAACTCGTGTACGAGGATTTACTCAAGATGATGCACATATTTTCTGTACGCCAGATCAATTGGATAGTGAGTTCAAAAAAGTAATTGACCTTGTATTATATGTATTTGGTTCGTTAGGATTTGAAAACTTCACAGCTCAGATTTCGTTGCGTGACCAAGAAAATAGAGATAAATACATAGGTAGCGACGAAAATTGGGAAAAAGCTGAAAATGCAATTATCAATGCTGCTGCTGATAAAGGTTTGAATACTGTAGTTGAATATGGTGAAGCTGCTTTCTATGGTCCTAAGTTGGATTTCATGGTAAAAGATGCTTTAGGAAGAAGTTGGCAACTTGGAACAATTCAGGTAGATTACAACTTACCTGAGCGTTTTGAATTGACTTATAAAGGTGCAGATGACAAATTACATCGTCCAGTTATGATTCACCGTGCACCATTTGGTTCGATGGAACGTTTTATTGCAATTTTACTAGAACATACCGCAGGAAACTTCCCACTTTGGTTGATGCCAGAACAAGCTATTATCTTGTCTTTGAGTGAGAAATATGAAAATTATGCGAAAAAAGTTTTAGAATTGCTAGAAAATCACGAAATTCGCGCCCTAATTGACAACCGCAACGAGACGATTGGTAAGAAAATTAGAGATGCCGAGGTTCAGAAAATGCCGTTTATGCTGATAGTTGGTGAGGAAGAAGAGAAAAACGGAACCATTTCTGTACGTCGTCACGGTCAAGAAGGAAAAGGTAATATCACGGTTACAATTGAAGAATTTGCTAAAATTGTGAACGAAGAAATTGCCAAAACATTAAAAACATTTGAAGTTTAACTAAAATAATAAAGCCATAGCAATTAGAAACAACAGAGGTTATCAACCTCGAGTAGAAAAAAAAGATGAACACAGAATAAATAATTTTATTCGTGTACCTGAAGTACGTCTTGTTGGAGACAATGTAGAACCAGGTATTTTTAAAACTGCAGATGCTATGCGTCTTGCGGATGAATTAGAATTAGATTTGGTAGAGATTTCTCCAAATGCTGAACCACCAGTATGTAAAATTATAGACTATAAAAAGTTTGTTTACATGCAAAAAAAGCGTGAAAAAGAGCTTAAAGCAAAATCAACGCAAATTGTGGTTAAGGAAATTCGTTTTGGTCCTCAAACAGACGAACATGATTATGAGTTCAAAAGAAAAAATGCTGAAAAATTCCTTAAAGAAGGTTCAAAATTAAAAGCATTTGTATTCTTCAAAGGACGATCAATCATTTATAAAGAGCAAGGACAAATATTATTATTACGTTTAGCTCAAGACTTAGAAGAGCATGGAAAAGTAGAAGCTTTACCGGTTCTTGAAGGAAAGAGAATGATTATGTACATTGCTCCGAAGAAGAAAAAATAAAATTCAGAATTAAATCTCTGAAATAAAAATAAGTAAGTAAGTTAAATTTAAATAAATTAGGGAAATTATGCCTAAAATGAAAACAAAATCTAGTGCTAAGAAACGTTTTAAAGTTACTGGCTCTGGAAAAATTAAAAGAAAACACGCTTTCAAAAGCCACATCTTGACTAAAAAGTCTAAGAAGCGTAAATTAGCTTTAACTCACTCTGCATTAGTTGCTAAAGTGGATGAAAAAAGCATTAAACAACAATTAAGAATTATCTAATCGACAATTGTCAATTAAAGAATAATTCTTTAGGTTAAAACAATTTTAATAACCTTGGAGTATGGCTATAAAGTTCCTTTGATTAAATTCAGGACGCCTGCTACAAAAACACAAGAAAATTATGCCAAGATCAGTAAATTCAGTTGCTAAAAGAGCAAGAAGAAAAAAGATAATGAAGCAAGCCAAAGGTTTCTTTGGTCGTCGTAAAAACGTTTGGACTGTAGCTAAAAACGCAGTTGAAAAAGCGATGGTTTACGCTTATCGCGATAGAAAACAAAACAAGAGAAACTTCCGTTCATTATGGATTCAACGTATTAACGCTGGAGCTAGATTAGAAGGAATGTCTTACTCTCAATTCATGGGATTAGTTAAGAAAAACGGTATCGAATTGAACCGTAAAGTATTAGCAGATTTAGCAATGAATCACCCAGAAGCTTTCAAAGCTGTTGTGAAAAAAGTGAAATAAAAAACGTTTGTACAACCCGTTTAACTTACTTACATATAGAAAATCCCAATCGAAAGGTTGGGATTTTTTGTTTTTTTTAAGTATAATTTTATCTAACTAAAAACTTCTTCCTTCTCTCCATCATAACTCGCAAAAACCATACTTGGATGCGAATCTTGATGAAACATATTTCCGTCTTTATCAATAGCAATTGCTCCAGCAAAACCATCATAAGGTTTCAATTCTGCGAAAGTTTTTTCGAATGCTTTATCTAATGAAAATCCATCGGTAACACGTGTAACAATTTTGGCAGCAGTTGCATTACTTACAATATCTTCTCCAACTCCTGTCAAACTCACACCGCAAAACTCATTCACATAATTTCCAGCAACCGTAGCACTATCTGATATTCTTCCAGGAATTTCAAATCCTTTTCCTCCAGTTGAAGTTGCAGCAGCAAGATTTCCATTGAAATCTAAAGCCACACAACCTACAGTTCCTGTTCCTGTTGCGGCTAATTTTGCTTCATATTCAGCTCTTCGCTGTGGAATTTCAGTAGAAAACTTTTCAAATCCGTGTTGTCTTGCAAAATCGGTTGCTCCACTTCCACCCAAAACTCTATCGTCAACTTTCATCAATTCTAAAGCCACATGAATAGGATTTTTCACTTCCTCAATATTGATAACGCCACTGAATTTCTGAGTTGTTCCATCCATCAAAGATGCGCTCATTCTAATTTTTCCATCACTTTGAATCTGCGAACCAATTCCGGCATTAAACAAGTCGTCATCTTCTAATAACGAAACTGCATAAACTACCGTTTCAACAGCCGAATGTGTTTTCAAATACTCGTAAGAATCCTTTACAATTCGCAATAAAGCATTTTGCTTAGCAACTTTAGTCTCCTGACTTGTTGAAGATTCAGAAAAAAAACCACCGTGAATTATTATTTTCATTTTAGATATTAGATTTTAAATATTTGATATCAGCTATCTAATATTTAATATGGAATTAAACGTATTGCGAACTATTAATAGTCATTTTAAAAGTATCCAAATCAAAAGTATCATTTTTGCTCATTACATGAGTCACTAAATGATTTATAGATATGGGTTTACCAAGTTCAACCTGAGTCAAATTAGTGTCTTTCACTTCTCTTCCATCGACTAAAATTACAAGTCCAGAACCGATAGCTTCCATTTGTCGACCGTTCAAAATCAACAAACCTGTATCTTCTCCTAGACCAATTCCTAAAACTTTTGGATTTCCAACAACGGCTTGAAACAATCTTCCAATTCTTCCACGCTGCACAAAATGCGTATCGATTACAACATCATCTATTAATCCTAAACCAGAAGTAATTTTCACCTCACCTTTCAACAAAGCTTCATGACTACTACCTTGATAAATCATATTATTACTAGCAGCAGCAGCTCCAGCAGAAGTTCCTGCGTAAATAAAATCAGTATTTCTATACTTTTCAATCAATATATCATCAAATGGTGTTCCACCTAAAATAGAAGTCAATCTCAATTGATCGCCACCAGTAAACATTACTACATCAGCAGCTTTTAATCGCTCTAAAATTTCAGGCTCACTCGCTTGTTCACGTTTTTCTATATATAAAACATCAACATTATTCGCACCTAAATAGCTAAAAGCTTTCACGTATTCCGGTCCTATTTCTCTCGGAATTTTAGATGCTGTAGTGATAACTTCAATCCTAGATAACTCTTTATTTACGGATTCTTTTATGATTCTTTTCAAAATTCCCTCTTCAAAAAAGTTTAAATTCTTTGGAGCGTCTTTATCTAGATTTGTTTCGGTAAAACTGCCTTTATCAACAGCGCCACCTATTATTATTAGTTTTCCTTGTATTTTCATGCGGTAAAAATAACTATTTCATAATATTTGGCAAACGTTTTATTGCTTTTTGAAGCGAAACTTATCGACTACTTATTAACCATGTTCCTGCTTTACGCTCTACAAGGTGCCGCTTCAATCAGGGCTAAACGGCATTTGTATTGTATTTCATTCAATTTTTCAAAAGAAATTCCGTTATTTTAACTTACAAAAAGCAAAGCAAATCCTTAAAAATCAACACAACGATAATAAATCAAATAAAAAACAAACTTTTTCTCATAAAAAATGTTTCATAATAATAAATATTTTCTATTTTTAACAAATCCATTACAATCAATACAAAACAAAATACCAATAGAATTATGAAGATCGATAAAATTCAAGCGTTACGTGGACCAAATATTTGGAGTGTACAAAGAAAAAAGCTAATCCAAATGCGATTAGATTTAGAAGATTTAGAAGAACGTCCAACTAATAAAATTGAAGGTTTTCGTGAACGAATTGAAGCCATGTTTCCTACAATGATTGAACATCGTTGTTCCGAAGGTTGCCGTGGCGGATTCTTCTCTCGTGTTGATAGAGGAACTTGGATGGGACACGTTATCGAGCATATTGCTTTAGAAATTCAAACCCTTGCCGGAATGGAAACCGGTTTCGGAAGAACTCGTGAAACCAAAACTCCAGGAATATATAATGTAGTTTTCAGTTATACCGAAGAAAATGTAGGTTTATATGCAGCAGAAGCAGCAGTAAGAATTGCAGAAGCTTTAATAGATGGAACCGATTACAATCCAGAAGAAGATATTCAAAAAATGCGTGAAATTCGTGAGCGCGTTAGACTTGGACCTTCTACAGGAAGCATCGTTGAAGAAGCTGTTGCAAGAGATATTCCATGGATTCGTTTAGGAACAAATTCACTTGTACAATTAGGTTATGGTGTAAACCAAATGCGTTTTCAAGCAACAATTACTTGTAAAACGAGTAGTATTGCTGTAGATATTGCATGTAATAAAGAGCAAACTAAAAAAATGTTAGATGCAGCTTCTATTCCTGTCGCAAGTGGCGGAATCTGTGTTGATGAAGAAGATTTAGAAGCAGTTGTAAAGAAAATTGGTTATCCAATTGTATTAAAACCATTAGACGGAAATCACGGAAAAGGTGCGTCAATAAACGTAAAAACTTGGGAAGACGCCGTTGAAGGTTTAGCTTATGCAAAAAAATACAGTCATCGAGTAATTGTAGAAAAATTCATCACAGGTTATGACTTTAGAGTTTTAATCATTGATAATAAATTAGTTGCAGCTGCAAAAAGAGAACCAGCTCACGTAAAAGGAGATGGAAAACAAACCATTCAACAATTAATTGAAGAAACCAACCTTGACCCAAGACGTGGTTATGGCCATGAAAATGTTTTAACACAAATCGATGTTGATAGAGATACCACTGATTTACTAGAAAAACTGGGTTATACATTAGAAACAGTTCCAAGAAAAGATGAAGTCGTTTATTTAAAATCAACGGCTAATTTGAGTACAGGTGGAACTTCTGTTGATATAACTGACATGATGCATCCAGAAAATATTTTCCTTTGCGAAAGAATTTCTCGAGTAATCGGATTAGATATTTGTGGAGTTGACATCATGGCAGAAAATTTAACGCAACCATTAAAGGAAACAGGCGGTTGTATTCTTGAAGTTAATGCTGCACCAGGTTTTAGAATGCACTTAGCTCCTAGCGAAGGTTTGCCTAGAAACGTAGCTGCTCCTGTAATTGATATGCTTTATCCTCCAGGAAAACCTAGTAGAATTTCGATTATTGCCGTAACAGGAACTAACGGAAAAACTACAACGACACGTTTAATGGCGCATATTGTAAAAAATAATGGCTATCGTGTAGGTTTCACAACATCTGATGGGATTTATGTTCAAAACCATTTGATGGAAAAAGGTGATACCACAGGACCAATTTCTGCCGAATATATTTTAAAAGATCCAACGGTTGAATTTGCAGTTCTAGAAACGGCTCGTGGCGGAATTCTTCGAGCAGGTTTAGGTTTCAGTCGTTGCGATATTGGAATTATTACCAACATTCAAGAAGACCATTTAGGATTATCAGATATTCATACTTTAGACGATTTAGCTCGTGTAAAAGCTACTGTTGTTCGCAGTATCAAAAAAGATGGTTGGGCCATTTTAAATGCAGAAGACGACCAATGTTTGAAAATTGCAAACGAATTAAGTTGCAATGTTGCCTATTTTTCAATGGATGAAAACAATCCAAAAGTAGTTCAATTTGCTAAAGAAGGAAAAATTGTAGCTGTTTACGAAAACGGATTCATCACCATAAAAAAAGGCGAATGGAAAATTCGTGTTGAAAGAGCCACTCACGTTCCGTTAACAATGGGCGGAAAAGCTAAATTTATGATTGCTAATGTTTTGGCAGCCACTTTAGCAGCCTATTTACAAGGTTTTAAAACAGAAGATATTAGTTTGTCATTGCAAACATTCATTCCAAGTGCGGCGCAAACTCCAGGAAGAATGAATATTTTCGAATTCAAAAAATTCAAAGTATTGATTGATTTTGCTCACAATCCTGCAGGATATAAAGGTGTTGAAGAATATTTAAGTAGTGTTGAAGCTACCAAAAAAATCGGAATTATTGCCGGCGTTGGTGACCGACGTGATGAAGACATTAAAGAATGTGCTACAATAGCTGCGAGAATGTTTGACCACATTATTATCCGTCAGGAAAAATATTTACGTGGAAGAACCGAAGAAGAAATCATTGGTTTAATCATGGAAGGTATTGCAGCTTCTGGCAAAACAGTTACTCATGAAATCATTTCTAAAGAAACCGAAGCTATCAAACACGCCATTGACACTGCCGAAGATGGAACATTTATCACAGCATTAAGTGATGTAGTTACTAATGCAATTGAAATCGTTCAAAGTTATTTGGATAAAGAACAAGAAGAAACTGTTTAAAAGATAAATTTTTAATACATAAAATCCCAAATTCCAAACGGTTTTTGGGATTTTTAAATAATTATACTAACTAAAATTTTAATAAATGAACTTCTTTAAAAAACTATTTTCTTCAAATAAAGATGAATCAAATGAAAGTAATTCCGATTCAGAATCACCTAAAATAAAAGAAGTATATAGAGAGGATTATTTCCAAAATCGATTTATTGAAACTGATATTTATGAAAATCTAACCATAATAGAAGGTTGTATAAAAATGATTGAAAGCTATTATTTGGATAATAATATTGAAAAAATAATTAGTAATCCAATAAATCATCCTTCAAATTTAGATCAAGTTGTTGAAGAAGGAATGGGATTTCATAGGTATTGCCAATCATTTGGGCAAGAAGATAGTCAGATAATATTTATTTTAGCTTACGCTTTTGCTGAATTTTTAATTAAAGAAAATAATTTCAAATTTTATAAAGACAATGAACCTGAATTTCCTCTGAGATCAATAACATTGAAATTGGAAGTAAATGGAGCAGTTTTATCATTATACCCTTTTGAGTATTCTCTAAAAGTTTTGAATAACGAATCTAAATTTGAATCGTTATATGAAAAATTAAAAACACAAACACAGAGCATGCCCAATTTGAAAGATGACTTTATGAATAATTTAAAAGAAAACATTAAATAATTTAATGAAAGAACTTTATCAATTAATTTCGCAACTAGAATCTAAAATTCCTTTTCACGAAAAGACAAATCCTATTGTTTCTAGTTCTACAGTAGGTTGGCAAATTGAGCACAGTTTGAAAACCATTTATCAAATTGCTTTAGCTGTTAAAAACTCGAATCCTCAAGAATACAAATGGAAATTCAATAAAAGTAAATTGTTTATTTCAATCATTGGTTTCATTCCAAGAGGCAAAGCCAAAGCTCCAAAAGTAGTTCTACCTGATGAAAATATTTCCGAAGAATCTCTAATGTTAAGTTTGCAAAAAGTAAAAACAGCACTTCAAGAATGGGATTCGTTTGATAAAAACGCCTATTTCCCACATCCCTTTTTCGGAAACTTGAATAAAAAATCTACAATGTGGTTTTTGAAATTACATACCAATCATCATTTGAAAATTGTAAATGATATTTGTAAAGCATAATTTCAAATTATAAAATGATTAAAAAATCAATTTAATTTAGATTTTTCCAATAAATGTAAGACCTTTGCACACTTTTATTTAAGGAATTATATGAAGAAGAAAATAGAAATTCTTGCTCCTGCAAAAGATTTAATTCACGGAATGGCAGCTATAAATGCCGGTGCCGATGCTGTTTATATTGGTGCACCACAATTTGGAGCACGTTCTAACGCGCACAATTCTATTGAAGATGTAGCTGAATTAGTAAAATATGCTCACCTTTTTAATGCACAAGTTTTTGTTGTTATCAATACTATATTATATGATGATGAATTAGAAACGTGCCGTCAATTAATTTGGAAATTATATGACATAGGTGTTGATGCCTTAATCATTCAAGATATGGCAATCATGGAAATGGATTTGCCTCCAATAGTTTTACATGCAAGTACTCAAGCTAATAATCGTGATGCTGACAAAATAAAATTCCTAAAAGATGCCGGAATGAAACGTGTGGTTTTAGCGCGTGAGTTGAATTTACACCAAATAAGAGAAATCCATGAAGCCACAGATGTTGAATTGGAATTCTTTGTAACTGGAGCTTTATGTGTTTCGTTTAGCGGAAATTGTTACATGAGTGTTGCCAATGGTGAACGTTCGGCTAACCGTGGTTCGTGTGCGCAAAACTGCCGTTTGCCTTACAATTTAATTGATGGAAATGGCGATACGTTAATTAAAAATAGTCACTTACTTTCTATAAAAGATTTCGATGTTTCTGATCAAATTCCAAATTTAATTGAAGCCGGAATTTGTTCTTTTAAAATTGAAGGTCGTTTGAAAGATATCGTATATGTCAAAAATAATGTATCGTATTTACGTCAAAAATTGGATGCTTTTTTAGAACAAAATAGTGATAGATACATCAAAGCATCTTCAGGAAAATCTACTTATACTTTTGAATCTTCATTAGATAAGTCGTTCAATCGTGGTTATACTGATTATTTTGTAAACGAAAGACATCAAGCTATTGGTTCTTGGGAAAGTCCAAAATCAAAAGGACAATATATTGGAAAACTGATTAAAACTGTTGGAAATTCGTATCAAATTGAAAATGGCGAATTACTTAATAATGGTGATGGTTTGTGTTTCATAAACGAAAACAACGAAGCCGACGGAATTTATGTAAACCGAGCTGAAAATGGTTTTGTGTATCCAAATGTTCTAAAAGAAATAAAAGATGGAACGTTTATTTACAGAAATAACGATGCTGCTTTTATCAAAATTGTAGAACGCGAAGACAGTGCTGTTCGTAAAATCAGTACTACTTTACTTCTATCTGAAAATGAAAATGGTTTTGAACTAAAAGCTACTGACGAAGACGGAAATGTTAGCGTTGTAACTTTAGTTCATCCAAAAGAGCAAACTAAAAATAATGAATCGATTGAGGAAAATTTCAAAATAAATTTAGCAAAAACCGGTTTTACACCTTATAATGCTGATGAAATTACAATTGAATTCTCTCAAAATTGGTTTTTACCTATTTCTAAAATTAATGAAATGCGTAGAACAGTTTATGAGCAATTGTCTGAAATTCGTTTGGCAAATTACGTTCGTGAAGAACATCAAATGGTTAAAACATCACATCCATATCCAGAAAGTAAATTGGATTTTATGTACAATGTTGCCAACAAAACGGCTCGTAAATTCTACGAAAGACATGGTGTAACCGAAATAGAACAAGCCTTCGAATTGCAATGGGATCCGGGAAAATCTCGTGTTATGACAACTAAATATTGCATCAAATACGAATTAGAAAAATGTCCAAAATACCATAAAGATACTATGGATGGTAAACTAAAAGAACCATTAGTATTGAAACAAGGTGAGCTAGAATACAAACTGAAATTCAACTGCAAACCATGTGAAATGGAAATTTGGGAAAAAGATGCAGAGTTTGAGATTGAAGAAGATTAGTTTTCAGATTTTTTGAATTAAGTTTGTCTATCAAAAGCAATATTATTTTACCAACAATAATTAATAAATTAAAATTTTGAAAATAGCTTATTTACATGGATTAGATTCAAATAATTTAGGTCCAAAAAATGAATGGCTAAAAGAAATTTCTGAAGTTTATGATCCTTTAATTGATTACAGAGAAAAAAATATTTATCAAAAAATTAAATCTCGAATTAAAGATTTTAATCCAGATATAATTATTGGTTCTTCAATGGGTGGTTTTTTTGGCTATGAAATTGCTAAAGCCCAAAACATAAAAGCCCTTTTGTTTAATCCAGCATTACATTCTAGGAGTTATGAACCTGATATGCATGGTTATGTAAAAGGAAATTTTAATCCATACATGCATTTTGTTTTAGGTAAAAATGATCCTATCATTAATCCATTCAGAACAATTGAAATCATAAAAAAGGAAGGATACTCATCTGATAATTATAGTCTTTTAAATCACGGGCATGATACATCAATAACGTTATTTCAGTCAGAAATCACTAAATACATCAAGAAGAAATTGTAACAAAGGATAATGATTTTAGTCTAACTATCATTATCCTTTTTTTATACCTTTACCACAACAAACAAATTATATTATGAACAAAAAAATTATACTATTCTTCAGTTTATTTATTGCTATTGTTTCTCAAGCACAATTGAAGAAAATTACATTAGAAGACGGCGTTTTGCAACAAGGAAGAAAATTTGGAGCCGATAAATTAACTGGTTTTCAATGGATTCCAAACTCAAACAAATATGTTTATTATACAGATGTTTGGACCAAAATGATGTCGGCAACTACAACTGATGCCAAAGCAACTGAATTGGCAACTTTAGCTGACATCAACACCGCTTTAGGGACTAAATTAAGAAACTTCTTTGGAGTAGAATGGATCGATGCTTCTACAATTTTAGTTTCAGAAAATGGAAAATATTTTACTTATTCTTTGACTTCTAAATCAGGAAAAGAAATTTTACAAACTCCAGAAACTGCCGAAAATCAAACCTTTGACAAATCAAAACAAAATTTAGCTTTTACAGAAGCTAACAATTTATTTCTTATAAATAAAAACAAAGAAAAAGTTGCTGTTACTAATAATGCTGATAAAAATATTGTTTCGGGACAATCTATTTCAAGAAACGAATTTGGAATTTCTGGTGGTATTTTTTGGTCACCAAAATCATCTTATTTAGCTTTTTATCAAAAAGATGAAACCGATGTTGCAGATTATCCTTTATTAGACATTAATGAAACTCCAGGAAAATTGGTTTCGATAAAATATCCAATGATTGGTCAAAAATCGGAAAAACCTAGAGTTGGAATTTATAATTTAGCTTCAGGAAAAACAGTTTTTATTTCTCCAAGAAATAATGCTGACGATTATTTGACGAATCTTTCTTGGACTCCAGACGAAAAATTCATCTTAATTGCTGAATTAAATCGTGGTCAAAATGATATGTGTTTGAATTTATATGATGCAAATTCAGGTGTATTTATCAAAACTCTTTTAAACGAAATTAGTGACAAATGGGTTGAACCAGAACACGATGCCTTTTTTCCAAGTGAGAAATCAAATAATTTTGTTTGGCATAGCGAAAAAAATGGTTTTCAAAATTTATACTATTATACAATCGATGGTAAATTGATTAAACAATTGACTAGTAACAAATTTGTAACAAGAGATATTTTAGGAGCAAATCCAGCAGGAACTGAAATTTACTTTAAAGCAACAGGTCCAAATCCGACTAATATGTTGGTTTATAAAGTTGATTTGAAAGGAAAACAAACCTTGATCACTAAAGATGAAGGTGTTCATAATGTTTCCATTTCATCTGATTATAATTGGATTTTTGATGAATATTCTAATCACTCAACGCCATCAAAATCGTTACTTTACGACAAAAAAGGTAAAGCAATTACTCTTTTGGAAAGTAAAAATAAATATGAAGGTTACGAAATGGGAACGGCTGAAATCAAAACGATAAAAGCTGCCGATGGAACAACCGATTTATATACAAGATTAATCAAACCAAGTAATTTTGATGCCTCAAAAAAATATCCTTTAATGGTTTATGTTTATGGTGGACCACATGCGCAAATGATTACGAATTCTTATTTAGATGGCGCGAATTTATGGATGTATTGGATGGCAGAACAAGGTTATTTAGTATTTACAGTGGACAATCGTGGTTCTGACAATCGTGGATTTGCTTTTGAAAGTGTGATTCATGGAAAATGTGGAACTAATGAAATTGAAGATCAAATAAAAGGTGTAGAATACTTAAAATCATTACCTTATGTTGACGGAAATCGTTTAGCGGTTCACGGTTGGAGTTATGGTGGATTTATGACTAATTCGTTAATGCTAAGAAAACCAGATGCTTTTAAAGTTGGAGTTGCTGGTGGACCCGTTGTAGATTGGAAATGGTATGAAGTAATGTATGGCGAACGCTACATGGACACACCTACAGAAAATGCTAAAGGTTTTGAAGAAGCAAGTTTACTTACTTATGTCAAAGATTTGAAAGGAAAATTATTGCTAATTCATGGAACTAGCGACGACGTTGTTGTGGAACAACACAATTTATCATTGGTAAAGAAATTTGTGGAAGCAGGAAAACAAGTAGATTATTTCCCTTATCCAATGCACAAACACAATGTAATTGGGAAAGACAGAGTACATTTGATGACTAAAGTTTTAAACTATATTATAGAAAACAATAAATAAAAATAAAATTTTATAAAATTTAAAATCCCAAATTTCAATGATAATTGAGTTTGGGATTTTTCATTTTATATTACTTTTACAAAAAAATCACAATGAAAAAGCATATTTCTATAACACTTTCATTTTTCTTTATCATTAGCATTATTTCTTGTAAAAAAGAAAGTAAATCTGAGGAGAAATCAATTTCAGTTACAAAAGAAATAACACCTGAAACTGCTAATGATACAATTAATTGGTATACAGAGTTATGTGAAATGAATAGTAAATTTGATACTTCAAAATACACTAAAAAACAACTAAAAGATACACATCATCTTTGGTTTGGAACAAGTGGTTATATCAGTTTTAATGGTTATCCTGTATTTAATTTGGAAGACAAAACAGAACCCATTACCGTTTTAGAAGAACGATATGCTGAAGGAAAAGCCGAACTTGAAAACTTAGAAATAGTTGATTTACCTTATTGGAACAACTTGAAAAAACTAAAACTTCAGGAATTAAAATCGTTTTATGATCACCAAAAATTAGCTTTTTCTGCTTATTCAAATCTATCTCTTTTAAAAAATACTTCCTATAATCCAAAAGCAAAAGTATATGTTGACGCTTTGGTTTCTGGTGATAGTTTGAAAATGATTGCTGCTTGGAAAAAATTAAATGAAGAACAAAAAGCCAACAATGGTTCACCTGATAATGTTGAGAAAAAATTTCAAAGCAGATTAAATTCTCCACAATGTTTGGAATATGCAAAAATGGATTTGTTCACCTTTGGTTGGAGCAACAATACTATCAAATCTTGCAAAGAATATAAAGTTTTAGAAAATACTGAAATTATGTATGAAGAATATAAAAAATTATTTATTTCAACAACAGAAGAATGTAGTGAACCTTAATAAGCTTCTATTTTTTTTTCTTTTTTTACTAAAAAATTCCACTCCTTGTAAATGAATATTTGAAATAGAATAAAAAACAATGAGTTAAAAATCCAAATATCGAGATAAACCGGTTCGTTTATAAAAACTAATTGTGTATTTCCTGTTAAAAAAATCAAACAACTGCTCATTAAATAGAATGTCAAACCATAGCAAAAGAAATGATACTTATAAGATTCTTTTATATTTTCATAGAAGTAAACGATTGAATATAAAATTAAAAGAATTGATGTTGTCCCAATTTCAAAATTATTGAATTCCCAATATAATGAAGGTGTTTTATAATATTGAAAGCATAAAATAAGTAACACAACTACTAAATTAATGTAAACTATTCGCTTTAGTAATTTATTTTTAAATACTTGATAGAAGAATAAACTCAACACTATAAACTGAATAACGAAATAATAATGTGATAGGAAAAAGTTTTTATTTGGATATAAAATACCTATTATATTACAACATAGTTCAACAACAAATTGAACGATTAAGTAATACATAATGTATCTATAAACAATATCTTTAGCTTTTCTAGATTTAAAAAACAAGACACTATTAATAAGTAAAAGGAAGAGACCAATTAAACTAATTGTAAAGGAAAAAAGCATGTTTTTTTTAAGTTTTCTGTTTTTTCTTTTTCGCTGCAGGAAATAAGACATTGTTTAATATCAAACGAAAACCAGGTGAGTTTGGATGCAAATCTAAAACTGTTGGAGCATCACCTACTCTATGTTGATAATCTTCAGGATCATGTCCTCCAAAAAAAGTAAAAAATCCTTTACCCTTTTGACCATGAATATATCTTGCCTCTTCATTCAATTCATTCTGACCTAAAACTAAAACATTAGATTTTATTAATTCTCTTTCAAATGAAGTTGTTTGTCCCATAAAACCTTTTACTAATTGGGTATGATTTTGACATAACATACTAGGAATTACATCCCATTTTGCAGAATATTCCATTAAAGTAAAGTAATCTTTCTCCATCTGAATTCTTCTTTTTTCGGTCATATCAATATCTGAAAACTCATAATGCTCTGGTTTTCTATCCAAAATAAAATTTTTAAAAGCAAATGTTCTAGCATAATCAATTTTTGACTGATAATTAGCTTCACTATCATCGCCATCAAACATTGGCTCGCATATATCAACACCTTCAGCTGCAAGAGCTATATCAAAACTATCTGTTGCTGAACACATTGCAAACATAAAACCACCACCAATAACAAAGTCTCTTATTTTTTTTGTAACAGCTAACTTTTCTTCAGACACTTTTGAAAAACCAAGTTTTGCAGCCAATGCTTCAGCTTCCTTTTTTTGATCTATATACCATGGTGCATTTCTATAAATACCATAAAATTTACCATATTGTCCTGTAAAATCTTCATGATGTAAATGCAACCAATCGTATAATATTAATTGATCATTAAGGACTTCTTCATCATAAATTGGTGTAAATGGAATTTCAGCATAAGTTAGTACCATAGTAACAGCATCATCCCAGGGTTGCTTTCCTTTAGGTGTATAAACTGCTATTTTAGGTGCTTTCTCTAAAACAACAGTTTCCATATTTTGAGAAGGTGAAGAAATTTCATCAAGAATTTGATTAGCTTCACCATCAGAAAGAACTTCAAAACTTACACCTCTAATTTGACATTCTTTTCTTATTTCTGGAGCATCTGGCAATAAAAAAGAACCACCTCGATAATTCAATAACCAACTTGCTTTATATTGTTTATCAAGGCACCAATAAGTTATACCATAAGCTTTTAGATGGTTTTTTTGAGAAACATCATCCATTGGTAATAATATAAAATTAGCGTGAACCTTGATTACACAAACCAAAAGAAGCATTAGACAAACTGACTTTAATAATTTCATATTGAATGAATAAATTTATCTTCGAAGATACTATTTTTAGATTATATGGTCAAAGATAATGTTTTGTTAAATATTTTACATTAAAACTAAAAACACGTAAAACTACGTATATGAGGAAAATTTATTGTTCTTATTTTTGAATTAGAAAATAAACACAATTTATCATGAACATAAACGATACAATAACTATGAGTAATTCTTTTAAAAGTATGAATATTTTAAAAAAATTAGGACTAACTATATTATTAGTAATGCTGTTAGTTTATTTTGCTTTATCATTAAAATTTATATTAAGCTAACTATTTAATGAATTACAAATTAAGGCTTGAAACGAAAGGTATTTATATTTCAGATTTACAGATTATTATCAATTCAATAAAAGATAATGGCAATAAAACTTCATGTGATGCAATCATTGTATCACATCCTAAAGGCTCTGAAATAACACTTCTTATGAATTTTGGATTGGAAACCAATTCAAAAAATCCACCTGCTAATGCATCTTTAAATATCTTAGGTTTTAAGACATCTAATAATCAAGAATTTATTTTTGATATTAATCCATTTCCATGTGAAAAATCTAAAATCAATACAAAAAAGATGGATGTAAATGGATCCTATAAAAGTTTAGGCTACTCTATGCAACTTCCTTCAATAACTAATGAAAATTTACACGAGAGTATTACTATTTTAAATAACATTATAAATAGTTCTCAAATTGGTCAAAAAGAATATGATTCTATCACTAGATTAATAATTATTTTAAGCGAGGCAATTAGATTTACATCTGTTGCAAAAGGCGTAAATAGTGTTCTTGATAATAACGAAGTCTCTTTTAATCCAAATTTATTTGAAATTATTGGTTGGGGTGGACACTCAATAGCGAGTTAAAGTTCATCTGTTAATAATAATTTATTTTGTATTGCATAAACTACTAAACCTGCAATATTTTTAGACTCGGTTTTAATCATCAAATTAGTTCTGTGCCCTTCAACTGTCCTTGAGCTTATAAATAATTTTTCTGCAATTTCATTTGTACTTAATTGTTGGCAAATCAATGTTAAAACTTCTCTTTCTCTATTAGTCAAAAACTCTTCATCAAAAGTACTTTTATTAGATTTATTATTTGATAATATATCATCCTGAATGACCTGCATAACGATATCATTATAGTAAAATCCTTTAATTGCAACTTCATTTATAGTTTCAATCATTTCAATTGGCGATGCACTTTTAACCAAATAAGATACAGCTCCAACATTTATCATATTGGCAATAAATGATTTAGTGTTATAACTAGTTAAAGCAATAATTTTAACTTCTGAAAACTCTTTATGAATAATTTTAGTAGCTTCAACTCCATTTATTCCTGGCATTTTTAAATCCATTAGAATAATATCGGGTTGAGTGTCACATGTTTTTAGATAATCAATTATTTCAGCACCATTAGAAGCTTCAAAAACGACTTCAATATTTTTTTCTCTTTGTAACAAAAAATAAATTCCTTTTCGGAATAATTCCTCATCATCAGCCAAAACTATTTTTATTGTATTACTCATAAATTAAAAAGTAAATTTGATTTTAACACCATTATTTAAAGAAGAATCAATTGTAAAAGTTCCATTCAAAAAGTTGATTCTACTTTCAATGTTTTTCATACCTAAACCTTTCTGAGAATCATCAGATTTGCAATTAAATCCAATTCCATTATCCGAATAGATACAAGTATTTTGATTATCTATTGATTTAAAAGCTATCGAAATTTCAGTAGCTTTTCCATGTCTTACTGAGTTATTTAATAACTCTTGTAGTATTCTAAAAACATGTAGGTGTTTGTCTATATCTGAAATATCAAACTTCAAAACATTTTGATAAATTACATTTACGCTTTTTGAGCTATTAAACTCAACTACCAATTCTTCAACTCCAGCGTGAAGTCCAAATTTTTCAAGAACAGGAGGCAATAAATCATGTGCAATTCTTCTAGAATTTTCTAAAGCTTTTTGAGTTAAATCGGTAATATTATTTGTAATATCAAGTAACTCATCATCAGATAAATTTGGTGTTTTTAAGAGATGTGTATTTAATGAAACTACATTTAATTTAGAACTAATATCATCGTGTAAATCTTGAGCAATACGCTTTCTTTCTGCTTCTTGAGTAAGAATTACAGAACGCAAAAGCTCCTTTTGATGACTAATTTCTAGGTTTTTTTTTTCAATTTCTTTTTGGATGATTTTCTTTCTAGAAAAATAAAAAAACAAAATTACGATGAAAGACATTAGCAAAAATGCCATAAAAACTGAACCAATTGCAAGATTCATATCATCATTATAAAATGCTAAAAAAATATTATTTTTCATCTAACCTTCTAGAGTTAAGTTTATACCATTCAATAAAAATGAAAATCAAATAAGTAATATACAAACCAATATTTAACGATTGCAAAATATTATCAAAAGAAAAATCAAACTTATAATGAAGATTTCTTGGTAAAAAAGTTACAGTACTTCCAAATAAATAAATCAAAATTCCACAATTTATGTAGTAAAACTCTTTTTTATTTGATAACATATTATAGAAATGAAAAGTACTGTAAACTATTAATGATATTGAAGTAAACAATATTTCAATTGGATTGTAATTAAATAGTGAAGAAGGATTTAAACTAAAACTTAAAACTACAACACTAATGGTTATTCCTAAATTCCATTTAATTATTTGTTGCTGATATTTTTCTTTAAGAAGTTCAATATAAAACAAACTCAACATAATAAATTGACCACAAAAATAAGCATGTGATAAAACTAAATTTTCATATCCAAAATAAATAAATGATTTTAAAGCTATTTGAACTGCAACAATTACTCCCAAATAAATAGTATAAATTCTGTAAGCTTTATTTCCTTTGTTGAAACGAAGAAGAAAAAGTATAAAATTTATAAACAAAAGTATATTTGCACTAATTTCAAATATCTTGAACATTAATTACAATTTAAATAATGGACTATTTACGTCGCAATTTTTAGGACATCCTTGAGTAAAATCATAAATATATTGTCCTGCTTCATCATCTATCAAATCATTACCATCAACATCTACTCCTACAATCATTAATTTGCAATTACCATTATCATCTATACCTAGATAAGAACGAACATTTACTGTACTTTCTTCAGCCATTACTTGAGATAAATCTATTTCTGGTATTAAAAAAGCTCTAATATCCTTGCTAGGATTATCAATCCAATTTTGTGCCCATTTTTGAGCTTGTTCTAATGTAATTGTGTTTTCTGCCATGATTATTTATATTTAGTTAGGGTTAAATACTTATTTCTGTAATAATGAAAAATAATAATAATTAGAAAAGCAAACGACAAAGAAACCGTAAATAGAATCTTTATCAAATCAATAAATTGCTCACCATTTAATTTACTACCAATCATATAATTCATGCCTTTGCTTAGAAGTCATAAAATTATAATAATGTTTTGGTTAAAAACCACGTAAAACTACGTGTTTTTTAATACAAAAAAAAGTCCTGATTTCTCAGAACTTTCAATATTTTTAAAAAGGAACATCACTATCGTCGTCATTGGAGTTGGAACTACTTCCAAAAGCTTCATTTGCAGAAGGCAAATTCTTAGTAAAAAAAGGATTGTCATCACCAAGATTCATTTTAGATGGTAAATCGTCAAATCCGCCACCATATTCTTCAAGGTTATCGAATTTTCCGAGATTTCCGATGAATTTTAAACGAACATTTTCTAACGAACCATTTCTGTGTTTTGCAATAATAAATTCGGCTTGACCTGCAGTTGGTGATTGTTCATCGTCATCCCATTCTTCAATTTTGT
>Ga0209053_1000704_pt1 | contig 19719 bp, 17 predicted proteins | sample EBPBio152010_DNA_FD_185864 | JGI IMG/M metagenome (GOLD analysis project Ga0209053, IMG submission 185864) | Wastewater treatment Type I Accumulibacter community from EBPR Bioreactor in Madison, WI, USA - Reactor 1_7/15/2010_ DNA (SPAdes)... | ecosystem: Engineered > Bioreactor > EBPR >... | reverse complement strand
GGTTCAACCGTACGATTCAAACAGAATGTATTGGGCACTACTGGCGAGTGAGCGTCCCGCTCCCACGCCAGCGAGAGAAGCTCTCGCGCTATCTAGACTACTACAACAATGATAGAGTACACTTAGGGATACAGATGCGGACGCCTGCGCAGATGTTGCAAAGGTTTTGAGTTGTTTACGTGCCTTCTAGTCCCACCGCAAAAATCTACAACGATTTTGTCCCTATTTTGCCGTACAATAGGTAATAGGAAATGGAGGAGAGGTGAGCCAGGCATTATACCGCACCTATCGTTCGAAGTCGCTTGACGAGATCGTAGGGCAACAGCATATTACGAGCATTCTAAAGGCCGCGATTGCCGCTGGCCGTATTGCGCATGCCTATTTGCTGACAGGGCCGCGCGGCGTCGGCAAGACCTCGATCGCGCGCATCCTGGCGCACGAGATCAATCAGCTGCCCTACACTGATGACAGCACGCACCTCGACATCATCGAGATCGATGCCGCCAGCAATAATGGCGTCGAGGACATCCGCGACCTACGCGACCGGGTGCAAATTGCGCCGTCGAGCGCCACGCACAAAATCTACATTATCGACGAGGTCCACATGCTGTCCAAGCAAGCATTCAACGCGCTGCTCAAAACCCTCGAGGAGCCGCCGGCTCATGTGGTGTTTATCCTGGCTACTACTGATGCCGACAAACTGCCCGCCACCATTATCAGCCGCGTCCAGCGCTATCATTTTCGCAGCATCCCGCCACGCGTCGCCGCCGCACATCTACGCCACATCGCCGACAGCGAGTCGATCCTGATCGATGACCAAGCTTTGATGCTGATTGCCGAGCACGGCCGCGGCAGTTTTCGCGATAGCATTAGCCTGCTCGACCAAATGCGTAGCGTCGCTACCGCCGATACCACCATCACGCGCACCATGGTGGCCGATAGCTTAGGCCTGGCTGATCATCAGCTGGTGACGCAGCTGATCGATGCCTACCTGGCGAACGATCGCCATGAGGTACTGCAACTGCTCGCCCAGCACCAGCAAAGCGGCGCCAGCACTGCCATGCTGGTGGAGCAGCTGATCAGCGACATCCACGCTCGGCTGGCGGACACGCCGCAGCTGCTGGGCCTGCTCGATAGTTTACTTGAGGTGCTACGGTCGTCGCGCCCATACCTAAAACTTCTAACGACATTGACGCTACCGCTGGCGGAGCCATCTACCGCGCCCGCTGCACCGGCCAAAAAACCTGCCAAAAAAACCACGCCGATACCCGAGTCGTTAGAGCGTGATGCACCGCCACCCAAGCCAGTTGAAGCTGAAACGACGCAGTCTCAAGAGGCCGCACCGGCCGATTTGGCCACGCCAGTAGACTGCGACTGGAAGGGTCTGATCGACTACACCAAGCAGCACAGCGTGGCGCTCTACGGCGTGCTCCACAAGGCCAGCTACCGCTACGACGGCACCACCCTGACAATCTATGCGGGCAATAGCTTTAACGCCAAGCGCCTGGAAGACAGCAAACACCGAGCGAAACTAATGGAAGCGCTGCAGACACTCAGCATGGGCGAAGCAACCGTAACTATCACTGCTGGCAAAAAACCACCCGAAGATAGCCAAGCGGCGGCAATTATTGCTATGATGGGGGGAGGAGAAGAAGTAAATGTCAGCTAAAAAAGCCGTGAGCGCCACCAAAGTACCGCCACAAAATATCGATGCCGAAATGAGCCTGCTTGGTGCGGTGCTGATCGACGAGGAGACGCTCGCCGATATTGCCGAGCATGTGACGCCGAAGGATTTCTACGATAAGCGACACGGTATGGTGTATGCGGCGATGATGCGGCTGTTTGAGCGCCACAAGCCGGTTGATTTGCTGACGCTAACAGATGAGCTAAAGAAAAAGGACGAGCTGGAGGCCGTGGGCGGCTCGGCCTATTTGACCGAGCTGACAAATTATGTGCCGACGGCAGCGCATGCCGGTGCCTATGCCGAAATTGTGGCCCAGCGTGCCGTGCGGCGGCGGCTGATTAAGGCCAGCGCCGAGATTGCCGAATATGGTTACGACGATGATACGACCGTGCAGGAGTTGCTAGAGAAGGCCGAGGCCGAGCTATTTAGCGTGTCGGATCAGTCACTCAAACAAGATTTGGTGTCGATCGAATCGATTCTGACGGAGAGTTTTGATCGCATGGAGGAGCTGCATCGCAACAAGGGCGCGCTGCGTGGAATTCGCACTGGCTACCGCGACCTGGACGACAAGACGGCGGGGCTGCAGCGCAGCGACTTGATTATTTTGGCGGCGCGCCCGTCGATGGGTAAGACGACGCTGGTGACTAACCTCGCGTACAACATTGCGACGAACGCCAAGCAACCGGTGCTGTTTTTTAGCCTAGAGATGAGCAAAGAGCAGCTGGTGGACCGCATGCTGTCGGACGCCAGCGGCGTGAACGCCTGGAATATTCGTACTGGTAACCTCACTGACGATGATTTTGCTAAGCTGTCGGACGCGATGGGCGAGCTGGCCGAAGCACCGATATTTATCGACGACACGCCGGGACTGAGCGTGCTCGAGATGCGCACCAAGGCCCGCCGCGCTCAGCACGAGCAGCCGCTGGGGCTGGTGATCGTCGACTATCTGCAGCTGATGCAGGCGTCGGGGCGCAGTGACGGCAACCGCGTGCAAGAGGTGAGCGAGATCAGCCGTGGCCTCAAACTCATCGCCCGCGAGCTGAACGTGCCGGTGATTGCGCTGTCGCAGCTGAGCCGTAGCGTCGAGAGTCGCAGCCCGCAAGTGCCGCAGCTCTCCGACCTGCGCGAATCGGGAAGCATCGAGCAGGACGCCGACATCGTGATGTTTATCTACCGCGAAGCGTATTACAACCCCGAGACCGAGCGCGAAAACATCACCGACCTAATTATCGCCAAGCATCGTAACGGCCCGACCGGCACGATAGAGTTGTACTTCCACCCAGAGCGGCTGAGGTTTATGTCGTTGGACAAAAAGCGCGAGTAATCGGCGGCGGCAATTGAATCCTGCTCCCACACGTATGCTATAATTTTAGTAATACATGAAACACCGCGTCACCGATTTTTTGGTCTATCGCTACCGCTATATTCTGGGGTATGCGTGCATTGCACTACTGATTGCAAGCGTGATATTTGGCGCGGGGCTGATGATCCCAGGCGGCCTGCGCCAAGCCGAGCTGCAAAGCGCTGCTGACAGCGCCAACCTATCGCCGAAACATTTTACGCCGCAAATGGTGGTAGACCTACCGTATCATGCATTGCAGCGCATATCGATGAAACTATTCGGCCTGACCAACCTCGGTATCAAAGCGCCGTCGATGCTACTGGCCGGCCTGACGTCGATCGGGCTGGTGATATTGTTTCGCAGTTGGTTTAGGCATAACGCAGCGATTATTGCCATTGTGCTGACGATTTCGCTACCAGGATTTATGTTTGTCGCGCAAGACGGCACGTCACTGAGCTACTACTTGGCGGTATCGGTGTGGCTACTGGTAGCAGCGACATTTGTACTGTGGTATCGCAGGCCGCATCTGCTATGGAAAATCGTGCTGTTTGGGCTTGCGGCACTAAGCCTGTATACGCCGCTGGGATTGTGCCTAATTGTAGCGCTGCTTTGCATGACATTTATCCACCCGCATGCTCGAATTCTGGTGCGCAGCTGGTCAATTCCCAAACTATCGGCGGCGTTTGGCGTGTTCGTGGTGGCGGTGTCGCCGCTGATTTATGCCAGCCTGCTCGACCGACACATTTGGCGCGCATTAATCGGCATTCCAGAGCATATCGACTGGCTGGCAAATCTGGCTACCGCATCCAAAACCTTATTTGGCTTCTGGCTGCCAGCATCTGGCGAGCTGATTTCGCCGCTGTATCCGATGGGCTTTACGATACTAATGCTGATCGGCGTCTATCGACTGTTTCAGGTGCGCTACACCGTGCGTAGCTACCTGACGTGGGCCTGGGCGCTACTGATGGCGCCGTTTATCCTGATGAATCCCCAGTATGCGCCGCTAACGGTAGTGATTGCATCACTGTTTGCGGTCCGCGGCATGGCGTATCTGATTATCCACTGGTACCAAATGTTCCCGCGCAACCCCTACGCCAGGATCGCCGGCCTGTTGCCGCTAGCGCTGTTGGTGCTGAGTATCGGATTTTCGAATATCAACCGCTACACCTATGGGTACGCCTACACCCCAGATGTAGCGTCGTATTTTACGCGTGATCTGACATTGGTAAATGCCGAGCTAGCCAGCCTTAAGGGTTCGCCCGCTACGATCGTGGTGGCGCCAGAGGAGCGTGACGTATACGATACCGTGGCGCGTTATCACAACCAGGTAGCGATAACGACCGAGCCGCCAGCAGCGACACCCGCTACGCTGATTGTCTCGCGCGCCGCCCACAATCGGCAAGTAGCTGCCGCCGAATCTGGTGCGTCTCCCAGTATCAACGCCGAAGCACAGCAATCCGCCGCCACGCTATCGCGCATCTTGACATCCAGCCGCTCGACAAGCGCCGACCGCTTCTACATCTACCAAAAATAGCGTATACTAAATACTAGTCATATTTATGGAGGAAAATGCTTATGGCCCTGAACCAAATGAAGATGCTTAATGATCTACGCAAAGCCCAGAAAGACCTCGCCAAAGAAATCGTCGAGGTTGAGGCTGGCGACGGCGCTGTTGTCGTGCAGATTACAGGCGAGCTGAAAGTAAAATCGATCAAGATTGATCCCCAATATGTGGATCTCGAGGACATTCACGAGCTCGAACACTGGCTCGAAATCGCTATCCGCGACGGCATGGCTAAAGCGCAAGAAATCGCCGCCGAAAAAATGAAGCCGCTGATGGGCGGCCTCGGCAACCTAGGTCTGTAGGAGCAATTCTTGACAGAGATTTTGCCTGCGGCGCTGCGCAGCGTCATCGATGAGCTTGGCCGACTTCCCGGAGTTGGCGCGCGTACCGCCGAGCGCTATGCGTATTATTTGCTGCGGGCCACTCCCGAGACCTCGCGCAGCCTGGCCAAGCGCCTCACTGAGCTGCACGATCTGGTCCATACCTGCCCGCGTACCTTTGCGCTAATCGATGCCGGGCAAACTATTTCGCCGCTCTATGCCGACGAAAGCCGCGACCGCCAGCTGGTGGCCGTCGTCGAGGAGCCGCTCGATATCGTCGCGCTCGAGCGCACCGGCCAATACCGCGGTACGTACCACGTGCTGGGTGGGGCAATCAGCCCAATCGACGGCATCGGCCCAGAGCAGCTACACATTCCAGAGCTGCTCCAGCGCATTACGGATGATGCCGTAACAGAGGTCATTATCGCGACCAACGCCAGCGTCGAGGGCGAATCGACCGCATTATTTATCCAGCGCCAGATTCGCGACCGTCATCTGGACGTTACGCTGTCGCGCCTCGCCCGCGGCATCCCCGTTGGTGTCGACCTAGAATACGCCGACCAAATCACCCTGGGCCATGCGCTCGAAGGCCGCAGAACGCTTTAGCTTAATCGTTACCAAAAACATTGCGTCAATAGCAAATACATGGTATAATCTAATAATGTGTGTCGCGGCGAGCAAGTATAGTTACGCCCCTCACGATCTTTTCATATCAACTCCAACCCACCCACCACGACTATCAAAGGACGTGTTCTCGTGTACGGTATCTTGCCCTATACAGGTGCGAGCTTAGCGGTATTGCTCTACCTATGCGTCTCGCTGATATCGCTAGGCCTTGTCCTCTTGCGAAAATTCAGACATTGGGTACGACGTTTGATGCGCCACGTGGCGCAGTGGATTCGTAACATCTGGTGCCGGTGACGCGATGAGGCATACGATTGCGGTGATGGTCCCCGCCTACAACGAGGGCAGGAACCTCGCTAATACGCTCGAGGGGCTTTTGCGCCAAACTCGTCCGGCCGATCAGATCATCGTCATCGATGACTGCTCGACCGACGAAACGCCAGCCATCGCAGCCAAGTACGCCGACCGCGGCGTCGAGGTCTATCGGCCTAGCGCAAACACCGGCTCCAAAGCCCGCGCTCAAAACCGGGGGCTCCAGTTCGTGACCTGCGATCTAGTACTGCCGGTCGACGGCGACACGGTATTGGCGGACGACTATTTGGAACGGATACTGCCAGCATTTGACGATCCGACGGTTGTTATCGCCGCCGGCTGTGTGCTCACGCAGCGCACCGATACCATCTGGGAGAAGGGCAGGATGCTCGAATACCTGTTTGGCTTCCACTGGTACCGCATCGTGCAGAACATGGCCAACAGCCCGACGGTTTGCTCGGGATGCTGCACGGTGTTCGACACCGAGACGCTGCGCCAATTTGGCGGTTTTCCAGAGCGAACCATGGTCGAAGACATCGATTACACCTGGAGCCAACAGATTGCTGGCAAACGTGCCGTCTATGTTGCTGATGCTGCGGCCTACGCCGCCGAGCCTAACTCGCACAAATACTTGTGCGAGCAGCTAAAACGGTGGAAGAGCGGATGGTTCCAAAATGTGCGCCAGCACAGTCTGGGCCTCATCCGCCACAAGCCGCTGCTGGCGCTCTGGGTAGCGCTCAGCCTGTACGAGATCATGATGAGCCCGTACATGCTGTACCTACCATACCGCCTTGTCAGCGATGGCGTCCCCGTCTGGCTATTGATTGCCCTTTTGGCGGTCGGGGAGCTGCTGCTGTTTTTTCCGCCCATCTTGTATGGGTGCATCAAACGCGGCATCCCATGGTGGAAGGCGTTTGCCTGGTACCCGAGTTTTTGGGTGCTGAAGCTTCACAACTTCTACTACGACATCCGCTGTTCGATCGTCGAGCTGGTACTGGTACCGCTCGGCATCAGCCGCGGGCTCACCGTGTACGTGAGAGGCAAGGAGTGACCGATATGAGAACTACCCCTCCGCAGCTTCGGCTTCGGAGGGGTCTCATTTTTCGAACGGCTTCATCTCTGGTACAATAGGGGTAATGTTTGATGAAACTATCCAGCTTATTACCGACGCCAGGCGCATTGTCGTAATTCAGGCCGAGAATCCCGATGGCGATAGTATTGGCAGCAGCCTGGCGCTCGAGGAAATCCTGGGCGATCTGGGTAAAGACGTGACGCTTTTTTGCGAGATCGACGTGCCAAAATACCTGCGCTATATTCGTGGTTGGGACCGCGTAACAAATGACTGGCCCGGCCAATTCGACCTAGCGATCATCGTCGACACCACCAGCGAAACATTGCTGCAAAAAACCCTAACGCTACCCGGCGCTCGCCATGCACTCGAGACTACCCAGGTACTGGTGATCGACCACCACACCGACGCCACCGACGAGCTGCAGTTTGCGCACGACAGCCTACTCAGCGAAGCAGTTGCGACTGGCGAGGTCATCTACGAGCTCGCCACGCGGGCCAACTGGGCCATCAACCCGATGGCTGCAGAGCAGTTATTTATATCCATCATGGCAGACAGCCTGGGCCTAACAACGCAGGCCACCACACCCAAAAGCTACCTGACCGCCGCGCAGTTAGTCGAACTAGGCGCCGTACCGGCCGATATCGAGGAACGCCGGCGCGAATTCATGAAAAAGCCCGCCGACATCCTAAGCTACAAAGCCGACCTGATCAAACGCATTGAGTACCATCTGGATGGCCGCTTGGCGACAGTGCACATCCCGTGGGATGATATCGCCCAGTATAGCGACCGCTATAACCCAAGCGTGCTAGTGCTCGACGAAATGCGACTAGTCGAGGGCGTCGAGGTGGCCTGCGCTATCAAGACCTATCCCGATGGCAAACTGACCGGCAAGCTACGCGCCAATCGCCCCATCTGCACCACCGTCGCCGGGTATTTTGGCGGCGGCGGGCATCCGTACGCCGCAGGATTCAAACTGCACGAGGAATACGACCAAGTGATGCGCGAACTGATCGACACTACCGCCAAAGCGCTCGAGGCCGAAGCATGAAACTCTATAACACCCTGACGCGCCGCGTCGACGAGCTACAGCCGCTTGACGGCAAAAACATCACTCTCTACACCTGCGGCCTGACTGTCTATAGCCAGCCGCACATCGGCAACTGGCTTGGCTATATCTATTGGGATGTGCTGGTGCGCGTACTGCGGGCTGCCGGCTATACGGTAGAGCGCACCCAGAATATCACCGATGTCGGGCACCTGACGAGCGACGACGACAATGGCGACGACAAGATGGAGGTCGGCGCCCGCCGCGAGGGTATCACCGCCTGGGATGTTGCCGCCAAATACATCGCCATCGCCGACCGCGAGGCGGCTCAGCTGCAGCTTCTCCCGCCGGACCACCTTGTTCGCGCCACCGCCATGATCGCCGAGCAGATCGCTTTTGCCCAAGTGCTCGAAGCCAAGGGCTACACCTACATCATCCCCGGCGACGGCCTGTACTACGACACTAGTAAGTTTCCACGCTACGCCGATTTTGCGCACCTAGATATCGATGGCCTCGATGCCGGCGCACGTGTGTCGGTCGAGGGCAAGCGCAATATCACCGATTTTGCTATTTGGAAATTCAGCCCTACTAACGCAACACGCGATATGGAATGGGATAGCCCGTGGGGTAGGGGATTTCCTGGCTGGCACCTCGAGTGCTCGGTAATCGCCCGCGAAACCCTTGGCGACCGCATCGATATCCATACCGGCGGTATCGACCACATCCCGGTGCATCACACCAACGAAATCGCCCAAACCGAAGCCGTCACCGACCAGCAGTTTGCCAGCATCTGGCTGCACGTCAACCACATCAAGGTCGACGGCGCCAAAATGAGCAAATCGCTGGGCAATATCTATAACCTGCAAGACATCACCGATCGCGACTACAACCTCGAGGCCTTCAAAGTGTTCGCACTGAGCAAACACTATCGCCGCGAGGGCAATTTTACCTGGGAGGCGATGGACCTTGCCGCTGGCCGCCTCAAAGCGTGGCAACATTTGGCCGAGCTGCGCCACCAGCCACTCGCTACCATCCCCGACGATGCACGCGTCAGCATGGGGCTTATACCTGGTGGCTACCAAAAATTAGTTGATGGCGACTATCAGCGCGAGATTACACAGCATCTGTCAAATGACCTCAATACAGCCGAGGCACTAATGATTATTGACCAAGCCGCCCATGCCGTTGAGTACGTGCCTGACGAGACTGCGCTTGGGCGCTTCATCCTATTCCTAGATGAAACATTTGGGCTTAGCCTTGATGCGATTAGTGATGTTAGTGACGAAGTCAAGCAGCTACTCACCCAGCGTCAAGCCGCACGCGAGAGTAAAGACTGGGGCCGCTCCGATGCCTTGCGCGACGAACTTGCTGCCCAGGGCATTACCGTACGAGACACCAAATACGGGCAAATTTGGGAACGAATCTAAACGGAGTTACGCTTCGCCCTGAAGTTTTTTGACGAGTTTTGTCAGCGGCTTTTCGCTCTCGATACGAGCTTTACGACTATGCTTGAGGTACTCCTCGAGCAGCACCTTGATGCAGCCGGCGATAGGAATTGAGATAATACCGCCAATCAGACCAAACACATAGATGCCAATGGTCAATGCCACCAGCACTGCGAGCGCGGACAGCTCGACATGACGGGCCTGGACCGTAGGCGCAATGAGGTTGTTTTCGACCTGCTGGTAGACGAAGAAATAAATGACAAAGATCAAACCAGCGAGCGGCGCATTAATCGCAAGCAGTATGCCAACGAGCGCACCGCCAAGGGTGGCGCCAAAGAGCGGGATGAGCGAGAATAGGAAGCAGATTGCAACAGCGGGAAAGGCAAGGTTTGCGGGAGTGCCGGGCACAAATAGTGCGATAAGCGCGACAACTATACCGGCACACACACCATCAATCGCCGAAATCGTAAGCTGCCCCGTAACATACCCACTGACAACACGGTGCATACGCTGAATGAGATTACGGTGATACTCCATACGCTCGTGGTCGGTGTAGAGCGCCCAAATACGACGCGCCCACTCAGGCCCCTCAAGGAGCATAAGAAACGTCAGCACGAGGATAAAGAATGTCGAGGCAATAAATGAGAAGATCGAGCCTACTCCTGCGACGACGTTTTGACCAAAGCTACCCGCCCAGCCAGAGGTACTATCCTTGATCGACGCAACTGCGCTATCCACCTGTGGCTGTATATGATATTTGTCGATCAATCCACCTACGGCTCGCCACTGACGCGAAGCTTGTTCGACAAGCTGAGGCGCAGAATCGACAAGCTTAGCGGTCTGCTGCACAATCGGCGGAATCACAAGAAAAATTAACGCGCCAAGCAAACCAATCACTACGAGAAACGCCAGCATAGTCCCGATAATTCGACTACGGCCCGGGATCCGGCGCGCAATCCATGTGACCGGCTGATTCAGCGCAAGCGCCAAAAATACCGCAATGCCAATAATCATAAGTGCTTCGCGAGCGCTGTACATCGCGAGAATCGCAAAGGCAAATCCAATCACGACCAACCAGAATCGCACAAATGTCTGGGTGTCAATTTCAATCTTTACTTTCATATAAAAAGTATACCACCCATGGCGGGCGGTGTATACTAAAGAGATATGAGTAACGTAATAACTGTCAAAAATTTTCGCATGGATTTCGGTAAAAAAACCGTCATTCGTGACCTCTCATTTGAGGTCAATAGGGGCGAAGTGTTCGGGTTTCTCGGCAGCAATGGCTCTGGCAAAACTACCACCATCCGCGCACTCCTCGGAATTTACCGCCCCACCGCCGGCGAACTGCTCGTCAACGGAAAGCAATTCCGCCCCGCCGACGATAGCTCGATGCTCGGCTACCTACCCGAGGAACGCGGCCTCTACAAAAAAGAAAGGGTCATAGATATCATGATTTATTTTGGCCGACTACGAGGCATGTCGCGCAACGAAAGCCGCCAATGGGCCGAGCAGTATCTTGCCCGTGTAGGCCTTGGTGAATATGCGACGACGCGCCTAGAAAAACTTTCAGGCGGCCAACAGCAGAAAGTTCAGCTTGGCGTGACCATCATGAACAATCCAAAGCTGCTGATTCTCGATGAGCCAACCAAGGGATTCGACCCCGTCAATCGTCGTCTCCTCATGGACATTATCGAAGAGCGACAAAAAGATGGTGCAACCATCGTCTTTATCACTCATCAAATGGAAGAGGTCGAGCGCCTATGCGACCGCGTGCTCCTGCTTAAGGACGGCACCGCTCGCGCCTACGGCACGGTAGCTGATGTCCGCAAGCAGTTTGGCAATCGTAGTCTCGATGATATCTTTGTCGAAATTTATAGTGACGAAAACCAGGAGGCAAATAATGCATAATCTCGGCACCGTATATTCATTCGAGGTGGTCCGCACGCTCAAGAAAAAATCATTTTGGATCACCCTAATGGTATTTCCTATCATGATGGTCGCGCTCGGTTCGGTAATGTATTTTTCGAACAAAACCACCGAGGAAAAGTCCCTCCAAATGTCCAAAGAAAAATTCTCGACCATCATGACTGATGAATCGCACATCGTCAACCAAGACCTCGCAAAGGGCATGGGCATCCAACAAGTGAGCGACAAACAATCCGGCATCGAGCAAGTCAAGTCCGGCAAGGTTGATGCATACATTTACTATCCAGCCGATCTCGCCAAAAACCAGGTAGAGATCTATGCCAAAGAAGCCGGGGTGTTCCAAAATGATAAATATTCGAGTGTTGCCAAACTACTCATCACTCAGTCGGCCACCCAGGCCGTCACCGGCAATTACCAGGCGGTGCTCACAAATCATTTCAATGTCATGACACAGACCTACCAAAACGGCGCAGAATATGATGGCATCAAAAAAATGATTGCGCCGGGGCTGTTCCTTGTTATGTTCTATTTTGTCATCGTGATGTTTGGTAGCCAGGCGATGGTCAGTACGACCGAAGAAAAAGAAAATCGCGTGATAGAGATGATTCTCACAACCGTTGAGTCCCGTACGCTCGTCGTTGGCAAGATCCTTTCGATCGTGACGCTCGCATTGTTGCAAGTCAGCATATTTGTCGCTCTAGGGCTTGCTGCATATAGCAACTTTTACTCGATACTAGGCCTCCCCGCGATTGACTGGACACTCCTCTTCGTCGATCCGCCACGCATCGTACTCGCAGCCGTACTATTCTTCGTGTCGTTTCTGATGTTTACCGGTCTGCTCGTGACTGTTGGCGCGGCCGCCCCTACCGCCAAAGAAGCAAATAGTTTCTTTGGCTTCCTAATGATGCTGTTATTTGGGCCTCTTTATGCCGCATCACTATTTATTTCTGCGCCCGAATCCATCCTCGTCAAGGTCTTGACGTTTTTCCCACTCACGAGTCCGGTTCCGATGCTGCTTCGAAATGCCGTCGGTAATCTCGAGCCATGGGAAGTCGCCCTTGGCCTCGCAATCCTCTTGGCATTTACTGTTATTACGCTTGGGGTTGCGGTACGCACCTTCCGCTACGGCGCTGTCGAATACTCCAAGAAACTTTCGCTGGGCATGATTCTCGGCAAGTCACCAAAAACCGCAAAGTAACAACATCGGGAAGCAAATACCTCATTGGTGATGACGAAATTATCAATCATACTCATGCTTACGGTATACTAGGGAGAGATGAGTTATAGCACGAAATCAATTCGCGATACCCTGCACGAGCTCGATACCTCACGCGACGGTCTGAGCAATTCTGTCGTCCGTGAGCGTATCGCGACCTACGGCCCAAATAGTATCCGTCTACCGAATGAGCCGCTGTGGCGTCGCATCTTGGCGCCATTTCTCGATGTATTTGTCGGGGTGCTGTTGGTCGCGGCAGCGATCAGCATCTGGCATAATGCCATGATCGATGCGATCATTGTGCTCGTTATCGTCATAATCAATGCCGTCATCTACTATGTCCAGCGGTATACGACCGATCGCGTCCTGGCCGCGCTCCAGCGCTCAGACCCCACCAAAGTCGACGTCTTTCGCGATGGACGCCTGACCGCCATCAGCGCCGAACAGCTGGTGCCTGGCGACATCATTGTCATGAGCGAGGGCCAAAAAATCCCCGCCGATGGACGCATTATTGAAGCCGAGTCACTGCGCATCAATGAGTCGCAGTTTACGGGCGAATCAGAGCCGATAGCAAAACAAGTCGCGCCGCTCACGCGCGAAAAAGAAATCTATGAGCAGTCTAGCATGGTGTTTCAAGGTACATTCGTTGTCGGCGGCACCGCTACGGTGGCGATTACCGCTACGGGCAATGCGACGGAATTCGGTCGCCTCGCACACCTCTCGGCGGCGGACCGCGACGAACGCAGTCCTGTCCAACAAAAAATCGACGTGCTCATTCGTCGTATCATTCTCTCTGTAGCGCTAATTTCGACGGTTGCATTTGGCCTAAGTCTTTACCGCGGCATGGAGGCGTTTGAGAGCTTGCGGTTTGTCATCGCGCTGGCAGTCAGCGCCGTACCAGAAAGTCTCGCGATTGCAATTTCTGTCGTTCTAGTGCTAAATATGCGCGTCATGGCTCGTCGCCGCGCTCTTGTTCGGTCGATGCGCGCCGCCGAGACCATTGGCACTATTACCACTATCGCTACAGACAAGACGGGTACGCTCACTCGCAACATCTTGTCGGTGCGAGAAATTTCACCAGGGCCAGACGCCTCGGCGCAGCAACTCCAGCACGCCATAGCCTGCAGCGCAAACCCCGCTCGTCAACAAAATTACGACCCGCTCGACATTGCTTTTCGCAACTACGAACCACTCCCTGCGAAGACACATGGTGCTACAAAATTCTATCCGTTCGACACTTCGCTCGCGATGAGCGGAGCTGTATGGCATCATGGCAAAGAATACGTGATATATCTCAAAGGTGCACCCGAGCACATCCTTGCGCGTAGCGATCTCACTTCGCACGAGCATGAGCAGCTGCTGCATACTGTCCGACGCATGGCGGGCGAGGGGCTACGAGTCATCGCAGTGGCACACACTACTCACAGCCAAGCCCCGGAGACGCTCAAAGATCTTTCGTCGACGCCCCCGATGGTATTTGACGGCCTCGTCGGCATCGCCGATACGCTGCGTCCCGAAGCGGCACACGCAATTCGCACTGCACTCAATGCCGGCATTACAGTGCGTATGATCACGGGCGACCACCTAGAGACGGCGTATCATATCGGACGCGAACTCGGCATTGTGTCGCGACGCGAAGACGTATTTGACTGTAGCGTCATGTCCGCGCTAAGCGATGAGGAATTAGACCAAATTGTTGAGCACTGTCTCGTGTTTTCTCGCGTGAAACCAGAGCACAAGCACCGCCTCCTAACCGTTCTACGCAAACATAATATCACCGCCATGACGGGCGACGGCGTCAATGATGTCCCTGCACTAACCCACGCCCACGTCGGAATCGCGATGGGAAGTGGCACAATGATCGCTAAGGACGCCAGCGACATCATCCTCCTCAATGACAATTTCAAGACCATCATTGATGCAGTGCGCCAGGGCCGTACGACGTATGTCAATATCCGCCGCATGGTTATCTACCTCATCGCTACTAATCTCGGGGAAGTGCTCGTATCAATCGCCGCACTACTTGTGGGAGTACCGATTCCGCTAGTTGCCATTCAAATCCTGTGGATTAATCTCGTCACCGACACGGCACTTGTCATACCGCTAGGCCTCGAGCCCGGCGATACTCGCGCGATGAAATATCCGCCGCGCGACCCTGCGGCACCGCTGGTAACTCGCTATTACGCCAGTCGAGTCATTGCCGTCGCAGTTGCTATCGCCGCTATTACATTTACAACGTATCTGCTATTTTTGCCTCACTACGACGTGGCATATGCACGGACCATGGCATTCACCGTGCTCGTTGCTACGCAATGGGCAAGTGCGCTATCGCTGCGCAGCGATCTCGAACCGCTTGTCGTCCGTCTAAAACGCTGGAATCCAACATTTTATCTCGGTCTCGTCATTACGGCACTGCTACAACTTGCAGCGTTTACTACGCCGCTTAGCAGCTATCTCCATCTCGCGCCAGTAGCCATCGGGGATATCTTTATCGCAAGCCTCATCGGCTTTATCGCCACCATCCTCATCATCGAACTTCACAAATACATCGGTCGAGTCTGGCTACCGGCTGCCCATACAAAGTAAACGCACGGTGGTGTATACTACATCGTATGAAACGTCTCGATGGGTACTCACAGCATTTCCTCCGCTCACCGCGACTTGTGGGAGAGCTCATCGGCCATAGCAATATCCGGAAGAACGATCTGGTCTACGATTTAGGTGCCGGTAGCGGTATCATTGCAACACAGCTAGCGTGGCGATGTCGCGAGGTTGTCGCCGTAGAGATTGAGCCGACGGCATTTGAGCAGCTCCAGCGCAACGCAGCAACACACGATAACATCACGTGCTTGAAGCAAGATATTATGAAGATAGTCTTTGCGGATGCTACCTACAAAGTATTCGCCAATATCCCATTTCACCTCAGCGCAGCTATTGTGCGCCGGCTTGCCACGCTTGCTACGCCGCCTCGCGCAGTCTATCTAGTCGTCCAACAGCAATTCGCACACAAACTCCTTGCTGATAATCGACACTTTACGAGTCAGCTTGGTGCACAGCTCGCACCCTGGTGGAGCGCCCGCGTGAGGCGCCCCCTCAAGCGTCACGACTTTACGCCGCCACCAGCCGTAGAGACATGCCTGCTCGAGCTCAAGCCTCGCGAGCAGCCGCTTGCGGCATGCCCACGCGCGGACTATGAGCAGTTTGTTACAAAATGTTTTACCAATCCTCGCTATTTTAACGAGATACGTTCACGTATCCCGTCGCTTGTCGAACACAACCGTACGCCATCTCAGCTCACCGCCGAACAATGGGCCGAGCTAGCGCGAATTATTTAGACTTGCTGTCCGGTCGCAAGTGCATAGAACATGCCAATCGCCGCTGTCGCCATGACCACAAATGTCAACCACAGGAATGTTCGAGACATGATTTTGCCGCGATACTCGCCCAGGATAGCCCGGCTGCTATTGATGCGTGCGATAAAAAACAGTAACGGCACCGCTGCGACTCCATTAAACGCGGCAGTGAATACCAGCGCTTTAAACGGATTGATGTGCAAAAAATTAAGCGATAGCCCAACGAGCGTCGAGATGATAATTACGCCATAAAAACCGCGCGCCTTAGAAAACTTACGATACAGGCCAGATTTCCACCCAATAGCTTCGGACAGTGCATATGCCGCAGAACCCGCCAATACAGGTATACCCAGTAGGCCGAGACCAATAATACCAATCGCAAATACGACCTTGGCCATATATCCCGCGTTGGGGAACGACTGGACGAGGGGCTCGAGGGCTTTTGCCGCATCGGCTGCCGAAGTGATGTCATGGATACCATTGCTAAATAGCACCGCAGCTGCGACAATGATAATAAACCACTGGCCTAGCTCCGCAACTATCATACCGATGATAGTGTCGAGGCGAATATCGCGCATAAATCTGCGCGTCAGGCGAGGTTTTCCGCCGCGCTGGGCCAGCATGTGGCGCGAGACTTCTTCCTCGACTTCGCCCGAAGCTTGCCAAAAGAACATGTACGGTGATATTGTCGTACCAAACACCGCCGTGATAAGGAATAGATACTCGAAATCGAACCGAATGTGTGGCACGAGCGTGGCATTGACGATCTCGCCCCACGACTGATTCACCATCAGTGCTGTAATGGGGTAGGCAAGGAGGGCGAGGGCGAGCCACTTGAGCACACGGGCGTACTGTCGGTAGCTGACGAATACCTCGAGCAACATAATGAGCAGCGCAAACCCGATACAGAGCATCGGAATCGGTACATCAACGATCAGCGCCGCAGCTGCCGCCACCGCACCTATATCTGCTCCGATATTGATAGTGTTTGCCACCACTACCAGTCCGACCAAGGCGTAGAGGATACGGCGGGAATAATTGTCCTTAATGACACCCGCCAAGCCCTGTCCAGTGACCGCCCCTATGCGCGAGCACGCTTCTTGCACCGCGACAAGCAGCGGAATTTGATAGAGCGCCGTCCACAGCTGCGTATAGCCAAACTGTGCACCTGTCTGGCTGTAGGTCGCGATCCCCGAAGGGTCGTCATCGGCCGCGCCAGTCACTAGGCCAGGGCCGAGGATTCTCAGCACTCGCGTAAACTTGGCTTTTCGAATGACGGGGCGCCGTGGGTACAGGGGACGGAGCATTCGCGCTAGCAAAGACGGCCGCCGCCGCTTGTTTGTTTTTTTGGTTACCATAAGCATATTCTATAGAATAACTGTGTTTCCTACAATATATCGCAAGCCGCGCGATAGATGCCTACTTTTTTGATACGTAGGGATTGCCTGCGATGTAATAGCGGCGTAGCTCGTGGACGGCGCGCGAAATGCCGACGCGCGTGGTCGCCACGATCGAAGCCTCTGGCAGCGCCGGGCGGCGGACAAGCCGGATCGGTGACGCGACGAGCGAGTGGCCATTGTGCGTCAGCGTAGCACCAAGCGCTTGCGCCACTTTGCCCGGGCCATTGGTGGCCTGTTTGCCAGACGTACCGCGGCGGCGCTCAATCGTATCGCTACCGTCGATCGGCTCGACAGCACGAATCAGCACCCCCGATCCATAGCCCTCCTCGCCGCAAACCACATTGATACAGTGGTGCATGCCGTAGGTAAAATACACATACAGATGGCCGGCGGCGCCAAACATCACGCTATTGCGCTTAGACTGGCCACGGTAGGTATGGCTGGCTTCGTCGGCCTGATCGTATGCCTCCACCTCGACAATACGCACGCGCACCATCTTGCCATCGATATCACTGACAAGCTCGCAGCCAAGCAGTCGCCGCGCAGCTGCTCGCGCCTCGAGCGGCAACCACCCAAAGTCAACGTTATTCATATGTACCATTATGCCACACTATCGCCCGCGCCAGGAGACTGAGCCTTACTCCTCTCCCGCCACGAGATACTCGTGATGCCGCTAGGGCTCATCCCGACGCTTATCAGCGGCGGCGTAAAAAGCGCCGCGCTGACGTATCGGTAATGTCGATGCTAGGGTGAAGGCGGCTAGCTGTGGTGGGGATTCGAATCGCGGCTCAAACAAGGAAAATCTCGCAGGCAATAGATACCTGCGAGATTCTTCTTTGGCCCACTTTTACGCCTTTGCACGAGCCCATTTTGCGACCGAATGCCAGAAATAGGGTTCCGGCGGGCCAGGTCGGGAGCGACTCACTGAGAAAAGCCTTGAGAGAGTGTTTCTAAGTTGTTGTTTTACATAAGCTTACATTTAAATCACTTTTTAGCAATTCTCTATTAAACCCATAGAACAGCTACTCGAGCTTAAGGCCCAAGTTAGCCAGGGTCGGGTTAAACCCTGGCTAAAATCGTGCGCATCTAACATTACTTACGTTCGTCAAAATAAGGTGAAGGCGAAGTTTCCGGCATAGGCATTTGTAAATCACTTTGCTCATTCCAGCGCACAATACGTTCACGTACATGTTGTCTCGATTGATATCCTAGCGAGCGTATAACTCCAGTGTCAGCTAAAGATCGTCCAGACGTGAATGGGTGGGCAGCTATCGCAGCCATGGCAAGACGAGTGACAGTTGCAGGCCCGATAATTTGTGCAAAAATACCCGTTCTTGTTTCAGAATCTATTCTATCTAAAGCATAGTATTTTACTCCACAGGCTCCTACTTTTAGGGCACAGCGAGCGTGTGCAAGTTCATGTGAGGCTGCTTCATCTGCCATCCACGGTTTCGCCTCTGGAAAGTAATTATGAAGCATATGCTCATGTAATTCCTCTATGGTATCAAAATAGTACCTGCCTTCCCTAGGAGCAAATGGTGCGATTTCGTAGGGTCTCTCGTCGAGTAAATCAGCCAGCTCATCAACTGACAAACGCTCCAGCGCTTTTTTGCGCTCAATATTACTAAGAGCGTCTAACTCAAGATATTTCATTATAGGTTTATAATAAGACTAGGTTCAAGACTAGTTAACTCTCTTCTGCTAAACTAAATAACAGATGAGTAGTAGGTACCAAAAACGTTCCCGAATCTCGGATAAGCAGTATCGGGTTATCGTGAAGCTGTTTTGCCAGGATCTTACTGCATCACAGATCGCAGAACTAACCGGGCTTAATCGTAATACGGTCAACAATACACTGGCATACATTCGTCAGTGTATTGTTCGTTTCTGCGAGTCCAGCTCGCCCCTCTCTGGTGAAGTTGAGCTCGATGAAAGCTACTTTGGTGCTCGCAGAGTTCGCGGTGTTCGGGGGCGTGGTGCCAGAGGCAAGACCATCGTGTTTGGGTTATTGAAGCGTCAAGGCAAAGTATACACCCAGATCGTGCCAGATGTCTCCCGAGCAACTCTGAAACAGATTGTACAATCCAAAGTTGAGCCAGACAGTACTATCTACAGCGATGGCTGGAAGAGCTACGACGGGCTGGTAGACTGGGGATACAAGCGGCATTACCGCGTCAACCACGGCCAGAATGAGTTTGCCAGGGGTAACAGCCATATTAACGGTATTGAGAACTTCTGGGGCATTGCTAAGGTCCGACTCTCAAAGTTGAGAGGGCTTAGAAAAGATCATTTCAATCTTCATCTCAAAGAATGCGAATGGAGGTATAATATGAGGCATGAAGATATGTATCATGAACTACTTAACTTGCTGCGAAAGGAGCGGCAGAGGCTGAGTTAACTAGTCTTGAACCTA
>Ga0209053_1000701_pt1 | contig 19806 bp, 16 predicted proteins | sample EBPBio152010_DNA_FD_185864 | JGI IMG/M metagenome (GOLD analysis project Ga0209053, IMG submission 185864) | Wastewater treatment Type I Accumulibacter community from EBPR Bioreactor in Madison, WI, USA - Reactor 1_7/15/2010_ DNA (SPAdes)... | ecosystem: Engineered > Bioreactor > EBPR >... | reverse complement strand
ACGGGCATGGCACCCTGATCGGCGCCCTGATCACGGCAAGGCCGCAGCCATGCCTTTCGCCAGCTCTTCCTCGCCCATCAGCACGGCATCGGCGCCAACCTTCCGGAGATAATCCACTGCGTCAGTGCTGTGTGCCCGGGCCACCACAAAGATCGCGGGGTTCGCAGCCTTGGCGGCCTCCACGAGATGCCCTGCCTCGAAGGCATCGGGAATGGCTGTAATGAGGTAGCGCGCCTGCCCCAGATTGAGCCGCGCGAGAGTCGCAGGTTCGCCGCAGGGGCCACGGAAAGCCTCCACACCCTGCGCCTTGAGCATGGCCAGGGTGGAATCCTCTTCCTCCACCACGAGATGGGGAATGCCGCGTTCGGCCAAGGTCGCGCGGATGCGCGAGCCCACCCGGCCATGGCCCACCAGTACCGCATGGCCGGCGAGGTGCGTTGGTTCCTCCTGTTCCTCCTCGGCCGGCGGCTCTGGGGAGGGCGATGTAGAGCCGGCTGTCTCGTTGGTCGTGCGTTGGGTGGCGAAGCGGTCAATCGCCAGGAACATCAGGGGGTTCACAAGGATGGAGAGGATCGCGCCGGCCACCACGAAATCGCTCGCGGCCTGCGGCACGATCGCGAGCTTCACGGCGAGCATGATGAGAATGAACGAGAACTCGCCAATTTGCGCGAGGCTCGCAGAAATGGTCATCGCCACGCTCTTCGAATGGCCGAAGGCGCGCACGATCAGATAGGCCGCTACCGACTTGCCGAGCGTGATGATCATGAAGGTCGCGATCACCGCAAAGGGATGGTTCGCAAAAACGCGCGGATCGAGCAACATGCCGACCGACACGAAGAACAGCACCGCAAAGGCATCACGCAGGGGCAGCGTTTCCTTCGCGGCCTGATGGCTGAGCGGGGATTCCGCCAGCACCATGCCGGCGAAGAAAGCGCCCAGCGCGAACGAAACACCGAACAGCTTCGCCGAACCGAAGGCCACGCCCAGGGCAATCGCCAGCACCGCAAGCCGGAACAATTCGCGCGAGCCCGTATGGGCCACGTAATGCAGCATCCATGGGATAAGCTTGCGCCCGAAGACAAGCATCGACGCCACAAACAGCCCGACCTTGACCGCCGTGATCAGCAGCGTGCCCCAGATCGGCCCGACGCCAAGCGAAGCCGCAAGGCCGGGGCTCGCCATCTCGGCCGGGGCTTTGCCGCCGAGGAAGGCTGCGAGCGGCGGGATGAGCACCAGCGTGATGACCATCACCAGATCTTCGACAATGAGCCAGCCGACCGCGATCCGGCCCTTTTCAGTCTCGATCTGCCGCCGCTCCTGCAACGCGCGCAACAAAACCACCGTGCTCGCAACCGAAAGCGCGAGGCCGAAAACGAAGCCGGCCCCCATGCCCCAGCCCATGGTCCATGCGAGGCCCATGCCGAGCAGCGTTGCGACCCCGATCTGCCCAATCGCGCCAGGCACAGCGATGGCCCGCACCGCCAGCAAATCCTTCAGCGAAAAATGCAAGCCCACGCCGAACATCAGCAGGATAACGCCGATCTCGGCAAGCTCGATGGCAAGCTTCTGGTCTGCAACGAAGCCGGGCGTGAAAGGCCCGACCATGATGCCGGCGACGAGATAACCGACAATCGGCGGCAGCCGGAACCGCTGAGCCAGCACCCCGAGCACAAAGGCCAGCCCAAGGCCGACGGCAATTGTGGCAATGAGCGGGGTATTGTGCTCCACGGCGGCTCCTTCTCGTCAGACGGATGATAGGTCACCGGAAAAATCCGGCAAACAGGTATCAACGGCTTGGGAACAGCGCCCGGTTGGCGGGCCATTCGACCCGGTAGCCGGACTCTGCCCTCTAAGGTTGTTCGTCTTTGATGCCGTTTCAAGAGCAAGTTGAGGGGTTAAGAGAAATATCAGCCCTTTCGTCGGGAGTGGTCAGTCTAAAATTAAGTTTAAATTCGTCTCGAACGTGTCTTTTGATGAATCTTCACCCATGTGCTGCCACACTAAACTCTAGTGCAAATGGGCCGAGAGGTGAGTGGTGGTTATGGCGCGGCGATCAACCTGTGGGTGCGGAATTTATTCCGTATATCCCGGTCGGTGCGCCGGCGCCGGCGCGGATGGTCTTGGCCGTGATTGTACCAGAATGCCCCCTGAAGATGCCCAGAACCCTGTGAGGCGCGCATGCTGAGGCCATTCGGGCCCGAAAATGCGACCGAGATCCTCCAATTGCTGGAGGAGGGTTTTCCGGAACGCGGCCGCGCCTTCTGGGAAAAGGCCATTGCGCGCCTGTTCGCCTGGCCGGGCAACCGTGAACTGGATTATCCGCCGGGCTTCTTCTGGATCGACAAGAACGAGCCGGTCGGCATCATCCTCACGCCGGCCTCCCCGCGCATGAACGGGGGCGAAACGCTGCGGCCCATCGTGAATGTCTCCAGCTGGTATGTGCGCGAAACGCATCGCTGGAAGGCACCGCTCATGCTGCGCGCCCTTTTCCGTGACGAGCGGGTGATCTTCACCGATCTCACACCCACGCCCGATGTGCAGAAAATGCTGCCGTCCTTCGGATTCGTGCCGGCCAGCGGTGGCATCGAATGGATCGGCACGCCGTTCATGGCTTTCCGCGCCTCGGCTGCGCGCCTGCGTCGGTGGAATCCCGGCGAAGCGCTCGCGGCGGGGGCCCCGCCGGATGCGCTCATCGCCGAGCATGTCGCCTGGGGCTGCATGGCACTTGTGCTGGAACAGGGATCGGCGCGCCATCTCCTTGTTCTCAAACCGATACGCATGCGTGGCCTGCCGGGCGCGCGCATACTGTTTGCCGGCAGCCGCGCGGCGCTCGAAGCAGGCCTGCCGGCTTTGGCGCGCTTCATGCTGGCACGCGGCACGCTGCTGTTGCGCATCGATGCGCGGCCCGAGGGCCGGCGCGGCCAGGGCTACCGCCCTCATGGCATCTGGTTTGCGCGGGGCGATTCATTCCCGGACCGGACGGACCATTTTGGTTCGGAGCTGGCCCTGTTCGACTTTTGAAGGAGAGGCAGAATGTCTGCGACGGCTCATGTTGAAACACCGGTGATCCCGGCTCTGGATGCATACGGGGCAGAACGTGCCCTGCTGATCGGATTCCTCCGCCAGCTGTCTCCGGCCGCGCGCAATCTCGAACTCACGGATGAGACGCCGCTTCTCTCTTCGGGCGTGCTGGATTCGCTCGCGATCCTGCAGCTCATGTCGTTCCTGTCGGACGAACTCGGCATCGAGATTGCCGATGATGATTTCACCCTCGACAATTTCGAGACCGTTGGCGCGCTGCTCGCCTTCGTGCGTCGCCGCAAGGGGTGAGGATCACATGAACCCGATCCTGCTGCACGATCTGCTCGCCTTACCGAAACCCGATCCTGATCGCCCTGCGCTGATTGAAGGCAGCCGGAGCTGGTCGTTCCGCCAGCTATCCGATGAGGTGGAAAAGCTGGCCGCCGTTTTCCAAGCCGCCGGCGTTGAACGCGGCGACCGCATTGCCATTCTGCTGCCGAAGAACCTCGAGAAATGCGCAGCAATCTTCGCTTCGAGCCGTGTGGATGCGGTCTTCGTGCCAATCAATCCGCTGCTGAAGCCCCAGCAGATCCGCCATATCCTCGTCGATAGCGGCGCGAAGGCGCTGTACACGGATGCCGAGAACCGCAAGGCGCTCGGCGATGCCATCGAAGGCATTGAGGGTCTTTCCGTGCTCGATTGCACGGCGGATCGGCCGCCTCTGCCGCCAGCGCCGCCCGCGCGCGGCATCGGGCCGGATCTCGCCGCGATTCTCTACACATCCGGTTCCACCGGCGCCCCGAAGGGCGTGATGCTGAGCCATGCGAATCTCGTCGCGGGCACGCGCATCGTGCGCACCTATCTGTCGATCACCGCGGAAGATCGCATCCTCTCCATCCTGCCCTTCAGCTTCGATTACGGGCTGAACCAGCTGCTCACGGTGGTGGAGCAGGGCGCGACGATTGTGCTCTTCACCTTCCAGATGGGCGACCAGATCGTGCGTGAACTGGCCAAACACCAGATCACCGGTGTTGCCGGCGTTCCCACCATCTGGGCCATCCTCACCAAGGCGGCACCGAGCCTCGCGCGCACGCCCCTTCCGCATCTGCGCTACATCACCAATTCCGGCGGTGCGGTGCCCGAGGCAACCGTGCGTCGCCTGCGGGAAATCCTGCCCACAACGCAGATTTTCCTGATGTATGGCCTCACGGAGGCTTTCCGCTCGACCTATCTCACCCCCGCCGAGGTGGATCGCCGCCCCACTTCCATCGGCAAGGCCATTCCCGAATGCGAGGTTTTCCCGCTCACGGCGGATGGACAACGCGCGAAGCCGGGCGAACCGGGCATTCTCGTGCATCGTGGCCCGACGGTTTCGATGGGCTATTGGCGCCGGCCGGAAGAAACCGCCCGCGTGCTCAGGCCCAACCCTTTGCGCGCGCCACATGAGGGCGCGGAACTCGTCTGCTGGTCGGGCGATCTCGTCTATGAGGATGAGGAAGGCTACCTCTATTTTGTGGGCCGGCAGGATGCGATGATCAAATCAGCCGGCTATCGCATAAGCCCCAGCGAGGTGGAGGATGCGCTGATGCTCTCCGGCGCGTTCCGGCAGGTCGCGGCCATCGGCGTGCCCGATGAATGGCTGGGCCAGCGCCTGCTCGCCGTGGCCGTGGGCCAGCAGGAGCGGCTCGATACCGACCAGATCCTGAAAGAACTGGCCGAACGTCTGCCCGCCCACATGGTGCCCTCGCGCATTGAGCTTGTGCCGGAACTGCCGGTGACGCCCAACGGCAAGGTGGATTACAAACGCCTTGTGGCGGAGCGCGCGGCATGAACACGCCCCTCACGGTTGCCCCGCTCGCTGCCTCGCTGATCGTCGAGAATTTCGCTGTTTCGCCCAAGGGCCTCGTGCTGGGCGGGGTGGCTGTGGCCGATCTCGCGGCGCGGTTCGGCACGCCGCTTTACGCCTATGATGCGGGCCTGTTGCGTAAGCGCTTCCGGGCCTTGTCGAGTGCGCTCGAAGGCTTCGCCGAGGTCTATTACTCCATCAAGGCGAACCCCAATCCGGCGATCGCCGGCGTGTTGGTGGAAGAGGGCGCGGGGCTGGAAATCGCCTCCGGTGCGGAATTCCTGCTCGCGCGTTCCGCCGGTTGCGTCGCCAAGCGCATTCTCTTCGCGGGCCCCGGCAAGGGCGAAGCAGAAATTGATCTCGTCTTGCGCGAGGGGATCGGCGAGGTTCACCTCGAGGGCTTCGACGAAATCGCGATGGTCGCGGCCCGTGCAGCGACTTTGGGCCTGAAGGCGCGTGTCTCGTTGCGCATCAATCCGGGCTCGCAGGCGCAGGGCGGGGCCATGCGCATGGGCGGCAAGCCTTCCGCCTTCGGCATCGACGAGGAGCAGATGGCGGAAGCGGTTGCGGCGGTAAAAGCCCAGCCCTCGCTCGATCTTGCGGGAATCCATCTCTTCGCCGGAACGCAGATTCTCGATGCGGCCGTGCTGCTCGATCAATGGCGCTGCGGCCTCGACCTTGCGAGTCGCCTTGCGGCACTTGCAGGCGTGCCCCTGCGCTCCATCGATCTCGGCGGCGGCCTGGGCATTCCGTATCATGCCGGCGATGCGACGCTCGATCTTGCCGTTATCCGGGCGGGCCTTCCGGCCCTGAAGGCGCAATTGGCGGCTGATCCGCTGTTGAAAGATGCCCATGTGCTCGTTGAGCCGGGGCGTTGGCTGGCCGGACCGGTGGGGCTCTATATCGGTCGCGTGCGTGCGGTGAAAATATCACGCTGCCAGCGCTTCGTGGTGATGGATGGCGGCATGCACCACCATCTCGCGGCCTCGGGCAATCTCGGGCAGGTGATCAAGCGCGATTATCCGATCATTGCGCCTTCGCATCTCGATCAGCCCGTGACGGGCGAGACGCATCTCGTGGGCCCGCTCTGCACGCCGCTCGATACCCTCGGGCGACAGACGGCCCTGCCGGACTTGCAGGCGGGCGATCTCGTGGCGGTGATGCAATCCGGCGCCTACGGCCTCACGGCCAGCCCGGTGAGCTTCCTGTCGCACCCAATGCCGGCAGAAGTGCTGGTGGAAGCGGGCGAGGTGCGGGTGATCCGTCCCGCAGGTTCCTACGAGGCGCCGCTCGTGAATGCGCTGAACGCCATGCCGCGCTGGGCGCAGGCTGCGGAGTAAAGACGCTGCCGGGAAAAACTGGTGCTGTTGGAGAGGATTGAACTCTCGACCTCTCCCTTACCAAGGGAGTGCTCTACCACTGAGCTACAACAGCGACACTAGGCGCGAGCCCTTGCCATAGGGGAGGGGGGCGGTCAAGCGGGCTTTCGGCCTCCAGGGAACATTCCACTAAGGCAAGCGACGATTATGCTGCATTGCACAAAAAATGTTGCGATGCACAATCGCTGGTGTTAACTTTCGGGCCATTGTTGTTCCTTTGTGCCCGGTTGGGCTCTCTTTCTTGGAGAAAGATTATGGCCAATTCGAAAAAGCCGCCTTTCGGCGCTTCCCGGCCGGTGGCCGCTGCCCAGGCTCCCGTTCCTTCTGCCGCCCCGAAGGCCGTGGTTCCGGCGCCGGTTCCTGCTCCGGTCGCAAAGCCGGCGGTGTCGCAAGCGGCGCCTGCGCTCGCCCCTGCCGTGAAGCCGGTTGAGGCGAAGCCCGAGATCAAGTCCGAATCGAAGCCGGTGGAAACCAAGGCGGCTTCGGCAAAGCCGGCCGAGACCAAGCCGGTCGAGACCAAGGCGGTTGAAGCGAAGCCTGTTGTCCCCGCAGCCGCGACGCCCGTTCTGGCGGCCAAGGCTGCTCCCGTGCCCGTGCCGGCACCGGTTGCCGCGCCGAAGCCCGCTTCGGCCGTTGAGGCTCACAAGACTGCACCTGTGGCCGCGAAACCGGCCGCTGCGGCTCCCAAAACCGAAAAGCCCGTCCCGGCGCCCAAGCCCGCGATCAAGACGAAGCCTGCCGCCCCCGCGCTGGACGTGCTGAAGCCCGTGACCGTGCTGCAGGAGAATGTCCGTGCCAGCACCGAAAAGGCGATCACCGTGTTCCGCGGCCAGTATGCTGAGGTGAAGACCTTCGCGGAAACCGCCACCATCAAGCTCGAAGACAGCGTGAAGGCTGCGCAGGAAGGCTCCCGCGCGCTGGGCTTCAAGTTCTTCGAGATCGCCAAGGCGCAGACCCAGGCCCATCTCGACCACACGAAGACGCTCGCAGCGGCGAAGACCCTGCCGGAACTTCTCTCGGCCCAGCAGAAGTTCCTCGTCGCGCAGATCGAGCGCGCGCAGGCCGGCAGCAAGGATGTGACGACGCTCGCGACGCAGGTCGCGAATGATGTCGCGGCCCCGCTGCAGGCTTCGCTGAACATGCTGCTGCGCCGCGGATAAGCGGTTTCGGAACACCATCCAGCCGGCGTGCGGAACCGCGTGCGCCGGCTTTTTCATCTCTCGCGCGAGAGGTGCTTGAAATCGGCGCGGTTTGCCTCTAGGGCTCTCGCCGGATGCAGTCGTAGCTCAGTTGGTTAGAGCGTCGGATTGTGGCTCCGAAGGTCGGTGGTTCAAGTCCACCCGACTGTACCATTCCCGAAAGCCACGTTTTCTCCTTCTTTTTTCGTTTTCCATCTCGCTCAGTCATGCCCGCTATCGTGCAAGGCTGCGTGCCTTGGCATGTCTCCGGCCGGGCACAAAAAACCCGGGCCGAAGCCCGGGTCTTGAATTGCAACCCATTGAGGGTCTGAAGTCAGGCCGCCGAGGTGCGGCGGGACTTCACAATCCGGCCGATCCCGAGCACAGCTGCTGCGCCAACCACTGCCGCGCCATAGAAGATCGTGGCGATCGGCATGATCTTCGAGACCATCCCGCCATGGCCGTCGGATTCCTGCACCGTGGTGAGATAGGCCGGGTTCAGGCCCTTGATCCAATCCATGACAATCGGATCGGTGACGAGCATCTCGCCGGCAATCCAGCCCAGCAAAGCGGCGCCGCCCCACACGATGACGGGGAAACGGTCGATCAGCGACGACAGAAGCTGCGAGCCGAAGATGATCAGCGGAATCGAGAGCAGCAATCCGAACACGAAGAGCCAGATATTGCCGCCTGCCGCCGCAGCGATGGCCAGCACGTTGTCGAGGCTCATCACGGCATCGGCAATCGCAATGGTGCGCACAGCGCGCCAGAGATTGTCGCTGGATTCAACGTTATGCCCGTCTTCGTCTTCGCCAACCGCGAGTTTCACGCCGATCCAGAGCAGCAGCAGGGCGCCGATGACCTTCAGGAAAGGCACGTTGAGAAGATAGGTGATAAAGATCGCGAAGATGATGCGCAGGGCGATGGCCGCGCCGGCACCCAGGATCATGCCCATGCGGCGCTGCTCGGGCGGGAGCGCGCGGCAGGCCAGCGCGATCACGACGGCATTGTCGCCGGACAGCAACAGGTCGATCCAGATGATCTTGAACAAGGGTGCCAGATACGGCGTGATCCATTCCATGGTGATGTTCCTTACCCGCTTTCGGGATTGGCTGGACCTGGCCTCATAGCGCGCGCAACGGCAACGCCGGTGCCCTGCAGTCCCCCCTGCGCCGCCCCGGATTGGCGCGAGACAAACACGCGAATGCCCTCACGCGTCAAGACCAGCATATCGCGCACAAGCCGATTCTCGATTTCGCTCGCGCTTGATTCGCCGGAATTGCGGATATCCACATGGCCGGCTTTCGATCCCGGAAGCCGGATATCCTCCGGCGCGATGCGGAACCCGGTCCCCATGGCCTTGGTGATCGCCTCCTTCGCCGCCCAGATTCGGCAGAAGGCAGCAACGCGTAGGGCTTTGGGCTGTGCCATCAGCCAGCGCCGCTCGTCGTCCCGCAGCATGTTGAAGGGGATCACGAGATCCGGCTGTTCGAGTTCGAGGTCTACGCCCAGCGGCTGATCGCCGATGGCGACCAGCGCCAGCGTGTCACGCGCCGCAAACGAGAGATGCCAGCCGGTGGCTCCAGCGAGAATCACCGGCCGCCCGAGCGGATCGGTGCCGAGTCGCAGCGCAGCAGGGTCTGGCAGGCCGATTGCCATGGCCAGAACATGCCGCGCGAGGCGACGGCGGGCGAGCCAGCCTTCGCGCTGCATCCCGGCGGGGAAGCTCTGCGCCTCAGCCAATTCGGCAGGGCTTGCAGGAGTGATATCCGCCGGCAGCTGTCCGAGATCGGCAAAGAACCAGACGAATCGCGCATCTGCGAGCCGGGCGGCCAGCTTTGCGATAGGCGCGCCCGGTGGTTCCGGCAGGGGGGCGATCCCATGCCGCATGGCCTCATCGATCAGAGCGGACGGGGGGGGGGGCATGCGCTTTTGGTGAACCCTCGCTGCGCGCGACACAGGGCCGCAAGGCAATCTTGGCTGTATAACCACTTGCCGCCAGCGGCGCCGGAAGCCTAAAACATCTGCAAAGCGCTGTCCTGCCCAGAAAAGGACAGGCGCACCAAAGGGAGACGGGCCTGCGCCCGTGGTTTTGCGTGTCCGAAACAACCCAGAATCTGCCCAAGCCGGGAAGCCGGCCAAGGGTCGCGCTTTTTGCGACCTGCCTTGTCGATCTTGTTCGCCCATCCATCGGTTTCGCCTCGGCAAAGCTGCTCGAAAAGGCGGGATGCGTGGTGGAAGTGCCGCCGCAGACCTGTTGCGGCCAGCCCGCGTTCAATTCCGGCGACCGGCGTACGGCGCGCGATCTTGCGCTGCAGATGATCGAGGCCTTCGAGCGCTTTGATTATGTGGTTGTGCCCTCGGGCTCCTGCGGCGGGATGATCGCGAAGCATTATCCCGAGCTTTTCGAGGATGATCCCGGTCTTTCGGTGCGCGCGCAGAAACTCGCGGCCAAGACCTTTGAGCTCGTCTCGTTCCTCACGGATGTTCTCGGCATCATGCAGGTTGAGGCCAAGCATGCTGGCACCTGCACCTATCATGACAGCTGCTCGGGCCTGCGCGAACTTGGCATCAAGCGCCAGCCGCGCCAGCTGCTGGGCTCGGTGGAAGGGCTGGAAATGGTGGAGCTGAAGGACTCAGAGGTCTGCTGCGGTTTCGGCGGCACCTTCGCTGTGAAATATGGCCCGATCTCCGATCAGATCGTCACCGAGAAAGCCACCAACGTGAATGCCACTGGCGCGAAAACCCTGCTCGCCGGTGATCTCGGCTGCCTCCTGAACATCGCGGGCAAGCTCTCGCGCATGGGCTCGGAGGTCGAGGTGCGGCATGTGGCGGAAGTGCTGGCCGACATGACCGACCGGCCCGCGATTGGCAAAATGGGAGCTTCGACATGAGCGTGCATCCCACCTCCCACAGCTTCAAGGACAATGCGAGCCGCGCGATTGCCGACGGATCCGTGCCGCGCGCTTTGAAGAATGTGCGGCAGAACTTTATCGACAAGCGCGTGAAGGCGGTCGATGCCCTGCCGGAATTCGAGGCGCTTCGTGAAAGCGCCCGCGAGATCAAGAACCACACGCTCGCGCATCTCGACCTCTATCTCGAGCGCTACGAGCAGAAGGTGAAGGACAGCGGCGGCCACGTGCATTTCGCGGTCGATTCGGCGGAAGCCCGCAACATCGTTCTGGATATCTGCCGCAAGGTGGGTGCCCGCACGGTGACCAAGGGCAAGTCCATGATCTCCGAGGAGATCGGTCTCAACGGCCATCTCGAAGCCGCAGGCATCGTGCCGGTCGAGACCGATCTCGGCGAATACATCATCCAGCTCCGGGGCGAGACGCCGAGCCACATCATCGCGCCGGCGGTCCATCTCACGAAGGACCAGATCGAGAAGGATTTCCGCCGCGTCCACACGCAGCTTGATCCGAACCGCGACCTCACCGAGAAGCGCTCCCTGCTCACCGAGGCGCGCACCATGCTGCGTGAGAAATTCCTCGCGGCGGATGTGGGCATCACCGGCGCGAACTTCCTTATCGCGGAGACGGGCTCGTCGGTCATCGTCACGAATGAGGGCAATGGCGATCTAACCCAGATCCTGCCGCGCGTGCATATCGTCATCGCCTCCATCGAGAAGGTGGTGCCGACTTTGGAAGATGTGAGCCAGATCCTGCGTGTGCTCGCCCGCTCGGCGACGGGGCAGGAGATGAGCGTCTACACCACCTTCTCCACTGGCCCGCGCCGCGCGACCGATGTCGATGGCCCGGAGGAATATCACGTCGTGCTGCTCGATAATGGCCGTTCGGCCATGCTCGGCACCGAGTTTCAGGACATGCTGCGCTGCATCCGCTGTGCGGCTTGCATGAACCATTGCCCGGTCTATCACCAGATCGGCGGGCACGCTTATGGCTGGATCTATCCCGGCCCGATGGGCTCGGTACTCACGCCCTCGCTCATCGGCGTGGACAAGGCCGGGCATCTGCCCAACGCCTCCACCTTCTGCGGGCGCTGCGAGAGCGTGTGCCCCATGAAGATCCCGCTGCCGAAGATGATGCGCCATTGGCGCGAGCGTGAGTTCGAGCGTAACCTCAACCCGGCTGTCGCGCGCTATGGCCTCGGTTTCTGGGCGTTCTTCGCGAAGAAGCCGTGGCTCTACAACCTCTCCACGCGCGTTGCGGCCAAGGCGATGAAGCTGATGGGCCGTAACAAGGGTCGGTTCCAGAGCCTGCCCGGCCTCGGCGCGTGGACGCAATACCGTGACTTTGCCGTTCCCGAGGGCGAGACCTTCCAGGCGCAGTGGAAAAAGAGGGCCGGCAAATGAGCTCCCGCGACACGATTTTCGCTTCCATCCGCCGCTCGCTGCATGTGAAGGGCGACGAGCGCATCCGCAGCACGATTGTCGATGAGCGTCTCGATCGCTCGCCGAAGGGCGTGGTGCCGGCCCGCGCGCAGCTCGATTCTGCTGGCAAGCTCGCGCTCTTCATCGAGAAGGCCGAGGGCGTGCAGGCGACGGTGGCCCGCGTGCTCTCGCCGAAGGACGTGCCCGGCGAGGTGGCGCGTTACCTGCGCGACAACAACCTGCCAGCTGCCCTTCGCATGGGCGACGATCCGCGCCTTTCCGCGATGCCGTGGAAGGACACGGCTTTGGATGTCACCACGGGCCGTTCAAACGGGCTCGACCTTTCCGGCATCACCCATGCCGAGACGGCGGTTGCCGAGACCGGCACTTTGGCCATCCTTTCGGGCCATGAGAACCCGACGACGCTGAACTTTCTGCCGGATAACCACATCGTGGTGCTGAATGCGTCTGATCTCGTGGCGGATCTCGAAAGCGTCTGGGCGCGGGTGCGCAAGAAGGTTGGCAAGGGCGAGATGCCGCGCACGGTGAATTTCGTCACCGGTCCTTCACGCTCCGGCGACATCGAGCAGACCATCCTGCTCGGCGCGCATGGGCCGCGGGCTTTGCATATCGTGGTGGTCGAGGGCTAAATTTCGAAGCGTCATGGCCGGGCTGGCCCCGGTCATCCATGTCTCGCAGCGTCCGATTCGGGACGGGGTTAAACCCCAGCAATTCCTTTACCATGTCGCGATACCTTCTTCGGATCATTAGTCCGGAGTGGCGTTCCATCGTGCGTGCGGCTCTCATTCTTGCCGGTTCTTTCCTCGCTTCGGTGGCGCTCGCGCAGACCGCGCCGCCACCCGCGCCTGCGCCTCACATCGCGCCCCAGACAAGCGAGAAAACCGCCGCACCTCACGCCGCCGAAGCGCCGAAACCTGCGGCCGAGAAGCCCAAGCCCGTTGCGAAAGCCAAGCCCAAGCCTGCGCCTCCGCCCATGCCGCTGACGCGCGTGGTGGCGAAGGATGATCCGCGGCCCACGGTTTTTCCCGGTGCGGTCGATGCGATTCAGGATGCCGCCGAACGCTATCGCCAGATCTACGAAAGCGGTGGCTGGCCGCAGCTTCCTGCGGGTACCTACAAGGCCGGACAGGCGAGCGAGGCCATTGCCCTGCTGCGCCAGCGCCTCGCGCGAGAGGGCGATCTCGATGCGGCCCATGCCATGGGCAATGCGTTCGATTCCACGCTGACACAGGCCGTGAAGTCCTTCCAGGGCCGCCATGGACTTGCCCAAACCGGCATTGTCGGCACACTCACCTTGAAGGCGCTGAACGTGAGCGCGCATGAGCGCTTCCAGCAGCTCAACGAGAGCGCCAAGCGCCTGCGCGCCAAGAGTTTCGCCTTCGGCCCGCGTTACGTGGTGGTGAACATCCCCTCCGCCTCGGTGGAGGCCATTGCACATGGCCAGGTCGAACGACGCCACATCGCGGTGGTCGGCAAGGCCGATCGCCCGTCGCCGGAGGTCGAGACGCGCATCACCAATGTGAATTTTAATCCGACATGGACGGTGCCGGTCTCGATCATCAAGAAGGACATCATCCCGAAGATGCAGAAGGACCCGTCCTATCTCGCGAAGTCGAAAATCCGCATTTTCGGCGCGAGCGGGGCGGAAATCGAACCGACGCGCATCGACTGGAACACGGAACGCGCGACCGCCTTCACGCTTCGGCAGGATCCCGGCTCGGGCAATTCATTGGGGCAGATCCGCATCGACATGCCGAACCGCGAGGCGGTTTACATGCATGATACCCCCTCGAAGCGGCTTTTCGCACGCGATGATCGCTTCCATTCCTCGGGTTGCGTGCGGGTGGAGGGTGTGCGCGATTTCGTGACCTGGCTGCTGGCTCCGATGTCTGGCCCCGGCGGCGGCCCTTGGGACCGCAAGGATGTCGATGACCTGCTCACCACCGATGCCCGCAAGGATATCCGCCTGAAGGAGCCGGTTCCGGTGATCTGGGCCTATCTCACAGGCTATGTCACGCCTGATGGCATGACGCATTTCCGCGATGACGTGTATGGCCTCGACCAGCTCGCGATCCTCGCGACGGCCCCGGACGAGACCCCCACCAGCAGCGTGCCCGCAGCAAAAGTGAGAGCGCATCTCGACCAGCCGATGCCGCAGCATGCCACGTCCAACGTGCCGCGCGTGCTTTATGCCGCCCCACCGCAGCGCGCTTCCGCGCCGCGCCCGCTGGTTCAGCGCATCGATCCGTAATTACTCCGCGAGCACGCGCGTTGGCGGGAAGGTGATCTCCACCATCGTGCCTTCGCCGGGCTTCGAGGAAATGCCGAAGCTCGCGCGATTGGCCTCCACCAGAGCCTTTGTGAGTGGCAGGCCGAGGCCCGTGCCGCCCTTCGCGCGATCCCGACCTACCTGCCTGAACGGCTCCAGCGCCTGCTCGATCTCGTTTGCGGTCATGCCGATGCCGGTATCGCGGATGCGGATCGTCACCTCGCCGGTGCCGAGCAGCGAGGTCGAGACGATCACCTGACCACCGGCCTCCGTGAAGCGCGTGGCGTTGGAGAGCATGTTCAGCACGATCTGCCGGATCGAGCGCTCATCGGCCACGACCGGCGGCAGTTTCTGCGCGAGCTGGGTGCGCACGAGTACGCGGCTCTGCGTCGCTTGCGGCTGGATGAGCGCCACAGTGCTGGCCACGATTGTATTGAGATCGGTTGCGGCGAAACTCAGCTCCATCCGCCCCGCCTCGATCTTCGCGAGGTCCAGCAGGTCGTTCACAAGGCTCACGACATGCTGGCCGGAGGTACGGATATCGCCCAGATATTCCTTGTATTTCGCATTGCCGAGCGGGCCGAGCCGTTCCTCCTGCATCAGGTCGGCAAAGCCGATGATGGCATTCATGGGCGTGCGGATCTCATGGCTGATCTTGGCGAGGAAGTCGCTTTTCTTCGCATTGGCCATCTCGGCGGCCTGCCGCGCCTCGGTGAGGCCAGCTTCCGCGCGTTTCCAGGCGGTCATGTCGCGCAGAACCGCGCAGAACCGCTTGGGTTCCTCGTCCGAAATGCGCCCCAGCGTCATGAAAAGCGGAATGCGCCCGCCCTTCTTCTCGCGGCCCGAAATCTCGCGGCCATCATTGAAGATCGAGCGCATGCCCGAGGCGCTGCGCATGCCCTCGAGATAATCGAGCGCATCGGCATGGCTGTCACGATGCAGAAGCTGGGTGAAGTTCTCGCCCACCATCTCGTTCTCGTCCACGCCGAACAGGGCCTGCGCCGCACCATTGAGGCCCAGCAGTGTACCGGCCTCATCGAGGATCGCGACACCATCGGTCGCGGTGTCGAGGATCGCGCGCAATTCGGTGACATCCGCGCGGGCGCGCTTCAGATCGAGCGCGACGCTGCGCAAAGCCTTGCCCTGCTCCAGCTCCACCGCGCGGCGCAGGGAGATGAGCGTGGCCGGCGCGCCTTCCCAATCGATAAGTTGAAGATGCGCATCCACGGGCATCATCTCGCCCTCGCGGCTCGTGAGAACCACGGTGTCGATCACGCCGGTTGCCTCGCGCGGGCGGATGCCCTTGCGGAAAATGGCGCGGGCGCCATCCTCGGCGCGAAACTGCGCGAGATCGGTATAGCCCGTGAGATCAAGCAGCGTGCGGTTCGCGAACAACGTGTCATCGCCGCGCAGCACGAGAAGCCCCATCGGCAGGCGATCGAGCAGGCTGCCCTCGGCTGGCTGGCTGATGCGGGCTGGTGGCTCGGCCACCTGCGCGGATTGCGGTTCGCGCGGCCTCGCTTCAGTTGCGGCGGGAGCGGCAGGCGGCGCGGGCTCATCCTCATCGAAGCGCGCGCCCAGCGCCTTCGCGATCTCGCGGAAGGCGTTGCGCTCGGACATCGACAAGCCTTGCCGCTGGAAACCGGGCAGGGGCTGCGTGGGCTGGCCGGTGCGCAAGGATACGACCTTCGAGGCCTCATCCACCGGTTCGGCGGGCGGGACTTCGGCAGGCGGGGCAGCATCGCGCACCTGATCGCGCACGAAGGCTTCGAGATCCGCCGCGACCTTTTCGAGCGTCACGGTTTCGGGCTCGACAGTTTCAGGCGAAGAAGCCTCGGGTGCAGGGATGTCCGAGGGCGTAGCCGAGGTAGTTTCGTCCTCGGTCGCTGCCTCGTCAGCCAGATTGTCTGCCGTCGCCGTGATGTCGGCGGGAGCCGCGTTGAAGGTTTCATCGGCCATGGCTTCTTCGGCGGACGAAGCTGCGTCATCTGCCTCTGCGATGTCTGCCATGAGCTGGTTGGGATCAGCATCGGATTCGTCGTTCTGCAGTTCGCCGAGCGCTACTGGCCCGTCAGCGGGTACTTCCGGCGAAAGTGCGACTGCTGCCGCATCGTCTTCTGGTTCTACTTCAGCGTTGGGGATCAATTCCGGTGCGACCGGCTCCGCGACAGGAATCGCTTCGATCCGCGCCTGGTCGATCCGGCAATGGCCGAAACCGGAGAAGCCGGTCAGCCCGTCCTGCGCACTCACCAGCGGGAGGGCAGAGAGATCCACGGGCACAAAAGCCGGCTGGGCATCCACGGGCCAGACCACGCGTATGCCGGAGAAGGTCTCGCCGGCGGTCAGGGCTTCAGCAACGGCATGTGCCGCAGCCTCGTCATGCGCCCGCAGGGCATCAGGCAGGAACTGGCCTTCGATGGCAGCGGCGCGCGCACCGACAATCTCGGCGAGCGGGGGCGTGACGCTGAGCACGCGCCCCTCGGCATCGAGCGAGAACAGGAACCGGCGCGCCCGGCGTTCCATTTCGGGCTGGTTGAGCCAAAGCGGGATGCCGGGTGAAGCTGCGATGGAATCGGCGATTTCCGGCTGACGCAAAGTCGCCACAAGTTCGGTCTGTGCGGTTTCATCTGTCGCGAGGTCTTCTCGCACATGTTCAGGCCCTGCTGCGAAGAACACCGGCGGCCAGCTTTCCGGCTGTCCCGGCTGGGGCTCGTTCGCGAGAAACACGACGATCAACCCGGTCGTACCATCCGCGAGCGTCAGGCGGCGGCAACCGGCAAGGCGCATGACGCCCCGGAAACCCACGAAAAATCGCAGGCGTTCAAGGCTGGTGGCGGGGCCAGCTCCATCCGCCAGCAGGGCTTCAAGGCGCTGTGTGCCGGGCGCGGAGCCGGGCAGGCCGCGCACGAGCAGCGTTTCGAGGGGCAAACCAAGCGTCTCGCCCGCAGCGGCATTGGCCCAGACCAGGCCTTTTCCGGCGAGAACCAGCGCAGCTTGCGACGATTCGGTGAGGAGTCGCGCCAATTCCGGTCCCAGAAGGGCCGGGAGAAGCCGCTCATCTGCGGTCTCACGATCGCTCGCCATACCCACCTCTTACGCCACCTCGACCGGACTTGGCCGAAAGCTGCTCCATTCTGAAACAGCTCTTTACGGTTTTTCAATAAATCTGGAGGTGAGCAAGGTCCATGCAAGGCGTGGTTTCTTCGCGCGGGAAAGCGCAAACATCCTTAACGGGAGCGCCGGAACGGTGTTAGGCTGTGCCGTGTTCAGGGGAAGCCGTCGCGACAATCCGCGATCGGCGCGCGGAAGGAGGAAGACATGTCCAACGGTCAGCCGTTCAATGTGCCCGATGAGGTGCGCGAGGCCATGGATAGCAGCGTGAAGCAGGTGAAGACCGGCTTCGAGAAAATGATGCAGGCCGCCGACGAGGCCGCCCGTGGCCTCGACGAGAAGGCCGGCAATGCCCAGAAGCAGGCGCTCGACATGCGCCGCAAGGCCATGGCCTTCACCGAGCAGAATGTGAATGCGGCCTTCGATCTCGCGACCCGCCTCGTCAAGGCGAAATCCATCGACGAGGTGATGAAACTCCAGACCGAATACATGACGCAGAGCTTCGCGGCCCTGCGCGGCCAGATCCAGGATGCCGGCCAGACCCTTCAGGCGCAGACCCGCGCCGCGGCGGCCGAATTCGTGACCGAGACCCGCAAGGCGCAGGACAAGGCGCGCGAAACGGTGGAGAAAACCGTGGCCGCCGCCAAGGATGCGGCCACCAAGGCGACGCGCAAGAAATAAGCGCGATTGCACCGTGAAAAGACGAAAAAGCCGGGCTTTGACCCGGCTTTTTTGTTCAGGAATGCGTCGCTTTCCGCTTATTCCGCCGCGAGGCGATGCGTCACGGCCTCGCGCGGCAGGCCGAGCGTGTCGAAGACATCCGCCAGCGCATGCACGAGATGCTCGATCATCGCATCCGTGTGGAACGGCGTCGGCGTCACGCGCAGGCGCTCCGTGCCGCGCGGAACGGTGGGGTAGTTGATCGGCTGGATGTAGAGGTTGTGCCGTTCCAGCAGCAGGTCGCTCGCTTCCTTGCACTTGGCGGAATCGCGCACCATCACCGGAACGATATGGGTGGGGTTATCGAGCACGGGGATTCCCGCTTCCGCAAGGCGCGTTTTGGCGCGCGTCACCTGCCGGCGCTGGCCCATGCGCTCGGCACCGGATTGCTTGAGGTGCCGGATGGAAGCCTTGGCCGCCGCCGCCACCGGCGGGGGCAGGGCGGTGGTGAAGATGAAGCCTTGCGCGGTGGAGCGCACCGCATCCACGACCTCGCGGCTCGCCGCGATATAGCCGCCGAAGCAGCCGAAACCCTTGCCGAGCGTGCCCTGAATGACATCCAGCTCGCCCATCGTGCCGGTTTCCTCGGCATAGCCCGCGCCATGCTGGCCATAGAGGCCCACGGCATGCACCTCGTCGATATAGGTCATCGCGCCGTATTTCCGGGCCAGCGCGCAGATCTCGCCGATGGGCGAGACATCGCCATCCATCGAATAGACGCTCTCGAAGACGATGAGCTTCGGACGCTCCGGCGCGATGCCGGCCAGCAGCTTTTCCAGCGCTTCGAGATCGTTATGCGGGAAAATCACGCGCTCACGGTTCGCGCGGCGCACGCCTTCGATCATCGAATTGTGGTTCTCGCGATCCGAGAGGATCACGCAATCCGGCAGCGCGCCGGCAATTGCCGCAATGGCCGACTGGTTCGCCACATAGCCCGAGGAGAAGACAAGCGCGGTTTCCTTGCCATGGAGATCCGCGAGTTCCTCTTCCAAAGCCACGATGGCCGAGGAATTGCCCGAGATGTTGCGCGTGCCGCCGGCTCCGACGGAGCCGTTCTCGGCGGCATCGACCATCGCGGCGATCACATCCGGATGGCGGCCCATGCCGAGATAATCATTGGTGCACCACACAGTCACCTCGCGCGGGCCCTGCGGCCCGTTCCAGGTGGCGAACGGAAAGCGGGCGCTGTCACGCGCGATTTCCTGGAACACGCGGTAGCGGCTCTCGCTTTCAAGCGTTTGGCGGACAGCGCGGAAGGCTTTTGAATAATCGAACAAAGCCGTTCAACCCTCTGTGGTGCTCGCAGGCGAGCTGAGTGCAACAATGCCTAGACTTGCCTCGGGCCTCCGCCTTCGGCATTGACACGGCGCAAGGACCTCCTGGCACGGAGAAATGCGCAATGAGCGAAAACGTCAAGGCCAGCCCGGCAGAAAAGCAGCGCGCGGCGCGACTGGCGCAAGCCCTGCGCGACAATTTGCGCAAGCGGAAGGAGCAGGCCCGCCAGCGTGAAACGAGTGCGGCTGCCGCCACAGTTCCGCCCGCAGAAGCCGGCAAAGAGGAGAAATCCCGCTGAATCCTGCGCATGCGTTGCCATTCCGGCCCCGGCGTGGCAGACGAACGCAAATCCGAACAAGGAGTGAGCCTCATGGATCGAATCAGGATCGTGGGCGGCGCCAAACTGAACGGCACGATCCCGATTTCCGGCGCGAAGAACGCGGCCCTGCCGCTGATGATCGCGAGCCTGCTCACTCCGGAAACGCTTGTCCTCGAGAATGTGCCGCGCCTTTCCGACGTGCGCATGCTCAAGCGCATCCTCGGCAATCACGGCGTGGATGTGATGGTCGCCGGCAAGCGCGTGGGCGAGCGGGATGATGACGGCGAGACCGTGAAGCTCAATGCGGGCACGATCGTCGATACCACCGCGCCTT
>Ga0209053_1000697_pt1 | contig 19899 bp, 12 predicted proteins | sample EBPBio152010_DNA_FD_185864 | JGI IMG/M metagenome (GOLD analysis project Ga0209053, IMG submission 185864) | Wastewater treatment Type I Accumulibacter community from EBPR Bioreactor in Madison, WI, USA - Reactor 1_7/15/2010_ DNA (SPAdes)... | ecosystem: Engineered > Bioreactor > EBPR >... | reverse complement strand
ATCGTGAAGGCCGCACAGCGCAGCATCGCCGAGATCTTTGAGCGCGATGGCGAGCCGTTCTTCCGCGCCCGGGAATCGCAGGTTCTGGCGCGGCTGGTCAACGGCCCGCCCTGCATCCTGTCTACCGGCGGCGGCGCCTTCCTCTCGGCCCAGAACCGCGAGATTGTGGGTGCGGCCGGCATCTCGGTCTGGCTGCGGGCCGATCTGGAATTGCTGTGGAACCGGGTGCGCCACAAGACGACCCGCCCGCTGCTGCGCACTGCCAATCCCAAGGAAACGCTGCGCGACCTCTATGCCGCGCGCGTGCCGCTTTATGGTCTGGCCGATCTGGCGGTGGATGCTGCGCCCGAATTGTCGATCGACGACATGGCGCATCGCGTGCTGGAGGCGTTGCGCGGCCGCGACGATGTGCTGGAAAGGATCTGAGAGGATGAACGGTTTGGATGTGGTGCCGGTCGCACTGGGCGCGCGGTCCTATGAGGTGCGCATCGGGCGCGGGCTGATCGGCCGGGCGGGGGCCGAGATCGCGCCGCTGTTGCGCCGCAAGCGCGTGGCCATCGTCACCGACGAAACCGTCGCCGCGCATCATCTGGCCACGCTGGAGGCCGCACTGGCCGCCGAGGGCATCGCCTGCACCAGCCTTGCGCTGCCGCCGGGCGAGGCGACGAAAGGCTGGCCGCAATTCGCCCGCTGCGTGGAATGGTTGCTGGAGCAAAAGGTCGAACGGCGCGATGTGGTGGTGGCCTTTGGCGGCGGGGTGATCGGCGATCTGGTCGGTTTTGCGGCATCCGTGCTGCGCCGGGGCGTGCGCTTCGTGCAGATCCCCACCACGCTTCTGGCCCAGGTGGACAGTTCTGTCGGCGGCAAGACCGGCATCAATACCGCGCAGGGCAAGAACCTGGTCGGCGCCTTTCACCAGCCCAGCCTGGTTCTGGCCGATATCGACGCGCTCGACTCCCTTGCGCCGCGCGATTTTCTGGCCGGCTATGGCGAGGTGGTGAAATACGGCCTGCTGGGGGATGCCGATTTCTTTGACTGGCTGGAGGTGAACGGCCCGGCGCTCGCCGCCGATCCGGCGCGGCGCCAGCGTGCCGTGCGCCGTTCGGTCGAGATGAAGGCCGAGATCGTCGCCCGCGACGAGACCGAGGAAGGCGACCGCGCGCTGCTCAATCTGGGGCATACCTTCTGTCATGCGCTGGAAAAGGCCACCGGCTATTCCGACCGGCTCTTGCATGGCGAGGGCGTGGCGATCGGCTGCGCGCTGGCCTTTGAACTGAGCCAGCGGCTTGGCCTGTGCAGCCAGGAGGCGCCAAGCCGCGTGCGCGCCCATCTGCGCGCCATGGGGATGAAGGTCGATCTGGCCGATATTCCGGGTGATCTGCCCGATGCGGCGGGGCTGCTCGCGCTGATGGGTCAGGACAAGAAGGTGGTGGATGGCCGCCTGCGTTTCATTCTGGCGCGCGGGATCGGCGCCGCCTTCGTGGCCGATGACGTGCCGGGCGAGGCGGTGACCGCCGTGCTGACCGACGCGCTGCACCGCCGCTGAAGCGGCGGTGGCTCTTGCAGATAGGGTCCGGATCTCCGAAAGGCGAGATATCGCACTGCCTGCTGCTATAGCGGAAAGGCCCAGAGGATCACCGGGATGCCGACCGCCGCGACGACGATCTCCAGCGGCAGGCCAAGCCGCCAGTAATCGCCAAAGCGAAAGCCACCGGGGCCCAGGATCAGCGTGTTGTTCTGATGCCCGATGGGCGTGAGGAAGGAACAGGAGGCGCCGACCGCGACCGCCATCAGAAAGGCGTCGGGGTTCACGCCAAGCGCCCCTGCGGCGCCTATGGCGATCGGGCACATCACCGCCGCGGTGGCGGCATTGTTCATCACATCCGACAGCGTCATGGTCACCACCAGAATGAGCCCGAGCGCCAGCACCGCATGGCCGCGCGCGACATGGGTCATCAGCGCCTCGGCGATCAGGGCGGCGGTGCCCGATGTCTCCATCGCGCGGGCGACCGGCATCATCGCCGCCAGCAGCACGATCACCGACCAGTCGATGCTGTGATAGACCTCGGACAGCGGCAGGATGCGCGTCAGCATCACCGCCAGCATCCCGCCGGCAAAGGCGATGGCCGGCGGCGCAAGGCCCATGGCGGCGGCGGCCACCGCGCAGCCCATGATGGCGGCGGCCAGCAGCGCCTGTTTCGGGTCGGGCAGGCGCAGGTCGCGCGCGGCCAGCGGCACGAAGCCTGCCGTTTGCGCAAAGGCCGACAGCGCCTCGGCCGCGCCTTGCAGCAAGAGCGTGTCGCCCGCCCGGAACCGCCAGGCCCGCAGCCGCGTCGCGGCCCGCGTGCCTGACCGGCCGACCGCCAACAGGTTGATGCCATGGCGCGTGCGCAGCGACAGGTCGGTCGGCGTCGATCCGGCGATGCCGCTGTCGGGGCGCACGACATATTCGCGCAACACGATCTCGTCGCTGCGTTCGGCGCGGGGCGTGTCCTCGCGCTGCGCGAGTTTCAGGCCCAGCGGCCGCACCACCTCGATCAAGGCCGAAAGGTCGGCCTCCAGCACGAGGATGTCGCCTTGCTGCACCCGGCGCGACGGGCGCGGCGCCGAAAGAAAGGCGCCGCCGCGCTCCAGTGCCACCACCTGACCGCCGGCCTCGGCCAAGGCGGCCTCGATCTCGGCCAGGGTGGCGCCGATGGCAGGGGCGCCCTCGGGCACGGTCAGTTCGGCCATATAGGCGCCGGGATCGAATTCGTCGCCGCCGCTGCCCGACCGGCCCGGCACCAGGCGCCAGCCCGCCAGCACGATGAAGACCAGCCCCGCCAGCGTCACGGCCAGACCTGCGGGGGTGAAGTCGAACATCTCGAAGGGCTGGCCAGCCTCGCGGCCGCGAAAGCCCGCGACGATCAGGTTCGGTGGCGTGCCGATCAGCGTGACCGTGCCGCCCAGCACCGTGGCAAAGGCCAGCGGCATCAGCACCTGGCCCGGCATCAGCCCGACCCGCGTCGCCGCCTGAAGCGCCACCGGCATCAGCAAGGCCAGCGCCCCCACATTGTTCATGAAGGCCGACAGAAAGGCCCCCAGCCCGCACAGCGCCGCCAGCGTCAGCACCGCGCCGCCCCGCGCCGGCAGCACATGCCGCGCCAGCCAGTCCACCGCACCGCTGACCTGAAGCGCCCGGCTCAGCACCAGCACGCAGGCGACCGTGATCACCGCGGGATCGGCGAAGCCGGAAAAGGCCTCGCGCGCCGGCACCAGCCCGACCGCCACCGCGGCCAGCAGGGCCGACAGCGCCACCACGTCATGCCTGAGCCGCCCGGACAGGAACAGCAACACCGTCGCACCGATCAACAGAAGGGTCAGGCCCTGATCCTGGGTCATCACGTCCGCTCTCAGGCCTCCAGCTCGATCCAGACCGGCACATGGTCCGAGGGTTTCTCTCCGGCGCGCTCCGCCTTGTCGATGCCGCTGCCCGTCAGCAGGTCGGCCGCCTGGGGCGACAGCAGCAGATGGTCAATGCGGATGCCGTTGTTCCGTTCCCAGGCGCCGGCCTGATAATCCCAGAAGGTGTAGACCCCCGGCTGCGGGTTCTGCGCCCGGATCGCCTCGGTATAGCCGAGGTTCAGGATCCGCCGGAACGCGGCGCGGCTTTGCGGCAGGAACAGCGCGTCACGGGTCCAGGTTTCGGGGCGGGCGGCGTCTTCGGGCTGGGGGATGACGTTGTAATCGCCCGCCAGCACCACCGGCTCCTCGGTGGCCAGCAGATCGGCGGCACGGGCGCGCATCCGTTCCATCCAGGCCAGCTTGTAGCCGTATTTGCCGCTGGCCTCGGGCTGATCGGCGGCGTCAAAGGTGACGGGGTTGCCGTTGGGCAGATAAAGCCCGCATAGCCGCACAGCGCGGCTTTCGCCGATCACGGTGGCCTCGATCCAGCGGGCCTGTTCGTCGCTCTCGTCGCCGGGCAGGCCGCGCGTCACATCCTCCAGCGGCAGGCGCGACAGGATCGCCACGCCGTTAAAGCCTTTCTGCCCATGGGTTTCCACGCGCCAGCCCAGATCCTCGAACAGCGCGCGGGGAAAGGCCTCGTCCACCGACTTGATTTCCTGCAAGGCCACGACATCGGGCCGCGCGTGATCGAGCCAGCGGGGCAGGGCCTCCAGTCGCGCCTTGATGCCGTTGATGTTGAAGGTTGCGATCTTCATGCCAGTGCCCTTTTCCCGCCGCTGACCCCCTCTATCGCCCGCGCCCTGCCATATCGCAAGGCTTTCGCGGTTTGGGGGCGAGAATCGCCATGTTAACACATTGTTAATACTTGCGAATCAATCTTGCCGCGTCTGCCTGTGGACAATTTACCCGCTCCGGTGCGGTGGATAACTCGGCCGGGGCGCAGTATTCTGAATGCCGCCATATGGTTAATGGCCCCCGGCTGTGTGGACAAGTCGGCGCGCAACCTGTGGATGCAATTTTGTTTGAAAAAACAATCATTTGGCGCAACCGTGAGAGGGCAATCCTGCTCAATTACGGAGATCCCATCATGAGCGCACTGCGGAAAATCCAAGCCGAAACCACGCTGGAGACCATCGCCGACATGTCGATGGGCCTCGCGGCCGATCTGATGCCCTGCTCGAATGTCGAGGGCACCGAGATGATCCTGGGCGGCGCGACCGCGCTGATGCCCTGCTCCAACGTGGAGACCGGCGTCGCCGCCGACCTGATGCCCTGCTCCAACATCGAAACCGGCGACATGACCGCGGGTGCCGGCGTGGCGCTGATGCCCTGTTCGAACTGAGTGGAACGCGACCCCCGTTTCCCGTGCCGCCCGGCCGGGAACGGGGGCTCCCCGTCGTGACGGCCGGGCCAGAGTTGCGTCCCGGCGCCGCATGCACGGGACGGGGAGGGTGACATGTCCAATGTGGTTTCCTTTGCAAGCCTTGCGCGGGCGCCGCGCGTAGCGGGGCAGGCTGTGCCGCAGGCCAACGGGGCCGGGGCGCTGCTGGCCGTTTTCGCCCATCACCGCCGCCGTCAGGGCGATGCCTGGTGGCTGAAGGAAAATGCCGAACTCCTGATGATCCTCGCCGCACTCGGGCGCAAGCCGGGCGATCTGGGCCTGGCGGCCTATCAGCCGTTTTACGAGGGCGCGGCCGAGATGGTGACCTTTCACCCGCAATATTACCGGCTGATCCTCGGCGTGGTGACCGCGCTCGAATCGCTGGGCTATCCCGGCGATCTGGGACCGCGCCTGGCGCAATGGATCGCCGCCGAGGGCTGGATCGAGAGCGAGGTGAACGACCTGCAACGCGCCGAGGTGCGGCATCTGCTGGCGCGCAATGGCGTGACGCTGGACTGCCCGGGGCTGGATCAGCGGCTGATCGGCTTTCTGTCGCGCCCCGCCAGTTTTGCCCTGCCCAATCCGCGCGCGGCCTATGATCTGCTGCATGTGGTGTTCTACCTGTCCGATTACGGCCGGCGCCCGATCGACCTGCCCGAAGCCGCGATCGAAAGCCTGCTGATGTTGGGCTGCCTCGCGCATCTGGAACAGAATGGCGATCTCTTGGGCGAGGTGCTGCTGGCGCTGCATTATGCGGGCCAGGCGCTGCCGCCGCTCTGGCGCGATCATCTGCGCGCCGAGACCGCCGCCTTTCGGGTGGAAACCGTGCCCTGCCGCGATTCTTCGGACGCTTACCACAATTTTCTTGTCAATCAGTGGTTGATGGGCACTATGGGGGAAAGCGCTTTTCAGGATATTCCTTCGGCAGGTGCCATGAGCTTTCGCCTTTCCCGCCCCGTGATCGCACCACTGCTGGAGTGGTCGCAGGCCCTCAAGGGCCTTGGCGCGCGGCGGAGCGGCGACTGGCTGGCGATGCGCGCGGCCTGCGCGCCGCAAGTGTCGGAACAGGCGCTGGCCGTGGCCGATGCGGGGGCGACGGGGTCTCCCCTGTTCGACCGCTTCTTTGCCCATTTCGCCCGCGCCGCCGGACCGGCCGCGCCGCCGCTGCGCCGGAAACTCGCATGACGCTGCCGCAGCCCCGCACCGCGCTGAAGCTCAGCGCCCTGCTCGGGGCCGCGCTGACCATTGTGAATACGCTGGTGGGCGTTTCGACCGACGCCTTGGCCAAGGGGCTGGTGGCGCATCATGCCGCGCCGCAACTGATGGCGCTGTCGGCCAGTCTTGCGGTGGTGATCGGGCTGGGCGCCGTGGCGGGCGGGCAGGGGCGACGCATTCTTGCGACCGCCACGCCGCGCCGGGTGGCGCTGCGCTCGACGCTTGCCGCGTTCAGCACGATCGGGTTCTTTTTGGCGCTGCGCGATCTGCCCTTCGTGCAGATGTTCCTTTTCATGGGGCTGATGCCCATCCTGGGCGCGCTGCTGTCGGGGCTGATCCTGCGGGAAAGGCTGCGCCCGGGCATCTGGGCGGCTTTGGCGCTTGGCTTTGGCGGCATGGTGCTGATGGTGCCGGGCGGGCTGACGGGGCTGGGCCCGGGCCATGGTTGGGGCTTTTTCGCCACGCTGTGCGGCGCGGGGTCCATCGTGCTGTCGCGCGGCATCTGCCGCAGCCATACCCATGCCTTCGCACAGGTTTTCTACGCGCAACTGGCCTGTGCCACGCTGGGCCTCGTGCTGCTGCCCTGGTATTGGCAACCGATGACCGCGGCCGATCTGGCGCTGCTCGGGCTCTATACGCTTTGCCTGCTGACGACGCGCTGGCTCATGGTGGTGATCGTGCGGCTGCTGCCGGCCTATGTCGCCATGCAGATCGCCAATATCCAGTTCGTCTGGATGGTGCTGGTCGGCGAAACCGTATTCGGCGAGACGACGGCGCTTGCCACCTGGGCGGGCTCCGCGCTGATCATCGCCGCCGGGGTCTGGCTGGTGCTGGCGCAGCGCAGTCCCGCCCCGCCGGTCGCGGCCACGCCAGTGCCGGCCGAGTGACCGGCGCCGGATTTCAGACCGAAAACGACGTGCCGCAACCGCAGCTGGTGGTCGCATTCGGGTTTTCGATGACGAAGCGCGCGCCGATCAGCTCCTCGGTGAAGTCGATCACCGCGTTTTGCAGAAAGGGCAGCGAGACCGGATCGACCAGCACCTGCTGGCCGTCCTTTTCCAGAATCAGGTCATCGGCGGCGGCATCGTCCAGCCGGATGTCATATTGAAAGCCCGAACAGCCGCCGCCCTCCACCGCGACACGCAGCGCCTTGCGGGCGCCGGTCAGTTCGGCGATTTCGGCCAGACGGGCAAAGGCGCGGTCGGTCACGCGGGGTTGTGCGGCATCGGGGGGAAGTTGCAGGTCGATCATCGGATTTTCCTTAGCCTTCATGGGCTTTTCCCCATATAGGGAAGCCAGCCTTTTGAAACAAGTTCCGATGACCCAGACCTTCGCCCCCTTTGCCTGCCAGCCCGACGCCTCCCGCGGGCGGCGCCATGCCGAAATCATGTCCACCTTCCGCTCGCCCTTTCAGCGCGACCGCGACCGGATCATCCATTCCTCGGCCTTTCGCCGGTTGAAACACAAGACGCAGGTCTTCATCGAACATGAGGGCGATTATTACCGCACCCGCCTGACCCATTCGATCGAGGTGGCGCAGGTGGCGCGCACCATCTCGGGCGTGCTGGGGCTGAACAGCGATCTGGCGGAATGTATCGCGCTGGCGCATGATCTCGGGCACACCCCCTTTGGCCATACCGGCGAGGATGCGCTGGCACGGCTGATGGAACCCTATGGCGGCTTCGATCACAACGCCCAGGCCCTGCGCATCGTCACCCGGCTGGAGCGGCACTATGCGGGCTTTGACGGGCTGAACCTGACCTGGGAAAGCCTGGAGGGCATCGCCAAGCATAACGGGCCGGTCACTGGCCCCAATGCCGATGCCAAACATGCCGGCCCCTTGCCCTATGCCCTGGCCGAGGTGAATGGCGACTGGGATCTGGAACTGGACACCCATGCCAGCGCCGAGGCCCAGGTGGCCGCCATCGCCGATGACGTGGCCTATAGCCATCACGACCTGCATGACGGTCTGCGCTCGGGCCTGTTCACCGAGGAAGACCTGATGGAGCTTCCCGTCACCGCGCCCGCCTTCGAGGAGGTGGACCGCCTTTATCCCGGGCTGGAAAAGATGCGTCGCCGCCACGAGGCGCTGCGCCGCGTCTTCGGCCGCATGGTCGAGGACGTGATCCATGTCGCCCAGAACCGGCTGGAGGCCGCGCAGCCGAAATCGGTCGATGACATCCGGCATATGGGCATGACGATCATCCGCTTTTCCAAGCCGCTCTATCAGGAACTCAAGGCGGTGCGCAGCTTCCTGTTCCACCGGATGTATCGTGCGCCCTCGGTGGTGAAGATGCGGGCCGAGGTGACGGCGATGCTGGATGATCTGTTCCCGCTCTTCCTCAGCCGCCCCGAATTGCTGCCCGAGGAATGGCGCGCCGATATCGAGGCGGCGACGGACGAGACGCAACTGGCGCGGATCGTCGCCGATTACGTCGCCGGCATGACCGACCGCTTTGCGATCCAGGAACATGGACGTTTGATCGGCTGATCCGTTGCTCGCGGGGGCTGTCTGCCCCCGCACCCCCTGCCGGTCTCACCGCCGCGCGGCGGTAAACCAGATCGCGGCGAGGATCACCGAAGCGATCACGTTCCAGCCAGCCATGGAAATGCCCATCAGGCTCCAGGCGATCGCGTCGCAGCGCACCACCTGCGCCACATCGACCGCCGGGTTCAGCAAGTCGCTGGCGCTGATGCCGCTGATCGAGCCGGCGGTGCAGGATTGCAGCCCCGCCCACCAGCCCTGTTCCACGCCGACATGGAACACACCGATCCCGGCCGAGGTCAGCGCGGCCAGCCCCCCCAGCACCGCCAGCCCGCGAGCACCGAATGTGACGGCCACCACCCCGATCAGCACCGCCGCGAGATGCGGCCAGCGTTGCCAGATGCACAATTGGCAGGGCGCCAGCCCGCCGAGATACTGAAAGGCCAGCGCGCCGAGCAGCAGAGCCGCCGATCCGGCGGCGGCGATGGCGATTTGCAGGCGTTGCGGGGTGGGCAGGGATGTCGTCACAGGAATTTCACCGCATAGAAGCCGCCGAGCAGGAGCGCCACGGCGATTGTGAACATAAGGCCAAGGCGCCGTTCGATAAAGTCACGGATCGGTGCGCCGAATTTCCACAGCAGCGCCGCCAGCACGAAAAAGCGCAGGCCGCGTGCCACGATGCTGGCCAGCATGAAGACCGGCAGCGACAGGCCCGTCGCCCCTGACAGGATGGTGATCACCTTGTAGGGAAAGGGGGTCACGCCGGCGATCAGCACTGCCCATGCGCCCCAGTCGTTATAGGTCTGGCGGAAGGTGTCGAACTCGGCCGCCATGCCGTAGAAATCCAGCACCGGCTGGCCGACCGCGTCGAACAGGAAGGCGCCGATCAGATAGCCGGCCAGCCCGCCCAGCACAGAGGCGAGGGTGGCGATGCCTGCCAGCACGAAGGCCCGGCCGGGGCGCGCGACGATCATCGGGATCAGCAGGATATCGGGCGGGATCGGAAAGACCGAGCTTTCGACAAAGGCCACGACCGCCAGTGCCCATGTGGCGTGGCGATGCGACGCCAGCGACAGCGTCCAGTCATACAGCGCGCGGATCATCGCTTCTCCTTGGGGGATTGCGGCACCGGCTTGCCGCAGGAATGTCGCGCCGTCAAGCAGCGGTGCGGCGCGTGAAGCGGGCTTTTCGCCGGGGCCAAGCCTGCGCTATGCTGCGCAAAACAGGGTGAGGGTCACAGGTCATGGAATGGCGCGGACGCCGGGGCAGCCGGAACATCGAGGATCGTCGCGGGCAGGGTGTGGGGCGCGGCGGGGTCGCCGTGGGCGGCGTAGGGGCGCTGGTCCTCTTGCTGATCGGGGCCTATTTCGGCGTCGATGTCTCGCCCATGCTGGATGGCGGCGGCGCCAGCCCGGGCAAGACCGAACTGACCCAGGCCGATCAGGAGGCGGCGCAATTCGTCTCGGTCGTGCTGGCCGATACCGAGGAGGTCTGGGCCACCGTCTTTCCCGATCAGGTGGGCAAGCCCTACAAGGCGCCGGTGCTGGTGCTGTATTCCGGGGTCACGCAATCGGCCTGTGGCGGGGCGAGCGGGGCGACGGGGCCGTTCTATTGCCCGGGCGACCGCAAGGTCTATCTCGATACCGATTTCTTCGGCACAATGTCGCGCGAACTGGGGGCGCGGGGCGATTTCGCCGCCGCCTATGTGGTGGCGCATGAGGTGGCCCATGGCGTGCAGGATCAGCTGGGCATCCTGAGCAAGGCCAATCAGGTGCGCGCGCAATCGTCCGAGGCCGACAGCAACGCCATTTCGGTGCGGATCGAATTGCAGGCCGATTGCCTGTCGGGCATCTGGGCGCGCGGCGCCGAGGAGATGTTCGGCAGTCTGCATGCCGGCGATGTCGAGGAGGCGGTGAATGCCGCGCATCGCATCGGCGACGATACCTTGCAGCGCAATGCGGGCCGTGTGCCGATGCCGCATACCTTTACGCATGGCACCTCGGAGCAGCGCGCGCGCTGGTTCGTGCGCGGCTATGAAAGCGGCGACATGGGACAATGCGATACCTTCGCGGCGCGCCAGCTCTGACACGCTTCGCCGGTTGACGCCCGCCCGGCGGCGGGCTAAATCCGGCCCTGTGCCCGAGTGGCGGAACGGTAGACGCAGGGGATTCAAAATCCTCCGCCGCAAGGTGTGTGAGTTCGAATCTCACCTCGGGCACCACTTTCCGCAAGAATGACAAAATCATGGCCACCCCGCCGGAGTTGTGCGGGGCTTGGCGTCTTGATTCGGCCTTTATGAACCTTTCCAGTATGTTGACCGTCGCGCCGCTGGCGCCGATCCGCGATTCCCGTGGGGATTGGTTCCGCCGCGCGAACGCCCGGTCGTGAAATGCGGCGAAAATGTCCTACAGGGTTAACGGCGGCGGGGGCTGAGCGACCAGGTGCGTTTGCGGAAACAATCCGATGGGGTTTGCCGTTGCTGCGCCGCAAATCGGCGCCTTTGTTGCAATGGTGGAAACAATGCCGCCCATACCCCTCGCTTTTCCGGCGCCTCTGGGGCGGCCAAACCGGGCAGAACTGGGGCAAAGGGGGAATTTGCCGTATTTTTTGCACTTTTCGTAAAGGATAACAAAAGGTATCAAGAAGGGGTCTTGCTGGGAAAGACATCTGGCCGTGGGGGCGGTCTCAAGTGGTGTGTGGCGTCTTTGGGCGCAGGAGTATGGTTAAGGCTGCCAAGGGACCGGGTGCTGCGCCCGGTTTACAGAAACGATGATTTCCCGCGTCCGCTTCGGCGGTTCTGGCACTTTTCCCTGATCTACCACATCGCGCGACCTGGCCTTCTGGGCGCAGGGCCTTTGCACAAGGCCGCGCCGGTCAACGCCCTTTCGGGGGCACATGAACGGTTGGACGGGCCACGGCCCTGCTGGGATGAGGAAGATCAAGATGCCGGTTTTCGCGCTGTATAACTTCGATGATGCAGGCAGCACCGTTCAGGATGCCGCGCTTGGCAATGGCGCGCAGAACGGCGTTTACCTGAATGGCGCGGGGTCGAATGGCACCCAGGCCGTGCTGGATGGCACGGATGACCTGGTGAAGATCTGGCCCTCCGAGACGTTCCAGCTGGATCGCGGCACGCTGGAGGTGCAGTTCACCTCCTCGACCACGCCGCAGACCGAAGTGCAGACCATTCTGGCGCGTGACAGCATCGGCGACCATGCCGGCGGCTACAGCATCGAGCTGCTGCCCGACGGGTCGCTGCTGATCACCCATGAAACCGAAGGCGGCAGCGTCACCTACACGACCGGCGCGGGCTTCATGTCGCCGGGCGACGAGGTCAACCTGTCCTATTCCTGGGATGTCGCCAATGGCGGCCATCTGGTGATCGAGAACCTGACCGACGCGACCAGCTTCAACGCCGAGACGCCGGTCGGGCTGACCATGGATCAGGGCGATATCAGCCAGCCCTGGACCGTCGGCGCCGGGCAGAACACCTCGACCCCCGATCTGCTGAACAATATCGACCAGCATTTCGCCGGGTCGTTCGAATATTTCTCGCTTTCCGATACGGTGGACAATTTCGGCGGGCCCGATGGCATCGTGCGCGGCACCGAGGGCGGCGATCTGATCGACCTGACCTATGTCGATCCGACCGATGGCGACCGGATCGACGCGAATGACGCGCTGATCCCGGGCGATGCACCCAATGACGACCGCGTGGTCGCGGGCGGTGGCGATGATACGATCCTGGCCAATCTGGGCGAAGACACGGTGGATGCCGGCGCGGGCAATGACCAGGTCGATGGCGGCGACGGCAATGACCTGCTGGAAGGCGGCGCCGGCGACGACACGCTGTATGGTGGCGCGGGCGATGACACGCTGCTGGGCGGCGATGGCAATGACGTGGTTGATGGCGCCACCGGCAATGATCTGATCGACACCCGCAATTCCGGCGACGAAGGCTCGCCCGACCGTGCTTTCCCGGGGCTTTACCCCGCCGATGGCAACCCCGATGACGACCGCGATCTGGTGCGCGCGGGCGCCGGGGCCGACACGATCATGACCGGCGACGACGCCGATACGATCCATGCCGGCGGCGGCAATGACCTGATCTATGCCGGCGTCGATGCCGACAGCGTGACCGCGGCCGGCGGCGATGATACCGTCTATGCGGGCGAGGGCAGCGATACCGTGACCGGCGATCTGGGCGATGACCTGATCTATGGCGGCACGGGCGACACGGCCTCCGATCCCACCCATCTGACCGATGACACCGATCCCGACCCGGACAATAACCGGGACGCGCTTTATGGCGGCCTGGGCGATGACACGATCTATGGCGAGGACGACGACGACACCATCTATGGTGGCCAGGACAATGACCTGATCTTTGGCGGGATCGACGACGATCTGGTCTATGGCGGCGAAGGCAATGACACGCTGCATGGCGATGCAGGGGCCGATACGCTGATCGGGGGCTATGACCGCGATCTGTTCATCGGTGGCAATGTCGGCGATTTCGTGGACGGGTCGGAAACCGGCGACGATTACGACACGCTCGACCTGCGCGGCTCGGGCCCGCTGTCGATCGTCTATGATGCCGATAATGCCGAAAACGGCACCGTCACCTTCTATGATGCCGATGGCGCGGCGACCGGCACCATGCGCTTTGTGAATATCGAGAATGTCATCACCGACCCGCCGGTCCGCGATGGCTGGGTCGATGGCACCGGCGGCGGCGATATGATCGACACCGGCTATACCGGCGACCCCGATGGTGACCGGATCGACGCCAATGACGCGATCCTGCCCGGCGATGCCCCGAATGACGACCGCGTGCGCGCGGGCGAGGGCGATGATACCGTGCGCTCTGGCGCGGGCGACGATCTGGTCTATGGCGGCGCCGGCAATGACGATGTCGATGGCGGCGAGGGCGATGACACGCTGAACGGCGAGGGCGGCAATGACACGCTGACCGGCGGTCAGGGCAGCGATCTGGTCGATGGCGGCGATGGCAATGACGTGATCGACACCACCGGCGGCGGCGCCTATCCCTTGCCCGACATGGGCTATCCGGGGCTTTATCCCGCCGACAGCGACCCGACCAACGATCTGGACACCGTCTATGGCGGCGCGGGCGATGACACGATCCGCACCGGCGACGATGCCGACCTGATCGACGGCGGCACCGGCAATGACCTGATCGACGGCGGCATCGACGCCGACACCATCACCGCGGGCGATGGCAACGACACCGTCATCGGCGGCGAGGGGTCGGATCTGATCGACCTCGGCGCGGGCGACGATCTGGTCTATGGCGGGCTGGACCCCAGCTTCCCCGACGAGCTGAACGTGCCCGACGCCACCGATCTGCGGCCCGACAATGGCCGCGACACCATCGACGGCGGCGCCGGCAACGACACCATCTTCGGGATGGATGACGATGACAGCCTGATGGGCGGCGACGGCAATGATTTGATCGACGGCGGCATCGACGAGGATACGATCCTGGGCGATGCCGGCAATGATACGATCATCGGCGGCGACGGGGCCGACAACATGGCGGGCGGCGATGACCGCGACACCTTCCTCGTCTCGGAGGCGGGTCAGGGCATCGGCGATGTGATCGACGGCAATGAGGGCGGCGACGATTACGACACGCTCGACCTGCGCGGTGCTGGCCCGCTGCACATCACCTATGACCCGGACAATGTCGAAAACGGCGTGGTCGATTTCCTCGACGGCGACGGCAATGTCACCGGCTCGCTCACCTTCACCAATATCGAGAACGTCATCCCCTGCTTCACCCCCGGCACGATGATCGCCACCCCGCGCGGCGAGATCCCGGTCGAGGAGCTGAAGGCCGGCGATCGCGTCATCACCCGTGACAACGGCATCCAGCAGATCCGCTGGGTGGGCCAGAAATCGCTGAGCTGGGCGGATCTCTCGCTCAACCCGCATCTCAAGCCGATCCTGATCCGTCAGGGCAGCCTGGGCAATGGCCTGCCGGAACGCGACATGATGGTCAGCCCCAATCACCGCGTGCTGGTGGCCAATGACCGCACCGCGCTCTATTTCGACGAACATGAGGTGCTGGTCGCGGCCAAGCATCTGGTGGCCGGGCGTGGCGTGCATGAGGTGGACAGCATGGGCACCGCCTATATCCACTTCATGTTCGATCGCCACGAGGTCGTGCTGTCGAACGGCGCCTGGACCGAAAGCTTCCAGCCCGGCGACTATACGCTCAAGGGCATGGGCAATGCGCAGCGCAACGAGATCTTCGAGCTGTTCCCCGATCTCAAGACCGAACAGGGCCGCGACGATTATGCGGCGGCGCGTCGCACGCTGAAAAAGCACGAAGCGCGGCTTTTGCTGAAATAAGGTTTATGCAGCGAGGGCCGGTTCGCCTGCCCCTGAAAGGCCCCCCGCGTGGGGGCCTTTTGTCATGCAATTCAGGCGACTGCGCCATGTTTTTGCCACGAAGTGCCACTTGTGCCGCCAAGGCTCCACAGCGGCCCCACGAAATCAACACAATTGAAAACGACATGATTGCTTAAGGCTTTGTCCCGATTTTGGGGCAGGTCCAGATGTGGATATCAGTAGCATGACGTTTTTCGCTGCCGCAGCATTGACAGGTGTCAAGGCGCCCCGGGCACCAGGCCACGGGGTTTTGGGCTGCGCGCGCGTCATGCAGCGACGGAAAGGAACAGGGTCATGACACCGCTTGCCTTCGGGCCGTGCCCGACCCCCGCCCTTTCCCTGCCCAACCGCCCCCTTTCAGTGAACGAGTGACATCATGGCCATTGCAAACGAACTCTCGATCAACACCACCGCAACCGCGGAACAGATGTTCAACGCCATCTTCGGGAATGGCGTGCAACTGGTCAGCGGCAGCGCGACCTTCAGCGGCGATGCGCTGTCTTCGGGGATCTATAGTGGCGGTCTGACCACCATCGCGGGCGTGAGCCCGACCGATACCGGGGTCATCCTCTCCACCGGCAATGTCACCGACTTCACCAACAGTTCGGGCACCACCGATACCAACATCAATACCGGCACCGGCACCGATGTCGCCGGCGGTGTGGATGGCGATGCGCAGTTGAACGCGCTTTCCGGCGTCGGCACCTTTGACGGCGCGATCCTCCAGGCGAATTTCATTCCTGACGGTGACATGATCACGATGCAATTCGTGTTCACGTCCGAGGAATATCCCGAATATGTCAGCGGCGGTGTGAACGATGCCTTTGGCGTCTGGGTGAACGGTGTGTTTGCCCCGATCAGCGTCACCACCTCGGGCAATGTGGCGATCGACACGGTCAATTCGGGCAGCAACGAAAACCTCTATCGCGACAACACGCTGGATCAGTTCAACACCGAGATGGACGGGCTGACCTATGTCCTGTCGATCAAGGCGCCGGTCAATGCGGGCCAGGTGAACACGATCAAGATCGGCATCGCCGATGGCGGCGACGCGGTCTATGATTCCAACCTGCTCATCATGGGCGACAGCGTCCAGACCTATACGCTTGCCAATGACGATACGGTCAATGTGGTCAGCAATTCCACGCGGACCTTCGACATTCTGGCCAATGACGAACATCCCGCGGGCAGCAACCTGACGATCACCCATCTGAACGGGCAGAGCGTGGTCGCCGGGCAGACCATTACCCTGCCGTCAGGTCAGCAGGTGCGGCTGAACGCCGATGGCACGATCACCGTCTTTGCCAATGGCACCACCGGGGATGAGCCGTTTTCCTATACGATCTCGGACGGTCTGGGGAATACCGATGTCGGCTTTGTCACCATCCATACCTCGGCCGCGGTAACGAAGGACGGCATCGTTTCCGGCACCAGCGGCAATGACGTGATCGACGGCTCTTATGTCGGCGACCCGGATGGCGACAGGATCGACAACAATGACGGGCTGGGCGTGCAGGGCACCACCGGCAATGCCGACCTGGTCTATGCCGGGGCGGGCAACGATACCGTCACCGCGGGCGAGGGCAATGACATCGTCTATGGCGGCACGGGAACCGACGTGCTGTATGGCGGCAATGGCGGTGACTCGCTCTATGGCGACGAGGGCAATGACCTCGTCTATGGCGGCGCCGGCAACGACCTGATCCATGGCGATCTGGGCGCCGACAACCTGCTGGGTGAAGCCGGCAATGACACGCTGTTCGGCGATGACGGCAATGATGTGCTGCGCGGCGGCACCGGCAGCGACAGCCTCGTTGGCGGGGCGGGCGATGACAGTTTCTATCTGGGCGATGGCGCGGGCAGCGATGTCGATACCGTGATCGGCGGCGAAACCGGCGAAACCGCGGGCGACAGCCTTGATGCGATCCTGGTCACCACCGGGGTCAATGTCACCTTCACCGGCAATGAAAGCGGCACGGCCACCTATACCGGCGGGTCCACCACCTTCTCGGAAATCGAGAATGTCTATGGCGGCACCGGCAATGACACGATCAACGCCGCCTCCAGCACGACCAGCCATCTCTTCGACACGGCGGGCGGCAATGACAGCATCACCGGCGGTTCGGGGGCCGAAAGCATCTATGGCGGTGCCGGCAATGACACGATCTCCGGCGGCGGCGGCGCCGATATCTCCAGCGGCGGCGCTGGCGATGACCGTTTCGTGCTGTCGGGCAGCTATGGCAATGACACGATCACCGGCGGCGAAACGACCGAAACCACGGGCGACAGCCTGGATGCGTCGGGCCTGACCACCAATGCCACGCTGACCTTCTCGGGCGCCGAGGCGGGGACGCTGGCCTCGAGCAGCGGCACGGCCAGTTTCAGCCAGATCGAGACCTTCACCCTGGGTGCCGGCAATGACACGGTCTATGGCGGCGTCGGCAATGACAGCGTGGCGACCGGGGCGGGCAACGATTCCATCCTCGCGGGCGCCGGCAATGACAGCATCGACGCGGGCGCGGGCAATGACATCGTCTATGGCGGCGATGGCAACGACCTGCTGATCGGCGGCATCGGCAACGACATCGTGGATGGCGGCACCGGCAATGACACGGTGGATGGCGGCACCGGCAATGACGTGATCTATGGCGGCGCCGGCAATGACAGCCTGTCGGGCGGCGCCGATGCCGACACGATCTGGGGCGGCGCGGGCGATACCATCGTCGGCGGCGAAACCGGCAACGACAATGACGTGCTGGTGGTCGAGGCCGGGTCGGTCGTCACCTATGGCGGCGGCACCAACGAGGCGGGCACCATCGCCCTGGCCTCGGGCGGCACGCTGACCTTCAGCGAGATCGAGAAGATCGTCTTTGCCGGGCCGGTGGATGGCACCTCGGGCAATGACGTGATGAATGTCGGCTATACCGATCTGAACGGCGATCAGATCGACGGCACCGACGGCATCAACGACACGATCTTTGGCTATGCCGGCGATGACAGCATCACTGCCGGCACCGGCAATGACACCGTCTATGGCGGCACCGGCAATGACACGATCAATGGCGGCGCGGGCGACGATACGCTTTATGGCGAGGCGGGCAACGACACGCTGTCCAACGTTCAGGGTAACTCTGCCCAATATGGGGGTGATGGCAACGACACCATGGGTGGCGGTCTGGGCAATGACAGCTACTATGGCGGCATCGGCGACGACTATGTGATGGATAGTGGCGGTCAGAACCTTGCCCAGATGGGCGATGGCAATGACACGGTCTATACGGACTGGGGCAATGACACCCTCTATGGCGAGGCCGGCAATGACTGGCTGGATGGCGGCACCAATGACGACCTGATTTACGGCGGTCTGGACAACGACACGCTGCGCGGCAACGACGGCAACGACCAGCTTTATGGGGGTGCGGGGGCGGATTCGCTGGAAGGCCAGGTCGGCAACGACTGGATCTTTGGCGACGCTGGCGCGGACACGCTTTCTGGCGGCGATGGCAACGACTATCTCGACGGCGGCGATGGCAATGACCTGATCTATGGCGGTCTGGGTAATGACTCGCTTTCCGACGGTGACAGCGGCAACGATCAGCTTCTGGGCGGCGATGGCGATGACCAGATCTCGCTGAACAGCGGCAATGACACGGCTTGGGGTGACGCTGGCAATGACGATCTGTCGGCCAGCTCGTCGCTGGGCACGGCTACCCTTTATGGTGGCACCGGCGATGACAGTGTCTATGGCAGCTGGGCCGGTGGCGACAGCCTGATGGGCGATGCGGGCAATGACCGGCTTTACGGTAATGCCGGCAATGACTCGATCTATGGGGGCACTGGCAACGACTATGTCGATGCGGGCGATGATGCCGATCTCGTCTATGGCGGCGACGGCAATGACACGCTCGACGGCGCGCTTGGCAACGATACGCTTAACGGCGAACTCGGTGACGACAGCATGCTTGGCGGCGACGGCAATGACGTGTTCATCGGTGGTGCCGGTGCGGACACCATGTTCGGCCAGAATGACAGCGACACCTTCTTTGGCGGCGCGGGAGATTCGATCGTCGGCGGTGAAGGCTTCACCACCGGCACCGACAACGACACCCTGATCCTGAACTACGCCGATGTCCAATCCATCACCTATGGCGGCGGCAACAACGAGGCGGGCACGGTCACCTTCACCGCCGCCTCGGGCGGCGGCACGCTCACCTTCAGCGAGATCGAGAACATCCAGTTCACGGGCGCGGTCGATGGCACTTCGGGCGACGACTTCATGCCCATCGGCTATACCGATGCGCAGGGCGACCAGATCGACGGCACCGACGGGATCAATGACACGATCTATGGCTATGCCGGCAATGACGAGATTTACGCCGGGGCAGGCAGCGACCTGGTCTACGGGGGCATCGGCAATGACTCGGTCTATGCCAGCGACGGTGCGGATACCGTCTATGGTGAGGCGGGCAATGATGGCCTCTCGGGCGAGGCGGGCAATGACCTGCTTTATGGCGGTGCGGGTGACGACACCGTTTCGGGCGCGGAAGGCGATGACACGGCCTTTGGCGATGCGGGCAACGACTATATCGACACCGGCATCGGCAATGACAGCGTCGACGGCGGCGACGGCGATGACCTGATCTTCGGCCAGGACGGCAACGATACGCTGATCGGCGGGGCCACGGGCGAAGACACCATCTATGGTGGCGCGGGCAATGACCTGATCGACGGCGGCACCAGCAACGACACGCTGGTTGGCGATGACGGCGATGACACGGTCTATGGCGGAGACGGCAACGATCTCATTCAGGGCGATCTTGGCAACGACAGCATCGTCGGCGGTCTGGGGGATGATTACATCAATGCTGGCGACGGCAACGACTTTGTCGATGCGGGCGTTGGCAACGACACCATCTTCGGCTTTGGCGGCAATGACACGCTTTATGGCGGAGCC
>Ga0209053_1000696_pt1 | contig 19910 bp, 19 predicted proteins | sample EBPBio152010_DNA_FD_185864 | JGI IMG/M metagenome (GOLD analysis project Ga0209053, IMG submission 185864) | Wastewater treatment Type I Accumulibacter community from EBPR Bioreactor in Madison, WI, USA - Reactor 1_7/15/2010_ DNA (SPAdes)... | ecosystem: Engineered > Bioreactor > EBPR >... | reverse complement strand
CCTTCAGTGCTGGACGAGGACATGACCCAGACATCCCCCACGCAATCAAGCGCCGACCCGACCCTGGGGCCGGTTGCCCGCTTTCTCAAGGCCACCGAAATCGACACCCGCCTGTTGGGCATGGTGGGCGCGCTTGTCGCCATCTGGATCGGCTTTCACCTTTACGGGGCCATCGTGAACGGCAATGGCGCCTTTCTCACGCCGCGCAACCTGTGGAACCTTTCGGTTCAGACCGCCAGCGTGGGCATCATGGCCTGCGGCATGGTGCTGATCATCATCACCCGCCATATTGACCTGTCGGTGGGCTCGGTGCTGGGCTTTACCGCCATGGTCATGGGCATCGTGCAGGTCTGGATCCTGCCGGATTACCTGGGCCTCGGCAATCCGCTGATCTGGGTGATCGCCTGTCTGGTCGGCTTGCTGGTCGGCACCGCCATCGGCGCCTTTCACGGCTGGCTGGTGGCCTATCGCGGCATTCCCGCCTTTATCGTGACGCTGGGCGGGCTGCTGGTCTGGCGCGGCGCGGCCTTCCTGCTGGCGCGGGGCGAGACGATCTCGCCGGTCGATGCGACCTTTGCCCTGCTGGGCGGCGGGCCGTTCGGCGCCGTGGGCGCGGTCGGCAGCTGGATCCTCTGCGCCATCGCCTGTGCGGCGATCCTGTGGATGATGGTTTCGGGGCGCAAGGCGCGCAAGGCGCATGGTTTCCCGCTGCGCCCGCTCTGGGCGGAATACACGCTGGCCGGGCTGAGCTGCGGTCTGGTGCTGGCCGCGACGCTGGTCGTGGACGCCTATCCCTGGCCCAAGGGCATCGTCAGCCAATATGCCGCCGCCAACAACATCACCGTGCCCGAAGGCGGGCTGTTCATCAGCCATGGCTTTGCCATCCCGCTGCTGATCATGGTGGCCGTGGCCATCGCCATGACCGTCATGATGGGGCGCACCCGCTTTGGCCGCTATGTCTATGCCATCGGCGGCAATCCCGATGCGGCCGAATTGTCGGGCATCAATACCCGGCTGATGACGGTCAAGATCTTTGCGCTCATGGGCTTCCTGACCGGGCTTTCCGCCATCGTCGCCTCGGCGCGGCAGACTTCGGCCACGATCTCGCTCGGGCAGCTTGACGAACTCTATGTCATCGCGGCCGCGGTGATCGGCGGCACCTCGCTGGCGGGGGGCGTGGGCACGATCTACGGCGCGATCCTCGGCGCCTTCGTGATGCAGAGCCTCAAGACCGGGATGGTGCTGATCGGCTTTGACGCCGCGATCCAGAACATCGTCGTCGGCATCGTGCTGGTGCTGGCCGTCTATGTCGATATCCTCTACCGCAAGCGCGCGAAATAAGGAGCGGGACCGATGAACAAGAACGGAACCCCTCTTGTCGAAATGCGCGACATCTCGATCTCTTTCGGCGGGATCAAGGCGGTCGATCATGTGACGGTCGATCTGTATCCGGGCGAGGTCGTGGGCCTTTTGGGCCATAACGGCGCCGGCAAATCGACGCTGATCAAATGCCTTTCGGGCGCCTATCGGCCCGACAGCGGCGATATCTTCATCAACGGGCAAAAGGCGGTGATCGAGAACCCGCGCGATGCCCGCAGCTTCAACATCGAGACGATCTATCAGACGCTGGCACTGGCCGACAATCTGGATGCGGCCTCCAACCTGTTTCTGGGGCGCGAGCTTGTGGGGGCGGGCGGCTTTCTGAACGATGCCGAGATGGAGGCCGAGACGCGCAAGATCATGGGGCGTCTCAACCCCAACTTCCGCAAGTTCAACGTGCCGGTCTCGGCCCTGTCAGGCGGGCAGCGGCAATCGGTGGCCATCGCGCGGGCGGTCTATTTCAACGCCAGGATCCTGATCATGGACGAGCCGACCGCCGCGCTTGGCCCGCATGAGACGCAGATGGTGGCCGAGCTGATCCAGGAACTGAAGAAGCAGGGTCTCGGCATTTTCCTGATCGAGCATGACATCCATGCCGTGATGGAACTGTGCGACCGCGCCGTGGTGATGAAGAACGGCCAGCGCGTCGGCACGGTGAACGTGAACGAAGTGACCGACGACGACATTCTGGGGATGATCATCCTCGGGAAGAAACCGCCGCAAGCCTATTGATCCGAAGGGGCGCCGCAGGGTGCCCCTTAGCTTTCCCGACCGACACAAGCAAGGCACTGGCCATGACCGATTTCTTCAAGGGCATCCCGCAGATCCGCTATGAGGGGCCCGACAGCGACAACGAATTCGCCTTCCGGCATTACAACCCCGACGAGGTGATCCTGGGCAAGCGGATGGAAGACCATCTGCGCTTTGCCGTCGCCTATTGGCACAGCTTTGCCTGGCCGGGGGGCGACCCGTTCGGCGGCCAGACCCTTGACCGGCCGTGGTTCGGCGACACCATGGCGCTGGCAAAGCTCAAGGCCGATGTGGCCTTCGAGATGTTCGATATCCTGGGCGCGCCCTTCTATTGCTTCCACGATGCCGATGCCCGGCCCGAAGGCGCCACCTTTGCCGAAAGCCTGCGCAACCTTGAGGAAATCGTCGATTACCTCGGGGAAAAGCAGACCGGCCACAAGGCGCGGCTGCTGTGGGGCACCGCCAACATGTTCAGCCACAAGCGCTGGATGTCGGGCGCCGCCACCAACCCCGACCCGGATGTCTATGCCTATGCCGCCGCCAATGTGAAGGCGAACATGGATGCGACGCATCGGCTGGGCGGGCAGAACTATGTCCTGTGGGGCGGGCGCGAGGGCTATGAGACGCTCTTGAACACCGACCTGAAGGCCGAACGCGAACATGCCGGGCGGTTCCTGCAACAGGTGGTCGAATACAAGCACAAGATCGGTTTCAAGGGCGCCATCCTGATCGAGCCGAAACCGCAAGAGCCGTCGAAGCACCAGTATGATTACGATGTGGCCACGGTCTACGGCTTCCTCGTCCAGTTCGGTCTGGAAAAGGAAGTGCAGGTGAATATCGAACAGGGCCATGCCATTCTCGCCGGTCACAGTTTCGAACACGAAATCGCGCTGGCCGCCGCGCTTGGCATCTTCGGTTCCATCGACATGAACCGCAACGATTACCAGTCGGGCTGGGATACCGACCAGTTCCCCAACAATCACGCCGAAAAGGCGCTGGCCTTCTATGAAATCCTGCGCGCGGGCGGCTATGCCACCGGCGGCACCAATTTCGACGCCAAGATCCGCCGTCAGAGCCTGGACCCCGAAGACCTGATCCTCGCGCATGTCGGCGGCATGGATACCTGCGCGCGCGCTTTCAAGTCGGCGGCGGCCTGTCTGGCCGATGGCGGGCTGGAACGCGCCCGCGCCGACCGTTACGCGGGCTGGAGCGGCGACAAGGCGCAGGCCATGCTGCGCGGCACGCTGGATCAGGCGGCGGCCCGCGTCACCGCCGAGGGGCTGGAGCCGCAGCCGAAATCCGGCCGGCAGGAACGGCTGGAAAACCTGTGGAACAGGTTCGTCTGATGGACCTGCGGCGCCGGCATTTCCTCACCCTTGCCGCCGCCGCGCTGTCGGCCCCCGCGCTGCCGGCGCGGGCGGCGGCGACCGGCGGCACGGAAAAGGTGATCCTCGACTGGTATCGCCTTATCCTTGAACTGGTGCGCCATACCGCCACCTATTCGCCCCCCGTGGCCGCGCGCGCCTTTGGCTATCTGGGCGTGATCGCCTGGGAGGCGCAGGCCGCCGCGCGCGGCTATCCCTCGCTGGCAGGCCAGGTGAACGGATTGCCGCCGCGCCCGAACGACCGCATGGCGCGCGATCCGGCGGCGGTGATGCAGGGCGCGCTGACGGCGGGCGTGCGGGCGCTGTTCGGCAATACCGGCCCGACCGGGCAGCGTGCCATGAACGCGATGCAGAAACGCCTTGATGCGCTGGTGGGCGGCCGCGCCGCCGATCTGGCCAAGGGCGGCGAAATCGCGGCGCATGTGCTGGCCTGGGCCGAGGGCGATGGCGGCGCTCATGTGCAGAACCTGGGCTTTCCTGACGGTTATGAACCCGCGAAGCAGCCCGGCGCCTGGGTGCCCACCTCGGATATCCGGCTGCAACAGGCGCCGCTTCTGCCCGAATGGGGCCGGGTGCGCCCCATGGCGATGGCCGATGGCATGGCCTGCGCCCTGACCCCGCCGCCGCCCTATGACGAAACCCCCGGATCGGCCTTTCACGCCGAGGCGATGGAGGTTTACGAGACATCGAAGACCCTGACCGATGAACAGAAGATCATCGCCCGCTTCTGGTCTGACGACCCGATGCTCTCGCCCACGCCGCCGGGGCACTGGATCTCCATCCTGATCGAGATCGCCGCGCGCGATGCCCTGCCGGCCGAACGGCTGGCCGATGCGCTGGCGCGGCTGGGCATGGCGCAGAACGATGCCTTCATCGCCTGCTGGCAGTCGAAATACGAATTTAACCTGATCCGCCCGGTGACCTATATCCGCCGCCTGATCGACCCGAAATGGCAGACCCTGCTGATCACGCCGCCCTTCCCGGAATACCCGTCGGGCCATTCCACCATGTCGGGTGCCTCCGCCGAGGTGCTGACCGCGATCTTCGGTGACGGTTTCACCTTTGACGATGCCACCCATGCCGATGACGGCCTGCCGGTGCGCCGCTTCGCCTCGTTCCGCGCGGCGGCGCAAGAGGCGGCGATTTCCCGGCTCTATGGTGGCATCCATTACCGCGCCGCGATCGAACGCGGCCTCGATCAGGGCGCCTGCGTGGCCCAACATGCGCTGCGGTTGAAAACGCTATGAAATGGCTGCCCCTTCTGCTGGTGGCGACGCCCGTCCTGGCCCAGGAACCGGCGGTGCCGCAATTCCGGGCCGAACCCGCCGCGCTGGCGCATCGCTTCAGCGGCGAATGGACCTTCATGGTCGGCGGCGGCGTCGCGGCCTTTGATTGTTCGGGCGATGGCAAGCCCGAACTGCTGATGGCCGGCGGCACAGCCCCGGCGGCGCTGTTCCGCAATGACAGCACCGAAGACGCGCTGCGCTTTACGCCCATCCCGGCCGGGGTCGAAATGACCGATGTCGCGGGGGCCTATGCGCTCGATATCGACGCCGACGCTGTGACCGATCTGGTCCTGCTGCGCGTGGGCGAAAATGTCGTGCTGCGCGGTCTCGGCAATTGCCGTTTTGAACGCGCGAACGAGGCCTGGGGCCTCCAGGGTGGCGACGCCTGGACCACCGCCTTCGCCGCGACATGGGAGGCCGGCGCCCCCTGGCCGACGCTCGCCTTCGGCAATTACATCAACCGCGCGGAAGAGGCCTTTCCCTGGGGCTCCTGCACCGAGAACTGGCTCTTACGCCCCGATGGGCGCCGCTTTGCCGCCCCGATCCCGCTGACCCCCAGCTATTGCGCGCTTTCCATGTTGTTCACCGACTGGAACCGCTCGGGCCAGCCGGCGCTGCGGGTGTCGAACGACCGCGAATATTACAAGGGCGGGCAGGAACAGCTCTGGCATGTCGTCCCCGCCACCCCGCCACGCCTCTATTCCGAGGCCGAGGGCTGGCAGCGCCTGCGCATCTGGGGCATGGGCATTGCCGGGGCCGATCTCGATGGCGACCGCTACCCGGAATATTTCCTGACCTCCATGGCCGATAACAAGCTCCAACACCTCAAGGCGCCGGGGCCGGGGACGCTGCCGCAATATGACGATACCGCCTGGGCGCGGGGGGTGACGGCGCACCGCCCCTATACCGGGGACGATCCGCGCCCCTCCACCGCCTGGCATCCGGCCTTTGCCGATGTGAACAATGACGGCTTCACCGATCTGTTCGTGGCCAAGGGCAATGTCTGGGAAATGCCGGATTTCGCCGAACAGGATCCCAACAACCTGCTGCTGCAAGGCGCGGATGGCACCTTCACCGAAGCGGGCGACCGCGCCGGCGTGGCCTCGGGTCTCCAGGCGCGCGGCGCGGCGGTGGTCGATCTGAACGCCGATGGCCGGCTTGATCTCGTCGTGGTCAATCGCAACGGCCCGGCCGAGATCTGGCGCAATACCGGGCCGGTTGGGCATTGGGTGGCGATCGACCCGCTGCAAGAGGGCGCGCCGAACCGCAACGCGATCAATGGCTGGGTCGAACTGCGCGCCGCCGGCCGCGTGCAGCGGCAAGAGGTGACGGTTGGGGGCGGCCATGCCGGCGGCACCTTCGCGCCATTGCATTTCGGTCTCGGCCCCGCCGACCAGGCCGAGGCAAGGGTGATCTGGCCCGACGGCACCGAAGGCCCCTGGCAGCCGGTGCCGGTCGATACCGTCACGCAGATCCGCCGCTGACCCTTTCATCTGTTCATAAATATCCTGCGGGGAGGTCCGGAGGGGTGCAAAACCCCTCCGGCGCTTGCCACGGGGCACAGGCTCAGAACGCAGCGCCCCCCAGATAGGCCGCGAGCGCCGGCGGCGGATCGGCGAACAGCGCGGCCGTCGGCACCGGCGGGGCCGCTACCCCCTCGGCCACCAGCACCGTGTCGCGGGCAAAGCGCCGCGCATCGGCGGGGTCATGCGTCACCATGAGAACCAGCGCATCCCCCGCCAGCGCATCGACCAGATCCAGCATCTCGGCCTTCAGCGCGGGGCCAAGCGCGGCAAAGGGTTCGTCCAGCAACAGGAGGGGCCGCTGCCGCAACAGCGCGCGGGCCAGCGCGGCCCGGCTTTGCTGCCCGCCCGACAGCTGCGCCGGGCGCCGCGTGCCCAGACCCGACAGACCCACCCGCTCCAGCACCGCCTCGACCGCCCGCCAGTCCACCCGCCGCAAGGTCGGATCCAGCCCGAGGCCCAGATTCTGCGCGACGGTCAGATGCGGAAACAGGTTCTGATCCTGAAACAGGATCGACAGCGGCCGCTGGCCGGGCGGCAGCGCGTCGATGCGCGCGCCCTGCCACAGCACCGCCCCTTCGCTGGGCGGCATAAAGCCCGCGATGGTGTGCAGCAGCGTCGATTTCCCGGCACCCGAAGGCCCGATGACCGCGACGCGGCCGCCCGGCTCGGCGCTCCAATCCGCGCGCAGGGCGAAATCGTCCTGCACGATCGCCAGATGATCAAGCCTCAGTCCCGCCACGTCCCCACCTGTCGCCGATCCAGAACAACCCGAAGGCCAGCGCCACCAGCACCAGCGCGGCCCCCGCCGCCTGATCCATCCGATAGGCCCCCATCAGCCGCGAAATGGCAAGCGGCAGCGTGACCCCCGTCTCGGTGGCAAACAGCGCGACCACGCCCAGATCGCCCGCCGCCAGCGCCGCGCAAAGCCCAAGCGCAAAGCCCAGCGGCCGGCGCAGCCGCGGCAGCACCAGAAGCCGCAGCGCCGCCCCGCCGCGCAGGTCCAGCGCGGCGGCCAGCCGCCCGTAATCGGCCACCAGCGCCTGCGCGGCGGGGGCCAGAATGCGATAGGCAAAGGGCAGCGACATCACCGCCGTCACCAGCACGGTGACCGGCAGCGACAGCCGCGCAGGCGTGACAAGGGGAAAGGCGATCAGGAACAGCCCCGTCCCCAGCACCAGTTGCGATCCGGCCATCGGCAGCATCGCCACGGGTTCCAGCCAGCGGACGCCCTGCGCCCGGCCAAGGGCCAGCGCCAAAGCCCCGCCCACGGCCAGCGGTGCCGCAAGACAGGCCACCAGCGCCGAGGCTGCGGCGGCAGGCCAGATGCTTGCCGGCAGGCTCAGCAACCCGGGCAGGCCGCGTTGCAGCACCGCCAGCAGCGGCGCCGCCAGAAACAGCGTGGCCAGCGCCAGCACCGCCGCGTCCAGACCCCGACGCCAGCCCGGCGGGGCGGGCAGGGGGTGCAGCCGGTCCAGCCCGGCGCCAAAGCCGGGCGCGCGCGCGACCAGCCCCGCCAGCCCGACCGCCCCGCCACAGGCCAGCACCTGCATCACCGCCAGCGTGGCCGCGCGCGGCAGGTCGAATTCAAAGCGGATGGCCTGCCAGATCGCCAGTTCGACCGTGGTCGCCGCCGGCCCGCCCCCCAGGATCAGCACCACCGCGAAACTGGTCAGGCAGATCGCGAACACCGCCAGCAGCGCCCCGGGCAGCACCGCGCGCAGCATCGGGCGTTCCAGATGGCGCCAGACCTCGCGCGGGGTGAAGCCCAGGCTCTCGGCCAGGCGCAGCCGCTCGGCCGGGATCGCCTGCCAACCCTGCAAGAGCATCCGCGTCGCCAGCGGCATGTTCAGAAAGACATGCGCCAGCACCACGCCGCCCAGCCCGAAGATCGACACCTCGGGCAGGCCCAACCCGCGCAGCGTGGCATTCACCACCCCCGCGCGGCCAAACACCGCGAGCAACCCCAGCACCGCCACGATCACCGGCAGCAGGAAGGGCGCGCCAAGCGCGGTGATCAGCGCCCCGCGTCCGGCAAAGCGCCGCCGCGCCAGTGCCCGCGCCAGCGGCACCGCACAGCCGACCGAGGCCAGCGCCGACAGCGCCGCTTGCAGCAGGGTAAAGCGCAGCGCCGCCCAGTCGGGCGCGGTCAACCCGCGCCCGCCGGCCTGCACCATGACCACCGCCACCGGCGCCAGCGTGACGAACGCCAGCGCCAGCGCGGTCAGCGTGCCAGCGCGGCGCGCCATTCGTCCAGCGCCGGGCCGCGCAGCGCCTCGGCCTCATCCGCAGAGAGGAGCAGCGATTTCACGGGCTGCGCCAGCGTCTCGAACCCCTTGGGCAGCCCCTCGGCCGGGACATGGGCGGGATACATCCAGTTGGTCACCGGCAGCACCGATTGCGCCGCATCCGACAGCATGAAGGCGAGGAAACGGTCCGCCAGTTCCGGCTGGTCGCTGGCGGCCAGCTTGCCCATCACCTCGACCTGAAGATAATTGCCCTCGGCAAAGACCGCGGCCGCCTTGCTGTCATCCTGTTCGGCGATCAGGTGATAGGCGGGCGAGGTGGTGTAGCTCAGCACCATGTCGGCCTCGCCCTCCAGAAACATGCCATAGGCCTCGGACCAGCCCGGCGTCACGGTCACGATATTGTCGGCCAGATCGGCCCAGATCTGCGCCGCCTGATCGCCATAGGCCGCCTTCACCCACATCAGCAGTCCCAGCCCGGGGGTAGAGGAGCGCGGATCCTGAATGACGATCTTCAGATCCGACGCCGCCAGCGCCTTGAAATCGCCGGGCGCGGTCAGGCTCTTGCCATGGACAAAGGCGAACCAGCCCCAGTCATAGGGCAGGAAATCCGCATCCGTGAAGGGCACCGGCAGCGACAGGTCGGGCGTCTGGCCATGCGGCGCGAACAGGCCGGTCTCGCGCGCGGCGGCGGTCAGGTTGGTATCCAGCCCCAGCACCACATCGGCCTCGGTCCTGGCGCCTTCCAGTTGCAGCCGCGCCAGCAGCGCAGCGCCATCGCCGGCGGGGGTGAAGCGCAGATCGCAGCCGCATTCGGCCTCGAACGCCTTTTCGATCGCGGGGCCGGGCCCCCATTCCGAGACGAAGCTGTCATAGGTCAGCACGTCCAATACCGGGGTTTCCGCCAGCGCCGGGGTGGCGATGGCCAGACAACCCGCAGCAAAACAAAGCGTTTTCATCGTCAGGCTCCATTTCACATTCGGGCGGAGATGGAGCGGGCGCAGCCCTGACACCTTCCCTCCGCCGGTTTTAACCGGATCAGGTTCAACGGGTCCGCGTCGCGCGTCTCAGCCCAAAGGGCACCCCGAGGTGCGCGCGAAGATAGGGCATCGCGCGCCGCGCGCAAGCACAATCGCCCGTCTTGGCCTTTCCTGCGGCGCAGGGCAGGATGGCAGGCAAAACCGGGGGCATCATGGCGGATGATCTGCGCATCTTTCTGCGGCTTTGGGCAGGGGACCGGAAATTCGGCCCCGGCAAGGTCGAATTGCTGGAAAGGATCGGGCAAGAGGGGTCGATTTCGGCGGCGGGCCGCGCCATGGGCATGAGCTACAAGCGCGCCTGGGGTCTGGTGGAGGAGATGAACACCATGTTCGCCACACCGCTGGTCGAAAGCCTGCGCGGCGGGCCGGGCGGTGGCGGCGCGCGCCTGACCGAGGCGGGAGCCGAGGCCGCGCGCCAGTTCCGCCTGCTGGAGGCGCGGCTGGCCGAGGCCGGCGCCGCGCCGCTGGCGGTGCTGGCGGCGTTGATGTCAGGCAATATGTCTGGTGGGAAATAACGCTTGCCTCGGGCGGCGCGCGCGGTGATATGTTTTCCTGAACATAACGCCCGGAGGATGACATGTGGCGCGAACTGACCGTGATCGCCGCGCTGGCGGCGGCGCCTGCGGGCGCGCGGGCCGATGAGGTGGTGGTTTTTGCCGCGGCCTCGTTGAAAACCGCGCTCGACCAGATCGCGCAGGATTGGCAGGCGGCGACCGGCGTCAGCGTGTCGATCTCCTATGGCGGGTCGAACAAGCTGGCCACGCAGATCCTGCAAGGGGCGCCGGCCGATATCTTTGTCTCGGCCTCGAGCGCCTGGATGGACAGGGTTCAGGCCGGCGGCGATGTGGTGGCGGGCACGCGGCGCGATCTCTTGGGCAATCGTCTGGTTCTGGTCGGCGGGCCCGGGGCTGCGCCGGTCGATCTGGCGACCGCTGCCGATCTGGCGGGGCTGCTGGCGGGGGGCAAGCTGTCGATGGCGACGGTGGATGCCGTGCCGGCCGGGCAATATGGCAAGGCGGCGCTGGAAAGCCTGGGCCTCTGGTCCGCCGTCGCGCCGCAGGTCGTGCAGTCAGAGGATGTGCGCGGTGCGCTGCGGCTGGTCGCGCGGGGCGAGGCGCCGCTGGGCATCGTCTATGCCAGTGACGCGATGGCCGAAGCCGGCGTCAAGGTGCTGGCCACCTTTCCGGCCGCCAGCCATCCGCCGATCACCTATCCCGCCGCGTTGCTGACGGGCGCGGCCGATGCGGCGGATCGCGCCTTTCTGGCGGCGCTGGCCGCCCCGCCCGCGCAGGCGATCTTTGCCGCGCAGGGCTTTTCGGCGCCCTGAATGGCAGGCTGGCTTCCCCCCGAGGCGCTGACGGCGCTGGCGCTTTCGCTGCGGGTCTCGCTTTGGGCGACGGGGCTGAGCCTGCCCTTCGGCCTTGCCGTCGCCTGGCTGCTGGCGCGGCGGCGCTTTCCGGGGCATGGGCTGTTGAACGGGCTGGTGCATCTGCCGCTGATCCTGCCGCCGGTGGTGACGGGCTATCTGCTGTTGCTGGCCTTCGGGCGGCGCGGCGTGATCGGCGGCTGGCTGCACGAGGTGCTGGGCGTGACGCTGGCCTTTCGCTGGACCGGGGCGGTGCTGGCCGCCGCCGTCATGGCTTTTCCGCTGATGGTGCGCGCGATCCGGCTGAGCCTGGAGGCCGTGGACCCCCGGCTGGAGGAGGCCGCCGCCACCCTGGGCGCCAGCCGCCTTGCGGTCTTTGCCACGGTGACGCTGCCCCTGATCCTGCCCGGGCTGCTGGCGGGGGCGGTGCTGTCCTTCGCCAAGGCCTTTGGCGAATTTGGCGCGACGATCACCTTTGTCGCCAATATTCCGGGCCAGACCCAGACCCTGCCGCTGGCGATCTATACCTTTCTTCAGGTGCCCGAGGGCGAGGGGGCGGCGCTGCGCCTGGTGCTGGTGTCGATCGCCATCGCGATGACGGCGCTTGGCCTGTCAGAGCTGCTGGCGCGGCGCATCGCGCGGCGGGTCGGGGGGCGCTGATGCTGGAGGTGGCGATCCGCTCGTCCCGGCCCGACCTCGATCTGGCCTTTGCCGCCCCGGGCGGGGTGACCGCGCTGTTCGGCCCTTCGGGCGCGGGCAAGACCAGCATCCTGCGCGCGGTGGCGGGGCTGGCCACGCCCGATGCCGGGCGGATCCACAGCGACCGGCCGCTGTTCGACAGCGCGACCGGGTTGAACCTGCCCCCGCATCGCCGCCGCATCGCCTGCGTGTTTCAGGAACCACGGCTGTTTCCGCATCTGAGCGTGGCGGCCAATCTGCGCTATGGTCAGCGTTTCGCGGCCGACCGGCCCAGCCTGCCGGAGGCGCGGCTGATCGACATTCTGGGCATCGGCCCGATCCTGCGCCGCCGCACCGCCACGCTGTCGGGCGGCGAGGCGCAGCGCGTGGCGCTTGGCCGCGCCATTCTGGCCGCGCCGCGCCTGTTGCTGCTGGACGAGCCGATGACCGCGCTGGATGCCCCGCGCCGGGCCGAGATCATGACCTGTCTGGAGCGGCTGCGCGACGAGACCGGCCTGCCCATGCTGCTGGTCAGTCATGCGCTGGACGAGGTGGTGCGGCTGGCCACGACGCTGGTGATGATCGAGGGCGGGCGGTTGCGCGCGGCGGGGCCGGTGGCCGATCTGCTGGCCGATCCGGCGCTGGCCGAAACGCTGGGCGGGCGCGAGGCGGGGGCGTTGCTGGCGGGCCGGGTCGCCGGGCGTGACCCCGACGGGCTGACCCGGATCGACACTGCGGCCGGGCCGCTCTGGCTGCCGCAGGCGCTGGTGCCGGGCGTGGCGATGCGGCTGCGGGTGCGGGCGGGGGATATCACGCTGGCGCTGACCCGGCCCGAGGGGCTGTCGGCGCTGAACATCCTGCCGGTGACGGTGACGGCGCTGGTGCCGGACGGGCAGGGGCCGGGGGTGACGGTGCGGCTGGATTGCGCCGGCGCGCCGTTGCTGGCGCGGATCACCGCGCGATCCTGCGCCGCCATGGCGCTGCGGCCCGGCCTGCCGGTCTGGGCCGTGCTGAAGGCGCTGTCCATCGCCGGGGCGGGCTAGGGGTTACCAGCGTAGCCCGCGCGCCCCGGCCACCATGCCGGCCAGACCCGACAGCAGAATGGCGCCGCCATACCAGAACACGAAGAACAGCGGGTCGTCCTCGGGGCAATGCAGCGCATAGAGGGTGGCCGCGGCCCCGCCCGCCGCCAGCCCGGCCAGCCCGCCGGTCAGCGCGGGGCGTGTGCTGGCCCCGGCGCGCAGGCCCCAGAACACCGCCAGAAACGGCCCCGTCGCCAACCCGAGCAGCAGAAACAGGCATTGCGGCGCGGTGCGCCCCATCAGCGCCACCGGGATCTGCGGTGCCGACAGCACCACCAGCCGCCAGACGACCAGCGCCAGCGCGACCAGCGCCAGCCCGGCCAGCGCCGGCCCCGCCAGGCCCACCCGCCCCTCGGGGCGCATCAGCCGCAGTGCGGCGCCACCGGCCAGAAGCGCGATTGCCGCCGGCAGAACCATCTTCAACGTGGTGACCGGCACCGCCATCGCCGCCATGAAATCCGGCCGCACCCCCAGAAGCGCCAGCAGCAGTGCCAGCGCGGGAAGCCCCGCCAGCAGCCCCGCCATGACGACACGGCCGCCCGAGATCGGGGCGGTGGCAGGGGCCTCGGTGGCCAGTCGGGTGATCAGATCCTCGGTTTTCATCCTTCATTCCCCCGGCCCAAAGCCGCGAGCCTTTTCATCGCGCGGTGCAGGGCCACCCGCACCGCCCCTTCGGTCATCGCAAGCCGGGCACCGACCTGCGCGGTTTCCTCGCCCTCCAGATGCACGGCGCGCACGATCTCTGCCGAACGCGCGTCGATCTGGCCCAAGAGCCGCGCGGCATCGCGCGCGGCCAGCGGCTCTGGCGCCGGGGCGCCTTCCAGCGCTTCGGCGAAATCCTCGATCGGCAGATGCACCCGACCCGAGCCCAGCCGGCGGAAGGCATCGACGACCTTGTAGCGTGCCACGGCATAGAGCCAGGGCTTCACCGGGCTGTCGGATTGCCAGGTGTGGCGCTTGAGATGGATGGCAAGCAGCACTTCCTGCACCACATCCTCTTGCGCCTCGGCACCCAGGCCGCGCCCGCGGGCCCGGACCACGCTGCGCAATGCCGGGGTGACGGCGGTCAGGAACCGGGCATAGGCCCGCCCGTCCCCCGCATTCGCCGCCCGTAGCAGGCCCGCCAGCGTTTCGTCCGTCACACTCATGTCTGTAGGTATCTTCGTTGCGATGAGGCAGATCGTTACACGCGATCCGCAAAAAAATCGCCCATGATCTGTCTTGCGAACACGAAAGCGTGAGCCTGTAACGCCGCCCCGACGGGCCGCGAATGGTTTTGCAAGGGTGCGGCAGTCGCACACCTTGCGTTCCAATCGGAGGACACCATGACCGCAATGACCAAAACCCTGACCCTGACCGCCTCGCTCGCCACCGCGCTGACGCTGGCCGCCTCGATGGCCTCGGCCGAGGGCGAGATGGAAAAGTGCTATGGCGTGGCGATGGCCGGCCAGAACGACTGCGCCGCCGGCCCCGGCACCACCTGCGCCGGCACCGCGACCAAGGATTTCCAGGGCAATGCGTGGAAATACGTTCCCGCCGGCACCTGCGTGACCATGGAAACGCCGAACGGCAAGGGCTCGCTTGAGCCGATCGCGATGTGATCGGTCGGGCCGGGGAAACCCGGCCCAATCGGGGCGCGCCTCTCCCCAGGAGGCGCGCCCCGCTCAAACGGAGGAACCCGACCATGACCCTGCCCGCAAGCCCCGGCATCGGCTTCAAGCCCGAACATTTCGCCGCCATTCGCGAGACCCGGCCCGATCTCGGTTTTTTCGAGGTCCATGCAGAGAATTACATGGGCGAGGGCGGCCCCGCGCATCGCATGCTGGCGGCCCTGCGCGCCGATTATGCGATTTCGCTGCATGGGGTGGGCCTGTCGATCGGCGGCAGCCGCATCGACCGCGATCATCTGGCCCGGCTGAAGCGGCTGGTCGATCTGTACCAGCCCGAAAGCTTTTCCGAACATCTGGCCTGGTCGAGCCATGGCATCTACCTCAATGACCTCTTGCCGCTGCCCTATACCGAGGAGACGCTGGCGCTGGTCTGCGATCACATCGACGAGGTGCAGGCAGCACTTGGCCGGCGGATGCTGCTGGAAAACCCCTCGACCTATGTGCTGTTCGAACAATCCACGATCCCCGAGATTGATTTCATGACCGAGATCAGCCGCCGCACCGGATGCGGGCTGTTGCTCGATGTGAACAATGTCTTTGTCAGCTGCACCAATCACCGCATGGACCCGCGCGCCTATCTGCGGGATTTCCCACTGGATCGGGTGGGCGAGATCCATCTGGGCGGTCATGCCGAGGAGGAGCTGCCCTCTGGCCCCTTGCTGATCGACGCGCATGGCACACCGGTCGCCGATCCGGTCTGGGCGCTTTATGCCGAGGTGATCGCGGCGGCGGGGCCGCTGCCGACGCTGATCGAATGGGATAATGACGTGCCGGATTTCCCGGTGCTGATGGCCGAGGCCGACCGCGCCCGCGCCGTGCTGACCCGGCGGGTGGCCCATGCGGCACGCTGATTTCCTGCAATCCTTTCAGGACGGGCTGTTCACCGGCACCCTGCCGCCGGGCGTGACCGCCCGCGCACCGGACGAGGCCGCGCAGCGTTTCGCGGTCTATCGCAACAATGTCGCCCATTCGCTGAGCCGGGCGCTGGCCGCGCGCTTTCCGGCGGTGGAGCGGATCCTGGGCGCCGAATTCTTTGCAGCCCTCGCACCGCTTTTCCTGGCCGAACGGGGCCCGCAAAACCCCATGCTCTTTGCCTGGGGCGGCGGATTTGCCGATTTCCTGGCAGGCTTTCCGCCACTGGCGGGGCTGCCCTGGGTCGCCGATGTGGCGCGGATCGAATTCGCCCGCGGCGAGGCCTACCACGCCGCCGATGCCGAACCCCTGCCGCCCGAGGCGCTGTCGCAGGCCGCCGCCGATGCCGGTCGCGCGCGGCTGGCGCTGCACCCTTCGCTGCGGATCGTGCCGTCGCGCTTTGCTGCCGTATCGGCCTGGGCGATGAACCAGCCCGGCGCCACCCCCGCGCCGCTGGAGGTGAACCGCCCCGAAACCGCGCTGATCCTGCGCGACCGGCGCGACGATGTGCCGGTGCGGGCGCTTGGCCCGGGCGATGCGACCTTTGTCGCCGCGCTGCAATCGGGTCTCGTGCTGATCCGCGCGGCCGAGGCCGCCGCCACCGCCGAGCCGGGCCATGACCCGGGCGCCATTCTGCTGTCGCTGGCCCGGGCAGGCGCCCTGACCGGCCTTGCCTTCGGAGAAACCGCATGATCGCCCGTCTCAACGCCCTGTTCGACCGTCTGCCCTGGGAGGTGCCCGCCCTCGCGCTGCGTCTTTTTCCGGCGGCGGTGTTCTTCATGTCGGGCCGCACCAAGGTCGATGGCTTCATGATCAAGGACAGCACCTGGTTCCTGTTCAAGGAAGAATACGCGCTGCCGCTGATCCCCTCCGACTGGGCTGCCGTGATGGCCACCATCGCGGAACATGCGCTGCCGGTGCTGCTGGTGCTGGGGCTGGCGACGCGGTTTTCGGCGCTGGCGCTGTTGGGCATGACGGCGGTGATCGAGATCTTCGTCTATCCCGAGGCCTGGGTGACGCATGGCCTCTGGGCCGCCTGTTTCCTTGCGCTGATCGCGCGCGGCCCGGGGCGGTTCTCGCTGGACCGGGTGCTGGGCTGGGACCGCTGAGCGGTTTCGTGACGCAGCGTAGGCGGTGACAGCGCGGCGCGGCTTTGCCAGTTTGGCCCCCAGCCAAAAGGGGGAGGCCCGCGCCATGACTACCTATCCGCATCTCTTGCAGCCGATCACGCTGGGCGCGGTCACGCTGCGGAACCGCGTGCTGATGGGGTCGATGCATACCGGGCTGGAGGAAACCGGCGACTGGAACCGTGTTGCCGAATTCTACGCGGCACGGGCGCGCGGCGGGGTCGGGCTGATGGTCACCGGCGGCATGGCGCCCAATCGCGAGGGCGGGGTGTTTCCCGGTGCCGCTGGCCTCTTCACCGCGCAAGACATCGCAAATCACCGCATCGTCACCGACCGAGTGCATGATGCCGGGGGCCGGATCGCCATGCAGATCCTGCATGCCGGGCGCTATGCCTATGGCCCCGATTGCGTTTCGGCCTCGGCGGTCAAGTCGCCGATCTCGCCCTTTCCGCCCCGCGAACTGGACGAGGAAGGGATCGAGAAACAGATCGCCGACATCGCCACCGCCGCCGCCCGCGCCATCGAGGCCGGCTATGACGGAGTGGAGGTCATGGGATCAGAGGGCTATTTCCTCAACCAGTTCCTCGTCCGCCATGTGAACCGCCGCAGCGACCGCTGGGGCGGGAGTTACGAAAACCGCATGCGCCTGCCGGTCGAGGTGGTGCGCCGCGTGCGCGCGGCCATTGGCGAGGCGATCCTGATCTATCGCATCTCGCTGATCGACCTGATCCCCGACGGCTCCACCTGGGATGAGGTGGTGACGCTGGCCCGCGCGATCGAGGGCGCCGGGGCCTCGGTGCTGAATACCGGCATCGGCTGGCACGAGGCGCGGGTGCCCACCATCGCCACCTCGGTGCCCCGCGCGGCCTTTGCCCATCTGACCGCGCGATTGCGCCCCGAGGTCGGCATCCCGGTCATCACCTCGAACCGCATCAACACGCCGGCGGTGGCCGAGGGGCTGATTGCCGGCGGGCAGGCCGATATGGTGTCGATGGCGCGGCCTTTCCTCGCTGATCCCGATTTCGTGGCCAAGGCGGCGGCGGGGCGGGCCGCGGAAATCGCGCCCTGTATCGCCTGCAATCAGGCCTGTCTGGACCATACGTTCAGCGGCAAGCTGACCTCTTGCCTCGTGAACCCGCGCGCCTGCCATGAGACGGAACTGGTGATCGCCCCCACTGACACGCCCCGCCGCATCGCCGTGGTGGGGGCCGGTCCGGCGGGCCTTTCGGCGGCGCTGACCGCCGCCGGGCGCGGCCATGCAGTGACGCTGTTCGACCGTGCGGACCGCGTGGGCGGGCAGTTGCATCTGGCCGCCAGCATTCCGGGCAAGGAGGAGTTTCGCGGCCTGATCGACTGGTTCGAGGCCAGCATCGCGGCCTCGCCCGTCGATCTGCGGCTGAATACCGAAGCCTCGCCGGACATGCTGGCGGGCTTTGACGCGGTGATCCTCGCCACCGGCATCACCCCCCGTCCCGCCGGGATCGCGGGCGAGGGGGCGGCGAATGTGCTGTCCTATCGCGAGGTGCTGCGCGGCGCTCCGGTCGGGCCGCGCGTGGCGGTGGTGGGGGCAGGGGGTATCGGCTTTGATGTCGCCGAATTCCTGACCCATCACGGCACCAGCCCCACGCTGGACCCCGCCCTGTGGCGCCGCGAATGGGGCGTCGGCGATCCGGCGCAGGTGGCGGGCGGGCTGGCGCCGGAGGGGCCGCAGCCCGAACCGCCGGCGCGGCAGGTCTGGCTCTTGCAGCGCAAGCCGGAAAAGCCGGGCCGCAAGCTGGGCAAGACGACCGGCTGGATCCACCGCGCCACGCTTCAGATGAAGGGCGTCAGGATGCTGGGCGGCGTCAGCTATGACGCGGTCACGCCCGAGGGGCTGGCCGTCACGGTGAACGGCGCGCCGCAGGTGCTGCCTGTCGATACGGTGGTGATCTGCGCCGGCCAGGAACCGGAACGCGGGCTGGAGCCCGGCCTGCGCGCGATGGGTCTGCCCGTCCATATCATCGGTGGCGCCGATGTCGCGGCAGAGCTGGACGCGAAACGCGCGATCGACCAGGGCACGCGGCTGGCCGCCGCGCTGTGACCCGTCAGGGCGACAGCGGCAGGCGGGTGACCTGCCAGCCGCGTTCGGCCAGCAGGTTCAGCACCCCGCCCTGGCCCGCCAGATGCAGCGCGCCAAAGGCCGCGACCACCGGCCCGTTGGCGGCCGCGTCTTCGATCACCGGAATCCAGGCGCGGTTGCGCTCGGTCATCAGCGCTTCTTCCATCAGCGCGAATTCGGCATCGGCGCGGGCCGGCGTATAATCGGGCATCCGCCCCGAGATCAGGCGCAGATATTCCCACATCCGGCGGCTGTCCTCGGCGAAATAGGCGGCAGAAAGGGTGATCGCGAAATCCGCCACCCGATCCTCCATCACCAGCGACGAACGCAGCATTTCCAGCTGCTGTTCCGGGGTCAGCCGGTCAAAGATGCGAAACAGGGTCGTATGCGGCTCCAGCGCGCGGATCGGGCGGCCGGCCTCTGTCGCCAGATCCATCACCCGATGATCCAGGCCGCGCCCGGCCGAGACCTCGGCCATGTCGCAAGGCGCGATGGCCAGCATGGTCGCCAGATACCAGGGCCGCATCTTGGCCCCCATGAAGGGCGGGATCTTGCGCGCGGCCAGCGCCGCCGCGACGCGCTGCCATTCGGCGGCGGGCATCTGCTGCATCAGGCTGTCGCCCTCGGTCAGGAACAAAAGCGCGGGCGTCTCGGCGATGTCGCGCTTGAGCGCGCGCTCCTCCTCCGGCCCGGCCTCGACCAAGAGCGCCGTGGCCTCCGCGATCAGCGGGCGCATCCGGTCGATCACCGCCTCATGGCGCGGATCGGCCATGTGATAGGTGCCCAGCAGCGTGACACTGGCGCCGCCCCGGGTCGCTTGCCACAGATTGCCGCGCGCAAAGGGCTGTGCCGCGGTCGCCGCCTCCAGTGCCAGGGAATCGGCAGGGTCGAGATGATCGAGCAGATTCGTGCCGGCGCAGCGCGCGGAGGCGGTGCCGGCCATCAGCACAAGCGCAAGTGTGGCGGTAAGGACGGGGCGGAGACGCGACAGGATCGACATGGCGCCAGCCTGTCACAAGGGCGCAGGCCGCGAAAGCCGGGCGCCACCAAAATTTTCGCGAAAATTTTGGGCCCGCCGGTTGACAGGGTGCCGCCCCCTCCATAACTCTGCGGCGCGTTGGCACTCATCCTGGGTGAGTGCTAATCCCCATTCAAACTGGAAACCGAGGGAGTGTTACCAGATGGCTTTCAAACCGCTGCATGATCGTGTGCTGGTCAAGCGCGTCCAGAGCGACGAAAAGACCAAGGGCGGCCTGATCATCCCCGACACCGCCAAGGAAAAGCCGGCCGAGGGCGAAGTGGTCTCGGTGGGCGAGGGCGCGCGCAAGGATTCGGGCGAGCTGATCGCGCCGACCGTCAAGGCCGGT
>Ga0209053_1000689_pt1 | contig 20113 bp, 15 predicted proteins | sample EBPBio152010_DNA_FD_185864 | JGI IMG/M metagenome (GOLD analysis project Ga0209053, IMG submission 185864) | Wastewater treatment Type I Accumulibacter community from EBPR Bioreactor in Madison, WI, USA - Reactor 1_7/15/2010_ DNA (SPAdes)... | ecosystem: Engineered > Bioreactor > EBPR >... | reverse complement strand
ATCGATTTCGGCTCTACCGCTGGTGCCGCTGCGCTGCTCGGCAAGATCAACGGCAACCCCATCCAGTCGATCTCGGTCTATTCCCGCCCGGAATGGACGGCGCTTGTCACGAAGCCCGGCAAGGGCGTCGCGAAGGTGGCGGACCTCAAGGGTAAGTCGATTGCCGTGACGCGCGGCACCGATCCGCACATCTTCCTCATCCGTGCGCTGGCGGAAGCCGGCCTGAAGGAGCGCGATGCACGCCTCGTGCTGCTGCAGCATGCCGATGGCCGCACCGCGCTCGCCCGCGGTGATGTAGATGCCTGGGCCGGCCTCGACCCGCTGATGGCTGCCGCCGAACTTGAGGATGGCGCGACGCTCTTCCACCGCAAGCCCGAGCACAACACCTGGGGCATTCTGAACACGCCCACCGCCTTCGCCGAGAAGAACCCGGAAATCGTGCGGCGCGTCATCAACGTGTATGAAACCGCCCGCAAGGCCGCCCTCGCCGACATCAAGCCGGTGCAGGCCGCGCTCGTGGCGGCGGCGCGCCTGCCCGAGCCGGTGATTGCCCGCCAGCTGACCCGCACGGATCTGTCGACCAGCGCGATCGGAAAGGTGCAGGCCGAAACCATAATCGCCGCCGGCGTTGCCCTGCAGGAAGCCGGCGTGATCAAGCCCGATGTCGATGTGAAGGGGGTTGTCGCGTCCCTCATCGAGCCCAAATTCACGTCGCATCTCGCATCCTGACGAGGAGACACCCATCCCGTGAGCGACACCACGCTTACGCATGCGCGCGCTGAAATCGCGTCGGGCTCCCCCCGGCGCGCTTTTGCATGGAAAGGCTGGATCGGGCTGATCCTGCCGGTCATTCTCGCCATCGGCCTCGAATGGGGCGTCCGCGCCGGCTGGCTGGAAGGTCGTTTCACGCCGCCGCCCTCGAAAATCGCCGGGACGCTCGGCGAATTGTTCGCATCCGGCGAATGGTTCCGCCATGCGCTGGCCACAGGCTGGCGCGTGGGCCTCGGCTTCGTGTTCGGGGCCAGTGCGGGCATCGTGCTGGGCACGCTCTCCGGCGCGGTTCCGATGATCCGCCGTCTGATCGACCCCACCATCCAGGCCCTGCGCGCTGTGCCCTCCATCGCCTGGGTGCCGTTGTTCATCCTGTGGTTCGGCATTTTCGAGACCTCGAAGATCACGCTGATTGCCGTCGGCGTTTTCTTCCCGGTTTATCTCGGCGTGCTCGGCGCCGTGCTCTCGATTGACCGCAAGGTGATCGAGGTGGGCCGCGTCTTCCGCCTCTCGAAGCTGGAGACGGGCCGCCGCATCCTGCTGCCCGCGACATTGCCAGCGCTGGTGACCTCGCTGCGCGCGGGCCTCGGCCTCGGCTGGATGTTCGTGGTCGCGGCGGAAATTATGGGTGCCAGCGAAGGCCTCGGCTTTCTGCTGGTCGATGGTCAGCAGGTGGGGCGCTCCGATCTCATCGTCTCGGCGATCCTCTCCTTCGCGTTCCTCGGTTTCCTCACGGATGCCTTGCTCGCCGCCGCGACGCGCCCATACTTGCGCTGGCGCGACGACCTCTCGACTGCGGAGAAAGCCTGATGCTGAAGCTTGATTCCGTGTCGCGCATCTTTCCCGGCGGGCAGGAAGCCTTGCGCAATATCGTGCTCGAACTCGCGCAAGGCGAGGTGGTGGCGATGGTCGGCGGCTCGGGCTGCGGCAAGACCACATTGCTCCGCCTCGTTGCAGGGCTCGATGCCCCCTCCACCGGCTCCATCGAACTCGATGGCGCGGATCTGCACGAGCCGTCCGCTGATGTTGGCATCATCTTCCAGGAGCCGCGCCTGCTGCCCTGGCTCAGCGTGGCGGATAACATCGCCTTCGGCATCGCACATCTTGCGCGCGAGGAGCGCGAGGCCCGGGTGAGCCGCGCGCTGCTGCGCATCGGCCTCGCGGGCTACGAGACGCGCTGGCCGCGCGAACTTTCCGGCGGGCAGGCGCAGCGCGTGGCGATTGCCCGCGCCCTCGTGACCCAGCCCAAGGTGCTGCTGCTCGACGAACCCTTCTCGGCGCTCGATGCCTTCACGCGCGCCTCTTTGCACGAGCATCTGCTGGCCTTGTGGGAGACGGACCGCGTGAGCCTGCTGATCGTCACGCATGACGTGGACGAAGCCGTGACCCTCGCGGATCGCATCGTCGTGATGCAGCCGAAACCGGGGCGCATCTTCACGGAAATCGGGGTGGATCTCCCGCGACCGCGCAACCGCCGCTCGGATGAATTCCATGCCGTCAGCCGTCGCGTGCTCGATGCGCTTGACGGATCGCTCACGGAAGGCCAATCCAGCGCCGCGCCCGGCAAAACCGAAACCGCCGCCTTCTGGTGGTAAGCCGGCTGAACGAGGTTCACCATGTCCGAGACCGTGATCGACGCCGATGCCCTGCGCGCGTTGCAGGCGCCGCTGAAGGCGAAATATCGCGAGGATCAGAACGCTGCCGTGCTGACCCTGCGTGCCAAGGGCGCCATCGATGAAGCGAAAATCGCCTGTAAGGTCGAAACCGGCCGTGCCATCGCGGAAGCCGGCCTCCACCCGCTCACCGGCGGTTCGGGAGCTGAACTCTGCTCGGGCGACATGCTGCTGGAAGCGTTGGTCGCTTGCGCAGGCGTGACGCTGAAGGCCGTTTCCACCGCGCTCAACATTCCGCTGCGCGCGGGCCATGTGATTGCCGAGGGCGACCTCGACTTCCGCGGCACGCTCGGCGTCGACAAGGAAGCGCCTGTGGGCTTCAAGGCGATCCGCCTGGTCTTCAAGATCGACACTGATGCCAGCGAGGAGCAGATCGCGCAGCTGATCAAGCTCACCGAGCGCTATTGCGTCGTGTTCCAGACCCTGCGCAACCCGGCCACATCGAGCGTCACGGTCGAGCGCGGCTGATGCCCGCAGAAGCCTCGCTTCTGCTTCTCTTCACGAAAATGGGGATTGCCGCGAGCATCGTCGTGGCGGTCTCGATCATCGCAGAGAAATCGAAGCCCTTCCTTGCAGCCATGGTGGCGACCCTGCCGGTTTCGGCGGGGCCAGCGCTGGTTTTCCTCGCGATGGGGCATGATGATGCCTTCATGCGCGCGGCATTGGCCGGCAGCCTCGTCACCAATATTGCCATGTCGTTCTACATCTCGGCCTATGGCTGGATGGCGCAGCGATTTTCGGTGCTGCCCGCTCTTCTGAGTGCCTTCCTGCTCTGGCTCGCGGCCGGGTGGCTTCTGAAGTCGCTGCCCTGGACCTTGGCCACGGCGCTGGTGGCAAATGTCTTCGCCTATGTCTCGCTGATGTTCCTCACGCGGCGCTATCTCACGGCGTCGGCTGGTGTTGTGCCGCCAAGGCCGTGGTTCGCCTTGCCCTTGCGCGCGCTGGCCGTGGCCAGTCTCGTCGCGGCGATCACCCTGCTGAGCGACATTCTCGGCCCTTACGGTTCCGGCTCGCTCGCGGTCTTCCCCGTGGTGCTTTCGAGCCTCATTGTCATCCTGCACCCGCGCATCGGCGGGCCTGCGACCGCGACGATGATCCTGAGCGGATTGCCCGGCATGGTCGGCTTCGCCTTCGCTCTGGCGGCCACCTCGGCGCTGGCCGAATCGCTCGGGCGCTTCTGGGCGCTGGGTGTGGGGTTGGTGATCACGCTCATCTGGAATGGCGCACTGCTGCTGATGCGCAGCCGCGAGGCCTGAGCGTCACTTCCCCCTGAGCAGCGCCTTCAGGCGATAGAGCGCCTCATGTGCCTCACGCGGGCTCATTTCGTCGGGGTCGAGCGCGGCAAGCGCCTCCTGCACCGGATCAGGACCGGCCTGGGCCGGAGGGGATGCGCTTTCCGCCACGCGGAAGAGCGGCAGATCATCCATGCTCGCGAGGCGCGGATGCGCGCGATCCGCCTTTTCGAGTTCTGCGAGAATGCTGCCTGCGCGCGCCACCACCTGCGCCGGAAGCCCCGCGAGCTTTGCGACCTGAATGCCGTAGGAGCGATCCGCCGCGCCAGACACCACCTCGTGCAGGAAGATCACATCGCCCTTGTAGGTGGTGACTTTCATGGTCACCGGCTGCAGGCGCGGCAGGCGGCTCCCCAGCGCCGTGAGTTCATGAAAATGCGTGGCGAACAGCGCGCGACAGCGGTTCTGCTCGTGCAGATGCTCAATGGCCGCCCAGGCGATGGAGAGGCCATCATAGGTCGCGGTGCCGCGCCCAATCTCGTCGAGGATCACCAGAGCGCGCGGGCCGGACTGGTTGAGGATCGCCGCGGTTTCCACCATCTCGACCATGAAAGTCGAGCGGCCGCGCGCAAGGTCATCCGCCGCGCCGACACGCGAGAACAGCCGGTCCACAAGGCCAATTCTCGCGCTTTCCGCCGGCACGAAGCTGCCGATCTGCGCGAGGATGGCGATCAGCGCATTCTGACGGAGATAGGTCGATTTACCGGCCATGTTCGCGCCGGTGACGAGCAGGATGCGCCCGCCCTTCTCGCTGCCGGAAAGGTCGCAAGGGTTCGCGATGAAGCTCTCGCCCGCCTTGCGCAACGCGGCTTCCACCACCGGGTGGCGGCCGCCGGCAATCTCGAAATCAAGCCCTTCCGTGATGACGGGCCGGGTGTAGTTTTCGCGATCCGCAAGCTCTGCGAGGCTCGCGAGGCAATCAAGCTGTGCGAGCGCCTCCGCCACGCGGCGAAGCGGCTTTTCCTCGGCGAGCAGCGCGGCCGCGAAAGCCTCGAAATGGCGCAATTCGCATTTCAGCGCGCGATCCGAGGCTTCGAGGATTTTCCGCTCCAGCCCTCCGAGTTCGGTGGTGGTGAAGCGCATCGCGCCCGCCATGGTCTGGCGATGCACGAACTGGCCCTGATGCGGAGGCTGGAGCAGACGCTCGCCAACCTGCTGCGGCACCTCGATGAAATAGCCGAGCTGGTTGTTGTGCTTGATGCGGAGCGTGCGCGCATCGACCTCATCGCGGTAGCGAGCCTCAAGCCCGGCAATCACAACCCGACTATCGGTCTTCAGCGCGAGGCATTCATCGAGTTCGGGATCAAAGCCGCCCCGAATGAACCCGCCATCGCGGCGCATCAGCGGCACATCTTCCGCGAGCCCGACCATGACGCGACGCCCAAGCGCCGACGGCGCACGGGAGAGCGCATCACGGGCATCAGCGATGAGCGCTGGAGCGTCGACGGGCAGCGTGCGCGCCAGTTCTTCCGCCGCGAGAATGGCGCGGGCAATCGCCTGAAGGTCGCGCGGACCAGCACGATCCAGCGCGAGGCGCGTGAGCGAACGCAGGAGGTCCGGGGCCTCGCCGAGAGACGCGCGCAAAGCCCGTCGCCGATCGGAATTTTCGATCAGGAATCCGGTCGCCTCCTGCCGCGCCTCGATCACCGCGCGGGAGAGCAACGGCGCACCCAGCCATTGCGCGAGAAGCCGCCCGCCGGCAGCCGTCACGGTGCGATCGATGGTCGCCAGCAGGCTGCCCGCACGCTCGCCGGATAGGGTGCGCGTGAGTTCAAGATTGAGGCGCGTCGCCGCATCAATCGCCATGGTCTCGGCGGAAGCCCGCCGGCGCGGGGCCATAAGCGGCGCGCGCTGGCCCAGTTGCGTGCGATCGAGATAGGCGATGAGCGCGCCGAGCGCTGCCACCTCCGGCCGCGAGAAACCGCCGAAGGCATCGAGCGTCGCGACGCCGAAATAATCGAGCAGGCGGCGTTCAGCGGATGCGGGATCAAACCCGTCGCGGGCCTGCCGGGTGATGGCAAAACCGGGATTATGCCAGAGAACCGCAAGGTTTTTCTCCTCCAGCAGCGCATCTGGCACCAGCATTTCGCGCGGCTCAAGCCGGGAAATCTCGCCTGCGAGATCGGCCTCGCCCACACGGCCCACCACGAGTTCGCCCGTAGAGAGATCCACCGCCGCGAGCGCGTAATCCCACTGATCCTCGCCGGTTTTCTGGCGCGCGATGGCCGTGAGAAGGCTCGCGCGACGGGCATCGAGCAGGCCCTCTTCTGTGATGGTGCCGGGCGTGACGATGCGCACGACATCACGCCGCACCACCGCCTTCGAGCCCCGCTTGCGGGCTTCCGCCGGGTCTTCCAGCTGCTCGCAGATCGCCACGCGATGGCCCGCCGCGATGAGCCGGTGGAGATATTCATCCGACCGGGAGACGGGCACGCCGCACATCGGAATGTCTTCGCCCGCATGCTTGCCGCGCTTGGTGAGCACGATTCCGAGCGTGCGCGATGCAATTTCCGCATCGCGGAAGAACAGCTCGTAGAAGTCACCCATCCGGTAGAAAAGCAGGCAATCCGGGTTCGCAGCCTTGATCTCGATATATTGTGCCATCGAGGGCGTGGCGTTCGGGTCGCGCGGTGGGGCCTCATAGGGCTCCTGCGGGGGATCGAAAGCGGGGTCGCGCATCACAAACAGGCTCTTGCGGCAAGCGTCTTGAGACTTTCGCCTAGCATGTCTGCGGAAAACCGCGAAAGTCCGATGCGAATTGTCGATTGCGCGTCGCTTGAGCCTTGGGGATAACCTTCGTAAGGGTGAAGCTCCGGCGCATGGCCGGCCGGCTGACAGGGACAGTCGGGCCCGAACGACAAGAGAGACAAGACGATGCCCGGCGAATTCGACAAGCGGCCCCATACGCGCCCCACCTTCACCGATCAGGAGGCGCTCGATTTCCACTCGCGCGGCAAGCCGGGCAAGCTTGAGGTTGTACCCACAAAGCCGATGGCGACGCAGCGCGATCTCTCGCTCGCCTATTCGCCCGGTGTCGCGGTGCCGGTTAAGGCCATCGCGAAGGATCCGGCGACGGCCTATGACTACACCGCGCGCGGCAACATGGTCGCGGTGATCTCGAACGGCACGGCGATCCTTGGCCTCGGCAATCTCGGCGCGCTTGCTTCGAAGCCCGTGATGGAAGGCAAGAGCGTGCTCTTCAAGCGCTTCGCCGACATCGATTCGATCGATCTCGAGGTCGACACCGAAGATGCTGACGCCTTCATCAATGCCGTGCGCTATCTCGGCCCCTCCTTCGGCGGCATCAACCTTGAGGACATCAAGGCGCCGGAATGCTTCATCATCGAGCAGCGCCTCAAGGAATTGATGGATATCCCCGTCTTCCATGACGACCAGCATGGAACGGCGATCATCGCGGCGGCGGGCCTGCTCAATGCGCTGGAGATCACGGGGCGCGACATCCACACCACGCGCCTCGTGGTGAACGGCGCGGGTGCGGCGGGCATTGCCTGCGTGGAGCTTCTGAAGGCCATGGGCTTCAAGCCCGAGAACGTGATGCTCTGCGACACTAAGGGCGTGATCTACCAGGGCCGCACCGAAGGCATGAACCAGTGGAAGAGCGCCCATGCGGTGCCCACGAAATCGCGCAGCCTCGCCGATGCGATGAAAGGCGCGGATGCCTTCTTCGGCCTTTCGCAGAAAGGCGCGCTGACGAAGGAGATGGTCGCCTCGATGGCGGATAACCCCATCATCTTCGCCATGGCGAACCCCGATCCGGAAATCACGCCGGAGGAGGTCGCGGCCATCCGCAATGATGCCATCATGGCGACGGGCCGTTCCGATTACCCCAATCAGGTCAATAACGTGCTGGGCTTCCCCTATCTTTTCCGGGGCGCGCTCGATGTGCAGGCCAGCGCGATCAACATGGAGATGAAGATCGCCGCCGCGCAGGCCCTCGCCCAGCTTGCGCGCGAGGACGTGCCGGATGAGGTGGCCGCCGCCTATGCCGGCTCCCGCCCCCGCTTCGGGCGTGATTACATCATTCCCGTGCCGTTCGATCCGCGCCTGATGGCCCGCATTTCCAGCGCGGTGGCTGTCGCCGCGATGGAAACCGGCGTGGCCCGCAAGCCGCTGAAGAGTCGGCAGGATTACGAGCGCGCGCTGTCCGCCCGCCGCGACCCCGTCGCCGGCGTGCTCGCGCGCGTCTTCGAGCAGGTGCGTCGCCGCCCGAAGCGCGTGGTCTTCGCGGAAGGCGAGGAAGAGGCGGTGATGCGCGCTGCGGTGAGCTTCGTGACGCAGGATCTCGGCACGGCCATTCTCGTGGGTCGTGAGGAACGCATCCAGCAGACGGCCGCCGCGAATGGCATCGACCTGAAAGACGGCATCGAGATCATCAATGCGCGGATTTCCACGCGCAACGCATCCTACACGCAGTTTCTCTACGAGAAACTGCAACGCAACGGCTATCTCCAGCGCGATTGCCAGCGCCTGATCAACAATGATCGCAACACCTTCGCGGCCTCCATGGTAGCTCTCGGCGATGCCGATGCGATGGTGACGGGCGTGACCCGCAACTATTCGGCAGCGCTTTCGGAAATCCGCCGCGTGATCTCCGACAAGCCGGGCCATCGTGCCATCGGCATCAGCATCGTCATTGCGCGCGGGCGCACGGTGATGGTCGCGGATACGGCCATCCACGAAATGCCGACGGCAGAAGAACTCGCGGATATCGCGGTGGAAGCTGCCGGTGCCGCCCGCCGCTTGGGCTACACGCCGCGCGTGGCGCTTCTCGCCTTCTCGACCTTCGGGAACCCGGAATCCGAGCGCTCGGAGCGTGTGCGCGAGGCCGTGCAGATCCTCGATCGCCGCCGCGTCGATTTCGAATATGATGGCGAGATGGGTGCCGATGTGGCGCTGAATCCGGAGATCATGGCGGCTTACCCCTTCTGCCGCCTCTCCGGTCCGGCGAATGTACTGGTGATGCCCGCCTTCCACTCCGCAGCCATCGCGACGAAGATGCTGCAGGAACTCGGTGGCTCCACTGTCATCGGGCCGCTCATCATCGGGCTCGATCGCGCGGTACAGATCGCGCCGATCAATGTGCGCGACAGTGACCTCGTGAACATGGCGACGCTCGCGGCCTTCGGCATCGGCGGCTGATGAGCCCGCGCTTCGAGGCGCTGCCCATCGAGGAGGCGCTGCCGGGTTTGCGGCAGGCGCTCGCCTCGGGCAACCGCGCGCTGCTCGTCGCCCCGCCCGGTGCCGGCAAGACGACCCGCGTGCCGCTCGACCTGCTCGATGCGCCCTGGCGCGGGGATGGCACCATCCTCGTGCTCGAACCGCGCCGCATCGCTGCACGCGGAGCCGCGACTCGAATGGCGAGCCTGCTTGGCGAACCTTTGGGCGAAACCGTGGGCCTACGCACGCGCTTCGAGAGCAAGACAAGCGCGAAAACCCGCATTCTCGTCGTCACCGAAGGCGTTTTCGCCCGCATGGCGGTGGATGATCCGGATCTGCCGGGACTCGCCGCCGTGCTCTTCGATGAATTCCATGAGCGCTCGCTGGATGCGGATTTCGGGCTCGCGCTGGCGCTGGAATCGCAAGGCGCGCTGCGCGCCGACCTGCGCCTCCTCGTGATGTCCGCGACGCTCGATGACCAGCGCCTCTCCGCCCTTCTCGGCGATGCACCGGTCATTCGCTCCGAGGGGCGCACCTTCCCGATTCTGACGCGTTACACGGGCCGTGATGCGACCAAACGCATCGAGGAGCAGGTGGCGGCGGCCATCCTCTCGGTGGTGCGCAGCGAGCGTGGCTCCATCCTCGCCTTTCTCCCGGGACAAGGCGAGATCGAGCGCGTGGGGCGCCTGCTGGAGGAGGCGAAACTCCCGGCGGATACCGATCTCTGCCCGCTCTATGGCGCATTGGATTTCGCGAAGCAGGATGCGGCCATCCGCCCCTCGCCCACGGGGCGGCGCAAGATCGTGCTGGCGACAAGCATCGCCGAGACCTCGCTCACCATCGAAGGCGTGCGGATCATCGTCGACTCCGGCTTGGCACGCGTGCCGCGCTATGAGCCCGATCTCGGCCTGTCGCGTCTTGAAACCGTGCGTGTCTCGCGTGCCTCCGCCGATCAGCGCCGGGGCCGCGCGGGCCGCACCGAGCCGGGCATCGCCATCCGTCTGTGGGATGAGGCGCAGGATCAGGGCCTGCTGCACTTCAACCGCCCGGAGATTCTCGAGGCCGATCTCTCGCGCTTCCGGTTGGATTGCGCGGGTGCGGGCATCGCCGATCCCGCGAGCCTTACTTTGCTTGATGCGCCACCGAAAACGGCGTTGCGCGAGGCGACGACCCTTCTCACCGAGCTTGGCGCGCTGGATGAGGCGGGGCGGCTCACCGCCGGCGGGCGTCACTTGCGGGAATTGCCGCTGGAGCCGCGCCTCGCCGCCCTCGTGCTCGAAAGTGCGCGGCGCGGGCAGGCAGAGGACGGCGCGCTGCTCGCGGCCCTCATCTCCGAACGTGGCCTTGGCGGCAACGTCAGCGATGCCGCGAGCCGGCTCGAACGCTTTCGCAGCGAGCGCAGTCCCAAGGCGCAGGCCGCGCGCAATCTGGCGCTTCGTTGGGCGGAACGGGCCAGAAAGCTGGAGCCGGCGAGCGAGGCGCAAGCTGCCCTTTCTGCCGGCGCACTGCTGGCGCTGGCGTTTCCGGATCGCGTGGGCAAGGCGCGCGGCAATGGTGCGATGTCACTCTCCAACGGAAGACAGGCGCAGCTCGATGCAACCGATCCGCTGGCGAAAGCCGCCTTTCTCGTCGCGGCAGACCTCACGGGAACGGCGGCGCGCGCGCGAATCACGCTCGGGGCGGAACTATCCCGCGCCGAGATCGATTCGGTACTGGGCCATCTCATCACAACGCAGGACGTGACGCGGTTCGAGCCGAGTGCCGGCGCGCTGCGGCGGCGGCGCGAGACGCGGCTCGATGCCCTCTTGCTCGATTCCGCGACCTTGGCTGTCGAAGCGACGCCCGAAAATGCCACCATCCTAGCAGAGGCCGCTGCACGCCATGGGATCGACCGGCTCGGCTGGAGCAAGGCGCAGAACCAGCTGCGAGCTCGCGTGGGCTTCCTGCGGCAGGCGGGACAAATGGATTGGCCGGACCTCTCCGATGCAGCATTGGCGGAAACCGCCGGTGACTGGCTCGCGCCTTTCCTGCTCGGCAAGACGACGCTCGGCCAGATCGACGCGGAAACACTCGGCGCGGCGCTGGATGCGCTGATTCCCTGGTCGGCGCGCCAGCGGCTGGAAGCGGAAGCGCCCACGCATTTCACCGCGCCCACGGGCAACAGCCACGCAATAGCCTATGACGGCGAGAACGCGCCGATGCTCGCCATCCGCGTGCAGGAATTGTTCGGCCTGAAGCAGCATCCCGCCATCGCGGGCGGCCGCCTGCCGCTGACGCTGGAACTGCTCTCGCCAGCCCACCGGCCGATCCAGATCACGAAGGATCTTCCCCGCTTCTGGGCGGGCTCATGGGCGGATGTGCGCACCGATATGCGCGGGCGCTACCCCAAGCATGTCTGGCCAGATGACCCCGCGAATGCGGCACCGACCGCGCGGGCGAAGCCTCGCGGCACTTAAGAACCCGGCGGGTGAAGCTTCCGCTGAGCCTAGTTTCGCTCCCATTGCTGGCGCCACTGCCGCTCGCCCATGGTGCAATCGGTCTCCCCGCGCGCCGGTGTCGCGGTGATGTCATTCTGTGTGGGGCTCGCGAGTTCGCGCAGGATCTTCTGCTTGATGGCCGGCGCGAATTGTCCCTTCTCGGTGATGGTCAGCATGAAGGAGCCGGGCCCGCCGATCACGCAATCGCGGTAGTAGTCATCCAGATTGTCCACGTCATAGGGCGAGGTCCAGCCGCGCTTGATGACAATGGGCAGACCATTGATGACGACGCCCGCTTCCACGGCGGCGTCGCGCGCGCGGGTCACGAGGCCGCCCTCGTTGTTCGGGCCGTCGCCGGAAATATCGATCACGCGGCGGATGGGTCGCACCTGCGCCTGCTTCAGCCGGTCCACACTGAATTCGATGGCCGTGGTCACCGAGGTGCGGCGCGCGCGGCGGATCGGCGCCTCGCGCAGTTGCTTCACGAACGCCTCGGCGCTGGCCTGATCCTCGATGATCGACCAATCGGCGATGATATGGCGCGTATTCACGCCCGCCCACTCGATATAGGTGACAGCGACCTTGCCCACCATGCCCTTGCGGATCGCATCCAGCACCAAGGGGGAGGTCAGCGCCTCGATATAGCCGCTGCGCTGGAGGCTCAGTTCGTCGAGATCCATGGAGAACGAAATATCGACCGCCAGCACCAGCGCGACATCCACATCCGGCCCGGTATTGGGAAAGAGGTCGGAATTCTGGGCTGACGCAGGAGAAAGCCCGGCGAAGGCCAGCAACGCAGTGGAAAAGACGACGCGGGCGATGTGCCCGGATGCGGACAGCCAACGGGACATCGAGCCCCTCCCTGATCATCGGCGAGTGTCGCACGATTCACCGGGAGGTAAAGGGCTGCCGCGATCACATCCCCGGCAACAGACGAACCGACCGAAGCCCCGGACCCTGCTGCTCGATTCGCTGCAAGGCCGGAGCAATCGGCTCGCTGATCACGCTCATCGAGAAGGAGGTCGCGTGAATCATCCGCCCGCCGCCCTGGCTCAGCGCGACATGGCCCGGCCAGAACAGCAGAGCGCCGCGCGGCAGGGTTGCCGGGTCATCCGGCATGGCAAGCGGCGAGCCGAGTTCCTGCTCCTGCATGTCGCTGTCACGCGGGGCCAGAATGCCGCTCGCAGAGCAGACGGTCTGCACGAGGCCGGAGCAATCCAGCCCGAGACTGGATTTCCCGCCCCAGAGATAGGGAATGCCGAGGAAACGCTCCGCCTCGCCCACAGGGTCGACGGGACGTTCGGCCAGCGGTCGCAGGTGCTTCGCATAGACATGCCCGAGCGGCGTGCGCAGATAGCCTGATTGCTCGTCGGAAGCGGCGATCTCCGCGCCATAGGGCAGAAAACCCACCGGCGTCGCCTTCATGCTGGCGGAAGGATAGAGAAACGCCCGGAGATCCGCCACACGATGCGTGGCAGCCGGCAGCAGCGGGCCGAGAGCCTCTTCCGGACAATAGCCGACGTAGCCATCGCGCCGCGCCTGCCCCCAGGCGAAGCCATCTGCGCGGTCATAGACATCGAAAATCTCGCCGGCAATGAGTTCAGTGTCGTAGCCGAGCGTGACATCGGGCGCGCGGCGCAGCGGCGTGCTCGCCACGCGCACCTGCATCGGCTGCGGATCGGCGTAACGCGGGGCGGATACGATGTCGCGAAGCGCACTGGCGGCAAGATCTGCCCGATAGGCGTGACGGCGACGGTCGAGGCTGGTCATGGCGAAATCCGGCAATGCGGCGGGATGCCAGCCTATCGCAAAGGATTCTCCTGGGCCAGTTGTGTTCCGCGGGCCACGATGAGATCGGCGAGTTTGTCGAGAAACAGCGAACCACGCACGGTGCGCTGGATGATGACATTGCGCCGATCGGCAGGATCACGCCGGCGCGAGACAAGATCCAGATCGCCCATCGCATCAAGAGCGCGCGTGATGACAGGTTTTGTCACGCCTAATTTCTGGGCCAGGCCGCGAACGGTGTGCGGAGGAGGCTCAAGATAAATTGTCAGCAAGACAACCATTTGTCGTGCCGTCAGATCCAATTCCGCGCCGCGGACCAGATCCAATCCGACATCATGCCAAAGCTTCAGCGCCTGGGTGGGGCGGAGCTTCACGCTCATCCACTTTACCTTGCCATTCTGACGTTGCTTCGATCGCAATCCTGCAATCGACCAGCGTTTGTAATTTTGTCCTCCCTTATGACCGTTCGCAATCCTTCATGCAACTTTTAGTGGTTGTTTTTCTTTACTTCTTTCGCAAAAGCCAAGTCTCGACCAGACTGGCCGCGAGTCGAGCCGCTTGCGGCTCGCCACCTTCCGGCCGTCCGGGCCGGGCAGAAGGCGTCCAGCCATAGATGTCGAAATGGGCGTAGGCGCGTGTATTGCGCACGAATTCCTTCAGGAAAATCGCAGCCGTGATGGCGCCGGCAAAGCCGCCAGACGACACATTGTTGATATCGGCGGATTTGGAATCGAGCATCGCGCGATAAGGTTTCCAGAGCGGCAAACGCCAGACGGGATCGTTTTCGGCACGCCCGACGCGCTCGATGGCCTCCGCCAGCGCATCATCTTCGGTGAAAAAGGGCGGAAGATCTGGCCCGAGCGCCACGCGCGCCGCGCCGGTCAGTGTAGCAAAATCAAGCAGAAGGTCGGGTTTTTCCTCATCGGCGAGCTTCAGGGCATCGCAGAGAATGAGCCGGCCCTCGGCATCGGTGTTGCCGATCTCAATCGTGGTGCCCGCCCGCGAGCGGAAGATATCGCCGGGGCGGAAAGCCGGTCCAGCAATCGAATTTTCCACGATGGGAAGCAGGACTCGCAGGCGCACCGGGAGTTGCAGGCCCATGATGATCTCGGCAGCCGCAAGAGCCGCAGCGGCGCCGCCCATGTCTTTCTTCATCAGCAGCATGGAATTTTCGGGCTTGATGTTCAGCCCGCCGGTATCGAACACTACGCCCTTGCCCACGAGCGTGACTTTCGGCCCGCGCGAATCACCCCAGGTGAGATCGATGAGGCGCGGCGCATGGGCGGAAGCCGCACCCACGGCATGGATCATCGGCAGGTTTTCGGCGAGAAGCTCCGGACCAATGATCTCGCGCACCTCGGCGCGGAAACGCTCGCCGAGTTCGCGCGCAGCCTGCGCCAGCGACTCGGTGGTCAGGTCATTCGCCGGGCGGTTGATGAGATCGCGGCTCGCGCAGATCGCTTCCGCTACGAGGCGCGCGCGGGCGATATCCGCCCCCGGAATCGGCTGGAGCGACACCGCCTCACGCGCGACCGTCTTGAAGCGATCGAAACGATACTGTCCGAGATGGAAACCGAGCATGGCGAGGGTCGGCTGGTCCACCTTGCCTTCCACGCGCCAGATTCCCGCCGGAAGATCAGTCGCGAGCTTGCCCAGCAGGAAAGGCTGGTCGGCAAAGCCATCTTCCGCGCCAACCCCCAGCAAGGCGGCACCCGGTGCCCCGCCCTCGCCCGGCAACATCAGGAGGCGGCCAGCACTAGGCTTGAAGCCGGTGCTCGTGGCATAGCCGCGCGCGAGAGAAGAGAGGTTCTCCTGAAGGGCAGGCCAACCCGCCTCGCTGACTAGATGAACCGTGCGGACGGTCATGGGGGAGGGCTCGCTCATGATGTTTCGTCGGTCTCCTGTTCGAGTGCGGCGCGGCGGGGAAAACGCCGGGTGTCATGCATCTTAACCGCTGATTAGGGTTAACGAGTTATTCCTGAGGCGTGAAGTGGGCGCTGCACAAGGCAGCGAAAACGGTTGTTTTAGGCGCCCCAGGAGGATGTTCTGCCATGGCAAACCGGCTGGGATCTCGCGTCATTCCGGCAAAGGCCCATCGTGCCGCCGCGGGAATGCGGCCGATTCGCAACCTTCTGCCGGCTTTGGCCCTGGCGCTGCTCGCCAGCGGCTGTTCCAGCCGGCTCGGCCAGTTCACCGGTTCGCTGCGGGATGTTCCCAACGCATCGGGTTCGGTGACGGAAGCCGCATCGAGCGATCTCACGACCTTGGCCCAGCGCTATGATGCGCGCCCGGGCGAAAAGGCGGCATCGCTCGCCTATGGCAGCGCCTTGCGCGCCCGTGGACAATTCCAGCAGGCGGTGGCCGTTCTCCAGCGCGCCTCGATCACCAATGTAGGCGACAAGGATGTCGCGGCGGCCTATGGGCGTGCGCTCGGCGATATCGGGCGCTTCGACGAGGCAATGCGCGTGCTCGCTCAGGCGCATACTGCCGACCGCCCGAACTGGCGCGTCCTTTCCAGCCAAGGCGTAATTGCCGACCAGATGGGCCAGCATGCCCGCGCACGCGACTTCTACGCCGAAGCGCTGAAGATTGCACCGGATCACCCCTCGCTCCTCACCAATCTCGGGCTGTCCTACCTGCTCTCGCGCGATCTGGTGAAGGCAGAGGAGATGCTCGCGCGGGCCGCGGCCCGGCCGGATGCCGATCCGCGCGTGGCCGCAAACCTCGCGATGGTCCGCTCTTTGCGGAGCAAGGTCGCCGCCGCGCCGGCAGCCGCAACGCGCCCTACCGCAGCACCGAAGGCCGCGACCGCCCAGCGCTGAGGCGGCATCCGTAGGCCGTTTTCCAGATCAAACGACAGAAATCCCGCGAAGCGCGCTTCGCGGGATTTTTCATGCGGCCAGTGGGCGACAGGGGGCGTGGCCCCGCCTCACTTCCACTTGAAGATCTGGATGAGGGCCGGCGTGAGGATGACGATGAACAAGGCCGGCATGAAGAACACGATCATCGGCACCGTGAGTTTCGGCGGCAGCGAGGCGGCCTTCTTCTCGGCGGCGGTCATGCGCTGGTCGCGGCTTTCCTGCGCGAGAACGCGCAAGGCATGGCCGAGGGGTGTGCCGTAGCGTTCTGCCTGGATCAGCACGGTCGTGACCGATTTCACGGAATCGAGATCCGTGCGCTTGGCGAGGTTCTCATAGGCCATGCGGCGATCCGGCAGGTACGACAGCTCGGCATTCGTCAGCGCCAGTTCTTCGGCCATCGGCACGGAGGCCGTGCCGATCTCGCTCGCGACCTTGCGGAAGGCATGTTCGATGGACATGCCGGATTCCACGCAGATCAGCAGCAGGTCGAGCGAATCCGGGAAGGCCCGTCGCATGGAAGCCTGGCGCTTCGAGGTGAGGTTCGAGAGGTAGATCTCCGGCAGCTTGATGCCGAGATAGGCCGCCCCCAGCACGATCATGGCCTGCGCCCCGAAGGGCAGGCCGAAGCCCTTGTTGAGGAGCATGTAGAGCAGCGAGAAGGCGAGCATGCCGAGCGGCGCGAAGAGGCGCGCCACGAGGAAGGTCGTCTCGGCCTTGGGGCCGCGCAGGCCGGCCCGCATCAGGCGATCCGCCGCGAGTTCCGAGGACAGCCACGAGCGCAGGTTGAACCGGTCCACCACGCGCTTGGCGAATTCGCCGGGCGTGGAACGCAGGGTAGGCTTCGCGCCGCCACGGCCGCTCTGCTGCAGGCGTTCACGCTCGCGAGCGCGGATGCGGTCACGCTCCAGTGCGACCGATTTCATCTTTTCCTTCAGCTCGTTGCGCTCAAGCAGCGGCAGGCCGATCGCGACGATGGTCGCGGTCACGGCAATCGCGGTGGCGCAGGAGGCGAGGAAGGAAACATCCGTGAGACGATCAACGATCGAGGCCATGTTGTCTCAATCCTCAAATGTCGAAATTGATCATCTTGCGCATGATGAACATGCCGAACGCCATGATGGAAACGCAGATGCCAAGGCCGATCAGGCCGGCATTGGTGGTCCACATCAGCTGGATGTAATCCGGCGAGCCGAGCCAGGTGAGGCCCGCCACCACGGCCGGCAGCGCGCCGATGATTGCGGCGGAGGATTTCGCCTCCTGGCTCATCGCATCCACCTTGTCGCGCAGCCGCTTGCGGTCTCGGATGACCTTGGAGAGGTTCAGCAGGATTTCGCCGAGGTTGCCGCCCGATTTTGCCTGGATCTGGATAACGATCGAGAAGAAGTTCACTTCCGAGAGCGGAATGCGCTCGTAGATCTTCATGATGCTGTCGGCGATCGACACGCCCATCTGCTGGGCCTCGACAATGTAGCGGAACTCAGCCTTCAACGGCTCCTTGGCCTCGTTGGCGATGAGACGGATGCAATCATTCAGCGGCAGGCCGGATTTGATGCCGCGCACGATAGCCTCGATGGCGTTGGGAAACTCCTCGAGGAACTTCTTCTGCCGCTTCTTGGCCCAGCGCTTCAGAAGCCAGCCGGGAATGCCGAAGGCGCCGACAAACAGACCGCCAATAGCGAGAAGCGGCTGCTTGAACAGCACCAGCATAAGAAGGCCGAGGCCCAGCCCGCAGCCGATGGAGATCAACCAGTAGGTCTTCCGGGTCCAGCTCACGCCGGCCTGCAGGAATTTCTGTTCCAGTGTCAGGCGCTTGTTTGCCTTCTGCCGGTCATCGAGTTCCTTCAGCGCATCCGCCACCTGCCGGCGGCGGTTGCCCGCCTCCTCGATGGCGCGCTTGCGGGTGGTGCCGCCCACAATCGTCGCCTGCCGCTTCTCCGCACGCGCCTCGCCGGTGAGCAGTGGCTCAAGCAGCACGATTCCGATCGTGGCGATGGCGAAGGTCGTGAGCAGGGCGACGAGGAGCGATTGCGTATCCATGCGTCACGCTACCTTGTCGTCGCGCTGCTCGGCGGCATCGAGGGCCGCCGCGAGCTTCTTTTCCTCGCCGTAATAGCGGGCGCGATCCCAGAAACGCGGCTTGCCGATGCCGGTGGAGCGATGCTTGCCGATGATGCGGCCATTCGCATCCTCACCGGTCATGTCGTAGATGAAGACATCCTGGGTCACGATCACATCGCCTTCCATGCCCATCACCTCGGTGACATGGGTGATGCGGCGCGAACCATCGCGCAGGCGCTGCGCCTGAACGATGACATCGACGGACGAGCAGATCATCTCGCGCACGGTCTTCGGGGGCAGCGAATAGCCGCCCATCGCGATCATCGCTTCCATACGGGCGAGGCATTCGCGCGGGGAGTTGGCGTGGATGGTGCCCATCGAACCGTCATGGCCCGTGTTCATCGCCTGCAGGAGGTCGAAGACTTCGGGGCCGCGGACTTCGCCGACGATGATGCGCTCGGGACGCATACGCAGGCAGTTCTTCACGAGGTCGCGCATGGTCACCTGCCCGGTGCCCTCAAGGTTGGGCGGGCGGGTTTCGAGGCGCACCACATGCGGCTGCTGGAGCTGCAATTCCGCTGCATCCTCGCAGGTGATGATGCGCTCGTCCGTATCGATGTAGTTTGTGAGGCAGTTGAGCAGGGTCGTCTTGCCGGAGCCGGTACCGCCTGAAATGACGACGTTACAGCGCACGCGACCGATGATCTTGAGAACCTCGGCGCCCTCTTGCGAGATCGAACCGAAGCGGACGAGCTGCTCGAGGGTCAGCTTGTCCTTCTTGAACTTACGAATGGTGAGGGCCGCGCCGTCGATGGCCAGCGGCGGGGCGATCACGTTCACACGGGAGCCATCGGGCAGGCGCGCGTCGCAAATCGGCGAGGCTTCATCGACGCGGCGACCGACCTGGCTCACGATGCGCTGGCAGATGTTCATCAGCTGCGCATTGTCGCGGAAGCGCACATTAGTGAGCTGGATCTTGCCGTTGACTTCGATGTAGGTCTTCTCGGCGCCGTTCACCATGATGTCGGCGATGTCGTCGCGCGCGAGCAGCGGTTCGAGCGGCCCATAGCCGAGAACGTCGTTACAGATATCCTCAAGCAGTTCTTCCTGCTCGGCGATGGACATCGCCACGCTCTTCAGCGCCAGGATCTCGGTGATGACATCGCGCAATTCGTCGCGCGCCGAAGCTGAATCGAGCTTCGAGAGCTGCGACAGATCGATAGCCTCGATCATCGCGCCGAAGATCAGGCTCTTGGTGTGGTAATAATGGTCGGATTTCTGCGGTGCAGCCTCAAGCGGCGGCGGCGGCGCGGGCGAGCGCGCGCTCGATTGGGCGGCACTCGCCATCGGGGGCGGCGGCGCAGCAGCCGGCATCGCCGGAGCGGCGGGCCGTGCGGGCGTTGCCCCCTGTCCGATTGTCGTGCGTTTGCCGAACATGCCTGCCTCGTTATGGTCTCGCATCAAGCCCTTGCCACCCCGGAGAGGGGCGGCGGAGCATCAGGCCGCCTTGCCACCGCGCAGGCTCGAAATCCGGGCGAGCAGCGGTGAAAGCAGCGATTTCTTGGCCACCTTGGCGGCCTCGCGTCCCATCAGCGTCTTGGCCATTTCGAGCATGGCCTCGTTCGCCTTCGATTTCGCCTGAACCTCGGCCAGCATCTGGCCGTTGTTGTTGGCGGTGCCGAAATGGCCGGGATCGAACGCGATGGTGGCGAGCGGCGTGCAATCGAGCGCACGTGCAAATTCCGCCACCGCGATTTCCGGCCGCTTGGGAATACCGACCTTGTTGATCACCAGCCGCGGGCGCGGATCATTCGGCCGGGCCGCCGCGAGGGTATCGATGAGGTTCTTGGCGTTGCGCAGGTTTGCGAGATCGGGCTCGGCCACCACCACTACCTCATCGGCCCGCACGAGCGCATTGCGCGCCCAGCCGGTCCAGACATGCGGCACATCCAGCACGATGGCCGGAACGGTAGAGCGCAGGGCATCGAAGAGCGGATCGAACGTATCCGCCTGGA
>Ga0209053_1000687_pt1 | contig 20189 bp, 15 predicted proteins | sample EBPBio152010_DNA_FD_185864 | JGI IMG/M metagenome (GOLD analysis project Ga0209053, IMG submission 185864) | Wastewater treatment Type I Accumulibacter community from EBPR Bioreactor in Madison, WI, USA - Reactor 1_7/15/2010_ DNA (SPAdes)... | ecosystem: Engineered > Bioreactor > EBPR >... | reverse complement strand
CACGTAACGCGGCTCGAACTCATCCTCGAGGCAACCGAACGCACCGCCGGTCGCATTGGCGCAGGTCTCGAGCGTCTTGATGCGGGGCGAATACATGGAAAACCTCATGCAACTGGCGATTCGATAGATCAGAGTGTCACCCGAGGGGCGTGAAACTTTGATGAATGCGGCGCTCATCAAACGGCCATCTCCGACACCCCGCCGTCATGGAGATTTGCCAAGCTGCCCAAGACATGTTTCGCTGGCAAAAAACCTGAGGGGGAAGCACCATGAATACGACCGAGCGCGCGCATCTCGAAGCCGTTTCCGGCATGGATGATGACGAGGACAACGAGACCAACCCCACCGCGAGCCCGACCATCGGCGACATCATTGCCGAGCGGATGGATCGCCGTGACCTGATGCGCGGCCTGCTTGCGAGCACCGTGCTTGCCGCAGCCCTGCCCGCCGGCTTCATGGCCGCCGAGCCCGCGCAGGCGCAGACACCGAAAGGCGGCAAATCTGCTTTCAACTTCAAGGAGGTGAAGGCTGGCGTCGATGGCAATCACCACATCGCCGAGGGCTATGACGCGGATATCCTCCTCCGCTGGGGCGACCCGATCATGCCGGATGCCCTGCCCTTCGACCCGATGGCGCAGACCGGCGCAAGGCAGGCGAAGCAATTCGGCTACAACAATGATTTCCTGGGCTATTTCCCGCTGAAAGGCAGCAATCGCGGCCTGCTCGCGGTGAACCACGAATATACGAGCACGGAATTGCTCTTCCCCGGCCTTGCATCCGTGCGCGATGCGCGCTCCGGCGATGCCACGAAGATCACCCGGCAGATGGCCGAGGTGGAAATGATGGCCCATGGCGGCTCGGTGGTGGAGATCGAGCGCGGCGCAAACGGCAAATGGGCCGTGGTCGAGCGCTCGAAATATGCGCGCCGCATCACCGCCGAAACCCCGATGGAAGTCACTGGCCCAGCCGCTGGTCACGAGCGCATGAAGACCAAGGCCGACCCCACGGGCCGCCGCGTGCTCGGCATGATCAACAATTGCGCGGGCGGCACCACGCCCTGGGGCACGTGGGTAACGTGCGAGGAAAACATCAACAACTACTTCCTCGGCCCCGTGCCTGCCGGACATCGCGAGGAGGCGAACTGGAAGCGCATCGGCATTCCCGGCCGCCGCTATGCCTGGGGGCATTATGTCGATCGCTTCAAGGTCGAGAAGGAGCCGAACGAAAGCAATCGCTTCGGATGGGTGGTCGAGATCGACCCCTATGATCCCACCTCCATGCCGAAGAAGCGCACCGCTCTCGGCCGCTTCAAGCACGAAGGTGCGGCGGGCATCGTCAACCCCAAAGGCGGGCAATACGTGCTCTATTCCGGCGACGACCAGATCAACGATTACGTCTATCGCTTCGTCACCAAGGGGAAGGTCCAGCCGGGCAAACGCGCGGAGAACATGAACCTGCTTGATGAGGGCGTGCTCTCGGTCGCAAAATTCGGCAGCGACGGCACCATGGAATGGCTGCCCCTCGTCTTCGGGCAAGGTCCGCTCACCGCCGCGAACGGCTTTGCGAGCCAGGCCGATGTGCTGATCGAGACCCGCCGCGCGGCGGATCTTCTCGGCGCGACGAAACTCGACCGGCCGGAGGATGTCGAGGCGAACCCGAAGACCGGCAAGGTCTACATCATGCTCACCAAGAATGCGGCGCGAAAGGCCAACGAGGTCGATGCCGTGAACCCCCGCGCGGAAAACAAGCACGGGCACATCGTGGAACTCACCCCGCCCGATGGCGATCAATCCGCCGCGAAGATGAAGTGGGAGATCCTCGTGAAATGCGGCGATCCGTCCGTCGCTACCGTGGGCGCGAGCTTCAACCCGCTGACCTCGGCGGATGGCTGGTTCTCGAACCCCGACAACTGCGCCTTCGATGCCATGGGCCGGATGTGGATTTCCACCGATGGCAATGCCGATGATTTCAACGGGCGTTCCGATGGCATCTGGTCGCTGGATACGGAAGGGGCTGCACGCGGCACCTCGAAGCATTTCTACCGCGCGCCGGCGGGCGCGGAGGTCTGCGGCCCGTGCATGACACCGGATATGCAGACTTTCTTCGTGGCCGTGCAGCACCCGGCGGAGGATGGCAAGGAATGGAAGGCCTGGGGCAAGGATTCCACCTTCGATGATCCCTCCACCCGCTGGCCGGATTTCAAGCCCGGCATGCCGCCGCGCCCGGCCATCGTGGCCATCACGAAGAAGGGCGGCGGCAAGATCGCGGTCTAGGAGCATTCTCAAGCGAAGTGGTCGCCGGTTCGCGTGAAGAGAATGCGACCACGAATAAAAGAGGCAGCCGGCAGGCGAAAACCCACATTGAAAGGCGGGAAAACCCGGAACGGGGGGAGGAAATCCACCCCCTGTTTGTGGCATGATGAGCGCTGAACGAATCAGTCTGCGTTGTTCCAGCCCCCGGTCCTGATGTCCTCGAAATCCTCGCCTGCCCTCGATCTTTTCGGCCAGCTTGAAAAAGCCGCGCAGGACATGGTGCGCGAGGCGAAGCCGCAAGCCAAACCGGAAGCGAAACCGCAAGAAAAGCCCGTTGTCGCGAGCACGGGCGAAAAGCCGCCAACGCCTCCGGCCCCGCCTGCGCCCCCCGCCGGTGGCGGCAAGGTGCCCCCGCCGCCTCCACCGGTCTCGCCCTCCTCCGGCGGCTATGACGGCTCGGCGATCGAGGTGCTCGAAGGGCTGGAGCCCGTGCGCCGCCGCCCCGGCATGTATATCGGAGGCACAGATGAGAAGGCGCTTCACCACCTCTTCGCCGAGGTGCTCGACAACTCGATGGACGAGGCCGTCGCGGGCCACGCGACCTTCATCGACATCAACCTGGCGGCGGATGGCTTCCTCACGGTGGCCGATAACGGGCGCGGCATCCCGGTCGATGCGCATCCGAAATTCCCCGGCAAGTCCTCGCTGGAAATCGTGATGTGCACGCTGCATGCGGGCGGCAAGTTCGATGGCAAGGCCTATGAAACCTCCGGCGGCCTGCATGGCGTGGGTGTTTCGGTGGTCAATGCGCTGTCGGAACTCGTGGAAGTCGAGGTCGCGCGCGAACAGCAGCTTTATCGCATGCGCTTTTCACGCGGCGTGCCGCTGGGCCCGCTGGAGCATCTCGGCGCCACGCGCAACCGGCGCGGCACCACGGTGCGCTTCAAGCCCGATGCCGAGATCTTCAAATCCGGCTCCACCTTCTCGCCTGGCCGCCTTTTCAAGATGGCCCGCTCGAAGGCCTATCTCTATCGCGGCGTGGAAATCCGCTGGTCCTGCGATCCTGCGCTGGTCACTGGCACGGAAACGCCGGATCGCGCGGTTCTGCGCTTCCCTGGCGGCCTCTCGGATTATCTCGCGCGCGAGATCGAGGGCAAGCCGCTCGTCGTCGAGGAGATGTTCGCGGGCAAGCTCGACAAGCAGGGCCACGGCGCCTGCGAATGGGCGCTCTCGTGGTTCCAGCACGATGATGGCTTCGTCTCGTCCTACTGCAACACCGTGCCCACGCCCGATGGCGGCACGCATGAGGCCGGTTTGCGCGTGGCCCTGCTTCGCGCGCTGAAGGACCATGCCGAGCGCATCGGGCAGACGAAGCGCGCCGCTGCCATCACCTCGGATGATGTGATGACCGGCGCTGCCGTGATGCTCTCCGTCTTCATCCGCGAACCGGAATTCGTGGGCCAGACCAAGGACAAGCTGGCGACCCCCGAAGCCTCGCGCATCGTCGATGCCGCGATCCGCGACGCGTTCGACCACTGGCTCGCCGGCAACCCGAACAACGCCAATCGCCTGCTCGATTTCGTCATCGAGCGCGCAGAAGATCGCCTCCGCCGCCGCGCCGAGAAGGATGTCGCACGCAAAACCCCGGTGCGGAAACTGCGCCTACCCGGCAAGCTCGCGGATTGCACGCTTTCCGCCGCGCAAGGCTCGGAACTCTTCATCGTAGAGGGTGACTCGGCGGGTGGCTCCGCGAAACAAGCGCGTGATCGCGCCTCGCAGGCCGTTTTGCCCCTGCGCGGCAAGATCCTGAACGTCGCGAATGCCGGCAAGGACAAGCTTCAGGCGAACCAGCAGATCGGCGATCTCCTGCTGGCACTGGGCTGCGGCACGGGCTCTCAATATCGCGAGGATGACCTGCGCTACGGCAAGATCATCATCATGACGGACGCGGATGTGGACGGGGCGCATATCGCATCGCTCCTGATCACTTTCTTCTACCGGCAGATGCCCAAGCTCATCGAGAACGGGCATCTCTTCCTCGCGGTGCCGCCGCTCTATCGCATCACGCATGGCGGCAAGACCGTCTATGCGCGCGACGATGCCCACAAGGAGGAGCTGCTGACGCGCGACTTCAAGGGCAAGAAGCCGGAGGTCGGACGCTTCAAGGGTCTGGGCGAGATGATGGCCCACCAACTGAAGGAAACGACCATGGACCCGAAGAAGCGCACGCTTCTGCGTGTGGTCGTGCCGGCGGAGACCAAGGCCGCCACGGATGATTCCGTCGAGCGTCTCATGGGCAACAAGCCCGAGGCCCGCTTCGCCTTCATCCAGGAGCGCGCGGCCTTCGCCGAGGATCTGGTCGATCTCTAATCTGCACAATATATGGGCAGAATACGCCCGCTGATTGCACCACCCGGAACATTGTGCTGCAAACTCCAAGAGTTGCAGGCTATTTCGTCGGCTGAATTTACAATTTCGACACCCAAAGTCCCTATGTTTTCCGGGTAAATCGCGACAATTGCGGTTTCCGCTGCAACGGATTGTTCAGACTTTCGGGACCTGGCATGGACAAGATTTCGAGCCGGCTGATCGCCGCCTTCATGCTGGTGTTCGCTCTCACCATGGGTGTTGCGGGCACAGCCTGGTATGCGCTCAACGAGAAAACCGACACGCTGGATCACATCTACAACAGCCAGGTCGTGCCACTGCGGAATCTCAAGGTCATCTCCGATCGCTATGCGGTGGATGTGGTCGATGCCGCGCACAAGGCGCGCAACGGCAATTTCAAGCCAGAGGAATCGCTCCGCGCGATGCGCACGGCCATTGCCGAAATCGACCAGCTCTGGCCGGCTTATGTGCAGAGCGCCCGCACGGATGACGAAAAGAAGCTGATCGGCGACACAGAGGCCAAGCTGATGCAGGCCCGCCGCGCGACCTTCGACCTCATCGGGCTCCTCGAAAAGGGCGATATCAAGGGTGTCGAGACGTACACGATCAAGGAGATGTATCCGGCGATTGATCCGGGCACCGAAAAGATCGGCGAGATCATCGAACACCTGCTGAGCCAGGCAAAGATCGAATACGAGCGCTCGGCCCTGACCGGTGCCAAGGCCAAGATGCTTCTGCTGGCCTTCATCGTCTGCTCGCTCGTCATCGGCATTTCCGCAGCCTATTATGTGGCCTTCGGCGTTGCCACCCCGCTGAACCAGTCGATCGCCTCGATGAAGGAACTCGCCTCCGGCAATCTGGATGCGACGATTGTCGGCACGGGTCGCAAGAACGAACTCGGCGACATGGCGCGGGCCATGCAGGCCTTCCGCGAGGGTGCCATCGAGCGTCGGGCCATGCGCATGCAAACCGAGGATGAGCAGCGTGCGCAGCTGGAGCGCGCCGCGGCCGTCGCCGCGAGCATCGAGGAATTCGAGCGCGCCGCCGCGAGCATCGTGCACTCCGTCACCCAGACCGCGACCGAGCTGGAGGGTGCCGCCAATTCCATGCTCGATATCTCGCGTACTGCGACCGAGCAATCCACCGCTGTCGTCGCCGCCTCGCACGAGGCCTCGGAAAGCGTGCAGGCGCTGGCGGGCAACACCAGCGAACTCGCGGCCTCCATTCAGGAAATCGGCCGGCAGGCGGAGCAATCCTCAGCCTATGCCTCGGCTGCGGCCAACAAGGCGCAGGAAACCGACAAGGCCGCCCAGCGCCTCAACGAGGCCGGCAAGAAGATCGTGGATGTGGTCGAGATGATCAAATCCATCGCCTCGCAGACCAACCTGCTCGCGCTCAATGCCACCATCGAGGCGGCGCGCGCGGGCGAGGCGGGACGCGGCTTCGCGGTGGTCGCCAGCGAGGTGAAGGAACTCGCGACCCAGACCACCCGCGCGCTCGATGTCATCGCCGAGCATGTCAACGCGATCCAGAGCGCTTCGGGCGAGTCGATCCACGCCATCCGCGAGATCACCGGGATGATCGAGGAGATCAACCAGGTCGCCTCGTCGATCGCGGTTGCGGTCACCGAGCAGAGTGCGGCGACGCAAGGCATCTCGGAGAATGTGCAGCAGGTCGCGGCGGGCACCGAGCATGCCTCGCATGGCATCTCGGTCGTCACCTCGGCCACGGCGAATACCGGTGCCGCCGCCGCGCAGGTGCTCGCAGCCTCGAAGGAACTCGCCGAGCAGAGCGCGCAAATGCGCGCCCGCGTCGAAAGCTTCCTGCACACGGTTCGCGCCGCCTGAGGGCGGGGCGCTCGAAAGCTGCGAAAAGGGGTGCCTTACGGCGTCGGGATCCAGTCGGTCATGCGCAGAACATTGCCGCCGAGTTGCTGGAAGGCGCGCTGGCGACAGGAGAAGACGAGGATCTGCTGGTCACGCGCCTGCCGATGCAGGGCATCAAACATCTTCTCGATCCGGTCATCATCGGAATAGACCAGCGCGTCATCGAGAATGACGGGTGCGGGGCGGCCATTCCGGGCGAGAAGACGGGCGAAAGCCAACCGCGTGAGCACGGAAAGCTGCTCGCGCATGCCACCACTCAGACGCTCGACCTCCTCTTCCTGCCCGTTGCGAAGAAGGGTCTGGGCCAGCAGTGTCTTCTCATCGAAGGTGATGGCGACGTCATCGAAAAGAAGCCCGAGAAGGGGCCGCAATTCGGTGATCACCGGGCGGAGATAGGTGTCGCGCGCCCGGCTTCGGGCCTCGTCCAGCGCCTTGCGCAACCGGAGGAGCACGGCGACCTCCCGTTCGAAACCCGTGACGCGCACCCGTGCGGCGGACAAGGCCTCGATGGTCTGGCGCCATTTTTCCTCAACCGCATCATCGGAACGCGCGCGAATTTCCGCCGAGAAGGCCGCGATATCCTTCCGCAATTCGCTGACGTCATTGCCCACCGCCTGCGCGACGGAACGAAGACGACGCAAGGTCGCTTCCGCGGCCGTCACGTCCCCGGCCTCGGCCCGCAAGGCTTCAACCGTAGCCCGTTTGACCGTCAACTGAGCGTCAAGATCCGCCAAGGCCACAGCGCGCTGCTGTTCACGCTCCGCGCGCATCGCCTCGGGGCCGAGAACAGCCTCCACCTGCTTCAGCTCGGCATCCAGCCGCGCGAAGGCGGTTTCAGCCGCCAAAACGGCCTGACTGGCGCCAGCCTGCATCGCCTCGGCTTCGCGCGAGGCCTGCCGCGCTGCGTGACGCTTCGCTTCGGCTGTAGCATGCGCCGCGCGCACGAGAGCGGGATCACCCTGCACTTCGAGCGCCTGCCCGATGGCCTCGCGCTGGCCCGCGACCATCTTGCGCAAGGCGGGCAAACCATCCGGAGCCAGCAGCGAAAGCCGGGTTTTCCGTTCCCGCAGGTCACTCTCCTCACGCCGGGCCGCTTCCTGTCGCTGGCGCGCCGCGGCGAGATTCGGCACGCCCAGAGCCGCGAGCAGGCCGCGCCGTTTCTCCTCGGCCTTGCGCAGCCGGTCATCGTCGCTGGCTGGCGCATGCGAGCGAAGCGTGACGATCCCGACCCCCGAAATCTCCAATTGCGCCAGACGACCGAAACTCCGGGCCTGCCCTTCAGCGAGAGGCTCGCCATCGAGGGTGACCACGGGAGCATCCGGGGCATAGGCCATGGTCACGCTCGGACGAGCGGCCTCGGCCACCGCCCTGAGCCCGGCGATTTCCGGTTCGAGCGCTTCCAGCGCGGAGATCGTGGCGTCGGGAACCTTCATCAGCCCTAGGGCGGCCTCGCCAGCCTCGATCTCCGTGCGTAGGGTTTCGGCCAAGGCAAGCCGGTTCTCATATTCGGCGAGCTGTTCAACGGCTTGTCGTGCTACCAGCGCCGCATCGAGACGGGCGAGCAGCGCGCGGGCCTCCTGCTCCTCCTGTTCCGCGATGTCGCTTTCCTGACGGGCCTTGGCGACAGCCATCTCCACGCCATCGCGCCGGGTGATGGCCTCGCGGCGCTGGCTTTCCGCTGCGTCCAGTTTCGACCGGATATCCGCCCGTTTCACCAGAGCCGCCCTGAACTCCGCATCCTCGCGCGCGGCACGATCCCGCCTTTCGCGCAGTAGGTTCAGTTCCGCTTCAGATGTACGCAAGTGATCCGCCCGGCTGCGGGCCGACTGGAAGGCCGCCTCCGCCGCCTCGATCTCCTTCTGGCGCTTGAGATGATCTTCTGCACGATCCAGTTCCTGAAGCCGCTTTTCGGCAGCGGCCCGCTGGTCGAGCGCGTGGCGCAAGGCTGTGACTTCTGCCGAGAGCCGGCGCTCTTCCTCTTCGAGCTGGTCCCGTTCTGCGATGGCTGCGGCGTAGCGCTCACCAGCCTTAGGACGCCCGGTGGCGGTGACGAGCTGGCCGAGGGCCTGCTCCGTGGCCGCCATGACATCGGCCATGCGGCGCCCGCCCGTGACAGCCTCGACCTCGCCCTGCACGGATTCGAGCAGGCTGGCGCGCACCTGCTTTTCGCTTTCTTCCTCGGAGGCGCTGCGTCGCTCGATGCCGGTCACACCCTGGCGCACCCAGAGCAGGCCTGCGGGCCCGGCGGTTCCGCCCCGCACGAGATCGGCGATGAACCGCTCGGCCTCATCCGCCTGCGCGACGATCCGATCATTCGCGAGATCCGTGACCCGCACCGATTTCTGGCCGTAGAACTGCTTCCGGATGCGGAAATGCCCGGATTCGGTCTGGATATCCGCCTCGACCAGAGGATTACCCCCGCTATAGGGGCGCAGGGCCTGCACGGCTTTCGGCGTTCCCGAATGCGGCTGGAAGAACAGCGCATGCAGCGCCTCGAAGCTCGTCGATTTGCCGAATTCGTTCGCGGCGCAGAGCACATTGACGCCATCGCCGATTGTCTCGATGGCCACGCCGCGACCCGCGAAACGCTTCACATTGAAGAGGCGCAGGGCGGTGATCTTCATGCTTTCACCGCCTGTGCATAGGAAAACAGACGGTTCAGCGCCGCCTGCGCGATGGACCTTTCCTCGCTGGAAAGCCGGTCATCGCCCGCCTCGGCGAGCAGCGCGTCGGCCGCCTCGCGCAAAGCGCCGCCATGGTCGATAGCGTCGAGATCCTCCGGCTCGCATTCGGTTGTCAGGTCGTCATCCTCGAAGGCGAGATAGCCGAAATCCGGCTGCACCTTTTCAATCGCGGCAGCGAGGGCCGCGCGGGCTTCGAGACGTACATGGCCGCGCGCCGAGAGCCTGACGAGGGCGTGCCGTCGCAGCCGCAATTCCGGGATCAGCGCCTGCAAGCGCGCGATGGCATCGTCGCCATCCAGAAGATCGAGCGCCAGATCGCGCCAGATGAAAGCCCCGGTCTGGAATGGCGTCACCTCCGGCAAGGCCATGGTATTCTCGATCGAGACCAGCAGCGCTTCGCCCGGTCTGCCGTGCTTGAACTGGTCGGGCTCGGGCGTGCCGCTGTAACGCGTGCGCGGGTCGATCTCCACGCCGCCATGCCAATCGCCGAGCGCGAGATAGGCGAGCCCCGAGCGCCGCGCGCGATCCGGGGCGATCACATCCAGCCCCGTCCCCTCCTCGGAAAAGCGCTGCACCGCGCCATGGGCGAGGCCGATGCGGATCGTGCCCTCGGCGGTCGCAGCCGCATCCATCCACGCGGTGGTGTCGCGTCCCGGCCGTCGCGTGGTGCAGGGAGCCGGCAGAAGCGTGACACCCGGCGCGAGATCCAACGGAGCGGCTTCCACTGCGAGCGTGACGTTATCCGGTGCTTCGGATCGCAAAGAGGCCCAGAGCTGCGCCGCCTGAAGGGAATCGTGATTGCCCGGCAGGATGACCCAGCGCAAAGGCGCATGATGATGCATCTCGGCCAAAGCCTGCCGACGCACATCCGGCGCGGGGGTTTCCGTATCGAATGTGTCGCCCGCGAGCAGGATGGTAGAAGCGCCTTCCTTGCGGGCATACTCGGCCAGCTTCGCGATTGTCGCATGCCGTGCTTCCCGCAATTTGGCGGGCAAATCACCGGAAAACTGCCCGAAGCGCTTGCCCAGATGCAGATCCGCGGAATGAATGAAACGGAAAGGCATGGGCTGATCGTGTTCCCCGACGGGTTGGAGGGTGCGAGCGCGGAAAAGCGCTCGGCTCGAACCGAAGTCTCGGCGGGAGGATAGCCATTTCGCGAGGCGGCTCAAGCGCTGAGCACAAGAGCATCAATGTCCGTCGGCGCGACAAATCCGCGTGGCGGCCAGTGACCATCGACCAGGATGGCCGTCGCCCAGGCATCGGCTGCCATGCAGGTCGGCGCGAGCACGGTGACGGATGCCAGCTTTCTCTCGACGGGGCATCCGGAAGCCGGATTGATCGTGTGGGAAACCGTTCGTCCCCCCTCCTCCCGGCAATGGCGATAGGTGCCGGATGTCGCAATCGCCATATCCGCAATCTCGATGACGCCTGACGTTTCCCGTTTTCCGATGACCGGCTTTTCGAGGGCAATCGCCCATTTCGTGCAGTCCGGCTTCGGAGCGCCGGCGCGCAATTCGCCATCGAGGCTCACCAGCCACGACGACAGGCCAGCGGATTGCAGGATCTCCGCGAGCCGGTCCACGCCATAGCCCTTCGCAATGCCCGAGAGATCCAGAGAAAGCGGCGCGTGCTTGCGGGCGCGACAGCTGGCGGTATCGAGTTCAAGCGCCTGCCGTGTCACCGGGCGCCGGGCAGGCCGTTGCGTCACCGGCTGGCTGGCATAGGGCCCAAAACCCCAGGCCCCTACGGCATCGCCCACGCCGATATCGAAAGCACCGCCGGATCGGGCTTCGATCCTCAGGGCTGCGTCAAGCACATGCAGCAGCGGGGCCGGGAGATCGATCCATATGCCAGTCGCTGCCGCGTTCAGGCGGCTGATATCAGAATCCGGCTTCCAGTTCGACATCACAGCATCGACCTCGGAAATCGCAGCATGAAGCTTCCGTCCCAGCGCCTGTGCGTCGAAAGCGGGTTCTGCATAAGCGATCACGCTGTAGAGGGTGCCCATCGTGGCGCCGTTCAGCGTGATGCGAACCATGTGATCAGTAGACATCTTCAAGCAGCCTTCCGCTCTGGCGCAGGGTAGAGAGATCGAGCCCCAGCGGGGCAAGCGCCGCCAAAAGCGACTGGCGCACACCTTCCGCCATATCGCACCCGCCGCAGATCAGGATCTGCCCGCCTGCGGCGATCATCGCGCGGAGTTCTGCGGCATCCTGCGCGATGAGATCCTGCACATAGCCCCCACCGGTGATGCGCGAGAAAATCGTGCGCAGTCGCGTGAGCCTGCCTTCATTGCGCGCGGCTTCGAGTTCATCCCGGAACAGGAAATCCGAGCGCGGGTGTCGCCCGCCCCAGTAGAGATGAACCGGCCGCCCGGCGCGCGCCAGCCGCACGAAACCCACCAACGGAGCAATGCCTGCGCCAGCCCCGATCAGGATCAGCGAGGGCGCTTTTTCATCGGGCCGGAAGGCCGGATTGGCGCGAATGGCGGCCGTGATCTCCGCACCCGGCATGAGGCCGCAGAGATAGCCCGAACAGACCCCGCCCGGCTGGTGCCGCACACAGATTTCCAGTTCTCCGCTGCTGGATGACGAGGCGATGGAATAGAACCGCAAGCGGGCATCATCGGGCGGGGCAATCGCGACGAGATCGCCCGGTTCGAAGCGGGGCAACCCGCCCAACGCAGCCTGAAGACGCTCTGGCAACCAGCGGAAGTGTGGCACGGGCCGGAACCGCAAGACCGCTGTCGGCGCCTGCACTTCTGCACCGAAATCCTCGCGTGCCACCAACCGGAAGCGCTGCCCCGCGCGGGCTGCGGCATCGAAACTCAGCGCAAGCGAGAGCCCGAGATGGGCAGCCAGTCGCTGCGTCCAGCCGGAGAAGGCCTCGACGGATTGCCGGTCAATCCTTTCGGTGGGCAGGACGAGTTGAAGGCCTCGCGCCCGGCAGGCGGCGTCGATAGCGTTGGCATAACCGCAGAAATCCGGGAATTGCCGATCTCCAAAGCCGACAACCGCCAGTTCGGGCAGCGAACCCTGCCATTGCCCCAGCTTTTCGAAGAAACGGCTGGCCGAGGCCGGAGCCTCGCCGTTCCCCGCCGTCGCGGCGAGCAGGATCATCATGTTGGCCGGGGATTGCCGGGGCAGATCATTCATCGAGGCGAGATGCACCCGCCGCCCGGCGGCAACGAGGGCCTGATGCAGCGCCTTCGCGAACCGGATCGTGGTGCCGCCCTCGGATCCATAGAGAAGCAGGATTTCAGCTGTCGCCACCGGCGCATTCGCACGGATTTGCGAGCCGGACAGGCGCTTTTTCAGCCCGATCACGAGGCCGGTGAGCGAGAGAATGACGCCCCCGACGGCACTGATCGCCAGCGCCATGGCGAGCCCCAGCATGCCCTCTGCCGTGTGTAGGCGATAGGCGATATCGCGAACGTGCCAGAGGAAAGAATGGCGATCCTCGCGCAGAATCTGCCCGGTCGCGGGATCGACCAGCCGCGTGAAATCATGCGTCCGAATAAGGATTGGGTCGCTGGCATCGGCGGGGTCGGGAAGGGTCATCTCGCGCAGATCCGCGAGGGAGACAGTGGCAAGCCCTTCGAGTTGCTCGAAGGGGCGCGCCGCTTCGCCGCTTGCGCTCACGAAGATATCGGGGGATGCGCCATCGGGCACGATCTCGAAACCCACGAGAGACATATGGAGGCCAGTGACCGAAGAGAGCAGCAGGCCGGCAACAGCGATCCGACCCAGTTCGAGGTGCCAGCGGCGCATGCCCGAGCCCCGGAAGGGCTGGAGCAAAGCCGCCCATCCGCCGAAACTCCGGCGGAGCGTGAGCAGGCCGGTGATGCCCAATACCAGCATCGCGAGGGCCAACAGGCCCGCGACGAGACGACCGCCATCACCGTTGAGCCAGGCCCGATGCAGGTTCGTGATGAACCGCATGCTCGGCGAAGCGGTATCGACCGCAATCATCTTGCCGCTGGTCGCATCCACGAAAACCGAGTGCGGCCGGCCATTCTCGAGATGCGTGACGCGCACGCGACCGGACGGCGTGCGCGTGATTTTCTCGACGCTGGCGATTTCCCCGGTGATGCGCTGGGTGAGTTGTCCGAGCGAAAGCGCTTCCGCGGTCACAACCGGAGCCGTGGCGGCATCCAGAGCCGCCTGCCCTGCGAGAATGGCGCCCGTGCCAGCCGTGATGGCCAAAAGCAGGGCGAGAAACAGGCCCGGCAGGGCATGCCATTGTCGAAGCATATTCGCCCCCGCTCACATGCTGATGGCGATGGATTTTACATAGCCGCGCCCCGCAGCGGGGGTGCCGACGTTGCCTTTCGCGAGCGGAATGCGCGCATCGGCCGGCACGTCACTTTCCTTCTCGACCGCGCTGTCCACGCGGATCTCGAAGCCGGCATCGATCAGCGCATCGGCGATCTCCGCGCTCACGGTGAGCGTCTTGCCGGCGCCAACGCTGGCGCCGGTCGTGCCATCGATGCGCCCGCCGGATTGCCGGAACCAGCCCGCGAGATGCTTGTGATACTTGGCCTTGCCGCCAGCGATATGGATCGTCTGCTGAAGTTTTCCGGCCTTGTCGGTCACGTAGATCGCGAGATAGGCGCCATCGCCGCCATAGGCGTTGAGTGTGGTGGTGATCCGTACTGGGCGAGCCTCAGCCATCACGGGCGCGAGGAAGGGCAAAGTCAGGGCGAGGGCGAGGATCGGCTTCTTCATGGGAGTTCTCCGCTGGATGATGAGCGGAACCCTCACGCATGAGCCTGACAGGCACCTGAAGGCGACAACGATTTCCGTTCAGCTTCGTGTCAGCGAAGCGGGAAGGCGAGGCGCAATTCCACGCCATCGGCTCGCTCGGAAGGGACCAAAGCGAGCGTGCCGCCCAGCCCTTTGGCAATTGCGGTGAGGATCGCGAGGCCAAGGCCCGCGCCATCGGCAGTCGTGGCACCGCGCGCAAAACGGGCGCTCAAACGCTGGAATTCCTCTGGCGAAAGGGCCGGCCCACCATTGGCGACGCTCAAGGCGCCATCCTGCACCAAAGTGACGAGAACCGGCTCATTCGCCGGGCCATGCTTCAGCGCATTCTCCAGCATGTTGCGCAGGGCGATGGCGAACACATCGATATCGACATTGGACACCACCGGCTGCGCCGGCAGCGCAAGCTTCACGCGATCCGAAGCACGCAGATCGTCCAAGACAAACGGGAAGACGCCCCGCAGGTCGTGTTCGCTTTCGCTTCTCAGGTTGCCGCCCTCCGCCTTGGCGAGTTGCAACAGCTTTTCCGTAAGGCGCGAGAGGCGCAGCAAGGCCGCCTCGATATCCGTCGCGCGTTTGTGCATCGCAGGATCGGCGAGATCAGCCATCAGCCGCTGGGTCTGGGCCAGAGCGCCGGCGACCGGCGTTCGCAATTCATGCGCGGCGTTAGCGGTAAGGCTCCGCTCGGTGTCGAGCGCGCGTTTCAGCCGGTCGAGCAGCACATTCACCGCCTGCCCCACCGGACGTATTTCCTCCGGCAGATTGCCGGACGAAACCGGCGCGAGATACCCCTCGCCCCGGGCGCCGATGGCCTGACCGAGCGCCTGAACCGGACGGATGCTGCGCGAGACCAGCCAGATGGTGGCTCCGATGACCCCCGGCAGCAGGATCAGCAGCGGCAGCGCGAGCATGAAGAGGCTCTGCCGCACAGTGCTCGCCCGATGGCCGGGCTTTTCCAACGCGGTCACGACAATGGAGCCGCTCACGGCACTTTCCGTATAATAACGGTTGCCGTTCCAGTTCGAAAAGCCCGCAGCGGGTTTCGGCGGAAACAGATCCGGCTTCGCATCATGTGACATCAGGAGCACCTGGCCCGAACCATCGCGGGCCAGATAGGTGATGTATTCGTTGTGACGCCCGACTTCAGGCAGGCGCTGCTCGATCGTGTCATCTGCCTCGCGCGCGAGAATGTCGGAATAGGCGAGCGGCAGCACGCGCTGCACCACCTCCTGCATGGCGCTGTCGAAGACCTCGTCGATTTCCTGCCGGATGATGAGGCCGGAACCGGCCATCGCAACAAGCCAGCACAGGAAAACCGTGAAGCCAAGCCCCGCGACGAGCCGTCGCCGAATACTGAATGGGGCGTTGGAAGCGTTATCCGGCATCGCGCATCACCCCTCGCGGACGAGGCGATAACCGAGACCCCGCTCGGTGAGGATGCGATCATGCCCGATCTTCTTGCGCAACCGCGCGACATAAACCTCGATCGTGTTGCTCTCGACTTCAGCATCGAGGGCGTAGAGCCTTTCCTCGATCTCGCTTTTGGAAACGACACCCGCATGGCGGCTGAGCAGGGCTTCGAGCACCGCCCATTCGCGCGCGGTAATCGGCAGGGCGCGCCCGTTGCGCGTGGCCGAACGCTCCGCCAGTTGCAAGGTTACGTCGCCCAGCGTGATGCTGGTGGCAGGCTGACCCACGGCGCGCCGCGTGACCGAACCGATGCGGGCCGAGAGTTCGGCCAGTTCGAAAGGCTTCACGAGGTAATCGTCCGCACCGGCATTCAACCCGGCAATCCGGTCGGAGAGCTGGTCACGCGCGGTGAGAATGATGACCGGAATCATGTCTCCCGCAGCGCGCAGGCGCCGGAGAAAATCGAGGCCGCGGCCATCCGGCAGCATCAGGTCGAGCAGAACGAGGTGATAAGTCGCGACCGCGCGGCAATCCTCGGCTTCCTGCAATCGCCTGGCCCAATCCACGGCATGCCCGTCCGCGAGCACATGGTCCCGCACGGCGGCACCCAGCAGGGTATCATCCTCGATCACCAGAACGCGCATCAAACCCCCATCGGACGGCGTCAGCGAGTAATGCACCAAGCTGACAGCAATCTGAACGGGTTTTCGCGCCCCATTCAGGTCGATGTCAGCTTGAGCGGTCACAAGCGATCCAAATCGAGGACATATCATGCGCGCAAGCCGATCTATCATCATCCTGGCCAGCCTGTTGGGAACCGTCGCGACGGCGGCCGCCAGCCCGCGCTGCAAAGCCGCCCTGGAAACCTGGCAGCCGCGCCAGGCCCTGGAAGACAAACTCAAGGCCGAGGGCTGGCAGATCCGCCGGATCAAGACCGATGACGGCTGCTACAAGGTCGAAGGCACGCGCCAGGATGGCCGGCGCGTCAAGGCGACTTTCGAGCCCGATACCCTTACGCTCATCCGCGAAAAGACCCGCGACGATTGATGTTTCGGGGCGATTCGCCCGGCCGGGATCGTGCCGCCATCGTCCCAAATCTCACGCAAACCTGCCACTAACGCACGCTCTACGGAGTGCTTCCATGCGCAACCGGCATGATCTTCTCATGCAGGTCCTTCACTGGTCCGTCGCCCTTCTGGTGCTCGCGATCTACGCAACAGGCCTCGGGCGCGAGGCGGTTCCGAAGGGCGATGGCCGCTCTGGTTCATCATGCGGTGTTCAAGGAGCAGACCCTACAACGCATGCTCCCTTCGCGCGGCTGATCCCCAGATTGCCCGCAACGCGCCCGATATCGGAAGAGAAAGCCCATGCACCCGCTTCATCGTGAAACCCATCTCGTGGCCCGCATCGGCTGGCTGCGTGCCGCTGTACTCGGCGCGAATGACGGCATCATTTCAACCGCCAGCCTCGTTGCGGGCGTCGCGGCGGCAGCGAAATCCCCGAGCGAGATCCTCGTCGCCGGCGTGGCCGGCCTCGTCGCCGGTGCCATGTCCATGGCGGCGGGTGAATTCGTGTCGGTGGCCTCGCAGGCGGATACGGAGGCAGCGGACGCCGCCCGCGAGCGCCGCGAACTCGCAGAACAGCCCGAGGCGGAACTGGCGGAGCTGACCAAAATCTACATTGATCGCGGCGTTGAGCCCACGCTCGCCCGGCAGGTGGCCGAACAGATGACAGCCAAGGATGACTTCGCCGCCCATGCGCGCGACGAACTGGGATTTTCGGATCATGGAGCCGCAAAGCCTGTTCAGGCCGCGTTGACCTCCGCAATCACCTTTGCTGCCGGCGCGGCAATCCCTCTGGCGATCGCGGCGATCTCCCCGCCGCAGGGTCTCGCGATGATCGTCTCCAACAGTTCGCTGCTGTTTCTCGCGGTGCTCGGGGCACTGGGTGCGTGGATGGGCGGCGCTCCGCCGCTGAAACCCGCGCTCCGCGTCACCTTCTGGGGTGCGATCGCCATGGGTGCGACGGCGGCGATTGGCGCGCTGACCGGGCAGGTTCTATAGCGCCGCCGGCTTGCCGGATCAGGAGCCGGTGAGCCGGATCTGCCCAGCGCCCAAGGGCCCAAGCCCCGCCGGAACAGGAACGACCGAGCTTTTGTAATTGGAATTGAGCACCAGCTTCGGCCCATCGAACAGGTCGAGGGTCTGCACGACGAGGATGGTGTATTCCGAATCCGCCGCGATGGGCTTCTTGCTGTCGATCGTCAGCAGTCCGCGCGGCAGATAGATGGTGCCCGTGAGCTGATAGGCGCGGCTGGCGCTGATGCGATGCTTGCTTGTGTCCTTCGTCTTCGTGCCTGCGGGAATTGCGGAACTGACGGGCGGCGGAATGCCGCCGGCGACCGGCGTTTCCCAGATCAGCATGCCAGCCGTGGCACCGGCGGTCGGCGCCGAAAGCCGCACCAGCGCATCATCCTCGAACCGGAAATACGCCTTCGCATCGGTGAAGACGAGCGTCACGCCATTGCCGGAAAGTTCAGAGGTGTCGCGCACGCGAAGGTCGCCGTTCGACACGAAATAGACGCCCGGATTGAGCGTCACACGGGCACCACCCGAAATATCGATGCCGGAGCAATAATGGCCGGGTTCGAGCGTGCGCGTCAGGCCCTTGATCTTCAGCCCGGTCTCCCGGCAGGCCAGCGGCACCGCCGGAGCCGGCTTGCCGAGGAGGGGATCAGCCTGAACCGGGCAATCCGTCACCAATGTTCCGGTCACGACACTGGCGCTGTTATCGATTCCGCCGCGCGCACAGAGGAGATTCGCCTTGATGGTCGAATTCCGGCTGAGAACCACGGCGCGGTTATGCGTGGAGTTGGAATAGAAAACACAATCCACGGCATCGATGTAAGACCCGTTATGGAGGTAAATTCCTCCATTGGCTGCCGTTGCAAGCGAAAGAAGGCACAATTTCGTTTGCTGGGAGGAGCGGGGAATAGAAGCAAGGGCATCCGCAGTCACCTCGCTCACGCCGCTCATGGTCTGGATCAGCCCCAGAGGCGTTTCGATTTTCTGCTGTCCGCGTACCCTCACGGCGAAACCATCGCCCTCGATCGTGGCCGTCGCGGTGATGGGATAGGGCAGGTTGGCCGGGATATTGGCGGCAATATAGGTCGAGACGATCGCCTGGGCGTCAGCACTGCTCAGATTGCGCAAGGTCATCTCGCGCGCAGCGGCCAGAGCCGCGCTGTCGACCATCATCTGCAAGCGGCCAGATGAGCGTGTGACGGAGACATAGTCGATCGCAAGACCGCCCACCGCTAGAAGCAGGGGCGTCGCGATGGCAAATGGCACCGCCGCAGACCCGCGCCGGCTTCCGAAGAAGCGCCGGGCAAGCGCGAGCAGCCGTGCTGTGACAGGATGTTCTTGAGACCGCTTCATTCTGACTCTGCCTCAAACCTGAGGAGAGCATAGCGCCTTCGCCATAACGGCAGGCAAACAGAAAGGGCTAAGGGAGCATTGATCTGATCTGCGAGCGGCCGGCAGGGCGATCGCGGATCGGGGGAAGTTGAGGGGGCAGGTCAGATACGCTCTATCTTGTCGGCACGTCGCGCATCCACGATGGCGAGCGCAGCCTCGAGAAATCGCTCAGCACAACGTTTCTGCTCCGAAGAACGCTATTTTTAAGCGATTCCAGCCTGCAAGAGGACCAGAGCTCGGCTTTTTTCCCGAAAATCTGGCCGGATTGGCTGCCTATCCGGAAAATTTCGGTTCCGTCATGGGTTCCGCAGAAATCCCTAGAGAACAAGCGGCATTACGAAGAAGCCGCCAATCAGGAAGAACAGCAGGATGAATGTCGCAAGCTTCAGCTGCTTCTCCATGAATTCGCGGATCCTGTCGCCATAGACACGGAGCGCGGCCGCGAAGAGGAAGAAGAACGTGACGCGGGCCACGATTGTCGCGAACGCGAACTTCAGCAGATCGAAATGCAGGAAGCCCGACATAATCGTCGCGATCTTGAATGGGATCGGGGTCAGCCCCTTCGTGATCAGGATCCAGAACCACGCATCATGCGTGCTTTTCTGCAGCTCAGCCGCTTTGTCGCCAAGGCCATAAAGAGAAATAATCCAGAGGCCGAGCGTTTCATAGAGTCCATAGCCAATGGCATATCCGACGAAACCGCCGGCAACCGATGACATCGCGCAAACCATCGCATAGTGCCAGGCCTTCTTCGGGTTCGCGAGGCACATCGGGATCAGCAGCGGCAGCGGGGGGATAGGGCTGATCGAGCTTTCGATGAAAGAGATCGCAGCAAGCACCCAAACCGCATTCGGGTGGTTCGCGTAGGAGACCACCCAATCGTATGCGCGCTGCAACATGCCGGGCTTTGCCACTGGCGCGACGAGATTATTGTCTTGAGACGTCATTGCAGCCCTTCAACCCGGCACGCGCCTTGGCGATTGGCACATAGCGCTTTATTACTTTATGTCTACATTTCAGAATTGCGCGATCGTTCTTGAAGGAGCGGAAAGTGCGGGACTGCTGATATCCTGAAGGCAACCGGCTCGTATCCGAGGCGCAAACTTAGCTCTGACAGTGCGCCCCTAACCCAATCGCGCTGCATGCCATGCTACATGCTCAGCCATAAAAGTTGAGACGAAATGATACGAATGGTCGTAGCCTTCGCGCATGTTCAGCGTCAGCGGGATATTGGCTTTGGCGCAGGCCTCTTCCAACAACCAGGGTCGCAGGCCATTGTCGAGAAACGGATCAGCGGTCCCCTGATCCACCAGAAATTCCGGAAACCGCT
>Ga0209053_1000686_pt1 | contig 20237 bp, 19 predicted proteins | sample EBPBio152010_DNA_FD_185864 | JGI IMG/M metagenome (GOLD analysis project Ga0209053, IMG submission 185864) | Wastewater treatment Type I Accumulibacter community from EBPR Bioreactor in Madison, WI, USA - Reactor 1_7/15/2010_ DNA (SPAdes)... | ecosystem: Engineered > Bioreactor > EBPR >... | reverse complement strand
CCGCTTCGAAACGGGCGCCAAGTTCACCGCGCGGACGGTCACGAACGACCTCGTCTTCGAGTCCGACGACGCCGGCACGTGGGTGCCCGACGCCGGGCGCTCCAACGCGTTCGACTACGACGAGTCCATCCTCGCCGGCTACGTGCAGGCCTCGCGCCCGGTGGGGCCGCTGGAGGTCCAACTCGGCGTCCGTGCCGAGACGGCCTCGCGCGACTTCACGCTCCGCACCGAACTGCCGGCGGGCCTCCCCCCGATCAACCCAGACTCGACGTCGTTCTCCTACCAGAGCCTCTTCCCGAGCGCCTTCGTCACGCTCCCGCTCGGGCCGGGCTCGCTCGTCAAGGCCAGCTACAGCCGCCGCATCGAGCGCCCGCGGACGTTCTTCCTCAACCCGTTCCCATCGGGCTCCGACCCGCTCAACCTGCGCGTCGGCAACCCGCAACTGCGCCCCGAATACACCGACGCGTACGAGCTCACGCTCCAGTACCGCTACTTCCTGACCGTCACGCCGTTCTACCGCCGCACGACGGACGTCATCCAGCGCTCGCTCTTCGTCGACCCCGCCACCGGCATCCAGCGCTTCACGTTCGCCAACTTCGACGCGCAGGACTCCTACGGCTCGGACGTGACGCTGATGGCGCAGATCGGTCCGGTGCGCGGTTTCGCGAGCGGGAGCGTCTTCCGGCAGGTGACGTCCGAGGGCGATGAGTCCACAGGCACCGCCGCCGACGCCATCGCGTGGACGGCCCGTTCGGGCATCCAGGCGCGCCTCCGCGAGGGCACCGACCTCCAGGTCTTCGGCTTCTACCGTGGCCCCCAGGAGTTCGCCACCGGCCGCGTCACCGGCTTCGGCTTCGCGTCCATCGGCATCGCGCACAAGTTCTCGGACCGCCTCTCGCTCAACCTGCGCGCCAACGACCCGTTCTCGACGACGCGCTTCGAGTTCCGCAACAACACGGCGGGCGTCTACCAGGTCATCGGCGTCAACGACCCGGCCATCACGCAGATCTCGGGCACACTCACGTGGACCTTCGGCAGCGGGCCGCAGCGCGCGCGCCAGCAGATGCCGAACGACCCGACCGGCGGACTGAGCTTCTAACCCGCAGGTCACGTTCTGGGGCCCAGCGAGCGGCAGACGGGAGGTCCTCGTCTGTCGCTCGCGTTATCCCTCCACCGGCGGCGGCTCGGTCGTGAGCGTGAACGCCGTGGCCTCCATCTGGCGGAGGAACTCGCGCTTGTCGAGCGCGCGGTCGGGCGCGAACGTCATGCCGTAGAAGAGCACGAGGCGCGGCGCCTGCCCCGGCTGGCCGGGGTCGACGATCGTCGCGTAGCGGACGTACGCGCCGCCCATCAGGTCGTTGGTCATGTACCAGAGGCCGCGCGCCTCGGTCGCCGGACGCCCGCCGATGGTGACCGTGTCCTGCGACGCCGGCCGCAGCGGGTCGGTCTGGACGAACGACCCCTCGACCGTTCCGAGCGCGATCTGACGCAGCACGTCGTCGGTGAGGCGAGCGACGGACGCGGAGTCCGGGATCTCGCGCACGCCGTCCTCCACGAAGAGGAAGTAGTCGCGCCACGTGTCGGTGAGCACGCGCCGGAGGCGCATCACGCGCCCCGTGCGGCCGTCGGCGGTGAGCGTCGTGTCGTGCGTCACGACAAAGTCGTACTGGACGTGGACGCGCACGCCGAGCGCGTCGAGCATCCGTGCTTCGAGGTCGGTCTGCCGGTGGCGCCCGAAGATGTCGGCCGCCGTGGCCTGGCGGGCGACGCGGTTGAACGCGCGGCGCATCTCGGGTCCGTGCCGCAGGATCGTCGCCGCGAGCGCGGTGTCGGACGCGGCCGTGAGGAACACGACCGTCTGGCCGTTGACCCAGAGGTCGGAGCGGAAGACGGCGCCCTCGGCGGTCCCGGCGCGGACGGCGGCGATCTGCTCGGGGCTCAGGCTGCGGCGCAGCATGTCGCCCACCGGCGAGTCCTCGTCCACCGGCGCGGCGTAGATCACGTGGCGCATCCCGCGCGCGCGGTTGGCGAGGCGGGTGCCCGGCTCCAGCCGGTTGAGCTTGAACGGCCCCTGCCGGCTCGGGAGCGTCGGGATGGGCGACGCGAGCTCCTCGCGCAGCGCGTCGCCGACGACGCCGGCGAACGTCGTGCTGTCCATGACGACCATCACGTCCGGGACCGGCCCGACGGCCGGCGGGAGACCGGTGATGGCGCGGTCGAGGCGGTCGCAGCCGGCGACGAGGAGCAGGGCGGCGGCGAGGGCAGAGAGGAGACGAGTCATCGGGACGCAGAGGTGGCACCCCGCTTCAACGCGGCAGCGAAGGCGGCGGTCTGTGCGAGGCGGTCGTCGTCGGTGAGGGCGGGGGCGTCCCACAGCCGCTCGACGAGCCGGATGAGCGCGCTGCCGACGATCACGCCGTCGGCGTCGGCCGCGAGGCGCGCGGCGTCGGACTCGCTCGCGATACCGAAGCCGACGAGCAGCGGGAGGTCGCCGGCGAGGCGGCGCGCGCGGCGAAGGTAGGCCGCCGTGTCGCCGGCGTCGGCCAGACCGCTCCCGGTGAGTCCGGTCACCGAGACGGCGTAGACGAATCCCGTCGAGCGCGCGGCGACGAGCCCGACGCGATCGTCGGGTGTGTTGGGCGCGACGAGGTGCGTCACGGCGATCCCGCGCGCGGCGGCCTCGGCCTCCAGCGCGCCCGACTCCTCGGGCGGCAGGTCGGGCAGGATGAGGCCGGCGACGCCGGCGCCGGCCGCCGCCGCGCAGAAGGCCGCGACGCCGTAGCGGAGCACCGGGTTGGCATAGCCCATCAGGACGAGCGGCGTGTCGGTCGCCGCCCGGAAGGCCGCGGCGGTTGCGAGCGTCGTCTCCATCGTCGCGCCCTGGCGGAGGGCGCGCTCGCTCGCCATCTGGATCGGCAGCCCCTCGGCAACGGGGTCCGAGAACGGCATCCCGAGCTCCACGAAGTCGGCGTGGTCGGCGACGGCGCGCAGGATCGGGAGCGTGGCGTCGGGCGTCGGGAAGCCGCTCGTCAGGAAGAGGCCGAGCGCCTTGTCGCCACGCGTGCGGAGGCCGTCGAGGTGAGCGCGGAGTCGGGTCATCGGTAGAGGTCGGGTCGGTCGATCACCATGAAGCGCTCCGGGAACGGCGCCCGCACGAACCCGACCTGCTCGTAGAGGCCGTGCGCGTCCTGCGTCGTGAGCAGCCACCGCCGGAGCCCCTGCAGGTCGGGGTGAGCGAGGATTCGTTCGACCATCCAGCGCCCGAGGCCGCGCCCGCGGTGCGCGTCCAGCACGTAGACGTCGGCGAGGTAGGCGAACGTGGCGCGGTCGGAGACGACGCGGGCGAAGCCGACCTGCGCGCCGTCGGGGGCGTAGAGTCCGACGGCGAGCGAGCCCGCCGTCGCACGCTCGACCGTCTCGCGCGGGATGCCGGGCGACCAGTAGCTCTCCGTCAGGAAGGCGTGGACGGCGTCGAGGTCCAGCCGTGCGGAGTCGTCCGAGAGCGTGTAGCCGTCGGGGTGGCGGTGCTCGACGCTCATGGGCGGTCGTCGAGGCGGGTGGAGATCGTCGTCATGTCCTTGTCGCCACGGCCAGAGAGGCAGAGGACGACGACCGCGTCCGGTGGGAGGGAGGCGACGATGCTCGGGAGTGCAGCCACGGCGTGCGCCGTTTCGAGAGCGGGAAGGATGCCCTCGGTCCGCGCCAGCCAGCCGACGGCCGCGAGCGCCTCGTCGTCGGTGGCGGTGAGCGTCTCGGCGCGACCGGTGGCGTGGAGGTGGGCGTGCTCGGGCCCGACGCCGGGATAGTCGAGCCCCGCCGAGACCGAGTGCGCCTCCTCGACCTGCCCGTCGGCCGACTGGAGCAGGCGGCTCATCGCGCCGTGGAAGACGGCCGGCGTGCCGCGCGAGAGCGTCGCGGCGTGGCGTCCGGCGAGTCCCTCGCCGGCGGCCTCGACGCCGACGAGGCGCACACCGTCGTCGGGGACGAACGCCGTGAACATGCCGATGGCGTTGCTCCCGCCGCCGATGCAGGCGACGACGGCGTCCGGCAGCTGCCCGGCGGTCTCCAGCACCTGACGGCGCGTCTCGTCGCCGATGACGCGCTGGAGGTCGCGCACGAGCGAGGGGTAGGGGTGCGGCCCGACGGCCGAGCCGATGACGTAGTGCGTCTCGGCGGGGCGCGTCACCCAGTCGCGGAAGGCTTCGTTCGTGGCGTCCTTCAACGTTCGGCTCCCGCTCGTCGCCGGGACGACCGTCGCGCCGAGCAGGCGCATCCGCTGGACGTTGAGCGCCTGCCGCTCGATGTCCTCGGCACCCATGTAGACCACACACTCGACGCCGAAGAGCGCGCAGGCGGTGGCCGTGGCGACGCCGTGCTGCCCGGCGCCCGTCTCGGCGATGATGCGCCGCTTGCCCATCCGCTGCGCGAGGAGCACCTGCCCGAGCGCGTTGTTGATCTTGTGCGCGCCGGTGTGGCAGAGGTCCTCGCGCTTGAGGAAGAGGCGCGGCGCGGGTCCGTCGCCGGCGACGAGCGCGGCGAGGCGGTCAGCGCGCGTGAGCGGCGTCGGCCGCCCGACGTACGTCCGCAGCAGCTCGGTGAGGTCGGCCCAGAACGCGTCGTCGGCGCGAGCGGCCAGCCACGCCTCGCGCAATTCGGCGAGGACGGGATAGAGGACTTCGGGCACGAACGCCCCGCCGAAGTCGCCGAACCAGCCCTCGCGGGACGGGGGAGCGGGGAGCGGGGAGCGGGGAGCGGGGGACGTCACGGGGTCCATAGGTGTCGTGAGCTGTCGATCGGCCACGGCCTACTGGCCACTGGCCGACGCGACCGCCTCGAAGAAGGCCGCGAGCTTGTCGAGGTCCTTGACGCCAGGGGCGGACTCGACCGACGACGAGAGGTCCACGGCGTACGGCCGCATCGTCGCGACGGCGTCCACGACGTTCTCGGCCGAGATCCCGCCGGCGAGGAAGAGATCCACCTCCGACGCGAGCTCGCGCGCGACGCGCCAGTTGAAGCTCTCGCCGGTCCCACCGAGGAGGCTCGTGTGAAACGTGTCGAGCAGGACGAAGTCCACCACGCCGAGGTAGGGCTGGACCATCGCGCGGACGTGCTCGGCACTCGCGTCGTGCGCCACGCGCACGGCCTTGATCACCGGCACGTCGACGGCCGCGCACGTCTCGGGCGACTCGTGCCCGTGCAACTGCGCCATCCGGAAGCCCGCGCGCGTGCAGATCGCGTTCACGTCGTCGGCCGACGCGTCCACGAAGACGCCGACGGGCGTCGGGCCGGCGATCCAGTCCACGATCTCGCGCGCGACGTCGGCGCGGACGTAGCGCGGGCTGGCCTCGTGCTGCACGAAGCCGAGGAAGTCGGCGCCGGCAGCGGCGCAGAAGCGCGCATCGTGCAGCCGCGTGATGCCGCAGATTTTGATGCGGGGAATGGGGAATGGGGAATGGGACATCAACAGGTTCGAGTGGCGTCAAGGCGGAAGGAGCTGAGCGTCCCCATTCCTCATCTCAGGCCCGCTCCGCGGGCCGCATTCCCCATTCCCGCCATCGCGATGGCCGTCTCGCGGCGGAGGGCGGCGAGGGAACGGCCCGGCTCGGCGTCGCGCATGAACGCCGAGCCGACGAGGAACGCGTCGGCGCCGGCGGCGGCGAGCGCGGCGGCGTCGGTGCCGGTCGAGAGGCCGCTCTCGGCGACGCGGACGGTCGGGGCGGGGAGCAGCGGGAAGACCTCGGCGGCGCGCTCGGGGCGGATCTCGAACGTCCGCAGGTCGCGCCGGTTGACGCCGACGACGGGCAGGCGCGCGAGGTCGAGTCCGTCGAGCTCGTGCGGGTCGTGGATCTCGACGAGCGCGTCGAGCGAGAGCGCGGCGGCGGCGGCGTGCAGGTCGTGCAGCTGGGACGGATCGAGGATCGCCGCGATGAGCAACACAGCGTCGGCGCCGTAGGCGCGCGCTTCCGCGATCTGGTAGGGGTCCACGACGAAGTCCTTGCGCAGCACCGGCAGGTCCACGGCGTCGCGCACGGCGGCGAGGTCGGCGAGCGAGCCGCCGAAGTGGTCGGGCTCGGTGAGCACCGACACCGCCGCCGCGGCCGCGGCCTTGTAGCCGCGCGCGATGGCGGCGGCGTCGTACTCGCCGCGCAGCACGCCGGCGGACGGGCTCCGCCGCTTGCACTCGGCGAGGAACGCGGGGCCGTCGGGACGGCGCAGCGCGCGCGCGAGCGAGAGCGTCGGCGCGTGGAAGGCCGGGCGGTCTTCGAGGGCGGCGAGCGGGACCGTCGCCTTGCGCCGGTCGAGCGCGGCGCGGACGTCGGCGACGATGCCGTCGAGCAGGGGCGCGCTCATGGGCTCGCGAAGCTGCGGGTCGCCTCCACGAGCGCGTCGAGGCGCGCGAGGGCGGCGCCCGAGGCGAGGCTCTCGCGCGCGGCGCCCAGCGCGTCGTCCAGCGTCGAGAACTCGGCCGAGGCGAGCAGCGCGTACGCCGCGTTGAGGAGCACGACGTCGGCCTGCGGACCCGTCTGTCCGCCGAGCACCGCACGCACGATCTCGGCGTTCTCGTCGGGCGTCCCGCCCTGGAGCGCCGCCGCCGAGACGCGCGCGAGTCCGTGCCGCTCGGGCACCACGACCTGCTCCAGCGTCCCGCCGTCGAAGGCGTGGCTGCCGGTCTGGAGGATCGTCGTCGGGCTGGTCGTGGACAGCTCGTCGAGCCCGTCGTGGGCGTAGACCACCACGACGTGCTCGCTCCCGAGGCGGAGCAGGATCTCGGCCATCTGGCGCGCGACGGCGTCCGAGAACGCCCCGACGAGCTGACGGCGCACGCCGGCCGGGTTGCAGAGCGGACCGAGGATGTTGAAGGCGGTCCGCACGCCGAGCGCGGCGCGCACCGGCCCGACGTGGCGCAGCGCGGGGTGGAACTGCGGCGCGAAGAGGAAGCAGATGCCCGTCTCGCGGAGGCAGGCGCCCGCCTCGTCGGCCCCGAGGGCGGTGCGTACGCCGAGCGCGTCCAGCACGTCGGCTGAGCCGGAGAGCGACGAGACGCCCTTGTTGCCGTGCTTGGCAACCGGCACGCCGGCGCCGGCGACGACGAAGCTTGCGGCCGTCGAGATGTTGAAGGTCCCGGCGTGGTCGCCGCCGGTACCGCAGAGGTCGACCGGGTTGAGGTCGCCGGTGTCCACGGGGACCGCGAAGCGGCGCATGACGCGCGCGAAGCCGGTGAGCTCGTCGACGGTCTCGCCGCGCGCGCGCAGGCCGACGAGCAGTGCCGCAATCTGCTCGGGCGATGCCTCGCCGCGCAGCATGACGTGCATCGCGCTCTCGGCCTGCGCCTCGGTGAGCGTCTCGCCGTCGGCGATCGTCCGCAGGACGGGACGGAGGAGGTCGGACATCGGGGGGACAGTTAGTTCGGACGGCGCACGCGCGCGACCCAGGTGGCGACGAGGCGCGGGCCCTCCGTCGTGAGGATGCTCTCGGGGTGGAACTGCACTCCCTCGACGGGATGGGCCCGGTGGCGGAGGCCCATCACGACGCCATCGGCGGTCTCGGCGGTGATCTCCAGATCGTCCGGCAGGCTCGCGCGGTCGACCACCAGCGAGTGGTAGCGGGTCGCGACGAAGTCCTGCGGCAGCCCGGCGAAGACGCCGGCGCCCGTGTGGCGGATGAGGCTCGTCTTGCCGTGCATCAGCGTCGGTGCATGGACGACGCGTCCGCCGTAGACCTCGCCGATGGCCTGGTGGCCGAGGCAGACGCCGAAGACGGGCGTCGTCGGTCCCAGCTCGCGGATGATCGACTCCGAGATGCCCGCGTCGGCGGGGCGTCCGGGGCCGGGCGAGATCAGGATGCCGTCGGGGGCCATTGCCGCCACGTCGGCGACGGTCAGCGCGTCGTTGCGGACCACGCGCACGTCCGCCTCGACCGCCGCCACGAGGTGGACGAGGTTGTAGGTGAACGAGTCGTAGTTGTCGACGACGAGGATCACGAGGCGCGAGGAATGGGAACGGCGGAACGAGGAACGGAGCGCCGTAGGGACACACCGGTGGTGTGCCCGACGCCGACGGTGCGTCCGACGCCGACGGTGTGTCCGACGCCGGGGATCGAGTCGAGGGACGTCACGGCGGCATCGTGGCGAGGAAGCCGACGGCGTCGCGGACGCGGCCCAGCACCTCGGAGGCGCGCGCGCGGGCGGCGACGGCGCCGTCGCGCAGGACGTCCATCACGTCGTCGGGACGCGCGGCGAGCGTCCGCCGACGCTCGCGCGCCTCGCCGAACGCCTCGTCGATCAGGCGCAGGAGGGCCTTCTTGGCGTGTCCGTAGCCGTACCCGCCGGCGCGGTAGGCGGCCGCGATCTCGTCGCGCTCGGCCGGTGACGCGAAGAGGCGGATCAGCGCGAAAACGTGATCGTCGTCGGGGTCCTTCGGCGCCTCCAGCGGCGTCGAGTCGGTCACGATGGACATGACCTTCTTCTTCAGGTCCGCGCCCTCGTCGAAGATGCCGATCGTGTTGCCGTAGCTCTTCGACATCTTGCGCCCGTCGATGCCCGGCACGACGGCGACCTCGTCGAGGATGAGCGGCTCGGGGACCGGGAAGAGGTCGGGCGCGCCAGCGGCCTCGCCGAACGTCTGGTTGAAGCGGATCGCGAGGTCGCGCGAGATTTCGAGGTTCTGCTTCTGGTCCTGCCCGACGGGCACCACGAGCCCGGCGCCCGGCGCGCCGTACGCGAGGATGTCGGCCGCCTGGAGGATGGGGTAGGTGAAGAGGCCGGCGTTGGCCGAGAGCCCCTGCGCGACCTTGTCCTTGTACGCGACGCCCTTCTCGAGCTGGCTCACCGGCGTCAGGCAGAGGAAGATCCACGTCAGCTCGCCCAGCTGCGGGACGTCGCTCTGCAGGAAGAGGTGCGCGCGCGCGGGGTCGAGCCCGAGCGCGAGGTAGTCGAGGGCGACGTCGAGCGAGTAGCGGCGCAGCGCGTCGGCGTCGCGCAGCGTCGTCAGCGCGTGGTAGTTGACGATGAAGAGGAACGCCTCGCGGCTGCGCGCGGGGTCGTTGGCGAGCGCGACGTTCTGCCGGATCGCGCCGAGGAAGTTGCCGATGTGGAGCGTCCCCGACGGCTGGATGCCGGAGACGACGACGGGGGGAAATGGCATGGGCGGGGGACCCCCTCCGTCGGCGGCTGCGCCGGCGACACCCGGCAGGCCGGGGGGGCATCGTCGGGCGTTAGCGGAGGTCGGCGGCGAGGGCGCGGAGGGCGTCGAGGCGCTCGCCGCTGCGCGCGGCGTTGTGCAGCAGGATGGCGCGCGTGCGCTCCTGGTGGTGGACTGCCTCGGCCTCGTCGGCGAGCGACGCGCCGAAGTCGCGCTCGGCGGCGATCAGCGCGTCCACGCGCTCGGCGTCGGTGGCGCCGGCGGGCGGCGCGGCCGTGCGGCCGGCGCCGGTCGGGGCGGTGCCGCCGAGGCTGTAGAGCGTCTCGTAGACCTTGCCCGTCTCGGTGCGGAGCAGCGACTGGAGCGCGTCGAGGCGGGACGCGGCGGCGTCGCCGGCGGCACCACGGGCGCCCGCGTAGGCGTCCAGCAGGTCGAGGTGGCGCTCGGCCACCGGCACGAGGCGCTCGGCGGACTCGGCGCGCGAGATGTAGCGGCCGGCGCCGCCTTTGTTCAGGATCGGTCGGAGTGCCTGGAACATCGGGGTGAGGGTGAAGAAGGGGCTAGAGGAGGTCGTCGGCCGCCGTGCGCATGGCGGCGAAGAGGGCGGCGGCCTTGGCGCGCGTCTCGTCGGCCTCGGCCGAGGGGACCGAGTCGGCGACGACGCCGGCGCCGGCCTGCACGTAGGCCATCTGGCGGTCGGGACGCGTCATCGTCGGCTCGTCGCGCACGAGCATGGTGCGGATCGTAATGGCGGTGTCGAGCGCACCGTCGAAGCCGGCGTAGCCGACGGCGCCGGCGTAGGGTCCCCGCCGCACCGGCTCCAGCTGGTCGATCAGCTCCATCGCGCGCACCTTGGGCGCGCCGGAGACGGTCCCGGCGGGGAAGCACGCGGCCAGCACGTCGAGCGCCGGCGCGGGGCCGACGTCGGCCGAGACCTGCGAGACGAGGTGCATCACGTGGCTGAAGCGCTCGACCTCGGCGAGGCGCTCGACGGTGACGGCGCCGGGGCGGGCGACGCGCCCGAGGTCGTTGCGCCCGAGGTCGACCAGCATCAGGTGCTCGGCCTGCTCCTTGGCGTCGGCGCGGAGGGCGGCAGCGTTGGCGTCGTCCTCGGCGGGCGTCGCGCCGCGCGGACGCGTCCCGGCGATCGGCAGCACGACGGCGCGGCGCTCGGCGCCGTCGGCGAGCGGGTCCACGCGCGCGAGGACCTCGGGGCTGGAGCCGATCAGCGTGAAGGTGCCGCCAGAGACCGAGTCCGCGTCGTCGAGCCCGTCCACGTCGAGGTAGAAGAGGTAGGGGCTGGGGTTGACCTGCCGGAGCGCGCGGTACAGGTTGAAGCGGTCGCCGGTGAACGGCATCGAGAGCCGCTGCGAGAGGACGACCTGGAAGATGTCGCCGTCGGTGATGTGCTGCTGCGCGGTGCGGACCGCGGCCTCGAAGGCCTCGCGCGTCAGGTTGGAGCGCGGCTCGTCGGCGAGCAGGCGGATGTCGTCGCCCGGCGGCGGCGCTCCGGCACGCAGCACCTCGGTCAGCTCCTCGATGCGCTCCATCGCGTCCTCGTGCAGCGCCTCCACGTCGTCGTCCTCGCCGACGAACGCCGTCGCGATCAGCACGAGCTGGTGCCGCACGTGATCGAAGGCGACGACGGTGTCGTAGAGCCCCCAGACGGCGTCGGGCACGCCGAGGACGTCGGGCGGACCCGGCCCCAGACGCTCGAACTGGCGGACCGTGTCGTAGCCGAGGTAGCCGACGGCGCCGGCCGTGAAGCGTGGCAGGCCGGGGACTTGGGCCGGCACGACGCGGTCCAGCAGCAGGCCGAGCGTCTCGGTGAGCGTGCCGGTCTGGGCTTCGACCTCGTGGGCGGCGCCGTCGCCGCCGATGGGCCCGCCGGGGCGGTGCAGGAGCGTCCGCTCGCCGCGCGCCTCGACGACGAGGAACGGGTCACGCCCGAGGAACGAGTAGCGCCCGAGGTGCTCGCCGGCCTCGACGCTCTCCAGGAGGAAGCCGAAGGCGCCCGATTCGCGGAGCGCGAGGAACGCCGAGACCGGCGTCAGCAGGTCCGCCGAGCGGCGGACGGCGACGGGCACAGCCAGGCGCCGCCCGTCGCGCGGGTGCTGCGCGTCGACCAGGTCGCGGAACTCCGGGAGCGTCACGGGCGGGACGGTGGGTGGTGGACGATGGACGGGTGTGGACCGACGGGGAATGGGCGGGGACCGCTGTCGCCGGGCGTCCAGCGTCCATCGTGCATCGTCCATCTGGCGGGGTCCATCGGTCGGGCGGCGAGGCTAAAAAGAAGGCCCGCTGCTCGGATGAACAGAGGGCCGGGGAGCGGGAGACGAGCGCGGCGCTGTCAGGCGCACCGGGGCCGTCCGCCCTCCGGCGGAACCGAGTGCCACAGCGGCCAGCAGGGGGCGGGGACGCGCGTCATGACGCCGAAGCTACACCGGGTGCAGGGCGCGCGCCACCCGCCACGGCGCCGGCCAGCGCGCGCGCCAGCTTGGCGTCGTAGCCGTACGGGTCGCCGTACGTCTCGAGCACGCCCGACGGCGTGACCCACGCCGAGAGGTAGACGAAGTGGGACGGGAACGGACGCTCCAGCCGCACGCCGCGCCGGGGACCGCCGCGCCACGCGGCCGTCGCCTCCCCGGCCTCCCAGCCGTTGACGGTCGTGAGCAGGTACTCGGCCAGCCCGGCCGGGTCGCCGGCCTGCACGCACCCGCTCGACATCGTCGAGCCGCGTCCGTCGGCCAGTGTCTCGCGGCGGTTGGTGTCGTGGATCAGGATGGCGTACGGGTTGTGCATCAGGAATTTGACGCGCCCGAGCGGGTTCGCCGGGCCGGGGCGCTGCACGAAGCGGAACTCGCGGACCGAGACCGAATCCCACGGCACCAGCCGGCTGTCCACCGGACGACCGTTCCAGTACGTCTCGAAGCCCTGCCGGTAGAGGCTCAGGCTGTCGGCGCGCGCCATCGGGAAGACGTTGCTCGCCGCGAGCGAGGCCGGCACGTACCACGCCGGCTGGAACTCGACGGTGTGGACCGAATCGGTGAGCACGGGCGTCGTCCAGCCAATCGTCTGCGCGTTGCCGATGTTGACCGGCATGTGGAGGCGCACGGCCGTCGAGTCGGCCCCGGCGCGCTCCATCACGGAGAGCTCCATCGACGCGAGGTTGACCCAGATGTAGCGGTCGCCGAACGAGTTCGGCAGCCAGCGCCAGCGCTCCAGGTTCATCGCGAGCGTCTCGCGCAGGTCGGCGTTGAGCGCGTCCGAAGCGCTGGCGTCGAGGACGCTGTCGGCCTCCAGCCCGCGCGACTGCTCGAAGGCGGCGAGCGCGCCGGCGAGCGCGCCGTCGAAGAGGTACGGGTCGGTGCGGTCCCAGCCGTCGGGCGCCGCCGCCGCGCGCGGACCCAGCGCGCCGAGCGCTTCGAGCCGGGCACGAAGGTGCGGGACGCGGACCGACCGCTCCCCACGGCGCAGGTCGGGTCCGGCCGGGATCGGGGCGAGGTCGGACGTCAGCGCGGCGTAGCGGGCGCGGAGCGCGGCGTACTGCGCGTGGCGCGGACGCAGGCCGTCGAGCGCGGCGGCGAGCCGCGAGGCGTCGCCCCGGCGGACGGCCGCGACGGCCTGCCCGAAGCCCTCGCCGGTCGAGTCGCGCACGGTCGGGAACCACGTGCCCCGGTGGAGCGCGGCGGCGTCCACGCGGCGCCCGCGCAGCGCGTCGGCGTAGCGCAGCGACGCGTCCGCGAGGCGGACGTCCAGCGCGGCCATCAGCGGAGCGCGCGGGTCGGGGAGCGTGTCACGCGCGTCGCCGTCGAGCGCGGCCCAGTCGGACTCGGCGCGCGCGAGGCGCGACACGAGGTCGGCCGCCCGCTCGGCGCCGATGCCGTCGATGCCCTCGCGGGACGCGCCGGCGAGGACGGACGCGGCGCGGGCGCGCGCCTCGCCGGAGGTCCAGACCAGCGCCGGACGCGCGTACAGGTCGGCCGTTGCCGGGTGGAGCGGGCCTTCGGAGCGGAGCGCCTCGCCGAGCGCCATCGCGACAGCCTCGGCGGCCGGCGCCTCCGGCGCGCGGCCGAACCACCGGTCGAAAACGCCCCAGCCGAGGAGCGCGGCGAGCGCCGGGACGAGAGCGAGCGAATAGAGCGAGCGAGGCATTCAGTCAGGCGGCGGGTCCACGCGCAAACGCGTCACGCCGGGCGAGCGTGCCCGAAAGCTAGGGGAGGGAGCGCCGGCGGTCGGACCCGGACAGAGGTTTCACCCGGCCGGAGTCTCGCTGATCGGACGCAGCGGGCCGGTGATCCCGAGCGCATCGCCGAGCCGCGCGTCGTGGCGGTAGACGTCCGGCCAGACCGTCACGCGCCCCGACGCGTCGGCCGTCGCGGTGAAATACACGAGGTGGGTCTGGACCGGTCGGTCGAGGCGGATCGTCTCGGTGACCCACGCGCCGGTCATCCGCTCGTCCACGTCGGCCTCGGTCCAGCCGTTGCTGTGGCGGAGCAGCGCCACCGCGAGGTCGCGCGGCGCGCCGACGCGGACGCAGCCCGCGCTCCGCGCGCGGTCTTCGGCCTCGAACAGCCCGCGCGCGTTCGTGTCGTGCAGGTAGACCGCGTGGTCGTTCGGGAAGAGGAATTTGACCCGCCCGAGCGCGTTGCCAGGTCCGGACGGGACCTCCGTGAAGCGCACCTCACGGCCCTGCCGGCGCAGGATGGAGGCCGGGATGATCCACGTCGGGTTGAAGACGATGGTCTCCATCGTGTCCGAGAAGACGGGCGTCCGCGTGGCCGTCTTGCCGATGATGGCGCGCGCGCGCAGCAGCTCGGCGACGGCGCCCGTCGAGTCGGTCGTGCGGACCGTCATCTCGAACTCGGGCAGGTTGACCCACACGTGGAGCGCGCCGAGCGAGTCGGGTAGCCAGCGCCAGCGCTCGAGGTTGAGGCGGACCAGCGGCAGCAGGTCGGTCTGACGCCGGTTGAGCCAGGCGCGCGTCTCGCCGTCGAGCACGCCGGACGGTGCGAGGCCAGCGCGGTCCTGAACGCGCGCGAGCGCCGCGCCGAGCGCCTCGTCGAATCGCCGCCCGGCGCCGACATCGAGGCGCTCGCCGGTGGCCGCCGCCAGAGCCGCCGCCTCCACGCCGAGGCGCGCACGCAGCACGCCGACGGCCGCGCCCGTGTCGCCCGGCGCGAGGTCGGCGTCGAGGTGCAGGTCGTCGCGTCCCTCCAGTGCCGCCTCGCGGACGGCGACGGCGCGGAGCGCGCGGTAGCCCTCGTGCGGCGGACGCAGCCTGTCGGCCCACGCCTCCACGGACGCCGCGCTCACCGGCACGCCGGCCGGCATCGCCGCGGCGAGGCGCGCGGCGGGATCGGCCGTGCGCGGCGTCGCCGTCCAGTCGAGTCCGTAGAGGTCCGACGGGTCCACGCGCGGCGCGACGAGCGAGTCGCCGTAGGCGAGCAGCGCGCTCGTCAGGCGCAGGTCGAGGTCGGCGAGCGACGTGTCGGTCGCCGCCGCCGAGGCCCGCGCGGCGAGGTCGTCGGCCCCGAACGCGGCCGGGTCGAGGCCGTCGGCGGCGGACGAGGCGAGGAGCGCGAGCGCCGCGCCGCGCGCGTCGGCATCCATCCAGAGCGGGGCGCCGGCGCGCGCGCCGTAGACGTCCGCGAGGCCGGGGTGGAGCCCCTCGGGCACCGTCGGCGCGACGCCGTCGGCCATCGCGAGGCGCGCGCGTACGGCCTCGGCGACGGCGGCCGGGCGCACGCCGAACACGCCGGTCTGGACCGCCACCGCCGTGCCGGCGGTGGTCGCGGCCAGGAGGCCGACGAGGACGACCGCGCCGACGCGGACGCGGGACGACAGACGAGACACGGCCGGACAGGGTGAGGGAGTGGGCGCCCTCCGCGCCCGTGCGGAGTGAATCCGCGCGTCCAAGATAGGGGTATCGTGAGGCGTCGGCGTCCCCCTCGCCCCACAATCTCCGTACACATGCCCGCCACGATGTCTGCGCCGACGACCGGCCCGACGCGCCTGCGCCTCGACTTCGACCCCGCCCGCGACGGCTTCTCGTTCGGCAACCACTTCGTCTGGACCGACGACGACCTCGCGATCCTGTCGGCGGCGCTCAAGCCGTGGGCGGCGGGCGTCCTCGGCGTCGTCGGCACCGCCGGCGGCGCGATCCGCGGACGCCGCACCGCCGGCGTCGGCGCGGCGGTCGGGCTCGCGCTGGCCCTCGGCGGGGGCGGCGAGCGCGTCGTGCGCGCGATGGCGAAGCGCTGGCCGTCGTTCGGCCTCTGCGGCGGGATGGCCCTCTCGGCCGCCGAGCGCTGGCCGCCCGAGGGGCGCCTCCCGACGTCCGAGCTGCGCCGCGACCTCGTGCGCCCGCTCCTCCGGCGCCGCCAGGAGGCGACGATCCGCGCCTCCATCGGCACGTTCGCGCGGACCTGGGCGGAGGTTCGCTTCCTGCCCGGACGGATGCCCGAGGGTCCGTTCGCCGGACGCCTCGCGCGCGAGCTCGACGCCGTCGAGGCGTCGCTCGCCGACGGCCGCCCGGCCGTCCTCGGCCTCATCGGCGACGCGCCCGACCCGTTCGCGCTCCATCAGGTCGTCGCCTTCGGCATCGAGCGGCGCGGCCCGCTCGACGCGACGCTCGACATCTACGATCCCAACGAGCCCGGCCGCTCGCACACCATCACGACCGCCCCCGGCGCGTCGCGCGGCACCACGGCCCTCACGACGTCGATGAAGACCGGCCCGCGCCCCGGCGGCGGCGCGCACGTCTCGACGCGCGCCGGCCACCTGTCGCACGTCTTCGTCGTGAAGGCGGCGTGACCGGAATCCCGGCGGCGCCCGCCGCCGTACCCTTCGGCACCCCGATCCCGCACGCCATGCTCGGAGGCATCGTCCGCCGACCCAGCCGCCCGCGCGGCTACCAGTACGTCCCGCGCTTCTACGACGCCGACGCCGAAGAGGGCCGCAAGCGCCGCCTCGCGTTCCGCCGCCCGAGCGAGCAGCGGAGCCGCAAGACGCGCCAGCCGGCGTTCATCGCCGTCGGACTGCTGCTCGTGGCGGCGTTCTGGCTCTACCTCAACATGGACCGGGTCGTGGGCGGCACCGGCGTGGTGCTGGACTTCTTCTTCGGCGCGTGAGCCTCCCCGAGTCGGCCGACGACGGCCTCATCCGCGCGCTGCCCGACACGCTGGCGAGCAAGATCGCCGCCGGCGAGGTCGTGCAGCGTCCCGCCAACGCCCTCAAGGAGCTCGTCGAGAACAGCCTCGACGCCGGCGCGAGCCGCGTGGACGTCGTCCTCGCGCGCGCCGGCAGCGAGCGCATCCAGATCTCCGACGACGGCGCCGGCATGGGGCCGGCCGACGCGCTCGCGGCGTTCGGTCGCCACGCGACGAGCAAGCTGCGCGCGTTCGAGGACCTGGAGCGGCTGCGCACGCTGGGCTTCCGTGGCGAGGCGCTCGCGTCCATCGCCGCCGTCGCGCGCGTCGAGCTGACGACGCGCCGCCGGCACGACGCTGCGGCCGTGCGCGTCCGCATCGACGGCGGCGGGCCGCCCGAGGTGTCGCCGGTGGCCGCGCCCGAGGGCACGACGATCGTCGTGCGCGACCTCTTCTTCAACGTGCCGGCCCGGCGCGCCTTCCTCAAGAGCGCGGCGACCGAGTTCAAGCACCTCGTCGAGACCTTCCAGGCACTCGCGCTCTCGCACCCCGACGTCGCGTTCTCGCTGACGCACGACGGCACCGAGGTCTACCGCCTCGCCGCCGGCAGCCTCGCCGCGCGTATCGGCGCGCTGCTCGGCACGTCGGACGCCCTGCTGCCGGTCGAGGAGACGACCAGCTACCTCTCGGTGCGCGGCCTCGTCGGACGCCCGGAGCGCGCCCGCCGCGCGCGCGGCGAGCAGTACACGTTCGTCAACGGGCGCTTCGTCAAGAGCCGCGCGCTCGACCACGCCGTCGCCGCCGCCTACGGCGCGCTCCTGCCGGAGCGGACCTACCCGCTCGCGGTCCTTTTTCTCGACGTGGACCCCCGGCACGTGGACGTCAACGTCCACCCGACCAAGACGGAGGTCGTCTTCGACGACGACCGCGGCATCTACTCGGTCGTGCGGGCGGTCGTCAAGAAGGGCCTCGCCGGCGGCGGACTCGGCCTCTCGCTCGACCTGCCGGCGGTGCCTCTGGCGCCGGCCACCGTCGGCCACCCCGCCGCGACGCCGCTCCCCGCGATGCCGCCGCTCCCGTCCCTCGTCTCGCCGCCGACGCCTTCCGGGCCGGTGGCGTTCGAGCCGACGGCGGCGTTCGACGAGCCGGCGGCGTTCGAGGCGTCGCCGACGCGTCCGCCGCCTCCGCGTGCGTCCGAGCCATTCGAGATGCCGGAGGTATCGGACCTGCCCTTGCCGCGCCCGACGGTGACGCGCGTCCCATCGCGTCTCGCGCTGCCGCTGCCCGACGAGCCGCCGTCGGCGCGCGCCGGTGACCGCGCCGTGTGGTCGCTCCACGGGCGCTACCTGCTGACGCCGGTCCGCTCGGGGCTGCTGGTCGTGGACCCGCAGGCCGCGCACGAGCGCATCCTCTATGAGCGCGCGCTCGACGCGATGACCGGCGGCATGGCGGCGACGCAGCAGCTGCTCTTCCCGCTGGAGGTGGACCTCCCGCCGGCCGACCGGGCGCTCCTCGTCGAGATCGCGCCCGACGTGGTGGCGCTGGGCTTCGACCTCCACATCCCGCGCGGCGGCGGGCCGGTGACCGTGCGGGGCGTCCCGACGGACGTCGCCACCGGCGACGAGCGGGCGCTGCTCGACGACCTGCTGGCGCAGTTCCGGCGCAACGCCGAAACGCTCTCGCTCGCGCCGCGCGACAACCTCGCGCGGAGCCTCGCGCGGCGCAGCGCGGTCCGCGCCGGGCACGCCCTCTCGCCCGAGGCTGCGGCGGCGCTGCTCGACCAGCTCTTCGCGTGCCGCGAGCCGTTCGCCGACCCTGCCGGCCGCCCGACGGCGGTTCAGATGGACCTCGACGAGATCGACCGCCGGTTCGGGCGGGCGACGCCGGGTGAGGGGCGAGGGGCCAGGGGCGAGGCGTAGAGGACGCCGTCAGTCCGCTCCCGGATCGTCGCCGGGCGCGCGCTCGCCGAACCAGCGCGGCGGGTCGTAGCCGTGTCCGCCGAAGGGGTTGCAGCGCAGGATGCGCCAGACGGCGAGGACGCTCCCGCGCAGCGCGCCGTAGCGCGTCAGCGCCTGGACGGCGTACGCCGAGCACGTGGGCGTGTAGCGGCACGAGGCGCCGAGCCAAGGCGAGACGACGCCCTGGTACAACCGCACGAACCCGACGAGGAGCCGGCGGGGGAGGAGCCAGAGCGCGTGGCCGAGGTCGGAGAGCGTCACCGGAGGCGTCGAGGGGCGGCGGGCGAACGCGCGTCAGCGTCGCGCGATCCGGTGGTCGGCGTACGTCGCCCGCAGCGTGGCCGTGACCTCGTAGCCGCGCAGGCGCCGCTGCTGGCGGAGCCGCGCCGAGCCGTCGGCCGCCGCCGGCAGGTCGAGGCCGTCGACGCGGCGGTAGTCCACGCTCAGCGTGCCGTGCGGGCCGGCCGGCAGGTCGAGGCGCACGAGGCGCGGCGCGTCGGCGTCGCCGGCGAACCACGCGGCGCCGACGGGCGGTCCGGGCGGCCCGTCGGGCGGCGGTCCCAGCGGGCGTCCACCGCGCCGCCGGTCGCCGGGGCGTGGACCGGGCCGGCGCCCGTCCGGCGGCGGGAGCTCGACCTCGACGCGCCACATCGGGACGCCGTCGACGGTCTCCCGTCGCACGCCACGCAGGCGCGCGGTCGCGAGGAACGCGTCTGGCGACGGCGGCGCGCGGAAGAGCGGGCTCGGGCCCGGCCCGAGCGCCCGCTCGTGCCGCTCGTCGAGGTCCGGCAGCCGGTCGGGGTCCACGCTGCGTCCGTTGACCGTCGCGCGCTCGACGGTGCGGTTGGCGCGTTCGCCCGGCGCGTAGCGCAGGCGGGCCGTCGTCTCGACGCGGACCGTCCCGCGCGGGCCGGCGATCTCGCGCGCCACCGTCTCGCGCATCTCGACCGACGCGACGCCGGCGGCGGCCTCGCGCCACCCGCGCTGCCACGCGCCGACGACGTCGGACGCGCTCTGCGCGCGCGCCGGCACGGCGAGCCACGCGATCAGAAAGAGGGCGGCGAGGCGGGACACGAACGGACGGAGCGGGGCGGCAACCTACGAGGGGCGGTCCCTCACACGAACGCGTCCGGTGCGGCGCGACGTGTCACGAGACCGTCACGCGCCGCCGTCGGTTGTGCGACCGTCCCGCCGTGCGGTCGGCCGGGGGCTAGCTTCGCGACGAGTTGCCCGCCTGCCCGATGTCCGACAGCCTGCCCCGCGCGGACGACGCCCCGCGCCTGCTCGTCGTCGAGGACGACGACAGCCTCCGCGACGGCCTCGCGCGCCGCCTCGCTGAGGCCGGCTACGCCGTGGACACGGCCGCGACCGGACCCGACGCGCTGCTCGTCGCCGCCGACCGCGCGCCCGACGTGGTGCTGCTCGACGTGATGCTGCCCGGCCTCGACGGCATCGAGGTGTGCCGCCGCCTGCGCGCCGTGCACCCGCTCGCGGCCATCGTGATGGTGACCGCGCGGGCGGACGAGCTGGACCGCGTCATCGGCCTCGAGGTGGGCGCCGACGACTACGTCACCAAGCCGTTCAGCGTCAACGAACTGCTCGCGCGCGTGCGGGCGGCGCTCCGGCGCGCGCGGGCCGTGCGCGAACAGCTCGCGTCGGCGCCGGCGGCAGACGCGGCCGACGACGCGCCCATCGTCGCTGGCGACGTCGAGATCGACCCGGCGCGGCGCACCGTCACGCGCGGCGGCGAACCCGTCGCGCTGACGGTGCGTGAGTTCGACCTCCTGCTGTTCCTCGCGCGCCACCCCGGCCGCCCGTTCACACGCTCGCAGCTGCTGGAGCGGATCTGGGGCATCACCTATGAAGGCTACGACCGGACCATCGACAGCCACGTGCAGCGTCTCCGCGCCAAGGTGGAGGCCGACGTCGGCGACCCGCAACTGGTGCGGACGGTCTGGGGCGTCGGGTACAAGTTCGGGGCGTGAGGG